>Ga0105250_10000067_pt1 | contig 98877 bp, 88 predicted proteins | sample KBSS54metaG_FD_80425 | JGI IMG/M metagenome (GOLD analysis project Ga0105250, IMG submission 80425) | Switchgrass rhizosphere microbial communities from Kellogg Biological Station, Michigan, USA - KBS S5-4 metaG | ecosystem: Host-associated > Plants > Roots > Rhizosphere > Soil | place...
GCGCCCGAAAAACCTGTCCATGCCGGTTGATAAAGCGCCCGACTCACTGCGCTGCAAAGTACAGGGCGGCAATCTGGTGGTGACAAACCCGTCTCCTTACTACGTGACACTCATCAGTCCAACTGTCGGTGGAAAAAAACTGGAAGGAGGTATGGTGGACCCGAAAGGCACTCTGACGCTACCGGCCAAAGGTGCTGCGGGAGAAGTTCGTCTGCAGACCGTTAATGACTTTGGTGGGCAGACAACGCCAAAGGTGTGCCCGGCATCTTAATGCGGGTCTTGATTTAATGCCGTAAGGGCATACGTAAGAAATTAAAAACTGGAAATGACTATATGATGAAGAAATCAGCTCTGACCATTGCCATTACGCTCGCCGCCAGTCTGTTTTCCAGTTCGGTGATAGCTGCGGTGCCTGTTGAAGTTGACGGTGGCACGGTCAACTTCAACGGTAACCTGGTAGCCGCAGCTTGTACGATTGCGGCTGGCACTAAAGACCAGACTGTCAGTCTGGGTGTATGGGACCAGGAGGCACTTCTGGCGACGAAATCCGGGAATTCTTACGGTCCTAAGATTCCTTTCAGTGTCACGCTAAGCGAATGCAATTCTTCAGTCGCGACTCATGCAAATGTAATTTTTACGCATGAGGGCATCTATTCTGGAATATGGAGTAGTTTGTCTAACATCGCCACGGTCAACAAAGCAAATGCCCTGAATCTGGAAATTAGCGATCAAAGTGGTCCACTGCATATAGATGGAGTCGAGACGGCGAGAACCGAACAGAGTGTCACTAATGGCACTATAGTATTTGATTATAATGCCCAATATAATTCCATTTACCCCTCATCAGAAATTACTGCGGGAAATACTTTATATGCTATGACATACAAGGTGAAGTTTTACTGAGCTGGTATGTTTTAGATGCGTAACTAAAGTACGGGAGTTTTCTGCTGAAATATTATCTGATTGTATCGTCCATGTTCAGTGCCTTTATCAATATCACTCGTCAGTTACATGTCATTATCTGAGTGTATTTCGTCACTGTTGCAGAATGACAATGTTATTAATGCATAACTTAAAAGTGCCTTTTCTTCTTTCACAGTATATTGCAACTTTATATCGAAACCAATTAACATGTATTAACTGGTAGCCAAGTTTAAATTATTTCATTAGTGGGGTAGTTGTAAATATGCGCGATTAAATAGTTGTTATAAATATATCAAAGTTTGGTAGGGTTTTCAATGTTCCATAAACATCATGTCGCATCTTCCCGGTTGAGCAAAAATATTGCCTTCCTTTGTCTGTTTCTCCAGACTTTTTTCATTTTGTCATCCGTTGCTCTTCCGGTCAGGACTGCATTTGCAGCGGCGAAAATATCTGAAATGTCGGCCACTGACCTGGCGGGGTTACCGCCCCAGCCATATGTTCTGCGCCCCGGAGAAAACCCAGAAATGGTTGCTACCAAACTGGGACTAACATTGGCTCAACTACAGGCATTCAACCAGTTCCGCACTTTTCGAGTGCCATTTGTACAACTGGGTGAAGGTGACGAGATTGATGTACCCGTTCTGAATCGTCGGAACTCGAAATCGGGTTCTGCTCCTGATGAGACAAAAATGATTGAGAATGGGCAAGAAACCAACGCTGACGCAGCCCGTCTTGCCGGTTCAGTACAAAGTCTGGCTGAGACGATTCAAAACGGTAACAACAACGGCTCTGCGGGGGAGATGGCCCGTTCAAAGGTGACAAGTACGACGAATGATGCTGTGCAGCAGTGGCTTGGTAAATATGGCACAGTGCAGTCGCAACTCAACCTTGGGGAAAACGCGTCCCTTGAAGGCAGTTCAATCGACTGGTTAGTTCCTCTGTATGACACTCCGGAAAGCATGTTATTCATTCAGTCCGGGGCCCGAAACCAGAACGACAGAAATACAGTAAATGTTGGTTGGGGAATGCGCTGGTTTCAGTCTGGCTGGATGTATGGGGCTAATAACTTCTTCGATCACGATCTTACAGGTAATAACCGACGCATAGGACTGGGACTGGAAGCCCGTACCGATTATCTGAAATTTTCAGGTAACAGCTACATGCGCTTAAGTGACTGGCACCAGTCTATGGATTTTGCTGACTATGACGAGCGTCCGGCGAATGGCTTTGATGTCCGTATGGAAGGCTGGCTGCCTGCCTACCCGCAATTTGGCGGGAAAATGATGTATGAAAAATATTACGGTGATGAGGTTGCACTCTTCGGGAAGGATGACCGACAGAAGGACCCTTATGCGGCGACGATAGGCCTTAACTGGACGCCATTCCCAATGATGACGGTCGGAATGGATAAGCGCCTCGGTAAAAATGGCGAAAATGATACCAGCCTTAAGCTGCAATTAACCTGGCGTCCGGATGAGCCCCTGAATAAACAGCTATCGCCAGAGGCTGTGAAGGGTACTCGTTTGCTGGAAAACAGCCGGTATGACCTGGTCGATCGCAACAATAATATCATGCTGGAATATCGTAAACAGCAGTTGATAAATCTGGCACTCAGCTCCATCAATATCCAGGGAGCGGCAGGAAGCAGCCATCCACTGGCTGTCACCGTGAAGTCAAAATATGGTGTGAAAAATGTCACCGTGAATGCTGACGGCCTGAAAGCGGCCGGCGGCGAGGTGAAGATACTGGATGCCACGCATTTCCTGATTACTCTGCCCCCGTATAAAACAGTACAACTTGCTCAGGCGGCTAAGAAAGGGGCGACCATGTCAGCACCTGATATTCACAATACTTATTATCTGGATGTTATCGCCGAAGACAGTAAAGGTAATTTTTCACGCCCTGAGACCACAACAGTAACAACCCTGCCTCCTAATATCTCTTTTGCATCTGAACTCACAGTAACCAATGACTATGCTACTGCAGATGGAACCCAGGCCGTTACGGTAGTGGCCGCCATTGATGATGGTTACGGTCATCCCGTGGTTGACCAGAAGGTCACGATTTCGGTGACTTATTCTGATGGTAGCACTGGCTCCTGGACCGAGGTAACAGACACCGAAGGGAGAGTGTCATGGGAAATAACTTCATTGGTGGCTGGGGTGGCAAAAGTCGATGTCACAGCAGATAGCGTAACTAAATCTACGGAAATTAATTTCACATCATCAGGCATTGATGCAACACACTCAGCACTGAAAATCAGTCCGAACATGATTGTAGCTAATGGCGTGGTTGGAGCGACTTTGACGCTGCAGGCCAGGAATGATAAGGGTGATGCTGTGAGTAATAAAACGGCTGAACTCACCTTCCCGGTAAGCGGAGTCAGCAATGTAGTTGTTGATAAAATTGTTGAATCGCCCGCAGGTTCAGGGAACTACACCGCTCAGGTGAGCGGAACCACTGCGGGCATTGCCACCTTTGGTACCGCGATGAATGGGGCTGTGATAAGTAACCTTGCAACCAGTCTTACACTTATCGGGGATAGTCAGTCTGCTCGAATAGTGGCAGCTGGCGGGTTGTCTGTTGTATCGGATAATGCAGTAGCCAATGGTATTGCCACGAACAGCGTGCAGGCGCGAGTAACGGATGAGAACAATAACCCGGTACCCGGTGTGGTGGTGGCTTTTAACACCGATAACGGAGCAGTGATAAGTGCATCTGGTACGACCGGAAGTGATGGTACTGTCAGTATGAATCTGAGTAGCTCCAAAACGGGATTAAGCAACGTCACTGCATCAGTGAATGGCAGCAGCCAGACGGTACAAACTCACTTTGTGGTGGGGGATGTGGATATAGCACGCTCAACCTTGACGGTTGAACCTGCCACGATCCTGGCAGATGGTATTCAGACCAGCATTCTGAAGGCTACCCTGAAGGATGCTAATGGCAATTCAGCTGCAGGGTTTACAGTGAATTTCCACAGTAGCCTGGCAAATTCATCTGTCAGTAACGTGACCAACAACAATGACGGCACTTATACGGCGACATTGAGTGGTACCAGCGCGGGATTGTCTACGGTGACGATGACAGTCAATGGCACTAACCCCGGTCTGAGCACTCTTGTAAACCTGACGGCAGACAGCAATTCGGTGAGCATTAACTCTGGGGATCTGGTCGTGGTGTCAAACCATGCACTGGCCAGCGGTAGTGCGGTCAATATTATAAAAGCTACGGTAACAGACGCGAACGACAACCCGGTATCTGGAGTGGCTGTAAATTTCACAGCGGATAACGGAGCGGTTATCAAGAATGGTGGCACGACAGGTAGTGACGGTGCAGTCAGCATGCCTTTGACCAGCACAACGACGGGCGTGAGCAACGTCACAGCGTCGTTAAATGGCAGCAGTGAGACGGTACAGGTTCATTTTGTAGCGGGAATTCTTGATACATCCCGTTCAACTTTGATGGCGATACCCTCCCAAATCAAAGCTAACGGTAGTCAAACCAGTATTTTGACGGCGACGTTGAAGGATGCGAATGGCAACCCAGTGACAGGTAAAGGGGTTGGTTTCCATAGTAGTCTGCCAAATACGCTGATTAGCCCAGTAACAGACAATCATGACGGCACCTGGACAGCAACCCTCAGTGGGAGCCGTGCTGGCGTGTCCACAGTGTCGATGACTGTCAATGGTGCTAATTCTGGTCTGAGTACCCAAGTGACGTTGAAGGCGGACAATAGCACGGCGGAAATCACTCGCGATAACTTAGTTGTGATGGATGATGATGCGTTAGCCAACGGGCAGGCAACGAATAGCGTGCAGGTAACGGTGACGGATGCAAAAGGTAATCCTGTACCTGATATTGCTGTCACTTTTTCGGCTGATAACAGAGCGGCAATAGCTGCAACTGGTACTACACGCAATGATGGGACTGTCAATATGGTGCTGACCAGTACGATGGCAGGGGTCAGTAAGGTTACCGCATCAGTGAATGGCAGTAGCCAGTCAGTGCAGGTCCACTTTATGCCGGGTGATGTTGATGCCAATCACTCATCTCTGACGGTAGCGCCGGCCACGATTGTTGCTGATGGGGTGCAGACCAGTACCTTGACAGCGACTTTGCGGGATGTCACCGGAAATCCACTTACTGGAAATACTGTCGTGTTTCGCAGCAGTCTGGCGAGCACGTCTGTCAGTGCCGTAACAGACAACAATAACGGTACTTATACTGCGTTCCTGAGCGGGAGCACTGCGGGCATGTCGACGGTAACATTACTGGTAAACGGCAGCAACCTGGGACTGAGCCAACCCGTTACTTTGATGGCAGATATCAGTACTGGCAGGATTGAGGCCAGTGACCTGATCGTAGTAGCAGATAATGCGTATGCCAACGGCCGAGCGATGAATGCTGTTAAGTCGACGGTGAAGGATGCGAACGGTAACCCAGTGCCAAATATCACGGTCGCGTTTGCTGCTGATAACGGGGCCGTCATTAACAGTGGGGGAACCACCGATAGTGATGGCAATGTTATCGTTATGGTAACCAGTACGAGTACCGGAGCCAGTAATGTTACCGCGACAGTAAATGGAAGTAGCCAAACGGTACAAGTCCACTTCACGCAAGGATCCGTAGATGTAACAAAGTCCTCGTTGACCGCAGTACCAGTGACCATTCTGGCAAACGGTATTGAACAAAGTATTCTGACGGCAACATTGAAAGATGTTGGGGGCAACCCTGTAACGGGAGCCAACGTAACCTTCCAGAGCTCTCTCGTGAACTCAACGATCGGGACAGTGACGGAAAATAATGATGGGACCTACAGAGCAACCCTGAGTGGAAACACTGCCGGACGGACTCTTGTGAGATTGGTCGTGAATGGCGTCAGTCCTGGTTTAAGTACGCCAGTAACCCTTAAGACAGATGACCGGACGGCGGAAATTACCAGCGGTGACCTGATAGTAACGAATGATGACGTACTGGCCAATGGTCTTGCAACCAACAGCGTGGCAGCACGAGTAACGGATGCTAAAGGCAACCCTGTAGCAGGTATGGATGTGATGTTTACCGCCGATAACGGAGCGGTGATTGGAACATCCGGCACTACAAGCAGTAATGGACTGGTGAGCATGACACTGACCAGCACAACGGCGGGAGTGAGTCATGTTACCGCAGAGGTGAACGGCAGTAGTCAGACGGTGAAGGTCCGATTTGTGGCTGGTGCAATAGATGCAGCGCAGTCTTCGTTGATCGCAGTGCCGGCGACAATCACCGCTAACGGTACCGCTCATAGTACATTGACGGCTACCCTGAAGGATGCGACCGGTAATGTGCTTCCGGGTAAAACGGTGGTATTCCGTAGTAGCCTGGTGAACACATCGGTCAGTACAGTGACTGATAATAATGACGGTACCTATACCGCAGCTCTGAGTGGGACTACAAGCGGTGTATCAATCATGTCGGTGATGGCCGATGGGAACAATCCGGGGCTGAGCTCGTCGGTTACGCTGATTGCCGATCGCGGTACGGCAGAAATTGCTACCGGTGAACTGATAGTGACAGATGATGATGCCCTGGCCAATGGTCGTGCAACTAACAGCGTAGCTGCGCAAGTAACAGATGCCACTGGCAATCCTGTTGCAGGTGTGGATGTGACGTTTACTGCCGACAATGGGGCGGTTGTCGATACGTCCGGTACTACTGGAAGCGATGGCATGGTCAGCATTACGCTGACCAGTTCGAAGGCGGGAGTGAGTCATGTTACCGCAGCAGTGAATGGCAGCAGCCAGACTGTACCGACCCACTTTGTGGCGGGGGCCGTGGATACCACACGCTCCTCTTTGATTGGCATGCCAGCAACGATTGTGGCAAATGGTACTGAACAAAGCACCCTGACAGCCACCCTTGTGGATGCGGCCGGCAATGCGCTGACAGGTAAAAAAGTGATGTTCCGTAGCAGCCTGTTGAACACATCCGTGAGTACGGTGACGGACAACGGGGATGGTACTTATACAGCAAGCCTGAGCGGAACCACGGCAGGCCGCTCGGTCGTAAATATGACTATCGATGGCTCCAGTATCGGTATCTTTACGTCTGTGATCCTGACGGAGGATTCAGGAACTGCGGATCTTACTGCGGGAGCTCTGAGTGTTGTTTCTGACAACGCCTATGCTAATGGCAATGCGACCAACAATGTTAAGGCCACCGTAAAAGATGCCCATGGAAACCCGGTATCGGGTGTAAAGGTGACGTTCACTGCGGATAACGGGGCGGTTATCGGAGCAATCGGTACCACTGGCAGTGACGGTACGGTCAATATGGCGCTGACAAGTACTGTCACTGGGACGAGCAACGTCACTGCTTCAGTGAACGACAGTCACCAGACGACCGCTGTCAGATTTATTGCCAACAGTATCGTTGATACGCCGCAGTCCTCGCTGATCGCAGCTCCGCCAGTTATTGTGGCAAATGGTTCTGACCGCACGACCCTGATGGCTACACTGAAGGATGCAGCCGGTAATCCGCTAGCCGGAAATACGGTGGTGTTCCGCAGCAGCTTGATGAATACGTCCCTCAGTACGGTAACGGACAACGGGGATGGTACCTACACGGCGATCCTGAGCGGAACCACTTCGGGAGCCTCAACGATAACTCTGATGGTAAATGGTGGTAATCCGGGTCTGAGCACCGCAGTAATGCTGAAAACAGACGACAGCACAGCAGGTATTCCGGCTGGTCGCCTGGTTGTGACAGATGACAATGCCGCTGCGGACGGCGTGACCACCAACAGCGTGTCTACCCGGGTCACCGATGCCACTGGCAACCCTGTTGCGGGAGTTGATGTCACGTTTACTGCTGATAATGGAGCTGTGATCGGAACATCCGGTGCCACCGGCAGTGACGGCACGGTCAGCATGACGCTGGCCAGCACGAAGGCGGGAGTGAGCAACGTAACGGCAATAATAAACGGCAGTAGTCAGACAGTGCAGACTCACTTTATTGCTGGAGTCATAGATGCAACACGCTCCACGTTGATCGCCGCGCCTGAAACGATTGTAGCAAACGGTAATGAGAGCAGTACGTTGACGGCCACATTGCAGGACGCAAATGGAAATCCGCTAACCGGAAATACGGTTGTGTTTCGCAGCAGCCTGATGAACACATCACTCAGTACGGTGACGGACAATGGGGATGGTACCTACACGGCGCTCCTCAACGGAACCTCTGTGGGGAGTTCAACAGTGACTGTCATGGTGAATGGTGCGAACTCGGGTCTTGGCGGCGTGGTTACTCTGACTTCGGATCGTAGTACGGCGGAAATCACCAATGGTAATTTGAACGTGACGGATGATGGTGCGTTAGCGGACGGTATGGCGAGCAATCGCGTGGCAGCCAGAGTAACGGATACCACTGGCAACCCTGTTGCGGGAGTTGATGTCACGTTTGCTGCTGACAGCGGAGTGGTAATAGGTGCATACGACACCACAGATAGTGATGGTATAGTCAATATGGCGCTGAACAGTACTGTGGCTGGAGTGAGGAATGTCACTGCAACAGTAAACGGTAGCAGCCAGACAGTGCAGACCCGCTTTGTTGCAGGTGTCGCTGATGCAACAGAGTCCTCACTGATTGCAGTACCGGCAACTATTGTGGCAAATGGCATCGACAGGAGCACCCTGGTCGCCACACTCCGGGATGTGAATGGTAACCCCCTTGTCGGAAAAACAGTGGTATTCCGCAGTAGTCTCGTTAATACATCTGTCAGTACGGTGGTTGATAATGGGGATGGTACCTACATTGCAACCCTTGGAGGAACAACAACGGGAGACTCAACGGTCACGCTGAACGTCAATGGCGGCGGCCAGGGGTTGAGTGCTGTAGTAACACTAACAGCAGACGATAATACTGCCGGTATTGCAGCAGGCCGTCTGAAAGTACTATCAGATGACGCGGTGGCGGATGGTGTGTCGACCAACACTGTAGCAGCCCGGGTAACCGATGCAACTGGTAACCCCGTCGTGGGCATAGATGTGACCTTCGATGCGGATAACGGGGCGGTGATCGGTACATCCGGCATTACTGGAAGTGACGGCACTATAAGTATGGATCTGCTCAGCACCAAAGCAGGGGTGAGTAATGTTACCGCAACCATAAACGGTAGTAGCCAGACCGTTCAGGCCCGTTTTGTAGCTGGTGACTTGGATGCCAATCATTCTTCGCTGATCGCGGCTCCTGTATCTATTGTGGCAAACGGGAAAGACCAGAGTACTCTGACGGCTACACTGAAAGATGCGGGTGGCAATCCAGTTATCGGAGCAGGTGTGGTGTTCCAGAGCTCTTTGCAGAACACCTCAGTCGGTACGGTAACAGACAATAATGACGGTACCTACACGGCAATTCTGAGCGGGACTCGCGCAGGCGTGTCGATGATCACGCTGAACGTCAATGGTGGCAGCCCAGGTCTGACAACATCTGTGACATTGACAGCTGACAACGATACTGCGGAAATTACCAACTTGGCAGTGACGGATGATGATGCGTTAGCTGACGATATGACGACCAACAGTGTTGCTGCGCAGGTAATAGATGCTACAGGGAATCCGGTTGTGGGTATTACCGTAGCTTTCACCGCCGATAATGGCACTGTGATCGGGGCATCAGGCATTACCGATATGTACGGTATGGTCAGCATGGATTTGACCAGTAAAAGAGCGGGGGAGAGTAACGTTACCGCAACAGTGAATGGTCGTAGTCAGACGGTGCAGATGAGCTTTACAGCGGGGGCTATGGATACATTGCACTCCTCGTTGATCGCGGTACCGGAGACTATTGTGGCGAATGGTACTGAGAGTAGTACTCTGACTGCCACACTACAGGATGCAAATGGTAATCCGTTAGCAGGAAAATCGGTAGTGTTCCTCAGCCCACTAACGAATACATCAATCAGTGCAGTAGCGGACAATGGTGATGGCACTTACACGGCAATACTGAGCGGAACTAAAGCCGGGGTGTCGCATGTGACAGTCACAGAGAATGGCGGCAATACAGATCTCAGTGCCGCTGTGGCCCTGACGGCAGATAACCGTACAGCTGAAATCACGACGGGTAACCTGCTGGTGACAGATGATGATGCAGTAGCTGACGGAAGGGCGACTAATAATGTGAGTGCCCGTGTAACAGACGCAACAGGCAATCCGGTTGTTGGGGCAGTGGTGGCTTTCACCGCCGATAATGGAGTCATCATTGGAGCATCAGGCACTACTGGCAGCGACGGTGCGGTTAGCATGGATTCAACCAGCATAAAGGCAGGGTTAAGCAACATTACCGCTGTAGTGAATGGCAGTAGCCAGACAGTACAAGTTCACTTTGTCGCAGGCGCAGTAGATGCAGCGCATTCCTCTCTGATTGTGCTGCCGACGACTATTGTGGCTGACGGAGTACAAACCAGTACCCTTACTGCCACCCTGAAGGATACAAACAATAATCCGGCTACCGGAAGGGCAGTGGAATTTGACAGTACTCTGGCTAGCACGTCTGTTAGTACAGTCACTGACAATGGTGATGGGACCTATACGGCAACGCTGACTGGTGCTCTGGCAGGAACGACGAAAGTCGCAACAATAGTCAATGGCTACACTGCCAGTAGCCTGTCTGCGACAGTAACTCTGTTACCAGGTGCTCCAGCTGCGATAACTTCATCCTTATCTGCATCGTTAACCACCATTGTTGCAGATGGCATGACACCTTCTCAGTTGACTCTGACGCTGAAGGATAAAACAGGTAATTTACTGACGGGGCAGGATGTGGAACTGACCAGTAGCCTGACTGGCACCTCCCTGGGGCCAGTGAGAGACAATGGGAATGGGACGTATACCGCATCCCTAACAGGTGTCTCGGTCGGCACGACGACGATAGCCGCGTTAGTCGGGAGTAGCGCTTTAGCCATTACGCCGGTCTCCGTAACGCTTGTGAGCGGCACGGCAGATGCCAGCCAGTCATCTGTGGATGCCACGCCAGCAACTATCGTGGCGAACGGTAACGACAGCAGCCTCTTGACCGCAATCCTTAAGGATGCGCAAGGAAACCCTGTGGTAGGACAGTCGGTGGTATTTCGCAGCAATCCAGCGACCACCTCCATTAGTGCGGTAACAGATAATGGAGATGGTACCTATACTGCAACGATAACTGGAACCCATGTGGGTGTGGCAGTAGTCGCGCCTGTAGTAAATGGTTACGCAGCGAGTGGTATGTCAACGACTGTGACTCTTGTGCCTGGATTGCCAGATGTAGCAGCCTCATCTCTTATAGCCTCACCGACCACTATTGTGGCAGATGACACCATGTCTTCTCTCTTAACGTTGACTCTGGAAGATATCACCGGCAACCCGGTACCAGGAAAATCAGTGAGTCTGGTGAGTAGCTTATCCGGTACCACACTTGGGGCAGTCAGTGATAACGGAGATGGAACTTATACGGCATCCCTGAAGGGGGCAGCTGTGGGGACAACCAGCATAACTGCGTTTGTGGGGGGAAATCCCTTTGGTGTTTCATCCGCGTCTGTAGTGTTGGTTGGAAACATCAGTGCGACAAATTCAATCCTTACTGCGGTGCCGACGACCATTACGGCGGATGGTTCAGATTCGTCTGCTCTGACCTTGCAATTAAAGGATCAGCATAATAATGCTATCCCAGGGATAGCGGTGCAGTTTGTGACTGACTTACCGGGGCAACATATCAGTGCAGTGACAGATCATGGCAACGGGGCATACACAGCGACGCTAAACGGGACTCAATCAGGAAGGGCGACAGTGCTGGCGCTGACAAACGGTAATATGATCTCAGCAAACCCTACCACAGTCATCCTTACCGCCGGTGCTCCGTCGGATATTTTATCCACCCTGACGGCAAGTCCGACCAGCATCGTGGCAGATGGCACGGAACAGTCGATTTTGACGCTCGAGCTTAATGATGCCAACGGCAACCCGGTCACTGGCAAGACTGTGGCCTACAGCAGCAGTCTGGGTAATGTGACCTTTGTTAGCAATACTGAAAGCGGTACGCCGGGCACCTATACCGTGAGTATGCAGGGGACGACTGCGGGAATGGCCACTATAACGGCAAATGTGGATGGCAGTGATGTTAAAGCGACACAGGTTAATTTACGCAATGGTCCGATATTTACCAACACCTCCACACTGACCGCCAGTCCGCCCACTATAGTGGCAGATAATACGGAACAATCGTTACTGACGCTGGAGCTTAAGGATGAACACAATAATCCGATAGTTGGAAAAACAGTGGTGTACACCAGCAGCTTAGACAATGTGACCTTTAGTTACAATGTGGAAGCCGGGACTCCGGGTACTTACACAGTGAACATGAAAGGAACTAAATCCGGGACAGCCACAATTACGGCAAAAGTGGATGGCAATAATGTTAAAACAACACAGGTAGCGCTCGTCGCTGGTTTGCCGTCTGGTACAACATCCACATTGACAGCTAACCCCACCAGTATACGAGCAAATAATACAGAGCTTTCGACACTGACGCTTGTGCTCAAGGACGCATACAATAACCCGGTAACAGGCAAGGCTGTTGTATATAGTAGTAACCTGGGTAACGTAACATTCAGTAATAACACGGAAAGTGGTACCTCTGGCATCTATACAGTGAAAATGAAGGGTTCAAGAACTGGGACAGCAACGATTACGGCAAATGTGGACGGTCGTAGTATCAAAACAACTACGGTCACATTGTGGGAATACGCAAGTCTGACCGGTGATATCCAGACGATCACTAACCCAGCAACATTTACACTGACTTCAGGTTTCCCGAGTACAGGAACTCCAGGGGCAAAATTCCGGCTACGTATAAACAATAATGCATCGAATAACTCTGGCTATAACTGGTCGGTTGTTAGTGGAGGAAATGCAACTGTAGATTCCTCTGGAGTGGTTAGTATTACTGGGAAAGGACAAGTCACCATTGCGGCTGCATCGAAAACAAACTCAACCAGAATGAGTTACACGTTTAATGTGACTTATTGGGGATACCCGATCTCTGGAGGGGGAAATGCTTCTTCAAACCAAAACGAATGTACCAATAGAGGTCATTCGATGATTCCTCAATCTAAAATAGTTAATGTCAGCAATAAAAATCGGTTAGTAGGTACTCTGTATGGTGAATGGGGGGATTTAGGATATTATGGTTGGACAACCGGTGGGGCAAACCGTACGTGGAATATAGATAAGAATGGCGGTAATAACTGGGTGACAGATGTCAGGAATGGCTGGACAGGAAACGTCAGCAGCGGTAATACCAACCATAGGGCTTGCGGATATTGATTGTCGCTTAATAATTTGGAATGCCTCGTGTAAGCTATATAATCCCAGCTCGCGAGCCATAAGATATTAAGAAACTAAAAATTGGTTTAAAGCGGTTGGAAATGGAGATTTAAATACTGGGTCCGACCGCTATTTCTCCGCTGCGTATATCCGGCATAACATAGTTTTGTTAGCTAAAAATAAGCATCATATTTATATGGTGCTAATATAATGTTTCTATTACGAATTGCATTTGCACTGAAACAACAGACACTGGCATTCGTGACATGAGTGTCGGGTAGTCTTACAAAATGACGCCAATAAAATTGCGACTGGTGACGGAATCAATGGGATAGCCAGAGACAAAAGTCAGTACGTTATGTCAGGAACTAAGGATAACCAAGAATAATCAGGGAAACGTGTGTAGGCATATTTCCCCTGATGGTCAACTGCGAGAGGACGGGGTAAAACTGTTCAACAAGGGATAATTTCTGTCGCCTGAGATATGGGAAATACCGGAGTAGAATTCTAAATTAATTAAAATATCCAGACTGCCACTCAATAACAGATATGAATGACCAACAAAAGGATTCGTAATGCCACAATGTTTTTTTCAGGATTTGCTTAGTAAGCTTGAGTCGCCACAGGACGAAGCAGCTCTATGCTGGGTAGCTGAACAAAATTACAGAACGATGGAGAAATTTGCCAGGAGTAGGCGTTTTCAGCAAATGCTGCAGACCGTCCTGGGGTCTTTAAATAATCAGGCGAATATCCCCTGGGGCGACCATTATAACGATACTGTTTATAACTTCTGGCAGGATGACAATCATCCTCGCGGCATCTGGCGGCGCACCGACGAAACATCGTATCTGACTGCAGAGCCAAAATGGGAAACTGTGCTGGATATTGATCGCCTGAATGAAGATGAACACGCTAACTGGAGTTACAGTGGGGCCGATCTGCTTTATCCTGATTTTACGCGCGCGCTGGTTTTTTTATCAGGTGGTGGCGATGCTTGTGAAATTCGCGAGTTTGATCTGATCAACAAAACCTTTATCTGCAACGGTTTCTTTATCCCGGAAAGTAAAAGTTCGGTCGCCTGGCTCGATGAGAATAACCTGCTGCTGGCACTTGATGCGGGGGGGAACACACTCACCACATCAGGTTATCCGCGCGGTGTCGGCCGATGGCAGCGTGGTTCTTCACCCCAGGATGCCGACCTGATTTACGTCGGCGAAACGACCGATATGATGGTTTCAGCCTGGCATGATCATACCCCGGGTTTCGAAAAAACACTGATACATTGCAGCCGGAGTTTTTATCGCAGCGGCACGTACCTGTTCACCGCGCAGGACAGGCTGGAATCCATAGATATCCCGGAGGATGCAGTCTGCGGCTTTTTTAATGCCTGGCTGCTTGTCACGCTCACCACCACATGGCAAATAGTGGATAAAACTTATCCGGCCGGGGCTTTGCTGGCAATAGATTTCATTGCTTTTCAACAGGGCCAGCGAAATTTCACTACCCTGTTCATGCCGGATATGCATACTACATTACAGGGTTACAGTTCGACCCGTGATTATCTTCTCCTCAACCTGACCCGGGATGTGGTCGGATGCGTTGATGTCTTAAAAACAGAAAACGGGCAGTGGAGAAGCATTCAGATGCTGGCATTACCGGACTTCACGACGATTTCAGCTTCAGGTATTGATACAGGGAGCAACCGTTATCAGCTGGTGAGCTATGGATTTTTGCACCCCTGTAGCCTGAGTTATGGCGATCTGGATGACAAAACGCTCCGCGTAGTGAAGCAGGACCCAGAATGTTTTGATAAGGAGGATTTTCAGGTCACCCAGCATTTTGCCCAGTCACTGGATGGCACTCGTATTCCCTATTTTCAGATAGCGACTAAAGAACTTGCATCCACTGGCCAGCACGCCACTCTGCTGTATGGCTACGGAGGTTTCGAAGTCTCTTTAACCCCCGAATATCTTGGAGCGAAAGGACTCACCTGGTTGCAAAAAGGGGGGGTCTATGTAATGGCCAATATTCGCGGTGGCGGTGAATATGGCCCGGAGTGGCACCAGGCAGCACTTAAACAGTATCGATACCGCGCCTATGAAGATTTCGCTGCAGTGGCTAATGACTTGATTAGACGCGGGGTGACCTGTGCGGCCCGACTGGCAGCACAGGGGGGGAGCAACGGTGGATTGCTGATTGGTAACATGCTGACAGACTACCCCACACTGTTCGGCGCACTGGTATGCGAAGTCCCGCTTCTGGATATGACCAACTACCATCGCTGGCTGGCGGGCCCCTCATGGATTGCTGAATATGGAGATCCGGATGTTGCTGAAGAGAGGCAATGGCTGCAAAGCTATTCGCCTTTCGATAAAGTCTCTTCCGGTGAATGCTATCCGCCAGTGCTGTTTACCACAGGTACGCAGGACGATCGCGTCAGTCCTGCTCATGCGCGGAAAATGGTGGCCCTGATGCAGCAGCAGGGGCATAACAGTGTCTGGATGTATGAAGAAGCCGACGCAGGGCACAGTAGTGCACCAGAAAACAGCCAGGTCGCGTTTTATCATACTTTGACCGACGAGTTTTTGTGGCAGATGCTGACTAATTAATAATAAGGACCACCAAGCTAGACTACTGATATGACGATGTTAATTTGTAGTTACTGTTGACCCAGCTCAATGGGTTACGAGTCGCTGCACATAGTGATGATCAGAATCTCCTTAATAGCAGAAATTTCAGGGGCTCCGGAGTAGAACCCCGAATTACCAATAGCTACGCCTGAAGCGCTGCACCGGAGTTGGTCGGTTGATTTCATGCATGATGGCATGATTTATGGTCGCAACTTCCGAGTATTCAACATTGTGGACGACTTTAATCGTGAGGCGTTCTCGATCGAAATAAACCTTAATTTTCCAGCCCAGCGTGTTCGACAAGATCGCGCAAAACCGGGGCATCCCATGACGATCCGCATGGAAAAAATGGCCCTGACCCCATTTAGTTGGACAGTTGAACACAAGGCTCATAGGTCTGAATTAGATATTCGAATGGACTCAGAATGTATTCATTGAACGTTTTAACCGTAAGCGTCCAGCAAGAACCGGAACGTTACCGTTAACCAATGACACGAACGGATGTTTCGTACCTCTCTTTCCAATAACTATTTTTTAAACTTGAAGTTGTCACGCCTTTTTTTCTGGATGCATGGATGAACTGGTCATTACCAACATAAACCCCTACATGTCGCTCCTGTCTTGACGTTTTAAAAAACACCAAGTCCCCAGCTTTTAACTCTTTTTTATGTATACTTTTACCTGAACGAATTTGCTCAGAGGTAGTTCTTGGTAAATGAATTGAAAAGTCCTTCAACACTCGTCTTGTAAAGGCTGAGCAATCGATACCATGTTGAGAGTCCCCTCCAAGTTTATATTTAACCCCTTTCCATTGGTTATATTTATTTGAAATTTTGTATGTCGTGTTAAAAGTTCGCTCTCGATAAGAATGTAATGTTTTACTTTTGTATATTTCTTTTTTTGGTTGAAGAGGATGGGTCTCAAGCTTGAATGAATGGGTTCTTTCTAAATAAGGTGGTAAATCAAAAGCAAATGATTTATTAGCAATGGAAATGCTAGAAAGGAATATTAAAAATGCAGCGCTAGTATCTGATAGAGTCATTGTTGAAATAATTTAATAAGTGATGGTTGCCTTGAAGTGAAATTCAAGAGTCGGCAATTACATTTGTGCAGCGCATAAAAAATATACGATTGAATGCCGAAAATCAATCTACATAACTGATGTTATGTGGCGATAAGGTTAATAAATTGTTTATTAAAAAAAATATGTACATATTTAATAGTGTTAGACGCACTTTGGCAGTAGGAAAATAACATTTAAAATTAAACAATTTTTTCGTAGTGAGTACGTTCGGGAAAAACAAATCAATATTGGTATAACCATCAGCCACGTTTTAAGCCACACTTTGGTAAACAGTTGTAAAGGTATTGGGAAACTAACAGTGGTTGACTGCAAGATTGTGTTAATTTAAAAGTTTCTAGCCAGCAGCGTCCCAAACGGTGTGGCAAAATTCACCTTCGCTATACCGCCGATTTTCAGCCTCTTAGTACCGGCCTCTTATCACACCACATATCCATTCGGATATGGCTTTTCAAGGGCACGGTTTGGACGTTGAAGGCCCGCCACAGATCGAGTACAAGCTGGGCAGCCTCAAGTCGGAACTCGGGGCTAAAATTGCGTCTGTTACGTCCGGTCATAATGTCACCTCTATTCAGGTGGCCAGATTTAGTATTCCATATATGGACGCCCCGCGTTGTGCAAGCGCTGAGTTGATACGGTTTGCTGCCATATATCCGGCATCACTATTGGGTTAAAAACCCGCGCCATGATGTCATCCGCACCATTTTTCTGTTCCAGGCAACGGAACCATCGAGCATCCAGACACAAACCTGAAAAACAGATTTGGCGATATCGATACCAACAACTCTGATCGTGTTCATGTGATGTTACTCCCGGATCAATGCAGTCAGTAAAAGTATGGCACTGACTACCTTAGGAAGAGGCGTCCATCACATCACTTCATGCACTCTCTTTTCCTGTTTTACCGTAGTGTAATTTCCGAGAGGGAAGAGGGTCTTATTTTCTGACATAAATTAGCGAACACCTACTTTAATTAGATGATATTCATTTTTTTAAATGTGATTTTATTAATGCAGGGAGGGTTATAATCCTAATTCACTAAAATAATTTTATGTTATTTTTGTCTTTTCATGTTTTCACACTTTTTATAGGTTACTTTGTGAGTAGTTGCGTTTTAAACCCGACACATACAACAAAGGACATTATAATGAAGAAAACAATCTTGGCAATTTCCGTGGTACTATTCACCTCAGCAGCTGTGGCTGCTGAGGTGAATGGCGGTAGCGTAAACTTTAACGGTAATATGGTTGCTGGAGCCTGTGTTGTTTCAACCCTCTCCAAGAGTAAGTTTAGGATATAAATCTGTGTCTGAATTGTCAGCGTCGCAGCAAGGCGCGTCATTTGGAGAGCATATCCCATTTACGATAAAACTCAGTGATTGTGATAACTCTATCGCTCATACTGTTTCAATAGGTTTGTCAGGGAGTGTGGATACTGAGTCATTAGTTAACTTGGCGGTGGATAACCCATCGAACCTTTGGCTGCGAATATATAAAGATGGAGTACGTATTCAGTTTAATAATGGTATCTTTTACGCCGCTAGTGATGCTATTTCTAACGGTTCCATGAGCATCCCTTTTACCGCTCGATACCAAACGATGAATCCATCTGTTTTGCCCACCACAGGGAATACGCTTTACGTGATGACGTATCAGTTTAAGTATATTTAACTGATACCAAAATTTATCCACCGCCTTAATGGAAGATGCTGATGTTTGTTCCACACTGTTTGCAGAGCTCACGGACGGTCTGAGTTCTTTCATCCGGAATCAAGCACTTGTTAATCCGTATCGGTGGGATGTTTTCCTTGGCTGTAACAATCTTTGTCAAAGCCCAGTTGTATTGTCGATTCAAGTTCCATCTGTTGGCGCCGAATCTAATGCTGCAACTGGGCAACTTCATCCAGCAGCGTATCGCGTTCTTCCTAAAAGGAGGGCTCTTTGTTTTTACGCATGGAACGATATGCCTCATCACCGATAAGTTCATTCTTCCATTTGTACAACACCTCGCGGCTGACACCAACTTTTTGAGCGACCTCACGGGCAGACTCGGACCGGGTACAAAGCTCTCTGACTGCCTAACGTTTTACCTCTGTATCAAAGGGAGCATAATGATTTTGTACAAAGGAGATGAGCCACTGTTTGCCCGGGTGAAGCTCGTCCAGCCAGCGATTCAGCAACCAGTCACTGGGATACCCCAGGCTCTTCTGCGGAGAAAACCAGGCAGCAGCCCGTTGTTGTTCACTGGTGTAGCGGGGTTTTCTCGGAACAGACTCAGGTAGCACACCACCGGCCTGGATTATACGAGCCCAGCGTCTGAGCTGCCTGGTGGATGGATATCCGAGTTCCTGGACAACCCGTGAAGCTTTTTTCCCGTATTTAAAGTAGAGCTCAACAGCCCGCAACTTATCTGCGTACGAAAACATAAACAATCTCCTGTGAGTCCAGGAAATCGTCCGCACCCCCCAGGCGGACATTACTATTGAGCTTCCACAATCTTGGTGCGCACAATCTATCTTATGTTAAATAACATATTGATTTATAAAGAATATCATAATTCACACACCTAGGCACCACCTTCCCTTCTCACCTTGTGTGCTGAATGTAATAGTGTCGCCTTGTTACGCATTTCTTCCATCAGTAATTTACAGCCGTATCCAAAAGGATCAAACGCATGGCCATCATGAACATTCACATTGATGATGGCTTAAATGCGCGCCTCTGTGCAGATTATGATGCTGGCTGATGAAGGTGCCGATATTATCGAAATAGCTTGAGCACGCCTGGCTAACCCAGGTTATCAACTCACGTAAACCTGATGTTTGGTGAATGGCTCGCACTTAACAGAGATGTCTATGTTCAGGAAAGTTAGCCAAGGCATATTGTTCATCTTGTAAGAAGACCAAATTATGACTATATTTAGTCTTTGTGTTTGGGAGATGACTATGAAGGTAGAAACAATAAGCTTCATTAAAAAGAATGCTGCAACTCTTGATCTGGCTGAGCCGATTATCGTCACGCAAAACGGTGTTCCTGCTTATGTGATTGAGTCTTATGATGCACAACAGGAGCGAGAAAATGCCATAGCCTTGCTGAAACTGCTGACTATTTCAGAGAAGGATAAGGCGGATGGTAGTATCTTTTCCAAAGAGCAATTACTGGCTGGATTATCGTGAACATTCAGTACACGTTCACCGTAAAAATTTGTATTGATGATATCGCCAGCCATTTACGTCGCGTTGAGGTTGAACCTAAAGAAGTCATCCTGAGCATACTCGACTACTTTGAGAGCAAAGTTACTGAATTCCCGCTCGCATGCCAGATTTGCCCTGAGTTACTAAAAATAGGCTGTGCAAAATACAGAGAATGCAATACTCCTGACGGCTATCGGGTTTTATATTCCGTGGAAGGATCTCTTATAACAGCACACGCTGTGTTGTCACAACGGCAGAATATACAGCAACTACTCTTTAAACGACTTATCAGTGCCTGAAAACAAAGAGCATGTTGAGGTTGTTCCCTACACAGGTGAGCGCAAGGTCTGACATAGCTTGCACAGAGGTATTGCGCCGCCTGAAATGTGAGTATTTGTTGAATCAACCAGAGGGATTTACGCAGGAACTCCAGAAATAAAAGCAGCTGGAACGGTCCTTTGCTTTAACAGTTGTATATTCATTTGCATGCCTGAGGTGATATTTATTTTACATGCTGCCAAACCGATGCAGGTATTTTATCATAGAGTTTATTCATTGTTAGTTCAGCCAAACGATGATCAGCAGCAGAGTTGAAAATCTCCAACTCCGCATCAGAAAGCCCATACCTGTTTTTTTCTATTATTTTTTCTAAGGTATCTAAACATGTGCATCTCCTTAATTTCATTAACCAGTCAATTTTTTTCATTCTGAATAACTTCTATTTTTTGCAATATTGCGCGGGAATTTTAGCACACTCTGATTTAGCTGTTCGCTCAGAGCAACGCTCCCCTGCCCGCTAAAGCTAAATAATCTTCTGGCTGCTGCTATTTTTCAGCATGGCCACCGCATCGGCTGCCGGCATCTGAAACTGCACCCGGTGTCGTGCTGCCACATCAAGCGCAAACACCTTCGTGTAAACCTCAGTTGAGCTGGTACTCCGGTGTCCCATCAGACTCTGCAGGACCTTGAGCGGAATACCGGCGTACAGCATGTGCATGGCGTACGAATGGCGGAACGTATGAGGTGTCACCGGCACGGAGAAAACCACCCCGTCTGCCCTGGCCAGCTCCACGGCTTCGTTGATCCAGCTGCGCACCGTCCGGTCGGCGATGCTCCAGATCCGCGCCCTTTCGGTTCGCCCGGTCTTCTTGTTACGTCGCTCCAGCGGAATTTTCAGCGTGGCCACCATCGTCTGCAGCTGTGAAACAAACTGCAGATCGGACAACGGAACGATCCTGCTGGGAATGACACCTGCAGGTGCCCGGCCCGCTGTTCTGGCAGCCTTTTCGGTGCGTTGCTTCAGTGTGGCCAGTTGTACAAACGGGTACGGAGGTGTCAGCGTGAAATCCGCCCGCGTCAGTGCCAGCGCTTCATTAATACGCGCGCCGGTATTCCACAGTGTGGCAATCAGCGTCTGACGATAGAGATCCGGAATATAATGAAGAAGCGCGCTGACTTCCGGCGCCAGCAGGTATTTCGGGTAATCATCATGGGCCAGCGCCATCTGACGTAATGCCAGCGCCGCCGGATAATCGATAGCCACAGGTAATGAAGCCGGCAGGGCAGAATACGGTCCGGGCAGAGCCGGGAAAGGGGTCATACTCATTGAAATCCTTCACTGGTCATAAATTATCCCGGATAAAACCTGTCAGGAGATCTCCCTCCCCTGCATAAAATTCCGGAGCAGAACATGCGTTAAAGCTTCCGGTTGCAGAGAGATGCGTGCCGCTTTCACGGGGACGTCATCTCGTCGTTATATTTACAGAATCTTCCCGTCATATTGCGGGAGCCCTGTCTGTTAGGACTTATATCCCCCGGAACATCAGGTTAATGGCATGCTGGATGTCATTCCCCGATGCACTCACATCTGCAATTTCTTCGCCGATGACCGTGGTGGAGACACCGGCCATTTCGGTGGTCATCACCCGATATCGCTCTTCACCAGAGCAGACGATCGGATAAAGCTCACGGGACACTTTATCCGATAACAAACTGGCACTGACCAGCGGGATCACCATTCGCCGGCCCGGCGTGTCAATCATATCGCTCTGCACATCCACGAACAGGCGATAACCACTTTCCCGCTTATAGCGGTAAACCCGGAACTGCATCTCACCCGCTCCTGTTTTCGTCGGCGAAGGAGCCGTGCTGTTCAGTGAACCGGGCGACCTCGGCCATCCCTTCACGATTTTCTGCCTGCCAGCGTTCTGCTTTAAGTCGCCGGGCTTCATTCTGCATGGCCATATTGACCAGACCGGAAATATTCACATCGGCCGCTTTCAGCAGCTGATAATTTTCACTGTCTATCGTCACCGTGATGCGTTGCTTCATTCTGCACACTCCAGTACATACTTATAGTATGAGTAAAAGTATATACCGTTGTGACATAAAATCCGTTGCGATGTCAGCACACTGTTATGAGGCTACTATTCACGTCCTGATATAGTCACATATCTTAATGGCACCCTGAAAAATAATCACCATGACAACAGTAACCCACCATATAACCACACCGGTAAATTACCGTTACGCTGTTTTGTGTTGATCCGGTTTATCCCGTATTCAACAGTTTCCGGAAGTATACCATGAGCGGCCTTCACACGAAGCGCCCTTTTCTGCCCCTTACCTGCCGCAGTCTGTGACGGTTGAAAACCCAAAATATGACCGTTATCTGCGATGTGAAATACAGGATGTTGTGTTCTTAGGCTGGCGAACGAGCGGGGGGTGAAGAAAGATCCGCCACATGGGGTTTTCGGATCTCAGAAAAGACAGCGAGCAATAAACACACTGCAAAGCATATGTTTTATAAAAACGTATACTTTGCAGTATTTAAATACCTTTAAACCCAGGATACAGTGTACTCAATGTAAACATATGCCCACGTTAAAGAAGGTAAACCCAATGAGTGGAAACAGAAATGAAACGGTTAACGACGGGGAAGAGAGCGTCACCTACACCCTGCGGAACATTCCTGCCGACATCGACCGGGTGATCACAGACCTGGCGAATCACGTCCGTAAGCCAAAGGCGACGTTTCTGCGTGAGTTCCTGGAAGACAGCTTCCGAGACGTTATCGATAGTTTCGCCCTGAAGAACCCGCTCATCGCCTCCCTCGATGACGAGCTGGCCAGTTATCTGGGCGCCGAGGTCAGGGAGAAGCGCTACCAGAGCCACTATATCACCCGCTGGAACCAGGAATACCAGAGGCTACTGGGGATCTCGACGGAAGATGAGCTTCGCCGGGTGGTGCTGAACAACACGCCCTACCTGCACGCCCGTGCTGACCAGGTGCTGAAAGGCTCGTCACGCATTCCGCGCGGGATCTCCCTGACCTTTTCCCTGTTTGCCGAGATCGCCGGCCGGGAGAGGGAAACCATCGACCGGGCGTGGAACAAGATCTTCTACTCGCAGCTGACGGAAAAAAAACACCGCTTTTACCAGGATATTGAGGCCATCCGCGCCCTGAAAAAGCTTCCGGCCCTCTCCGGCTACCGCTGGACGAAGGATGACATCACGGTGCGTATCTACCAGCCTGAAGACTACGCCTACGGCGCATGGCGCGTCGCGCTGACCCTCCCGGAAAATTACGCCACCCAGATGTGGAACATTCCTTTCCCCGTGCTCAAAAACCGCCGCTTTACCGCCGACCCGGGCTACAGCGCCCTGATCAGTGCCGAACCCGACAAGTGGGATCAGGCCTTCCGTTTCGTGGGCGGCATGTGTGAGCTGCATCTTTACAGCAATGGCAGGGAAGAAGATGAGAATCCCACCCCGCTCCCGGACGTCGCTCAGGCGCTGATCAACGTGGTGGAATACAACTTACTGTAACGGACCCAGGTCTGTGGGCACAACTTCATCATCAGGAGGGTGTAATGAAAGGACGACAGAGCCGCTATGTCACCGGCGGAGAGAGTTTCGCGGAGATTGCCCGTCGCCCGGGAGGGACGGTGGTAATGCTCTGCCTGAACACCGGGCTTGAGGATGCGCTGCGGGAGGCATCGAAATCCCTCAAGTCGGCCTTCAGCCGAAGTGGCCGTAAATGCCGGCTGTCAGCCGGAACGGCGGAAGGACCGTTTTCCGGTCGCAGGCAGGGCACAGCCACGCATCTGTTCGTGGCGGTACTCTGAGGGGCAGGGGGCAAAAAACTGAAAAATGTATTCGCCTGGTCGCCCCAGTACGGGTGAAAATGAATATACAGGGACGGGATGAATAGCACTTTTTGTTAAAAACAGACTGGCAATACTATGCTAATATGTAATTATCGGTTATTTTGCGCTTTACAAAGCTTGAATTTACTGGTAAGCTATCCTCATAGTATCGTTCCGCCTTGTACTATTCCCTCAAAAAGAAACGTTCTTCTCCAGAAATGACATCCGTCATTCCGGTGCGGATTTTTTTTGTTTTTTTTTCAGGAGAAACACGGTGACGGACTTAAAATCAGTTCAGCAATCAGGAGGAAGTAAATGAATACGTCATAGCAGAACAGAAGGAAACATCATTGCGTATGGTATCACCAGCGTTCACATGTGTGAGGCGCAGGATGCCTTTTATCTGAAAAAAGAGGTCAAGAAGATGCTCATCATTAACACATCAGTGTTAACAATAACCTGCCCAGGAGGGCTTTATGAAAAACTTGTTCAACACCGAGGGAACGGTTCTATTCCCATTCCAGACTGAAATCCATTTTGTTTGGACGATTTTCTCCACCGCTAAACGCCTTGCCGTCAGTGCCGGGGGGCACATCTGTCAGAAGCAATACTGGAGCGCGTGTCTCTGCGTCATGCTTCTTGTGGCTTACGTGGGGGTCACTGCCGCAGTGGTCTGGATTGTAGCACCTTGGTTAAAGACCTTTATTGTGTCGAAATTTGCACTTTCGGCACTATGGGGCGCGCCAGTAAAAAGCGCGCTTACCTGGGGTTTCGGTAAAATGGTTGGGGCCATCTGCCGAAAGTTTACTCTAATCAAGTAAGATTCCGCAAGCTACATGTTTAGAGGGAGAATGTCAACCGATATTCTCCCTCATCTCTTGGCGGTGGTCCCTGTGGCCACTGCCTCTTTCGTGTGGGTGCTTTATGGCGAAACTCACCTAGCCGTGATTGCCAGCAGGGCCTGCCACCACCATTTTCCGGCTCAGCCCGGGCCAGAAGTTATCCTACAGTGTAAACCTCGGCCCAGTCCGGTAACGGTCATCATCTGCCAGCATTCTCTCAACCAGCGAAAAATCGTTTACACCGCTGAACACATACTGTTCCGCATACTCCACCTGCAGTGAGTTGTAATGCGTCACATGTTCCGCTGTCAGCGGCATAAGAAGATACTCCGTAAACCGACTGACATGTTTGAGCATTTCAGTCGGGGACATGTGACGCGGGATCTGGTGCTGTGCTCTGGTAAGGAGATTCTGAAGAGCCTGCTTCTGACGTACCTTTTCCTCACGGATGGAAGGGCAATACATGGCCAGCATCAGCGTCGATGAAAGGGGAAGGAAGATTTGTATCCCGCGAACGGCCAGACCGATATTACCGTACGGACCGAAGTCACTGCTGTTCTTCAGCACAACCGGATTGTCTGACACGTAGAACGGATGTTCTGCCCTGGTCTCCAGGAGATACCAGTCCTTATTCAACAGGTGTTCAATATGCGACACCTGCTGGACAAGCTGCCGCAGAAAAATGTCTCTGGTATCGCCCCCGGACGACAGGCCCAGGGTTTCTAATGCCTGCTCCTTAGTCGAGCCTATTGCCTCCATCTTATCAGTTAGCACTGAAATCATGCCTGAGATACGCTCCAGCTCACCGAAGGTACGTGCGCGCTGCACGGCAACAAATACGGCCAGCTTGTAGCGTTCACCTTCAGTCAGCCGGCGAATGTCCTTATGCCGCAGGAGGTCGGCAATGACCAGCGCCGCTTCATGTTCGTAAATCCCCAGCAACGGCTCAAGACTGAGCCGTTGAGGGTGATTATCGAGGTTGTAGAACGTATTCCGTACGGTGGCGTCATCCGGCGTGGTGGCATAAGCGCGCCCGGCAGCCTTATCAAAGGCGTATAAACGCTGGCGCTTCCCCTTTCCCGGTGAACTAAAGTGCTTCAGCAAAAAGCGGGGAACCGTGTGCTGCCTGACAACGTCGGTCTGCAGACTTATTGGTTCGGCCATAAGATTATCTCCCTGAAAAGCAACGCAGGCGCATCTTTATTGACGGCATAGGCAGCTGGTTTGCGGTATATCGTTTGCAAAAAAGAACTGACCGATAATACCCGTGTTTCATGACCTGTCTGTACAGATGACATTTAAAATTCCGACTGTGGGCGTTTCCGGATCTGAAGGAAGGAAAAGAAGGATTAATGCCATAATGGCACTAAAGAAGAGTGATTACTGCGGCTGAGGGATTATTGCATTCAGAGACATAATAAATCCGTTTACTGCTGATTTACGAGTGTAACCCTGGACCATTGTGCGACGACATCATCCAGTACCTGTTCAGTAGGAGGGCAGAACCTGAAACTGATCATAAATTCGTATGATGAATGCGAAAAGGAAATGAAGATGAAAATAAACCGGCCTAGAATCGTTTTACACCATCCAGGAGCCTCAGGGCGAAAAACGAAAAAGTAAAGGTGCCAAGGAATGTATCCTGTATTTGAGAATGGCTCTTGTTGGGTCAAAACTGATTTTCATCTGCATACTCGAGCGGATAAAGAATTCAGCTACACCGGCGAGCCGGACAGATTTATTACTGACTATGTGAATACCCTCAAAGAGTCTGAAGTTGGATTAGGTGTAATTACTAATCATAACAAGTTTGATTCCGGTGAATTCAAGGCACTCCGCAAAGCAGCTCGCCGCGAAGGTATAGAACTTCTTCCCGGAGTCGAGTTATCAATCAACGATGGTCAGGCTGGCGTCCATACGCTCGTGGTCTTTGCTGACGACTGGTTCATCAACTCGCAGCAGACTAATCATATTGAGAATTTCCTGACCGCCACATTTGCTGGTATTGATAATTTTGAAAACGAAAATGCTCGGTCGATAGAAAACATCGTACAAACCATCCGGCGCCTCGACCATTATGAACGGGAGTACTTTATTGTTTTTGCTCATGTCGAGGCACATAACGGGCTATGGGGAGGAATGATTCCTGGCAGGATCAAGGAGCTTTTTGAGAATGAGCTCGTTCGCCGGCGCGTTCTGGGTTTTCAGAAAGTCTCAACCCGGGACTTACGCGCTAAAATTCAGGCGAGTATTGGCGCCCGATATCCCGCCGAAGTGCAGGGGTGTGATGCCAAAAAACTGGCCGATATTGGTGCCAGAAAAGTCGCCAGCTATCTGAAACTGGGCGATTTCAGTTTTGATGCCGTCCGGTTTGCGTTGCAGGATTTTCATCATCGGGTCAGTGATGACATACAGACTGTCGCCCATAGCCATATCCGCCAGATAGCGTTTGAGGGAGCCGGTTCATTGGGGGGGGCTGTGGTGAAATTTTCTCCGGAGCTGAACACTTTGATAGGGATCCGCGGCAGTGGGAAGTCATCCATTCTGGAGGGAGTACGTTATGCGCTCGATATTCCTTTTGGTGAGAAAGCGTCTGATAGAGATTATAAGGAAAATCTCGTTGGAAATTTGCTGAAAAGCGGTGGGAAAATTACGGTTGATGCTGTCTGCCGGCATGGGCGGGACTATCAAATCACCCGTATCTACGGCCAGAAGCCTGTCGTTATTTTTGACGGTCAGGTACAGGATGGACTCGCAGTTCGGGAAACAGTTCTGCATAAACCTGTCTACTTTGGCCAGAAGGATCTGTCCAATACCGGAGCCGGATTTGAACATGATCTCATTGAAAAGTTGGCAGGTGAACGACTGAAGCCAGTACGGGAGAAAATCCGTCAACAAAACGCGATTGTGGTAGACGCGTTACGACAGCTACAGCGTCTGAAAAAAACGGGGGAGGAACTCACTGAGTGGCAGGCGAAGGAAAAAGATGCACGATTCAGACTCAGCTTTTACACACAACACGGTGTGGAAGATAAACTGGAACGGCAGACCACTTTTGAACGCGATGAGCGTTATATCAGCAGTACAGGGACACTGGCAGTCAGAGCCATGGACAGTCTGCAGGAAGAAATTGAGGAAACACTTTCCGGGCTGAAACAGGAGCAGATACATGTATCGGCGCACAACCAGGCAGACATCAATGAATATCGCGCTGTGTATGACCGCTTTACCGATCAACTTGATGTCTTGACAACGACCCTTGACAGTGCACGCCAGCTACTGACGGAGCTGAACGGCAAACAGCAGGCGTTCATTCAGAAAAAAAATGCACTGAATGATGAGTTTGCAGGAATTGAGCGGGAGCTGGCCGAAGAGCTACGGCAGTCAGGGGTAGAAAAAATTGATCCTGCTGAATTTCTTCAACTCAAAGCCGGTCTTGAAACAGCGGTGGAGAGGATTGCTGAACTGACCCGTAGTGAAGCCGGGAAAGAAGCTTTGAATCAGAGCCTGGTCGCTGAGCTGAAAACTCTGACTAAACTATGGACGGACGAATACCAGGAAATTGAAACGATACTGGCAACAGTCAGCCGAGGGGATTCTGCATTGAAGATAATTCCTGCCTTTGCTAATGATAAAAAAGCCATGCTGGCAGTCCTGAGGGAGTCCTTTACCGGTAGCCGGTTAAGAGAAAGCACTTACCAGAACGTGGTCGACGCATTCAATGACTTTAGTGAGCTCTGGTTTAACAGGGAAAAAATACAAGCCCTTGTACCGGGATCAACAGACACATTTATTGACTATCTGGACCAACAGATTCAAAACCTAATAACCTGGCAGCCTCCTAATACCTACACCATTGAATTCAGAGGTAAACCCCTTGAAGAGCATTCGTTGGGTCAGCGTGCATCGGCGTTAATGCTTTTTGTTCTGAACCAGCAGGATAATGATGTGGTAATTATCGATCAACCTGAAGACGATCTAGATAACCAGACAATTTATGATGATGTCATTAAGGTTATCAGGATGATGAAACCCCAGACACAGTTCATCTTTGCTACCCACAATGCCAATATTCCGGTGTTGGGTGATGCTGAAAATGTGCATGCCTGCGTGTACAAGGAGGGGAAAATTCAGTCTTGTGGTGGTGGAATTGATGCCCGTGCGATCCAACAGCAAATCATTGCTGTGATGGAGGGGGGACGTGAAGCCTTCGAGCGACGCAGAGCTGTATACGGTTCCTGGCTCAGTAATCGCTGATGTTTACTACAACATATGTTTCAGAGGAACAGCCGCTTATGCGGCTTTTTCTTTTCCGTTTCTGGGGGGCGGATCTCCGGAGGAGAAGAGACCGACTGATGCCGTAAATGCATTAATAGGGGTTGCGCGCCGGAACCGCCGAAATTTCCGTGACGCATAATTTTTGGCGTTCGGCGACCTGTACGTAAGACCGTCGTCAACCGGACAGCAAAGAAATAGCTGTTTGGAGCGAAAAATCACTGATCGCAACGTTTCACATAGCTGGTACGGATAAATTCTCACTCACGGCACCATAAAAGTACACGTCAGCACATGCCAAACATGTTTCAAAAATCGACTAATTCGCTGCGCCGGAAATTTCGGCGGTTCCGGCACAGAACCCCATTTTTAAGTATCCTGCCGAGAAAGATGTTGCGCTGCGTTTTAAGGGGGAGGGAAAAACATCCCGATAACCTCAACAGCCCGTGATAATTCTACTAACGTCCCGGCATCAACCCTGATCGAGAACATAGTGAGTACACTGCATGAATAACAATCTTAAACCCTTTATTGGTTTCCGTGACACGGTTTCCGGCCAGCTCGCCGGCCCCTACATATCTGAAAATCAGCTGAGTGAGCTTATCAGGCTGCTTCCTGTTTCCAGGCCTTCACCAGTCCAGTATGTGTTCCCCGATCTCTCACCGTTGATTCGTCATATCCACGGTCAGATAGCTGGCGCATTTCAGACGTACAGTCAAGGGCAGCAGGATAAGCAACTTGCTGAAGAATATGAACTCATTTTCACCCACTGGAACCGGGCCTGTGGAATGGAGGACGGCCCGAAAAAGGAACGAGCATGGGAGAAAGTAACCGACATGGCAGATCCGTTGCTGATACATTTGCGGCAGGCCATGCCGAAAGCAAAGTCGGTTAAAGACTGGGATGAAGAGCTGATAAAGAATATTGAACACACGGGGCGTTTATATACTGAAGTGTTGCTGTTCATTATTTACGCCCGTGCAGCTTATGAGCGCGCCTCTCTTGGGCGTGTCTCTCCCTGCGGGAATACTGCCGGCAGATTAAGGAGATACTGGCCGCGCATACGGGGGGTAACAACATCCGACCGTTAATGCTGAGCGCCGCTTCAGAAACGGAGCTGGCAACGTACTACACCATGCTGCGGGAAATGAATGATCAGGGACCAGAAGATCCAGATGCATATCTTGCACAACATGTCAGGAGTATAGAGGCAGAAACCCTCCCGGATAATAATCGTATTATGCCTCTGTATTATAACTTTGACGTCACCACGGCTAAACAACGGAAGGTGACGTTCACCAGTTTCTCCAGCCTGCATTGGCGTATGGTCATGACCCTGGCCCAAATCCACTACCGGGTCAGCCAGCTGGAGTCGCTTCTTGAGTCGCTGACCGACGGTGACACCAAAGTGGACTTTGACGGAACCGACGCCACCCGCGCACAAGTGGAGAAGATGATTGAGCAGCTAGCAGATCCGGAAGCCTGAAACAGAGATGATAGTGAAATCTATTCGGTATTCCGGAGTGTGTCTGCTAGCAGTGGCCTGGTATATCCATGGCCACGTGGTGCGCATGCTGGACGGGGATACTCTTGACGTTCTCCAGTCGGGAAACGAACTTATACTTGTCAGACTCGCTGGCATTGATGCGCCGGAAAAGAGCCAGCACTTTGGCCAGCGCTCCCAGCAGGAACTCTCATCGATGGTGGCGCAGCCTAACATCATGGATCTTTTTTAAAGCATGGACTCATCGATGATTTTGTTTTTATTTAGTCCCTGTTTTAGACGGACCGCTGAGTGGGGGTTTGAGGTCCACCCGAACATTTTCCCACGTTAAGGCAATATGGGGTCAGCGCGACAGATACGAATGGTGGCACTTTCACGTCTGAGAGACAGTGGTTTGTGACTGCGTCGTAATGAATGTATTAATGAAATCACCCCGCAGTCATACCGGGGAGTGGGGAAGACCTTATTATCCGAGATAATTTGCCATCCTTCCGGTATCCCGTTTTTGCGTAGCTGCTTAAGAACAAGTTTTCGTTCCCGTTCAGACGAAAGTAAATGCGAACTCAGAACGATAACAGGGGTTTTCTTTTGCATCTCTTCACTGACAACACGACCAATATCTTTAAAACAGGAGATGAGGTGTTCCTGCATGTTTGCCGTCATCCGTATATGGACGTGTGCCTCTCTCTGACCGTTCCTGGTTACAGGCTGTATCATTGCGGGTTTATGAAAATAATGACACTGACGGGATGAATATCTCCATTTCCCTACAAAATAAACTATAGCAATCAAGACGGACGCTACTGTGCCAAACAATGCGGCAATGGATCTTTCATAAACATAAGCAGGTGAACGGATACTCATCTCTCCCCCCAAAAGCAGGAATACGCCGAAAATAACGACATAAAGGCAGATGATGGAATTGAATACCAGCATGATCAGAGTTGCCCCGGCTGAGCGGGCAAACGCTCTGACCTCCTCCGGACTGAACAACTCATCCTGATGGTGATGACGCCTGATACTGCTGCTATGACTTTGTGGTGACACCGCTTATTTCCCCTGTGTGTCCTTTTTTACCGCCTGCATTTTCTGGCGTACTACCTCTACCTGGGGTCAGTTTGGATATCGGAAATTTTTGTACGTTAAGCGCATTATTTAACCTATCGAGATTCGTAACGGATTAACGTATACAGATGCGTCAGTCCGTCACAGGTCGACGCTTCACTGCGCCAGCCGCAACGGTTGATGAGTTAATCCGGCAACATTGCCGGTGAGCCTGACCATCAGCGGCATAATCTGGCCACCTTTCTCGTCAAATGCGCTGTCCAGCGAGGAGCGGGAAAGATACACCCCGCTGACATCGGCACTGAGGGTGATGGCATGACGGCCGGTCCATTCTTTGTCACTCAGCACCCGGTATACCCAGCCAGTGTCTCTGGCCGTTTCCAGGGCATACGTCAGACGAAACATGTCATTCTGCTCGGAGAGCTCCCCGGTGCAGGAGCGCCAGAGATAATCCAGCTTATTACCGAGCTTCGCATTCACCCCCAGCGTCCGGCCCTTTTTCAGCAGCCACTCGATATCGGGGGCAATTTCACGCGGGAAGCGGCGCTGCTTCTGCGCGGTGGCCAGCCAGCGGGTGAGAAACAGGTTGGCCTGTGCATCGGAGTTCACGGCGCCGTCCTGTCTGGCCAGATGCAGAGCAACCAGTGCACACCAGGCCAGATGTCCTGATTGCAGGGTCAGGGATTCAGTTTTCAAATGAGGTTCTTCGTAGTATCGCCGCCGGTTGCGGCTGATGAATTATACCGCAATATCATGGCTAACCAAATGTAATACAAGGCATTAATGTACACACCTGATGCCGCTACGCGGCATGGAGGCGCCAGCCGGAGTCACCTGTATCACTGTTACTGAACGGCGCCGGTTACGCGGCGTAGCCGCCCAGGTTTGATAGTTTCCACCAATCCCCCCTTCCGCCCTGCTCAGCCACACCCGCTTACCGCTCTGAAGAACCTGTTTTGCGCCGTCGGAGTGGTCCGGGCATGGCCCGGGCGTATCTCCGCGTTAGCGCCGTCAGGCGCTTACGGGCGTGTACACAGAACCTGAAGCAATACTACCTACAGCCACTCAACACCTAGTTACAACATCCATCATTAAAAGCGACTCTGTTCCGGCCTTTCAGGCCGGGCGGCGGCGCTTTTCAGTGGTGGGTCGGAGTGAGATGTCACAAATGTCGGGGTTTTGACGTTGGGTAAACCTATGTGTGTTGTAACTAAAGTTCATTGTGAGTACTGGGGCCCGCCATTTATGGTGGGAGCTATATCTGCCCTTTCTGAGCGACGTGGCCATAAGGCCACTGTAAGCGAAGGCATTATCCCCATTGTTCACAGCATTTTCAGAGACAACAGATTGTTTGCCTGGTGGTTCAAGGGCAAAGGAAAAAGAAGGGGGTGTAAGAATATTTTGCAGCTTTCATTTTATCTGCTTGCAGGTTTCTTCAGTTATTAGTTTGCGGATTTTTGTGGATAACAGAGATAACACATCATCAGAATGCACGTAGCAGAAGGTAGTTTGTATTGTTATGGCCGTAAACAGCTCAGGAAAGGGACAAAAATGAGAAACGGGCAGATGACAGGCAGCACAAAATACCCCAACGGGGCTGGCTGCATTCAGCAGGTAAATTTGAGGGTCAGTGTGGCGGCGGTGACACCAGTGCCAGTTCGAGCTGATAGAGCCGCTGGATGGCCAGCTGCTCCAGGCGTTGCGGCGTACACCAGTAGGCCTCATCTGGTGCCATAGTCTTCAGCACGAACTGTGACATTTCATAAACCTGGCTGTCTCGGGGCAATCTGGCCAGACGATTAGCCCGTTTGCGATCCGCCCCTCGCTGGCGTCGAAACTTCAGTGCTTCGGCGCGTTTCTGCGCAGTCCAGCGCTGACGCGCGGTATGAGGTGACAGCTCATCATGCTCACTCATCACACCTTCCGCAATCAGACGTCGGCGTTCTTCGCTTTCACGCAACTTCTTCTGCTGCTGTGCCTCAAGTTTCACAAGATCCACACCTAACATGGTGAAGCCCAGCGTGGTGATCCAAACATATTTAGGGAACCAGGTGCGGGACTCGCGATCCCAGGTCTTTTCTTCCGAGATGGCCAGTACGCCAAAGCGGATTTGCTCATCGATAAGCCGGGACAGGCGCGACACTGTCACCTCCTGTCCTGCAATCAGCTGACCTTTTTCGTCCTTCGGGCTGATTTCAGACGCCAGACGTGACACACACATCCCAACAGAATGTTTGCCGGCATCGCAGAAGCTCACCAGTGCTGGCCAGAGTGCATCCAGCAGGTACTGTTTCTCAGGGCGGAAGGCATATTTACGGCCGGCACGTTCGCGTTCACGGACATAAAGTGGATGGCGGGACATGTGCATCCGCAAACGTGGCTGGCCAGTCTGCGGATCTTTCATCACCAGGCGGTGATAAGCATGACCAAGCTGGCCACCGAGGGCTTTATAACGAGCAGGTCGGAACCATTCAGGCCGGACACATTTGGCTTTAGTAGAATGTTCGCCACGCCGGCGCAGCGATTTTTTCCTGACGGGTTCAACCAGAAAGGCTTCTTCACAGCGATCGCTTAACCCTTGCCAGAAATGGTCCGGGTCTTCGATATCAGGATGGAATTTATGATTATGTAAAGGTTGTTCAGACACACCTTTCCGCGCTTATGTTGCACGGAAGGAGTACGCACAAGAGGTCTTGAATTTCTCTGGGCATAAATCTATACTCCCCGCACAGAGCAACAGCTTCTGTGCAGTTTTAGTAGAACCCCGTTAATCTAATCAGCCGGCCAAAGTTGAAGAAGATTATCGGGGTTTTTGCTTTTCTGGCTCCGGTAAATCCTCAGAACCAGTTCCCTGCCACTTCTGGCGTGGCTCAACCATAAATTCTGCAAAATAAAACGCTCAGTCATCTGGTACTGACTTCCGATACGGGCAAGTAAAACCACTCCGTTAAAGGATCTGACCGACAACAATTCGCCGTTGTTGCGGTGCTCAGCGTTGTTAAGATTTTTCGTATGATACCCGATTTGTTCTCCATGTGAATATTCTTAATGCCCCCTTCCCCTCACCTAAGTTAAATCCCTCCCTCAATTGACCAAATATTCTACTTTCATCCTAAAAATGCATACAAAACAGGTCAATAAACGAAAAAGGATGAATGTAAAAACTCATGTTTTTTCCTGTAAAACATGAACAAAAATCACATTTTGCTAATTTTCTCATTGTTCAAAAAACACACAGTAATACAGATCGATGTTCTGCACCGTCCTCCAGAGCCAGCATAATTGATCGCTAGTGACATATTGACCGATCTTTTATGCTGGTTTGAAAAGAAGTTATCCACAGGGTTAATAGTTAACAATTAGCAGACAACCATTTACAAACAAATACATTTCGGGATATAAACACGGCCATTAGATATCAACCCAGTTTTGTATGCTGCAATCCGTAAATACACCGGTCATATTCACTAACCAGAATTCGCCAGTCTGGACGGCATGAATAGACGAAGGTTAATTATCAACCGATAGCAATACCGCAAAACCAGGTTTTTATACAACGTGGAAACCCTTTCTCCGTTGTCAGAAAGGAATGGCTCGCCGGCCGTTCTGGCTTCACTGAGTTTTGTGCCCGGAGGGACCGAGTGAGTACACCTCGTCCATACCAAACGCCGGGCACAAACGTCAGTGAGGCGAGTTCAGGATGAACATTTGATTTTTGACCAGTCACTCCACGGTCAAAAAATTCCGGGGCTCGCCCGCAATTTACCTCTCACCTTACTTTTCGCAGGACAATCGCCATGGAAGCGTGGTATCTCGTTTGTTATGAACCGGGGAAAGAAAAACTGTACCGGGCCCAGCTCAGTCTGAGTCTGAAAAACATCACGGTTTTCTGCCCCATGCTAAGAACCTACCGTCCCCGGACAGACTGCAGCGGCGTCAGACCTTTCATTGAGCCCCTTTTCAGGGGATATCTGTTTGCCTATCTTGACCCGGAAGTGATCCACCCGTCACGCATCGAAGATGAATGCAGCGCGGTGAGTAAGTTTGTTCGTTATGGTCAGGAAATTAAGCCGTTACCCGCTTCTGTTATGGAAACACTGATGGCACTCCCGGCCTGCGCAGATGAGCGCGATGTCGTCCCTAAAGCCGCGAAGCAAGAGAAAGCCGCTCAGCGCCCTTACCGGCCCCCGCGCAAACGTAAACAGCGGATGAGTAACCCATCCCCACTTCAGAGTGTGCTGTACGATAAAATCAGCCGGATAGTCAGTACGGATAATGAAATGCAACGCACGGCCATGTTCCTGGCACTGACGAAATCTTTCCATGACCATACGGATCATCCCGGCAACCGGTAGCCCGCATTTGCCGCTGTGGGGCAGACATCCCCACAACGAGCTTTAAGCCCCCGGCATTAACTGCCAACAACCGCCCCCACCCTGCAGAACCTGGTCACTCTCCGGGTTGTGCTGACATATTCTTATCCTGAGCTGCCCACGGGCAGCTCTTTTTACATGCGAGTTCCCATGACAAATAAAATTGCACGCCATCACACCGTGCGCTTTAACCCTGCGCGGACGGAGGGCCTGGAAAAATTAGCCGTGGATATCGGTTATCAGCAATCTCGCCCGGTGACCGTTCACGCCCTGGTGAATGCGCTGGCCGACTGCCTGCTGGACAGGCAGTTCGAAATCCGCGTTCTGGCTGACAGGATCCAGATGAATGCGACCAAAAACCGGAGGGAGCTATGAAACGCGCGGTCCTGCTGCCACTTTTGCTTACCGGCTGCCAGCAGGGACATGTCAGTACACTGCCGGAAGCGCAGAGTTATGTGGACAACCTGATGGCCGCCCAGCTCCTGGTGGTCAAAGTTGAGCAGGAAAGCCTGGCGCTGGCCAGTGGGCTGAACTTCTCTCCGGTCAGGCGCCCGCCCCCATCATCCGCACCACCCGTTACGATGCTGGCCACCGCAGCAAAAGCGCCGAAACCGGTCGCTGGCACGTCGATCCCACTTCCCCCGGGTCCACGGCTGATGCCGGGACTTCAGCACGTGCGCTATACCGGAACACCTGATGCCCTGCCTGCACTTGTCGCAAGACCCGGCACGCAGATACGGCTGGATCAGGCTCTGCTGGCCATCGTACCCGCTGGCTGGAATACCGTATTGTCATCCCGCCTGAAAGCCGGCGCCTTATCCCGGGTATCCTGGAACAGTGGTGACCAGTGGCCATTTGTGCTGGAGAAACTGGCGCGCGAGCAGCAGCTGCAGATCAATATCTACTGGGCATCCCGGCAAGTCACTGTGGACCGGGCCGGTAAGGCGGGTCTGACAGGGGGAGCCACAACAGCGACGTCGCCGGCAACCACAATGGCCGCCCCACAAAGCAAGCTGTTAACTGGCCCTGCCGCCCCGACCTCCACACCGCCTGCAACACAGACGGGGGCAGCAAAAGTCTTCACGCCGGTGAAAGCGCCTGAACCGGTCAGGCCAGTCCCCCGGGTCTGGCGGGCAGAAACAGGCAGCACGCTCAAGGACACCCTGTTTACCTGGGCTGCCACGACCGACTGCGAAGCACAACCCGGGAAAAAGTGGAGCATTGCCTGGGTGACCGAAACGAACTACCGCATCGATGCGCCGCTGCAGTTCAGTGGTCCATGGCGTGATGCCCTCAATCAGGTCTTTGCGCTGTATCAGAATGCGGCAGTACCGCTGTATGCCGGCACTAACTCTGCGCAGTGTGTCCTCAAAGTCGATGATAAACCCATGAACTGAGGTGGCGAATGAGTTACCTGATCCTGTCGTTCTTCTCGGTCTTCCTCCTGTTTTCCTCCGGTGTCCTGCAACCCGATAACGCCAATGATGCCGGTCGATACCAGACCGATACCCAGCAACAACAGGCTGCCGCGACGCTGCGTTATATGAATGCCATCAACAGTTATCTCTACGCTCACCCGATGGCAGACGGCACGTTCAGTGACAGCCTCCTGGAGTCTGCCCCACCTTCTGGTGTGCGGCATGTCATTCGTCAGGGCCGCGTATTCGTCTATCAGCCTTCCCAACCCGGGCTGAAAGACGCGCTGGTCACCCTCTCCCGACATTCAGCCCTTCTGGGCAGTGTTAAGTCCCGCCGACTCATTGATCTGAGCGGCACCGATATGCAGATAGCCGTGCCGGACCTTATTCCGGATGGTTATCTCGTTTACCTCAACTGATACGGGGCCCGCCCCCTCGAGACTCGCCCATGACACATCACCTTACCACCCGGGTCGCAACGCTTGTTGCCATCCTGGGGCTGGCCGGCTGTGGCACGTTTGACCGGATTAATCAGTCAATGGACACCGTCGATACAGACCAGACGACCGCCAGAATTAAAATGAAGAACGTCAGCCTGGGGAAACCGGTTCAGGAAATGACCACTCAGTGGATAAATCCCGTTCCCCTCAATCAGGCTGCCATGACAAAAGAAGCGCTGCCAGGTTGTGCTGTAACCCTCACCCGCCCGGGTGAAATCAGTCTGGCCGATGTCAGTGCCTTTATTACCCAGACCTGTCGTGTCCCCGTGGTGATCACCCCGGATGCTCAGGGGTCAGGCATGGCGGCTGGGGCCACTGAAAAAATCAGCGGGCCATTGCCGGTTCCGGTGCCGGCGCCAGACGGTTCCGGGATGATCCCACTGAGCCAGATGGGTGGGTCAGTCACACCGCCCAAAATGGTGGCCAGCGCCAATACGCTACGGGGAATTAACTGGCAGGGCTCCCTGTCAGGCTTGCTTGACCACGTGACCACCCGTCTGGGTCTGTCATGGCGTTATGAACAGGGTCGTGTGGCGATTTTCTATCTGGATACACGCAGCTTCCCCATCCGGTTCCAGGATTCAAAAACCCAGTTTACCTCCCGATCAGTTTACGGCTCCTCTTCCGGTGGCAGCAGCAGCGACGGCGCCTCCACGGAAGGGAACAGCTCCCAGACTACCATCACGGATATGAACACCAATCGATACAAAGAGATTGAAGACACCGTGAAGTCGATGCTGACACCGGGCACGGGCCGCATGTCCATTTCCACCGGGTTACTGACGGTGACAGACACATCCCGTGTGCTGAATGCTGTGCAGGCCTTTATCGAGGGCCGTAATACCGAACTGACCCGTCAGGTTGTCCTGAACGTCAAAGTGTATTCCGTGACCAAAAAGCGTCAGGATCAGATGGGTATCGATCTGGATGCCGTCTTCAAGTCCGGCAGTGTGGGCTTATCGCTGGGCAATACCATGGCCGGGACGGCCAGCAGTGCGATGACCGGCGGGATTAGTATTCTGGACGGGAAGTTCGCCAACTCCAGCGCCTTTATCCACGCACTGGCACAGCAGGCCAATGTCTCCGTGGTGACGCAGAGCGCCAGCACCACCACCAATATGAGTCCGGTTCGGGTGCAGGTTGTCACCCAGCAGGACTACATCAGCCAGGTCAGCACAGAAAACACGGCAAACGTCGGCTCCAGTACCTCGGTCGAGAAAGCCACCATCTCCACCGGCTTCAATATGACCCTGCTGCCTTATATCCAGCCTGCAAGCGACCAGATGGAGCTGCAGTACTCCATTTCCATGAGCGATGACCCGGATATGCAGCCGGAGAAGGTCGGGGAAGTGACCCTGAAGCTGCCCAAAACCAAAATGCACAACTTTGCGCAAAGCACCATCCTGCGTTCCGGGCAGACGCTTCTGCTCAGCGGACATAACCAGGAGAGCAACAGTGTGAATCGTCAGGGTGTAGGCTCACCGGGCTTCTTTGGGTTAGGCGGAGGCGTTAACGGGGAAAATAACGATGCCATTCTGGTCATTCTCATCACACCAACCCTCCTGGGGTGAGTCATGAAACAACAATTTATCCTTAATGTGGGCGAACAGATCTGGGTGGCAGGCCTGCACTGGCTGGCAGCAGAAGGTCTGAGCCGGCGGGATTACCGCCATCAGGCCCGCGCGGTCGGCGCTGACCACTATCTGGTTCAAAAGGGTCAGGTAGAGAAACTGGTGGGTGCCGCCAGTCTTAACCTGACCACGCTTACCCCCCGGGAAAAACGCCGGGCGATGGCACTGGCTCCGCAGCTGACTGAGCTGCTGGGGCCGGATGGCTGGGCTGTTTTCTCTGTGGCCGCCGACGTGTTCTATTTTGTGGCCACCTCCGCCGGGGAGCTGTCACTGCTGTCGGATATGACCGGCACGCGTGACGAAATCCTTCAGGCCGTGGAGCGTTATCAGGCGTACTACGGTCACGACAGTGTCCGGGCGGTGTACAGCCCTTCCGGGTTCCTGCCGGGCATCGAGTCACCGGAGGGCAATCTGAATGACATCCTGGCCGCCTGCGCGGTACGTAAGTCATCACGTCTTTCCCCGGTTTCATCCCGTCGACCAGTCGTGCTGTGGACGGTCGTATTGCTGGCCGCCTTCTCCAGCTGGTATGGCATCAATCTCTGGCAGGACTATCGTCTGGCGCAGGAGAACACGGCCCGCGCCCGGGCACTGGCTGAAGCCCGGAAACTGGTGAAAAAGGACCCTCCTACCCCCTGGAAGCAGCAGCCCTTACCCGATGTCTTTATTCGGGCCTGCAGTGACAAGTGGGATGCACCGATAAGCCTCGCAGGCTGGCTGTTCCAGACGGCAATGTGCAGTCTGGATGATGACGGATTGCACCTTCGGCTGGCATGGCGCCGTCCGGAAGGCGGCACACTGAACCCCTTCCGCACCCGTCTGGAAGATACCTATCCGGGCCTGAAACCCTTCTTCAATATTCCCGGCGCGGCCGACTCCGGTGGTGTACGTATCCCCCTGACGGTCGTCAACCTGCAGGAACGGCAGGATGGTCCGGGAGACGCCGAAGAAATTACACAGCGCCTGACCAACTACGCCCAGCAGTTGTCCGCCGGGCTGACGTTAAAGGAAGACAACACCAAAAGTGTGATGGTTGACGGTAACCTGGTGGATTTACCCTGGCGTACTTTCAGCTTTGAGCTTCAGACCGACATCCCACCCAATCACCTCTTTGGCCCGGACTTTAACAGCGCCGGCATTCGTCTGAGCGGGATCAAAATGACGTTAATCAACGCCCGGCTGCACTACAGCCTGGAAGGAAAACTGTATGCACATTAAATCCATTCTGGCTGTGCTGGCGGGGCTGTTCTTTATCAGCCACGTCGCCCGGGCACAGGAGCCGGAGAATACCGGCACTGTGGTGTCACCTTCATCCACCGCCACCCGCACCTGGACCATTCACGAACTGGAACGTATTCAGGCCGAAACGGTGTTGTATGAAGCCCGGGCGGCCCGGGCAAAAGCCATCATCAGCTGGCAGCAAAACGGTAACGGTCTGGATGCACCGGTGCCGGTGATCCGTGAGACAACCGACGGTAAGAAGAATGACACGCAGGTGGTACAGGTCACGCGCAAAGACACGCTGCCCCGGATCCTGGAAATCGCCGGCAGCGGTAACCGGCTGAAAAGCCGGCTGCAGATGGCCGATGGCACCGTCGTGGAAGTCGCGACCGGACAACGTCTGCCCGGCACGGCGTATACCGTTCAGCAGATCACCGCCAGCGGCGTTCGCCTCAAATCAGACGACGGCACTCTCCATTCCCCGAGCTTCAGCGAGTAACAAACATGACCCTACACACAACACCGGATGTGCTGGCGGAGATTGTCATTCCAGCGTCTGTCGCCACACAGGTCCATCTTCGCCGGACTGAGCCTGCCTTGTACATTGCCGATAATTACCGCAACACGGCACACATTCAGGCGCTGGTCCGGGAAATTACCAGCCGGCTGCCGGACATCCCGCTCTCTATTGTCCCGCTCGATGAAATTCACGCCATGAATAAGGGGCTCCCGACAGAGGTCAGGATGGAACTGACATCACCGCAACGTAAGGTGGTGGCGCTGTTCCGGCAGGCGGTGGAACGAAAAGCATCGGATATTCATCTGGCTATCGGGGAGGACGGGCTGGCCATTGTGAAGTTTCGTATCCACGGTGAGCTCTTTAAGGTGGATTCCATGTCTAAGGAGGAAGCTGAAAACATGGCCTCGACAATCATACTTTCCATGTGTGACGTCACTGAGGCGCAGTTTAACAGCAGCCGGCCACAGGATGGTCGTATCAAGGCCTCTTACCTGCAGGGCATGAAACTTTTCGGCGCCCGTTACTCCCACACTCCCACGGTTTACGGTATCCATGCGGTGATGCGCCTCATTAAGGATGACAGTGAAAATCCACCGGGTCTGGCTGAACTCGGTTTTCTGGCGGAGCAACAGGAGACACTGCAGGACATTCTCAACGTGCCTGAAGGGGTGGTGATCCTGAGTGGCCCTACCGGCTCGGGTAAAAGTGCCACCCTGCGCACGCTGGCATCCATATACATGACCCAGCATGACTACCGCAAAAACCTGGTGACCTATGAAGATCCCCCGGAAGGTCGGATCATCGGTGCCGTCCAGTGCCCGATTGTGGCGGACAAAAACAACCCCGATGAAGTGCTGCGTGTCTGGCGTCAGCTTCTGTCCAACACCCTGCGTATTGACCCGGATGCCATCATGGTCGGGGAAATGCGTGATGCCTTCTCGGCTAACTCCTGCGTAACGAATGCCATGACCGGCCACCTGGTGTTATCCACTTTGCACGCTAATGACCCGATTAATATCCTGGAACGCTTGCTGACGCTGGATGTGCGCCCGGAACTGCTTTCCGACCCGCAACTGTTTATCGGTCTTATCAGCCAGCGACTGGTCCAGGTGCTGTGCCCGCACTGCTGTCTGGACTGGGAAACGGTACAGAGCACACTGCCTCAGAATGAGAACGCCATGATAAAAGCGCACTGTGATACCGACAGCGTCCGCTTTCGTTACGCAGAGGGCTGTGAACACTGCGAAGGCGGTGTGGCTGGCCGGCAGGTGGTCGCGGAAATTATCCGTCCGGATGCGCGGTTTATGCAGCGTTATCGCCATGAGGGAAAACTTTCCGCCCGAAGTTACTGGCTGCAGCAACCCGGAAGCATTTCCCGTAACGCCCATGTGCTGAAACTCATCAACGCAGGACACGTCGACCCACGGGCTGCACAGTCCATCTGCCCGCTGGATGAAGACAGCCTGATGAATATCGCGGAGGGCGTCAATGAATAATAAGTACGCGGGCCTGCTCGTCGAGGCTCGCACCTCACTCAGGCTGGCCAATCGCTGGATCTACCGAAAAACATTTTCTACAGGTGACCGGCTGAAACTCTATGAAGAGCTCGGCTTTTTACTGGGTAATAAATTACGTCTGAATATCGCACTGGAAAATATGCTGACGACGGCGCGTAACGGTGGAGCATCGGCGGCCCGGGCAGCTGTCTGGCTTGAAGATATTCTGAACGGGATTAAAAACGGCCAGTCGCTCGACCGGGCACTGGCCGGTTGGGTTCCCCGTGGGGAATGCGCCATCATCAGTTCCGGTGTGCAGGACGGAAAAATGGTGGAAGCGCTGGAGCGTGCCTCGCTGGTCGTGCGCGGTATCGACGAGATGAAATCCAGCGTCTTCAGCCAGCTGGCTTATCCGTTCACCCTGTTGAGTGTGGTCGCCGGTCTTCTCATCATGATCAACGATCATTTTCTTCCCCCACTTGAACGCATGTTTGCCCGTGAACTCTGGACCGGGGGAATGTGGTGGCTGGGTGCCAGTGCCAGCCTGGTCGCGGAACAGGGGCTGTATCTTGCGATTGTCTCCTTTCTAGTGCTGGCGTGGGCCATCTGGTCACTGCCCAATATCACCGGGAAGGTGCGGCGCGTCCTGGACCACATGATGCCCTGGTCACTGTACCGGGATTTTCAGGGGGTGGTCTTCCTGCTCAATGTGGCCGCCCTGCTTGGGGCGAACGTGAAAACGCTGGAAGCGCTGAATAAGCTCGCCTCCCATGCCTCGCCCTGGCTACTGGAACGGCTCAATGCCATCCGTCGTCAGGTCAATGCCGGCGACCATCTCGGACAGGCGTTGTATCACGCGGGTTATAACTTTCCGTCACGGGAATCCATTAACAAGCTGGTTTTGCTGACGGCCGGTCAGAACAGTGATAACAGCCAGCTGGTCATCGACCGTTATGCGCAGTACATGCTCAAAAATACCGTGAAAGCGATGAAACGCCGCATCATGCGGCTCTCGATGCTGTGTTTTGCACTGTGTGGGATTTACATGGTCCTGCTTCTTCTTGTTATTCAGGACCTCAATTCCCTGGCCGACCAGATCGGTCAGTAACCCTCTTCTTCATCCCGCCGCAGGGTGGTCTGCAAAGACCGCTCCGGGCTTCTTCGCGGCCAATGCCGCACTGTAAATACAAGGAAAACATCATGAGTGACTTTTCTACTCAATCCGCCGTAAGAGTACACCGAGGTGTGCTCTCCCTTGAGATGGTGATTGTGCTGGCCGTCATCGCCATTGCCGCCATCACTATCTTCCTGAATGCAGGAGGACTGTTCGGGAAAAACGACATTAATGCCGAAATGTCCAATACCCAGGAGATTGCGGTCAATACCCGCCGCCTTCTGAAAGATAACGGTCAGTACACGTTTAACAGCGCCACCGATATGACCGGGATACTGATCAAATTCGGCGGCGCGCCGGGGTCAATGGCGGTGATTGGTGAAAGAGACAGCGGCACGGCCACCCTGCAGAACATCTGGAGCGGCAGCGTGACCGTTGAACCAACGGCGGCAGCCGGGGGTAAAACAGGTTTCACCGTGACCTACAATCTGGTGCCGATGACGGCCTGTACTACGCTGGCGTCTAAGTTGTCCCAGTCCTTCGGGGAAACGGCCATTAATGGCAGCAAGACCGTCGGTATTGTTAACTCGGCCACCGCAGGGGCTCAGTGTACAAAGGATAACGGATCTACCGGCACCAACACCCTCCGCTTTAGCAGCATGACCTGACAACTCACCACGCGGACAGACGCTGTTCTGTCCGCCGGAGACTCTGCCATGAACATCATTTTCGGGGCGCTGACGACGCTGCTCCTGACCGCTGTCATGTCGTTACCCGCCCAGGCATTTTGTTTTAACGAGGCCGGCGCCCGTTACCAGATAGACCCCCGGCTCCTGCAGGCGATTGCCCGACAGGAAAGCGGCATGAACCCCAGGGCCGTCAACATTAACCGTGACAAGACCGGGAAGGTGCTCAGTCGGGATTACGGCATCATGCAGGTCAATGACACCCATGTCCCCAGACTCATCCGGATGGGTGCACTGAAGTCAAAAGAAGAACTGCTGACCAATCCCTGCCTGAATGTGCAAATCGGTGCCTGGGTGCTGGCCAATCACCTTCAGGTGTGTGGCATCAGCTGGTCATGTCTGGGCTCGTATAACGCCGGGTTTGCCACCACACAGACACAGGAAACACGCCGCATGAACTACGCCCGGAAAATCTATGACCGGTATCGCCGGGAACTGGGTCAGGGGTAGCCATGAATGACTTGCTGTTTTTCATGATGAGTCTGCTGTTGCTGTATGGCGCAGGCCTCTGCGTCCTGTGGCTCACTGCCCGCTACATTGCGCGGGCAGAAAACGGGGCCTTACCTGAGTTACCGCAACGCGCGTTCCTGCTGGGAATGTGGCTGACCTTATGTGTTGCGGTACTCGGGGCTGGACTGGCGGGATTACTTGCACCCTCACAACAAGTCAGGGCGCTGCTGGTCGGCGCCTGGTGTCTGGCGCTCGCGTCTTTAGATCTGGCCCGCTTCTGGTTGCCGTTTGCGTTCACCGCACCGATGGCCATTACCGGTGCCATGTTTTCCCTGCTGCTCATACCCGACCGGGGAGCCAGTCAGTTAGTGGCAGAAAGCTTGTGTCTGTTTTTCCCGCTGCTGTGGATACGCCAGATTGCCGCCCGGTTCGCCGGGCATGAAATGTTTGGACTCGGGGATATCTGGCTGATAACGGCACTGGTGATGTGGTATCCGCTGCAGGATGTCCTCCTGGTCACGCTTCTGGCGTTACTGATTGCTTTGCCGGCCGCCTGGCGACAACGCTATCTGCCGTTTGGTCCGTTTCTCTGCCTGTTCGCCGCGCTGCCGGCGTTCATCTCGCTACAGGAAGTCTTATGAAAACGAAAAAAATCCATCGCGGCATTCTGAGTATTGAAGTGGCCATTGCGCTGGTTGTGGTGATGTTTGCCAGTATCTTTGGCCTCAACCGTTACAGCCAGTATGTCGATGAGCTGGAATGGACGGTGCAGGCCAGGCACATGAATGCCATCACCACAGCGGCCAAAAGCTACATACGCGATAACCGGGACACGCTGGTCGGTCAGGTTTCCGGCGGCGGTACCGTGAAGCTCACCGGGGCGCAGCTGCAACAGGCGGGCTATCTGCCTGATGGCTTTTCGCTGAGAAACTCGGCCTCCCAGACCTTTGAAGTAGCCGTCACACGCAACCCAAAAGCCACGCAAAAACTGATGGCCTTCGTCTTTACCCGGGGCGGTACCGCCATCCCTTATAAAGGTATGCGCTTTATTTCCCAGACCATGGAGGGCTCCGGCGGGTATATCCCGACCGCCAATCAGGCAGAAGGCGCAAATGGCTCCTGGAAATTCAATCTGGGCAGCTACGGCCTGACCGGTGAAGCCGGTCGACTGGCAAGCTTTCTATCCTCGGATGTCCTCGGCACAGATGATCAGGAAAGTGACCGCCTGTACCGCTATGCCGTAACGAGCCGACCGGAACTGAACCGGATGCACGCGGCCATCGATATGAACGGGAATAACCTGAACAACACCGGCACCCTGAATGCGCAGACGGGGAATTTCTCCGGAAACGTGAACGCTCAGAACGGGGGTTTTACGGGCAATGTCACAGGTCAGAATGGTTCGTTCTCCGCAAGTGTGTCGGCACCGACCGTCACGGCCAACAACCTGAATGCACAAACAACCCGCACCGCCGGGGAAACCTATACCGGCGGCTGGTACAGAACCTCGGGGGATACGGGCTGGTACAGTGAAAAGCACGGTGGTGGCCTGTATATGTCAGACAGCCAGTGGATCAGAAGCTATGGAAACAAAGGCATTTATACCGGCGGGCAGGTCCAGGCTGGCTCAGTACAGTCCAACGGTCCCATTGTGGCGTCCGGCACCCTTCAGGCAAACGGCCGGGCCACGCTGGGAGAGTTTTTAAAGATTGAAGGTCGGGGAACAGCAGGCGCCTGGTGCCCATCAAACGGGCTGATAGGTCTCGATGCAGCGGGTGGCATACTTTCCTGTCAATCCGGTGTGTGGAAAGGGGGCGACGCATCACTCAAACAACGCGAATGTACTCAGATCGGAAACTGGAGTGGACGCGACTTTACGGAGCACCGCTGTCCAGTCGGTTGGTATGCCGCCGGGCTAAAATTTAGCGGCCATCAAAAAAATGAATCGGCTTACGTCATTACGTGCTGTCACTGACGGTCCATTTTTAAGCAGTCGATACGCTATCAGGAAAACGTCAGATTCAGTTCGCCTCTGTTAATCACAGCGCCGGCCTGCGCGCCGGCATCTCATACTATTTCACGGATTTCACCATGAAACGACACGTACTCGCGGCGCTGTTGCCGCTGCTTGCTGGCTGTCAGTCGGCACCCGTCAGCAGCCTGCCCTCCACTCCCGACGCACTACAGCAAGCCACCCAGGAACGCCAGACGGATATGTACCGGTTGCATCAGGCTGGGGTGATTAATCAGATATCCCCCACCGTGCCAGGCCACATCACGGCAAACAGCCAGCGGATCACGTTGTCGTGGGATGGCGATGCTGTGGAGTTGCTTAACACGCTGGCCAGACAGCGGGGATATCGCCTGGTGTATTCAGGCACTCGCCTGCCCTTACCCGTCAATATTTACGTGACGGACATGACCTTTAACCAGGTGCTGGATTTGATACGGGTACAGACGGGCTGGCGCGCCACACTCAGCCAGAACGGCATCGAGCTGCGCCTGCATTTTTCTCTGCCAGATAAAGGGGATCGCACCGTATGAAGCGCTATCTGTTAGTCGCCTTTCTGCTCGGCGTTGCCCTGCCGGGTCTGGCAGCAGAGGCGCCCCCGGATATCTCGGCCTGGCTCAATCCTGAGAAGAATGATTTCAACGGGCTGAGCGAAACAGAATGGCAGATGATTAATGATGCCGGACACACCGTCGGATTCCAGGGGGGGAAAGCACAGCGGGCATTTGAGCTTCGTCAGGCGCTGACGAACCGCGACGATGTGCTGAGCCGGACCTATGATTTTCGCCCACTCATTAGCCGCCAGGGTTATCTGCCGCCGGTGATTGTGACCGCGAAAGACACCGCCCACATCACGCCTGACCAGATACGCACGGCATACCGCACTTATAACATTCTGTCTCCGGCCCGTTTTGTCAGTAACCCGCCGGGCTGGCGCACCTGGTTGCTGACCGGCCTTGCCGTGCAACCTGAGCGACCGGACCCGGGCGTTATCCCGAAAAACAGCAAAGAGCGTGACGTCTGGCAGGCTGCAATCCGCACCGGCTGGGATGAAGGACGGCAAAGTGCTGACCGCACGCTGGAGTCCAACTTTAACCGCCTGACGCGTGATTACACCGGGATGCTGCGTTATTCGACGCTTCGCCAGCAGGGCATGATCACCGCACCAGATGTGAAGGAATCTCAGCAGACCGTGACCGGGTCGCAAGACGAGCTGATGCTCGGAGACAAGGTGAAACAGATCCAGAAACACAGTGGTTTCGTGCTGGATAAAAAAGCCTGGAAACCTGCGGTACGTAAGGAGAGCCAGTGACATTTGAATCCTTCGATTTTCATGCACATGGCGGGCTGAACAGCGAAACATTCTGTCAGTTCCTGGTCCATTGCGCCCGACACCATGTATCAGACATCTTTATTCAGGGCGGCGGACCGCTGGTTGTGGATGTGTATGGCCGCAAAGTCAGAGCCAGTGTCTTCCGTGTCGAACCTCCTCAGTTACAACGCCTGATGGATGAAGTGTTTTCTGAGCAGATCAAAGGAGAGCTGAAGGCCGGTCGGGGTATCGACCGCACCCTGCAGCTGACCGGCGATATGGCACAGCGACACGGACTGGCACGCGGGGAACGTCTGCGTTTTCGCTGCAACTTCGTGCAGGCCACCATCGGGGATTACGACACGGTGCCGGCCCTGACCCTGCGAACCATTCCAACCGTGATACCGGCACTGGAATCGCTGGGTCTTGAAGCCGATTTGTTTCCCGCCCTGCTGCCGCATAAAGGTATCGGCCTGGTGGTCGGTGAAACCGGCTCCGGCAAATCGACGCTGCTGGCGGCGATTTATCAGTACTGCGCCCTGAATGATCCGGACCGCAAAATCGTGACCGCAGAAGATCCGATTGAGTTCCTGCTCAATTTCCCCGGCGCGGTACTGATGCCGGAGCAGTCAGAAATTGGCCGCGATATCCCGACATTTGCCGAACACCTGCGCCTGACCCTGCGTCGTGCGCCTGGCGTTATCGGCGTGGGCGAAATCAGGGACCCGGAAACACTCAGTGGTGCCGTGATGAATGGTCAGTCCGGTCACCTGTGCTTATCCACCATGCACACCAACTCACCCGGGGAAACCATTCCCCGCGCCCTGATGCTGGTTCCGGAAGGGCAACGTGAAGCCATGGCCGGCAACCTGCTGAGCAACCTGCAGTACGTCATTGCCCAGCGGCTGCTGCGCACCACCAACGGCAAACGTCAGGCGGTACGTGAGTATCTGGTGTTTGACGACCACGTCCGTCACGAACTGGGGAAACTGCCTTATACCCAGTGGCGAAACTGGATTGATAACCATCTGGCAGGACTCGGACGCCGCATGAGTGACATCGCCTGGCGTTTGTATCGTGAGGCACAGATTGACCGTCGGGAGTTACTGACGGTGATAAGCGAGCGGGAAATAGCACGGAGGGAAGCCACAACATGAATATCTGCCCCTGGCGGGATGCAGGCAGGCGCCTGGAAGTCTTCGGCATTCCGGTAATGATGTTTTCGCTCTATCTGGCCTGGTTTCAGTGGCCCGAAACGATGACGCTGTGGATAGTCACGGCCCTTATCGCCTTCTTTAAAGTCATCTCTATTTTTGGTTTCACCCTGACGGTGCTCTGGCAGCGTCTTATCTACCGCCTGCGTGGCCAGCGTCTGTCCGGTCGCCCGTGGTGGTATCGCAAGTTCTTTGAATAACGGAGGTCGTCATGCAAAAACGCACGTATCTCACCATTCTGCCGGATAACCGAACGGTCGCCCTCCGGGCTGCAGGGAAGCTGGCAAACGGTGAGAACGCTCTTGAATATGATCGCTCACAAAAACTCTGGTTTGCGAAAGACGGCGCTGACCTGGAACGCATTAAGGCGTGGCTGCCGGAAAACACCGTCGCCGGCAATACCATCACCGTGGGAACAGACCTGTCTCCCCAGGAGGAGTTCGCTAAAGTCCTGGAAGACGCCGATTTCGTCCTCACTGACCTTCCTCTCATGGATGGCAAACTTCATCGGGTTCCGACTAAAGAGGACAGTGACGGTAAGCAGTCAGGGGTGTATCGGGGCTATCTCGATGGCCGGCCAGCGGGCTGGTATCAGAACCACCGCGCCAGCGAAGGTAAGGTGAACTGGACCTCGACCGGCAGTTTCACCTGGGACCCGAACGACGCCGTCCGTCAGAAAGCGCTGCAGGCACAAAAGCGCTGGGATCGGGAACGAAAGGAACTGGCAGACTTCGACAGGATGGGCAAAAACCTGACCCGTCAGTGGGAAAAAATGCCTGCCCCGGGCAATGACCATCGCTATCTGGTCAGAAAAGGCGTCCCGGCTACCGACGGCGTCAGACAGGATAAGTACGGCAATCTGGTTATCCCCCTGAGTAACACCCACGGCAATATTCGCTCTCTGCAGTACATCGATCCGGACGGCAAAAAGAATCTCAAGAAAGACGCCGAGAAGAGCGGCAACTTCTTTGTGGTGGGTGGGGCGCTGGTCCCGGGGATGCCGGTGCTTTACGCAGAAGGTTATGCCACGGCCGCCAGCCTGAATATGGCCACCGGCCTGCCCGTGGTGATGACGGTGGATGCCGGAAACATGGTGACAGTGTCACAGAAACTCAAAGAGGCACATCCCGGTGTCCCGCACATCATTCTGGGAGAAGACGACTTTACCCGTAAGGACAACAAAGGCCTGCTGAAGGCAGAAGAAGCCGCGCGCAATATCGGGGGTGTGTACGTTATACCGGCTTTTACCGACAGTGAACGCGCCCAGGCTTTTGCCGAAACCGCTTCCTTCAGTGACTTTAACGATATTCACGCTTCCCGGGGACTGGATGCCGTCAGGGACCAGCTGGCACCTGTTCTGGACCCACTCATCCCTGGCTGGCGTGACTCATTTGTACAGGAAACCTTATCCATGCCTGATTCCGATAAAACCACCACGGTGGAAGAAGATATTTACCGCGAGTATCTGGCCGAGACACAAAACGATGCACTGAAAGCATCACCTGTCCCGGAAGTCATCCTTGCTCAGCCTGCGATTGAACAGCCGGTGCCGGAAGCCTCCACCGCACAGCCTGCGGTTGAACAGCCGGTGCCGGAAGCCACCACCGCACAGCCTGTGATTGAACAGCCGGCACCGGAAGCCTCCACCGCACAGCCTGTGATTGAACAGCCGGTGCCGGAAGCCACCACCGCACAGCCTGTGATTGAACAGCCGGTGCCGGAAGCCACTACCGCACAGCCTGCGGTTGAACAACCCGTGCCGGAAGCCAACGCCGCGCAGCCGGCGGTTGAACAGCCGGTACCAGAAACCACCACCGCGCAGCCTGTGATTGAACAACCGGTGCCGGAAGCCACTACCGCACAGCCGGCGGTTGAACAGCCGGTGTCGGAAGCCACCACCGCGCAGCCTGCAGATGAGCTGACCGCCCCCGATGGATTTGCCTTCACGTTTGGTCGTCTGCCGGGTGATGTCTCACCGGACACCGAAGCCCCCACCGTCGCCCGCATCGATCTGGATGAATTGTTGCAGGGACTGACCAGCCGGCAGGATGGTAACACCTGGGTGTATGCGCTTGAGGGTAAGGACGCTTTCAGGGATTACGGGGACCGCATTGTCATGGCCTCCCCGGAAGCCAGCGAGAATGACCGCATGATCCTTGCTGCCCTGTTATCTGCCCGGGCAAACAACCGGGGCGCGGTCGAAGTCACCGGCTCTCCGGAGTTCATCACCAAAACGCTGACGCTGATAGCCGACCATAACATTGAGGTCCACCTCAAGAATCCGGAGCAACGAGCCCAGTTTGAAGCCCTGATGGCCAGCCGGAATGAACAAAAAGCACCAGAGAATGGCATGACCATGACGCAGCCTGAGCAGGCACCGGTTAGTGACGTGACCCCATCACCGTCGCCGGCAGCACAGAACGCACCTGCACAACCGACTGCTGCCCCGTCAGCCGTGCCCCCCGCAGCCGCACCTGTTGCAGCGGAAACGCAGAAACCTGCCCAGCCGATGAGCGTCATCGAGCGTGAGACTCTCCGGGCTGGCCTGACCGGAACACTGATGGATGCCGGTCCGGCGCCTTACCAGTTCAATGAGAAAAACACGCCGAGTTATTACGTGACAATGCGGACTAAGCAGGGAGCGAAAACTTACTGGGGCGTGGAGCTGGAGCAGGCACTGATTGACAGCGGCAAACAGCCCGGCGATCTGGTCAAGCTGCAGTTCAAAGGAAAAACAGCGGTGACCGTTAACGTACCGGTCAAAAATGAGGACGGCGTGGTGACCGGATTTATGCCACACGAAACCCACCGGAATCAGTGGAACATCACCCCGGCCGTCAATAACCAGTTACTGACCGACAACCCGGACAAGGTCGCCCCGGCCCAGCTGGCCGCTTATGACGGTAACGCTTTCTGGCAGGTTCAGGCGCAGGTCATGCAGCAGGCCAACCTGACACTGGCCACACCGACCACTCAGGGACACAGCCTGCTCTATACCGGCCCTGACGGTAAAGGACATCCCGCTCCAGAGCAGGCGCCAGCCAATACGCCGGTTCCCGTGCAATCTAAAGCCGCCGGCTCACTGGTTATGCAGGCGTTCGATGCAGACGGACAGGTGCTGGCCCACCTGGTGAAAGGCCACGGTGACTACCTGCAGGGTGTTGTCCGTCATGAAAATGAACTGCGTCATGTCCTGGGCCGTTTATGTACGACATCAGACGGGAACCGTTTTCTGGCGCTCAATACCGTGCGCGACGACGGCTCACTGCACGCAATAGGACACGCATCACCTGTTAATAAGCTCAAAGGTGCGGAGGTGAATTACGACACCTTTGCGTTCCAGCTCACCGGAAAGGACGCACCGAAATTTGCCGTGCCACTGGTCAGCCCGGAAAAGATCCCGCCGGCACTGCACAGCAAACTGGGGTTCACGCAGGCATACACGCCACCTAAAGCGGAAGAGGCTGCCCCACAACCGCGTCAGCAGGCTAAGCCGGCCATGCAACATCAGCCAATGTGAGGACTCCATGAACAAATTATTGATGACCGCTCTCGTTCTGGCGTTAAGTCCGGCTGCGGATGCCGCCTCCTGTCGTGCAGCGACCGCCGCACAGGTGGGGAGTGAAGCCGGATACAACCGGGCAAAAGCGGCAGCCGATGCCTGGGCAAAGCGCCAGCAGACCGTCTCGACGTCACTGAGTGATTGTCTCGGGAACATCTCGACCACCATTACCGCCCCGACGTTCCCGAATTTAACGAACGTGCTCAACCAGATTGGCCAGAAAATCTGTAAGACCGCGCGCGATAAAATTAACGACTATGTCCCGTCAACGATTGACCCCTGGGGCAACCTGCCCACGGCCAAACTCTCGTCATACCGCGTGCAGACATCACCCGCTGCGCCGGCACGAACCGCGCCGGTCAGTCAGGCTTCCGGCGGCAACGGCAGCTCGTTTATTTCCCTGAACTGAAGAGACTGACATGGACAAAAACAAAGCCTCCCCCGTGGAGGCTTCTTCCACGAACGAAACCACACCTAACCCATTTATGGCGGCACTGGAGCTGCAGCAAAAGAATCAGTTAAATGCCGGATTTGCCCGGCGCTCACTGTCCGTGGCCCTGGTGACCAGCGCACTCTGCCTGCTGCAGATGCCACTGACGGGCTGGCTCGCCTGGCAGGTCGCGCACCCACCGGTGAAATACTTTGCCACGTATAACGGCAGCATCCTGCGCCAGATGCCGACCTCAGAGCCGGCCTACCGGGATGATGACGTCGTCGCCTTTGGCGACAAGTTGATACGGGATGCCTTCCAGCTCGACTTCCGCAATTACCGCACGCAGATAAGCGGTCTTCAGCAGAAGTTTTCAGAAGCCGGCTTTGCCAGTTACTACACCGCCCTGACCCGTTCTAACCTGTTTACGGCCGTGAAAGACCAGAAAATGCTGATGTCGGCCAACGTCACCCGTAAAGGGGTCATACAACGGCGCGGGCGACTGGGAGACGGGCCCTATATCTGGGAAATCCAGTATCCGGTCACGTTAAGTCTGGATGGACAGAACCGCAGTCTGCCGGCGCAGAACTTTATCTTTACGGTCCGTATCCAGCGTGCCGACGTCAGCCAGAAGCCGGAAGGCATTGAAGTCTCCTCTATCGTCACCCGCGACGCCCGTTAGTTCGTTTTCACAGGATAAACATTATGTTCAGACACTCCCTGATGGCAGTGGCCCTGCTGCTGCCTGCCTTTACTGTTTGCTCAGCAGAATGGGAACCGGCCCGAACCGCCAGCTCTGGCCAGAACCCCACGGCGGCCCTGCCGGCAGCGCCCGCCCCTGCACAACCCGCAACACAACCTACTGCACCGGCACCACAGGCGAGCAACGATATCACCGCCCCGTTGCGCCAGTCCCCGCCACCGCCTTCACCGTCTGAAGCAGCAGCCTGGGCAAAAGGTCAGGTTGCCCCCCTCAGTCGTAACGAACTGGAGAGCGTACACGAGGCCATTGATGAAGGCGCTCGCGGGCGAGCCTGGGAGGCGGCCGACGTGGTCCCGCGCATATCCACTCAGACGGTGAATCTGTCCCCGGGCGGCTCGCTTCCGGTCGTTAGAACAGCCATTAATCAGGGCAGCACGGTGATGTTTACTGACAATACCGGCGCCCCGTGGCCGATATCCGTCCCGCCTTATAACAGTAATGAGAAAGGTTTCAGTGTCACCTTTATCCCTGAGAGCAGCCTGATGACCGTGCAGGCCCTGCGCCAGTACGACAAAGGCAACATCACGGTGTATCTGAAAGGGCTGGCGGTGCCGGTGATCATCAATGCCATGAGCGGTGAACCTGACAATGCTTCTGCCTCACGCATCATCGACAGCCGCCTGGATCTGCGTATTCCACAGCGTGGCCCGGCGGCCCGCGTCATGCCATCCGGTCAGGCGAAAATTGACCTGAACAACCCGACACTGCAGGCCTTTCTCGATGGCGTACCGCCTGCCAGTGCAAAGCGTCTGAAGACGCAGGGCGAGGTGCCTTCCACGCAGGTCTGGCAGATGGGTGACGATTTGTATGTCCGCACCCGCAGTGAACTGCGCGATCAGTTTGAACTCACCCAGGCGTCCGGCGATGGCACGATTTTATACAAACTGCCTCTGGCACCGGAGCTGGCCTTTTCTGTGGCCGGTAAAACCGTCTGGCTGGGCATTTCTCTGGAGTAACTATGGACGCTGAAAAAGACGTCGGCCGGGACGTGAAAAAAACCGGACTGGTCATCGGTGGTGTGGCCTTTGCAGTGATTGCCGGCGGGTTTCTGCTGGCGACCTGGCTGAGTACTCCGCCTGAGCAGGCATCAAAAATCTCGGTCGATAAAGCGGCCAACGGCACCGGCACCGTCACCCCGGAAAGCCCGCAGTACAGCAAGGTGCTGCGGGCGAACAATGAGGATGGCGCAAAACAGGCACATGAAGAAAACGCCAGTTTTATTGCCTCAGTCGGCACCGGCGGGGCGCGCGAGGAGCCCGTCATGACGCCACCACCTCCCCCACCGCCTGCACCGGTACAGACCGTCCAGGAAGTGAGTTACGTGCAACAACCTGGCATGGATCCGGATAAGAAGAAGGCGCTGGAGAATCTGCTGACGGAACTGATGGAGCAGCGCAAGCCGGCCACCGGTCAGCTGGCCAGTGTCGCAGGAGGAAATGCGACCGGACAACCCGGACAGGCGGGTGGAACGGAAACGAAAGGCAACGTGTGGACCGCCTGGACCGACAGCCTGTCACCGCAGACAGCAGCAGGCACAGCTGGAGCGCCGGCCACCGTCGCGGCGCAGGTCCTTATCCCTGCCGGCAGTCGCCCCGGGGGGGTGATAGAAACCGCCGTCGACTCGGACAACACCCGCTCACAGGTACTGGCGCGTATTCCGTCCGGACCGTATGCCGGGGCCACGTTACTGGCCAACGGCGTACAGCTGGCCGGCGACGGTGTGGCCATCAACTTCAACCGCATGGAATGGCAGGGTGACACCTGGAATGTGGATGTGTGGGCCGCCATGCCCGACACCCTGCAGTCCTCGGTCGCCAGCGACGTTAACAACCGTTACGCCACCCGCATTATCCTGCCGGCCATCGCTTCAGGGCTCGGGCTGGCGGGTCAGCTGTATGCCAGCGCCAACACGCAGATCCTGAGCAATGGCTATGACAACATCGAAGCCCGCACGGGGATGCCGGATGCCAAAGCCGTGGCCGGGACCATCGTGGGCGGTGCCGCACAACAGGCCGGTCAGGTGATCGCCAGCGATGCACAGCGCCTGCCGGTGAAACAAGTGCTGGTCTACCGGGGCCAGACGGTGGCCCTGCTCTTTATGACCGCAGTGAAAACCAGTGACAACGTGACCCGGGCTGCCGCCACGGCACCCATTCAACGCTAAGGACTTCCCATGAGTAAGGAATTTTTTGATCCCGGCCCTGAGCCGGCGGACACCCCTTTGCCTGAAGATATTCCGGAGCCCGCCGTCAGTGCGGAGGAACGCGTCTCACCCGCACGAACGGAAAAGCCGAAACGTCAGATCCTCGGCTACGACCTGCCCGCCGTGCTGGGCGGAGCAGCGGCTATCGTCGCCCTGCTGGTTTATACCTTATGGCCAGAACCGACACCTCAGAGCCAGTTCGTGGACGAGCCGGTACAACATGAGGAAAGCATCGCGCCGGCAGAGCCTCTGACACCGCCCCCGTCCGTGATACCTGATGTCGCCCCTCCTGCCGCCGAAACGGTCCCGGTATCGCCGGATCCGGAAGCGGAGAGCAACAAGGCGCTGGAAGCGTCAGTGACCAGTCTGTCTGGTCGCCAGGACAACAGCGATAAGCGCATTGATGCACTGGAAGCCCGCATCAAAGCACTGGAGCAGATGCCGCGTCCGCCAGTCCGCCCGGCCGCCCCCGTGCGTAAAGCCACGTCCCACAAACCGGTGGCCAGAAGCACCCCGGCTCGCACCACAACAGCACACCGTTCTGGTGTCACCGGCTGGCGGATCAACTCGGTTTATCCGGGTATGGCCTGGCTGTCTGACGGCAAAAGCACCTGGGCCGTCTATCCGGGTGACACCCTGAGCGGGATGAGGATTGATGCCATTGATGCCACCCGTCGCGAAGTCAGGACCAGTCGTGGCGTGATACGTCAGGGGGGCTGATGGACGTCGTACAGATACTCGTCAATGTGGCCGGCGGACTGAAAACCAGCGGGATCAACCTGATCCTCGCACTGGGCGTGTTTGTCGGTCTGGGGGGCTGCATCATCGCCCTCGTCTCCACGATTAGTCGCAGCCGGTCCGGTAAGCCGGTCAGCGGCATGAAAGTGGTCGTCGCCGTCGTCACCGGGTCGGCCCTGATTGCTCTTCAGCAAATGATGAACAAGGCCGCCCACACACTGGGGTTCGGAGACGTGTCGTTTGATGCCATCGCTTACGCCCCGGACTCGCTCGGCTACGCGAAGCTGTCAGTCGATGCCGTTCTCACCCTGCTGCGCGCGGTCGGCGCGCTGTTCTTTTACATGGGCGTTGTCAGGGCCCGTCGTGCCCTGGTGGATGGCCACACCGGCCTGACCGCCCGGCAGGATATCGGCACGGGCATGGTGATGGGTATCACTGGCATCCTGCTGCTCTGCAATCCCCAGTTACTTGATGCACTGCAAAAAACTCTGGGTCTGACCTGGAATTAACCTTTAAAACAATGGAGTAGTAAACATGCGTAATTTCATTCTGTCCGTTTCTGTTCGTCTGTGGGTTCGTGTCTGGCTGGCCATGAGCACCCTGCATACCCGCATCACGCTGGCGCTCACCGCGATGCTCGGCTCGGTCACCTTACCGGCTCATGCCGATGACGGTATTTTCGGGATGCTCGATAACGTCGCGGACGGTGCCGAAGGCTCGACCAACAGCCTGCTGAAATTTGCCAAATTTGGCGGGGTCGGCCTGGTGATTATCGGTATCGTATTGTGGGTGGCCAAAAAGAAAAACCCACAAATCACCTGGGGCTGGATCCTCACACCACTGGGGGCCGGCTGCATCCTGATCGCCATCGACCAGTTCATTAAAAAAGGTCAGTCCACCCTGCAACTCAACCCGGTTGACCTCTGATACCCCCTGCAGTCCCGGCGGCTTTGCCGCCGGTTATTCCTCATTATTCCGGGAGTGCCCATGGAAATTGTCATTTACCATTCAGAAAAACATGACCTGATCTTCGCGGCCGAAAAGGGCTCGCGTCGGGAAACGGATGTCACAAACCAGGTACTGCGCGCGGTCGCTGACCATATCGGAATGGGCTTCAAGGTTCCGCTCGAGGAGCAGGGGCGCGTCGTAGCGGAAATCGGTGTCTTTACACCGGGGCAGGATAAGTAATGAGCGTATTCTTACGTCACATTCTGCTGCGCTGGCCCCTCACACTGGCCCCCTGCACGGAAGACTTCGATGACCCGCTAATGAGCTGGGACGAACCTCAGAATGCCGCCTGTGCCGCACTGCTGGCGCCACTGGAATCGCTGTTTTATCACTGCGGGAAGGTGGCCCACGAAAATGGCTATGACTGCGACGTGTATCTCATCCCCGTCGACAGCCTGTGTGACCATCTTGAACGCCTGAGGTTGCCGCCGTCGGATGTCAGGGAAGCGGTCCGGGTAACACTGCAAAAATCCCTGCGCCGCTGGCGACAAAACAGCACGGAAATGGTTCGACTGACCGTCCCGCACCGATACCAGACCTTCAGCACCGAACAGCAGGTCTGGGGGCATGAAAGCGAGGCCCATCCACCGGCGTTGTGCAAGCGAGCCCGCGAACTGACTTCGGGCCGCTGTGATGCCTGCGGGTGTGTGCATGATGCGAACGCGTTAATTTTTCGCGATGACAATCCGGAAAACCATGCCGTTGAAAATCTGGGGGTGAGTTGCCCGGTCTGTCATTTCAGCCACCGATTGAACACGCTGGGGGCGAATGATGGCGTGATGGTATACCTGCCCGAGCTTGCGGCCGCTGATGTCAGCCTGCTGCTGCGGGCGGTCATCCTTGCCCGCACACAGGGGAATGCACGCCAGAAAGAGGGTGCCACGCAAATCCTGAACTGGCTTACCGGCCATCGCAAAGAAACGGAAGCCTTCTGGGGAACCAGTCACCCCGGGGAATTTGGTCAGGCACTGATGCAGGCCAGTCTGCATATTCGTGAAGATCTCCAGCAACGTCTGCGCCACATGGTGCTGATCGTGAATCCCACGCTGCTGAACCATCCTGCACTCACGGGCCCCTCCCCGGACACCTGGTCTGACAGTCTGAAGAAGTACCACAGCCAGAACTGACGAGAACACGCCATGAAAAACCCATTAATCACCGCCCTGGCAGGGGTGGAGAGTGCCATTGCCTGGGCGTCACGTTACGCACTGGGCCAGGACTTCGCCCGCTACTGTGATTTACGCACCACCATCGGCCTGACAGACGATGACCGCAAACGCCGACCGGACCTGACATCCCCGTATATTTTCGTCACTCACGATGGCCATTACGCCAGCGTGTTTGAAATAGAGGGGACTTACTGCCAGTTTAACGAGCAGGAGGCCGTGACCGAGGAAGAACGCCGTGACCCGGCGCTGTTTTCCGCCTACATTGCGCGCCTGCACACCGTCCTGAGCAGCGAGTTTCAGGAGGTGGGCCACAAAACCAGCTTCATCTTTGAGCGCGATCCGGAAAAGGGACGCGAAGAGCTGCGCCGCCTGCTGGCACACCAGTACCGGGGCCTGAAGCGTATGGGCCTCGATCTGGCCGATATTCTGGATGAGCGCATCGAGAAGCTGGCACCGTTTGTCGCCCGTGAGCGTGCGTTTCTGGTTGTTTACACTGCCAAAAACGCCCTGAGCACCACTGAAATTCGTGATGAAGAGAAACGCCGCGAGGCCCTGCTCAAAAAGGCTCCGGGCGCACGTTTTGGCCAGAACCCGGAGTTTCAGGCACTCGAAGGACTCAAAATTCGTCATGATGCCTTTATCACCACGCTGGAAAACCAGCTGGCGCGCGGGGATTTCAGCACCCGCATCCGCCTGATGACAGCGCATGAGTTTGGTGGCCATCTGCGCCAGCAGGTTGAACGTGAAAGTACCTCACCCGACTGGCGTCCGTTCCTGCCCGGCGATATCCGCTGGCCACACGGCCTGCCCAAAGGTGACGACCATTCCTGCCTGCTGGCACCTCACCTGAACTACCAGCTGTTTAACAGTGAACCGGAGCCTGCCGGCAACCTGATGCACCTCGACGGATACTGGCACGCCACCCTGGCGTTATCCCTCGGACCACAGAAACCGGAAACCTTCAGCCAGCTGTTTGCCAAAATCAGCCCGAAACTGCCCTGGCGGGTCCGTATGGACATCATGCCGGGCGGGCTGGATGTTCTCGGTGGCAAGCGCATGGTCCTGAGCCTGGCAGCACTCGCCCCGCCGCTACGCAGAGTGTATGAATCAGTACAGTGGCTGGAAGGCACACACCAGAGTGATCCGGTCTGTGCCATGGCCATCAGCGCCAGTACATGGGGGCGAACCACGGAAGAGGTAAAGCGTAACCGCACCCTGCTCAAAAAAGGGCTGGAGTCCTGGGGGGTATGTGAGGTGACCAGCACGTTCGGGGATCCGCTGCGTGCCTGGGTGGCCACACTGGCCGGCTCGAATGCGCTCAGCATTCCGTCCCTGCTCTTTCCGCCGCTGTCCGCCGCACTGGCCCTGCTGCCGCTGCAACGTCCGGCCACGCCGTGGGACGATGATGCGAGCATTGTGTTCAGCAGCACCGACGGCAAACCCATTCCGGTCCGACTGGCCAGCAGTCTGCAGACCAAATTCACCGAAGTGGTGGCCGGCGAACCCGGCACCGGGAAATCGGTGATGCTGGGCGCACTGAGTGAGGCTATTTTGTTTTCTGGCCAGAATCAGCTGCCCTACCTGTCCTATGTGGACAAGGGGTTTTCTGCGCAGGGGCTTATCCGGCTTATCCGTGACGCCCTGTCCCCTGAACGCCAGGACGAAGTGGTGGGTGTGGTCCTGGAGAACAGCCGTGAGTTCTGTAAGAACCCGTTTGATGTCCAGCTCGGTGCCCGCTACCCGCTGACACCCGAGAAGGAATACCAGCTCAATATCTGCGAAACACTGTGTATCGATCCGGAAACGGGGATGCCGCCCAATGCTCAGGACTGCCGGCAAATTCTGAGCAAGGTTATCGATATCGCCTTTAAAAATAATGCCGAGGTGACCCCGATACGCTATGCCCCGTCGGTGGAGCCGGGGGTGGATGAGGCACTGGAGAAGACCGGCCTCAACAGCGAGTTTGATGCGTCATGGTGGGCGATGGCGTCCTGGTATGAAGTTCGTGACCTGCTGTTTACTCGCGGCGAAATTCAGGCGGCCACCCGCGCACACTACCAGGCGATGCCGGAGCTCAGTGACCTGCAGGCACAGCTAAACAGCCAGGATATCCGCACCGAGTACGGCAGTATCACCCGCAAGGGCAGCGATGAGTCGCTCATCTCCTATATTGGTCGCTGCCTGTCCGATGCGTTGCGCTCCTACAAAATGCTCGCCGGTCGCACCGCTTTTGAGCTCAATCCGAACACCCGCGTGATTGCCATTGACCTGAATAACGTGGTGGGAGGCAAAACCCGCGCCGGTCAGTTGCGCACCGGGCTGATGTACCTGTTTGCCGGTCAGATTGCCGCCGGACACTTCGAGCTGCCGCAGTACCGTAACGAACTCATGGATCTGCTGCCGCCGGCTTACCATGCGTTTCATCATGACCGGCTCACCCAGCTGGCACAGGAGGTGAAAACCAAAATCTATGACGAGCTGCACAATGTTAAAGACATTCCGTTCATCATGGAAAAACTGGAGACGCAGGACCTGGAGAACAGGAAATTCTTTATCCGTACCGTGCTGAGCTCGCAGTATCTGAACCACTTCCCGGCGTCCATTCTGAAATCGGCCAACTCCCTGTACCTGATGCAGGTATCTCATGAAGACCTGCCGTTGTTGACGGAGCATTTCGGTGTCCCCCGTCATACCGCTGAAGCCTTCCGCAGAATGGGAAGTGGTGCCGCACCTGACGGAAGCGGGACCGCATTTCTGGCGTGCTTCCGCCTGAAGACGGGCAGGATGGTACAGATACTGAAAAACACCCTCGGCCCAAAAGAACTCTGGGCACTGAACTCAACACCGGAAGATGCCGCCCTGCGTGACCTGCTGTATGACCTGCTCGACGGGCGCACAGCGAGAGCCATTCTTGCCGAACACTTCCCGTCAGGCAGTGCCGCACGGCTGATTGCACTGCGCAAGAAAGAAGCCCGTGAGTCCGACCACACCAACATCATTAACAGACTGGCCACCGAGCTGATTGCCTCGCGTGGCCTCCACATCTGATACAGGTATTCCTATGCGAAAATTGTTACTTGCGGCCTGTGTGGGCAGCGTGATGCTGCCTGCCGTCAAGGCACTGGCCTACACGGTCAACGTCAACAGCAGTATCCCCATTACCACCCAGGTTGTGCCGCAGCTGAGTACGGCGAACGGCACCCTGTCCGGAATTCTGACCACCACCCGCGAACTGGGCGGCGCGGTCAGTTCCGGGAACGACAAAATTGCCGCCATGATCCAGCAGTCGAACGAGAATATGCAGCAGTTCGCCACCTATGCGCAGCAGGCGCAAAATCTGGAAACCGCCCGCCGAAGTTACACCGTACCGGCGTCTATCTGCAGTGAGTCCGGCTCCGGTCAGGCTGCACAGATAAACCGTCAGTCCGGGTCTAAGCAGGGAAAATTGTCCAGCGGCAAAGCCGTGAGCAATACGGCCGTGAAAAAGGTGCTGGAAAACAAGGCGGCGGCACCGGAACAGGACCTGTTTGCCACAGCCAATGTTCACAGCCAGTACTGCACAGCGTCGGATGTTCAGGCCTGGGGAGAGTTATGCAAACGCGAATCCGAACTGCCGGGGGGCGACAAGCAACTCCGCTCCGTACTGGCCGGGGCGGGCAAAGAGGACAAGGCACCTGAGCTGACGTTTACGTCAGAACAGACCGATGCCGCCATGATGTACATGAAAAACTCGGTACGTAAAAGTGTGGGCCGCACCCTTAAAAAGGGTGAAATCAAAACCGATGCCGGTCGACAGTATCTGGGCATGGCGACTCAGCATGAAGCTATCCAGAGTGCGGCAGAGCAACCTCAACTGGCCATGATTGCCGGCAGTCAGCCCAGCGAGGCGACAAAGGACGTGCTGGCAGAAGCCCTGCAGTCACCCTCCAGTAAAGCCTGGTTCGATGAAAATGCCTCACCCGAAGCCCGACGGTCCGGAATGATGTCCCAGCGTGAATTTGAAGCATTTGAAGTCAACCGACGCTATGCCAATACCGATTATCTGACGGACCTGCAGGAAATGGACGGCGACAATCTGGCCCGCGAATCCATCCGCATTCAGAGTCTGCAGAATGCCCTGCTCCTCAGCATTCGCCAGCAATTGCAGGAGAACGCCATTCTGGCGGGCCAGCAACTGAGTATTGCCGGCGCAGATTATTACGAACCGCGCATGGCGCAGAAACAACAACAGGTATCAACAGGAGCGGCACGCGAATGAAACCGGGAACAGCAAAAAAATACTCCTGGCGGGCAGCCAGTCTCCTTCTGCCTTTACCTGAAGTCCGTTGGGTCCTGCGAACCCTGAACTATGCTGGCACGAAAAAAATGGCACAGGTCAAAGACCTCCGCCGCCGGTATCGTGAAGAGAAGGATCTGGAGCTGACATTTGATGAAGCGGTGAGCGCAAGCGGTCGCACCCGGGAGGAACTGACAGCACGTTTCAGGCTCGGAAAGCGCCTGTGGTTACTGCTGTTTATCCCGGTAGCCATATTCACCCTGGCGTTACTGTTTGCCGTACTGGTCAACGCGACCACTCTGGACAGTATGATCCTGTGGCGGGCGGGCAGCATGTTGTTTGCGCTGACCGGTTTCTGCACCCTGCTCTTTAGTGGTGCCCTCAAATGCCAGCTGCGCCTGTGGCAGTTACAGACCGGCCATCTCGGCACCTTCCAGAAATGGCGCGCAACCGATCGCTGGCTGACATCCATCCTGAGCTGGTAATTCTCCGTTCCTTTTTCCCTGCCCCGGCCTGCCGGGGATATGACTTCAGGAAACACCCTATGAAACTGCTTCTGAGACTGCTGCCGGTCATTGCACTGGCGGCGTTGTCATGGCCTGCACTGGCCGACAATATTGGTTTTGATTCCATCAACTCGGCCGCCACCCGTTCCACAGACCTCTCCCGACAGATGATGGTGATGGTTTTTGGTGATGTGGTAAACAATCCGCTTCAGCCCGCCACGGCCAGTTTTATTGGCGTGCTGTATGGCGTGTTTAACGGCATCGTCTCCGGCATGGCCTTTGTGTGGTTTGTGGCCATCGCCCTGCGCGCGACCGTACTGTCAGGTAACCGTGGTCGCGTATTCGGTGATGGCAACACCGTCATGGCGCCCGTGTCATCACTTGTGGGCTTTATGTCCCTCATCCCTACCCCGTCGGGCTGGTCCATTTCCAATCTGGTGTTTCTGTGGACGGCCAGCATCATGGGCGTGGGGAGTGCAAACCTCCTGGTGGACAGCGCAGCAGACTCAATCATGGCCGGTCAGTCGATGATTGTTCAGCCCGTCGCGGGTCAGACGGTGGACGCATCCCGGGGGATCTTTGGCATGTACCTCTGCCAGGCTGCCACCAATACAGAACAGGCAGAAATGCACCAGTACGGCAGCAGCAGCACCCCGCCAATGGGGACGCAAACCTCCGGGGACGGGCGTGAAATTCGAGTCACGAACGGCAGCGCACTGTGTGGCACTGCGCGGATTCCCGAGTCTTCAGATGACACAACCTGGTATGGTTTTAAGACCACAGCGACGACGGCCCCGGTGGAAGCCGCCCAGTTAAATGCCTTCAGAACCATGAACGCCACACTGTCTGCTGCGGCACAAAACTATGTCAGCGCGTACCGCAGCTACCAGGAAGGCAGCGGCTCTAAACTGCCCGACTCCGAGAAAATCATTTATCAGGCAGCACAGGAGTATGAAAACACCATTAACCGGGCGATATCCGGCATTAATGATGAAAATAAAATTCGCAGTGAAATGAATGACTATCTTAAAAAGAATGGCTGGATAGTCCTGGGCGCCTGGTATCAGTCATTTGCCACCGCAAATAATAAAGTGAATGATATAGCAAAGAAAAGCCCCATTGTCTCCGGGATGTCTAATATCGGGGAGGTTGGTGTAACGGGATTAAATAAAGAAATTAGTATGGTCGTCGCGGCACAGCGACAAAACTCAACCTACACGCCACCTCTAGGATCAGCTAACCACAGGTTTAATGATTCGGCAGGAGAAACAAACTCAGCGAATTCCGCATTATTAGAATTAATGCCCTTTGGACAAAAAAGGACAAACTTTGTCATTCAATCTATTATGACTGACAGTGGAAATCCTTATGGGCAGCAAGTAAATCCATTATTAAAAATGAAAGCCATTGGCGATTACACTTTAACGTCTGCAGAGATAGTTTTTGCCACGTTTACGGCTGCAAAAGCTTTAGTAAGTGGTGCGACAGGTAAAAATCCGGTGGCCATCGCAATTAATTCTTTAACAGGTGCCGGTGATATAGCAAATGGCGTTTTGTCAGCTATTGCACCAGTTGTGTATTTCATTTTGTTCTTACTGTTAAGTATTGGATTTTCACTGTCCATTTTCCTGCCGTTTATTCCATTGATTTACTGGATTACGGCCTGCACCTCCTGGCTCGCAACAGTATTGATTGGAACGACCGCAGGGACATTGTGGGCCTGGACACACATTGGCACGGAGTCGGACAAAGGTAGCAGAGCAACCTATGGATATATCTTCCTTATCGATGCCGCGATTCGTCCTGGCCTTATGGTGTTTGGCTTTTTCTTTGCCAGCCTCGTTGTCGTGGCCATTGGAACCTTACTGAATATCCTTATTGTTCCGGCGATGGCCAACGTACAGGTGGACTCATTGACAGGGTTAGCGAGTTTCATCGGGATCCTCATGATCTACGCCCGAATTTGTACCACGGTAGTAACATCCGCATTTAGCTTGCAGGTGTATATGCCGGATTATGTCATTGCCTGGCTAGGCGGAAGAGAGGCAGCGCAAATAATGAAAGGCGCTGTGGAATCCACGCGGAATATGTTTGCCGGATTTGGTGGGAAAATGGGGTCTGCGCCTGGAATCAAGAAAATTGGAGATAGCTCATCAAGCTCAGAAAATGGCTTTAAATAGTGAGATGAAATGTTTATTTATTCCTCACAAAGTTATATAATCGGAGTATATATAAGGAGATTAGTATGACTATAAAAAACATCAATCCCTATTCAGGCACATTTGCTTACAAGCTATCAAGTGTGTTTTTTGGTATGTATGTGTTATTTGGCATTCCCTATTTGATATTTGAAACTTATTTTTTATATATCTTTAGCAGTGAAGGTCATAAAGATTCTGTATTTTGGTTCCCTATATACTTCAGTGTGTTATTAATAAGTATATTAACTATATTATATGTAACTTATAAGCAGAGGAAACATATTGCTCTGTACCTTAATCACTTTAAAAAGGTTGAGGCTTTCTCACCATTAAAGAGCTGCGAATGTAATACGCTGTTTGGAACGAACTATGCTGGTCTGGATATCGATAAAGGTGTTTTATTAATTATCGCACATACTGAGTCTGGACTGAGAAACCTGCTGGCACCAAAAGATATCGTGGTCATGGGTTTTGATGTCAACAGTTTCAAATCTGCCGAGTTGTCTGGCCAGAAGCTGACAATTTATACCGGCAAGCCTGATATCCCGTTCCTGGTCATCAGTCACCGTAAGATGCCGGCTCTGTTTGAAAGCCTGTCAGCCATGCGTAACCGTCCATATGTCTACGACAACAGCTTCCCGGGCTATGTGAATCACTGCGCTAAACGTATCGCGGACGAAAACAACCTGAATCTGGTCATGTCACGCTTCAACTAACGACTGACGTCTCCTTACCAACAATCTCCTGAGTACAGGGCACCTCTTCGCAGGTGCCCTTTCTTTTGCCTTAAATACATCACTGGAACCTCTTATGGCGCCTCCTAACCGTGAAGCCCAGTCTTCTAACGACTGGTCGCTGGCCGCTGTCGGCCTGATTGTTGTACTGATTGTTCTCGCCATCTTCTTCCGGGAAACCGTGGTCGAGTACACCTCCTTGTTTCTGTACTTTCTCTGGAGTCTGGCTGACATCCCGCAGACTCACCACCTTGCCGCCTGGCGTATCAACCTTCTGGTCAACACGCACAATAATGCGCAGAACGTTTCCTGGTCTGAGTTCTTCTCCGTGATGGACCTGACCGCCAGTATTCTTTTGTTGTTCCTGGTGCCGGTAGTCGTGTTTGGTGTACTCGCCGTGCGTGGCCATCAGGCCAGCAGAACGCGGCGCGATATCTCTATCCGGACACTCCCGCGCATTATGTCTGTCTTTTCACCCGCCATTATTCCTGCACTGAACTACGGCGACAAAAAGACCCAGTTGCTCAATGTTGATCCGGAAGAGCACCGCAGCGCGGCCTCACCGGAGGAGTTTGCAAAAGAAAACAGACTGGTTGTGAACCGCCAGCTGCGCCACGACCTGGCAGAAGCCTGTTTTTTTGCCCAACTGGGGAAGGCCTTTACGTCAGGTAGCACGCCAGCACAACGGTTTGAACAGTTCTCCGATCACGAACGAGCCATGTTCGCCATCTTTGGCCTGCAGCATTTCCTGGACAAGCGCAAAGAGGCAGAAACCCTCGTCGATACGCTCAACCGTTCCACGCTGAAAACCGACCGTAAATACCGTAACAAAACGGGATACCCCAACCTGTCTCTGGCTGATGCCGCCTTCCGGCGCGTCACCTCCTCGCCAGACGCTATCGAATGGATCCGGCGCTATCGCTATGCCAGAACCGCAATACAGGCGCTGCACGACAACGACCTGCACCTGCCCATCCGGCGTTATCGCTGGCTGAAGGGCCTCGACCGGACACTCTGGTACGCCCTGGCGTCGACGGGTCGGCCGTGGCCCTTTATTGAAGGAACGGCGGTGGTCAGTCAGGCCCACTGGGAAACCGTGTCCGCACAGTACGGCATCCACCTGGACCGCCCCATCATGCGACTGGCCATTGAAGGACTGGAAGCCGATCTGCGCAATCTCGGTGCCGTCGCAGAAGAAATGAATGCATCACCGGCAACCCCACAAGACGACGGTGAAGAGGATGAGGACGACGACGACGACGACGAGGATGACACCTCCGCAGCTGCTGAGCAGGAGCCTCACGTTCACCGCCACGTACACACTTTCAAACCAAAAATGAGATAACCATGACCAATTTAATTGATACCTGGACCACCCACACATCTGGCCGCCAGGTGCGTGTACTGAAAAATACTGACGAACTGTTCACTGTCTCCCGCTGGCGTAAAGCGCCTTACCATCTGGTCATTGAAGAGCAGGAAGGCAAATACGGGCTGTGGTTGATGGAAGACTATGCCCACACCCGTCTCTTTTTGGCCACCAGTGAAATTGAAGCCCGCCAGGCGCTGACCAGCACGGCTGATGCCTTTGGCAAGATGGATACCCCCAGCCAGCTGCGCCGCAAACTGGTGCCCGCCGCGGTACTGACCCTCACCCTGCTGGCCGGCTTTATTGCCGGGCACGTCACCCGTAGTTCCCCGGCTGAGCTGCTGATGCCGCCTGACATTTCTACCGGGCGACTGATGCAACAAACGCCGACACCACCGGTTATCGCACAGGCGCCAGCAGCACCGTCCGCACCGGAGTCGTCCATAAACGAGCCTGGCCACCTGTCTGAGCAGGAAATGGCAGAAGCCCGTCAGTTACTGGCACAGCGTCTGAGCACCGCAGCCGCGAACGGCAGCTACACCGTTTCGCTGTCTACCGGCCATGCCCGGACACTGTATCTGTTCTCCGATCCGGAGTGTGGAAACTGCCGTATTTTCGAACCGACTGTCCAGGCCATTGCCGGGCAATACAACGTGGTCATTTTCCCGGTCACGATGGTGGGTAAAGCCACAACGGCTGAGCGTGTGGCGCCCGTCTTGTGCGCGCCGGCCGACAAACGCGCAGGCCTGTGGCGCGACCTGTTTGATATCGGTGCAGGGATGCTCAATCCGGCGCAGAGCGTGGCCCCGGCGAGCTGCGATGCGGGCTTCGATGCGCTGGCGCGCAATGACATGGCACTGGATATGTTCCAGCTTCCCGGCACACCGACGGTTATCAGTGACGATGGCAGGATGATCCCACTACAGGCCATGACCAGTGATGAAGCCATTAAGGCGTTTCTCGACAGCCAGCCATAAGGATGACACCAGATGGAAACTCGTAAACGTAAAACGCAGGTAAAAGACAGCCTGATCAGCCGACAGGTGAGAACTGAAATGGTTGAACAGCTTATGCTGGCCCCGTTCACCGTCCAGTTCTTCCTCGTTTTTGCCTTAACCCTGGGTGTGCTGTGGCCTGCTACGCTGCTGATATCTATCCCGGTGTGTATTGTGCTCCTGGTTGGCTTCAGCGATCAGCTCTTCCGCCTTCCCCTGCGCATACCGATGGACGTCGGCGGTCTGGATTTATCCACTGAGCGCGAACTGAGCCGCAATATTCCGTGGCTGAATCTGAACCTGCCAAAGCTGATACGCCGGAAAGCGTCCGGGGTGTTATGCCTCGGCACCGGGCGCGGACGCGACCGTGGCCGTGAATTGTGGCTGGAGTCAGATGATGCACTGCGTCATATGCAAATCATGGCCACGACCGGCGGCGGTAAAACGGAAACCCTGTACTCGCTGTACCTGAATTCCCTGTGCTGGGCACGGGGCTGCTGCATATCGGACGGCAAGGCGCAGATTGACCTGGCGGTTGCCACCTGGTCGATGGCCAGACGGTTCGGACAGGAAGATGACTGGCATGTGCTCAACTTCATCACCGGCAACGATGACAAATTCAGGAAACTGCTGGCCGGGGACAAATCCCGCCCGCAGACCAACTCCACCAACCCGTTCGCCCACGGCAGCCCGACGTTCATCACGCAGCTGATGGAATCCCTGATGCCAAGCAGCAACGGCAGTGACGAGGGCTGGAAGGATAAGGCCCGCGCCATGCGAAACGCCCTTATCTATGCTCTGTGTTACAAACGTGCCCGGGACAACATTTCTCTGACTCAGGACGTCATTCAGTCCTGTTTCCCCCTGGTGAAGTTCGTGGGCCTGTACCGGGAGGCGCTGGAGCAGAACTGGCATGAGGAAGGCTACAAGCCGATGGAAAACTACCTGTCGAACCTGGCAGGTTTTGACATGCGTCTGGTCAACCGCCCGGCAGAATGGTCACAGGGTGCGCTGGATCAGCACGGATTTCTTATCCAGCAGTTCACCCGAATGCTCGGCATGTTTAACGATACCTATGGCCATATCTTCCCCAAAACCGGCGGCGACATCGATATGCAGGATATTCTGCATAACGACCGTACCCTGGTGGTGCTGATACCCGCACTGGAGTTGTCCGATAACGAGGCGTCCACGCTCGGTAAGCTCTTTATCTCAGACATCCAGATGAACATCGCCAAAGACCTGGGGAACCATATCGAGGGCTCACCGGAGCACACGCTGACAGTGAAGAAGTTCGCCAGCAAGTTCCCGTTTATGGTGCTCTGTGATGAAGTCGGTTACTACTTTGCACCGGGGCTGGCCAAACTGGCGGCCCAGATGCGAAGCCTGAAATACATGCTGGTTATTCTCGCCCAGGATATTCAGGCGATGCTGCGTCACGGCAAGGAAGTCTATTCCGTCAATGCCAACCTCGGCACCAAACAGTTCATGAAGACGGAAGATACGGAAGACACCCTGAAGATGATCCGTGCGGTAGGCGGCACCGGTCACTACGCCGAACAGGCCCGCATGGATAAGAACAGTATGGGCGGTTATGAGGATGCGAGTACCGTCGAGTTTCGCGAACGGGACAACATCCAGCTGTCTGAGCTGAAGGCACTGGCCGCAGGGGAAGGCATTATCGTTTTTGAAGACCGCCAGGTGCGTAGCAACTCCATCCACATCCCGGATGAAGACAAAATCTCAAAGCTGAAGGTCAGAATTAACCGCTATGTGCCGCTCCGCCGCCCTGACTTTAATGATTTGTGCAAGGAAGTCCCGGCCGCTGAACGGCGTCGCCCGGTATCCCAGCAAAATATCCGCGCCATCCTCGATGTCTGCCTCATGACGTCACCGGAGGCATGGAACAGTAAACCAGGCGCACGGATCAAAGATAAAACCCTCAGCGCGCTGGCCACACTGGCCACCGATCTGGATAACCGTAATGACTTTACCTGCACCCCGGAAGAAAGAGCGGCCCTGCTCTTTGAAACAGCCACTCAGGTTCTGGAAAAAACACAGGGTCGTTATGGGTGTGTCAGCGAAGTGGGACGCGTGCGCATCTCGAAAAAACGCGTGGAACAGGCACACAAAAACATCAACAGCATAAAGACCACAACAGGCAATGCGGAAACCTTACCCCACACCGTCGAACCCTCGCCTGCTTCTTCCCATTCTTTCACACCGGCACAGGCTGGCGATGACCAAATTCAGGACAGCTATTATGAAAATCTGGCGCAACACGCTTTTACTGACGATTTTAATCACTCCCCTGACTTCAACCGCTACTGAAACACGCATTACCGTCGGATTTTCACCCGGCAACAGCGCGACACTGAACGTCCTGAACGTGGCAAATAGCGCGCGCAGTTCGCTCGATGTCGCAGCCTATGGTTTTACCAGCCGACAGGTTGCCGAAGCCCTGCTGGCGGCACAACGGCGGGGCGTAAAAGTCCGGGTACTGGCAGATGCGAAAGACAACGGTGGAAAGTATTCCGCCGTGACCTGGCTTCAGAGGCAGGGAGTCCCCGTCAGGCTTAACGGGAAATATGCTATTCAGCACAATAAATTCATGGTGGCGGATGGTGTGACAACGCAAACAGGCTCGTTTAATTACACCTCCAGCGCCAGCCGGAGAAATGCAGAAAATACCCTGGTTGTATGGGATCACCAGGCCACAGCTGCAGCCTATCAGCTGGAATTTGATCGCCTCTGGGGAGAATCATTTGAACCAGAAAACCCCATGAAATAGCCAGAAGTTTCCGGTTATGATCACCATGCGTGACAATAACGGGGATAACCAGCAGCCATCGTGGCGTTCTCTTCTGGAAAGTATTAGGAATTTTCTCGAATTTGTTGATGTAACACGATATTTGTAACAGAAGTATTTGCAGGGAATTTCAACTCGCATATGCTTGATGCAATATCCCGCTAATCCGCCCTCTGAAAGCATAAAATCTTATGAAAGATCCTGATGAACTCATCCCAATGGAAAGTCCGATGTTTAATATGACGGACTATCTGGCCGCTATCCTCGACCGTTATAAAGCCGGTGCTATCACTCGACCCCAGGCGGTCACGCTGCTTCTGGATTTTATGGCCGATATGGCGGCCGCTGAAGAAGGCAGGTTTAGCGGAGATGATGACATCCACTAAGGTGGAAGATTCATGATGTAACGAGTCCTGCTGGGTATCAGGGAAATGCCCGGGTCAGTATCAAGCCACACTGCCCTGGCATCCGGAAGGTATGCAAGCCCCCGTACTCCCTGATCCTGTTATCACCACCCCGTCATTGCGGTTTTGGTAGTGTGTAGCGCGGCGCAGCGTTTTGCGGCGCGACCTGTTTCTCTTCAGCCGGTTTAGGCGCATCATAGCCCGCCCACTGACGTTGTACGGGATGGGTCAACGGCACGGTCTTACCCGACGAGGAATTAAAGTGCGGTATGCGCCCAATGGCATCCCGGACAAAGGCAGTTTCCCCACGAATTTCCGACCGCTCACCACTCTTCTGCGCAGTAATATGCATCGCCATGGCCAGATTTTTTCCACGCTCTTCGGGAGCATCAGCCACTTCAATCAGCACACCTCTGTCCATCAGTACAGGTTTCCCCCCGGACGAATAGACCACTGCACCGTCACGTTTCACCGTCGTTTCATAGCCACGAATAGTGGCAGGCTTCACATCATCTGCGACAGCATTAAGGAAAACATTACCTGAAATCGGCGCGGTTCTGTTCTGACGTTGTTGTCTGTAAGCCCAGCCACGTAACTGGGAAACAGCTGCGGCATCCAGCTGGCTCGCCTGCACTTCCACCCATGCCCGGTACGATAATGGTCGGGCATCAGGCGAAGCCTTGATGGCATCGCGCTCTGTCCGGATTTGGATTTTCAGCGCGGACATGGCTTTCATCTTATCGACTTCCAGCGCACGATACATCAGCTTGCGCAGCAACGGATCACGCTGCACCAGGCGAACGTGATTTTTCCTGACACGGTACTCTGCTGCAACCTCACGGAAACGCGTGCGCATGTCATCTTTTGAGAGAGTCGGACGCACAAACCCATGCTTATAAGCCTTATAACGGCCAATCAAATCTTCCCGTGCTTCAGCACGTGCGATGCGACGTTCTGCACGCGCACCACGGTCACGACAGTGAAGCAGACTGTCATACAGGGATTCAACAGGGACGCAGTTCTGAACCAGTCTACCGGGGGCATCATCCCTTTTCGGTGCCAGCTCAAAGGCGCCAATGTGTTCCTGCTGATCGGCAAGTGTCAGCTCAGGATGCAGGCGACTGGCACGCAATGGGATCTGTGAATCATCATTGATGTCATAGATAGCCAGCCCTGTCCCTTTCTGCCGTAACTCCAGGCCCGCCGCATGAAACACATCATGAATATCATCCCATTGATACTGCTGGTCAGACATCAGCAGCGTTTCAATTTTGTCACGACAATGGTCAACAGCGTAGGTATGCAGGCTTTCTTTATCGCTGAAAAACTCCAGACGACGGGCCGCAGCCGGTGCCGGTTTATAGAAGTTTTTATGGCGAACAACCATACCCTGGTCATTGACACGATACGGTCCGTTGTCATGTTTCCACTGGTGCTTCAGCTCCAGTTCACGACAACAACGGTCCAGCACAAAGTGGTCATTATATAACGAGGCCGCTTTATAGGTCACCGGGTTCACACGGTTAACCGACAGATGAACATGCAGGTTATCGGTGTCATCGTGGATGGCAAAAACATATTGATGGTCAGCCATACCCAGCCCTTTCAGACAATGACGGGCAGACTCAAAAATCTGGTCATGCGTCGGACGTTCACCTTCTGGCCACGACAGAATAGTGTGGTAGACCGGGTCTTTACAGCGGGCATTTTGCATCGCGACCATGTTCATTTCTGAGGCGGCGGACGCCAGAGAAAAACAATTGGTTTCACACACGACCTTGTCGAATTTCACCTGCTGGCGACCATCTGGGAACATCGCGATCACATCATCAGAATCCGGTAATGCGTTACGGGTGGCATAACTGACAAGGTTGTTAAAGATAGCTTCTTCAGAGCGCGGGCGACGGAAAGTCGGGTTATCCGGAGACAGCGTTTCGCTCAGGTTCACATCCTCACGACAAACGGTATACGACACCAGCTTCACAAAGCTGGAGTGACCGTCACGACGTTTAGGTGGAACCACTGCAAGCATATCAGTCCTCAGTATTATTCAGGCTTTTCGCATCAAACTTCATCAGGGCAATCTGCAGGGCGGTCAGTGTTTCTGCAAACTGCTTGCTCAGCTCGGTGGTCATCATCCCCTGCTTTTGCATCTCCAGATACAGATGCTTTTGCAGGCCACCGAGTTTCATAATTTCTTTCATCTGGCGTGTATCCCCTTTGGCCACAATGCGACGACCGAGGGCACAACGCCGGAGATATTCTCCTACAGAAAGACCGGCTGAAGCTGCACTGGCCTGTATCTGTTCTTTCTCTTCCGGATAACAGCGCACACTGGGTAACAGGGCTGTTCTCTGGCGATTTTCACTTCTGCTCATCTTTCACAATCCCCCTCGAATGAGGTGGGCACAATTCAAAGGGTGTCGGGACGGAGTCCTGACCAGGCCGTTTTGGGGGACCGTCTGCGTGCAGGCGGTGCTACAAAACATACCCTGTCCCACGTTTTACACACGATTTCGATTCTTGCTCAGAAGTATATGTGATTTTTGCTTAGCCGTCACCGGCTTACGCCAGAAAAGCGGGGGTTTGGCTTGCCTCCATGGTTAGGTTTATAATCCTGCTGAAATGATGACCCTCTGAGTAGCAGGAAACGGAAAATGATGGACACAAAAACAGACAAGAAATGGTTTACCGCAGATGATGTGGAACTGGCAAAATCGGCGCTGGATGACTTACCCGATCTGACAGAAAAACGACTGACAAAGTCGAGTGTGCTCGAGCAGCTCATGCCGCAAATTATTATGCTTTCAGAATCGAAGGGATATAGCGCGGAAGATATCAAATCGGCACTGGAATCAGTGGGGATCACTGTCGGTATTAAAGCCGTTCGCGACATCCTGAACAGCAAAAAGAAAACCGGTAAGAAAGTGCGACAGACCAGAGCCGTTACCACCACGGCAGAGAAACCGGCAGCAAACGGTCAGCAGACTAACTGAAACGGTAAAGTGTGACATGCAGGTTCAATACCTGTATGACACACTCCTGCACAATAAAAAAAGGCAGGGATTATCCCTGCCAGTTTCATATCATGATTTCAGTTGTTTCATTCTTTCGGCCATTTCCCACAGCACCCGATTCAGTTTCACATCACCATCAATGCCGGTCACTGCTCGGGTTCTCTGACGCTTACCCTGCGCACTGCGACCCGTGATACCACCTTTGATCATGTTTTCCTGCACGCGTTGGTACGTTGTCCACAAATCATCTGATTTATCCTCATGACGACGCACATTCAACACAGCATCGGGCGTCACTGGAATATGCTTACCGTCACCTTTCCCGTCATATTTCCAGTCAAGTGCCAGCTCCGCAAAAATCCTCTGCTCATCGGGCTTCAGCGTGATAGCGCGCATTTCTTCACGCGACTCAGTGACACGATCAAAAATTCCCAGCACCTCATAAGCACCCTCGATGACCTTCCCGACAACGTCCCCTTTGTATGGCACACGAATTTCCCCAAAACTCTGACCACACACCATACCGTTCGCACAAACGAATCGAAACATACCTGGGATCATCTGATAACTACTGCTGCCATCATGACTGTTCAGGAGAATAATTTCCGGCACTTCTTTTCCTATGATCTGACCTTCACGGCGCAGGCGAAGCATATGCTTGGTGTGTTCACGTTTTCCGGTATCGCGCACACGAGTCTGACACGCGAAAAATGGCTGGAACCCCTCTCGGCGGAGATTATCCAGCAGGGTTATCGTCGGAATGTAGGTATAACGGTCGCTACGAGATTCATGTTTTTCTTCTGAAAACACACTTGGAACGTGTCTCATCAGCTCTTCATTGGTCAGGGCGCGTTCTTTACGGATTACGTTCATTGCACGGAAGCTGGATGCTAAACGGGTCATCATATTCTCCTTTGTGGTTTCGGGTTTCTTCTGGCGTGGGCTGCTTCAGTGTGTCTGTCGCTGTGGCCGCCTGCCGTGACACAAGAACATCCCGGGCCTTCAGGGAATGACGCAAGGGCGATGACGAGGCCGCAGCGCAAGCGATCGACCGAAGGGAGAAAGTGCGAACGGGGGAGGCATCGGGCGCAAGCCTTCACCCTTGTGGCATAACCGGTCCGGGATACGTTCTGTCACGAAGCAGGCAGGCGGGCACGTCGACAGATGAAAAGGAACACGCCGGAAGGAAATCATCGGGGTGGCATCACCCCGGCCTTACACTGACGTGGCAGCGGCAGTGCCGGGGCGGCGCAGGCCTGTGGCCTGCTGCAAGCCCGGGCGGAGATGATGGCGAATACCGGAACGGTGATCGGACAACAAAACCGCCCGGCAGGTGCCGGACAGAATTACCAGTCAAAGGTCGTAAATGGCTCCAGCTCGTCCCCTGTCTGTGAGAAGTGGATCATGCTGATATCCGCGTGTTTCATACACCAGGCAATCAGCCAGCGTGCGTCGCGGGATAAACCAAAGCGCTTCAGATGCATCAGCGGGTGCATCCGTGCATCCAGGCGAATGAGATACCCGACGCCGGTATCCATGATCCACTCCCCTTCAAATTTTTCGCGGCACAACTCCGTCAGCAGCGTGTTGTCATCAGCGGTGATATGCGAGATACAGCACTCCAGAACCGGACGCATCACCATACGGCCCAGCGTCATGGATTTACCCCAGCCCAGCGCCTCTACCACCTCATTCCAGTTCCAGTCTTCATGCTCCGGCTCAGGCAGCGTCAGAAACGTGAACGGCACGCCCAGCACCTCAGCCATGCGTTCACCTGTGGCAATCACGGAATCATCACGCAGATGAAAATCGGCAAGGACAAGGCACTCTCCGTGCAGATACAAGGCTTCATCACCGTTGTCCAGTTGAATGGCGGTGACGCCATAAGGCGCATTTAAGGTGTATTTCATCATCGTTCTCCGGTCTGTCAGCGTCGCCTTTCTGTTTCCGTCCGGCTCAATGCCGGTCGGAAACAGCAGCACTTAAAAAACCGCCCCCCAGTGGGGGCGGCAACCTGTCAGGCATACGCCCGTTTCAGCTCCAGCGTTCGGAGTACCTGCCCCCACTCAGCCCCATTCAGTGCCGGTATACGCACCGGCTGATGACGGCGCTCACAGCGGGCAATTATTTTGGCCAGTATGCGCAGACGTCGCGTGATGGCATCCTCTGGCAGGGTTTCGCGGATCTGCCGCTGTTGTGCCCTTCTCTCGCCCTGCTGCTTTACAAAATATTCCTGACATGCGACGATGAATTTGTCTTTCATGATTTGTCCTCATAACTGACATCTGAATTATCCGACCTGCTCTAACAGGCCGGAGTGATTAAGCAGAGCACCCGCTCTGCTTTTTTATTGCCCTTTTTCTTCGGTTTTCAGCACCTCCTCAGTGATCCGGTTGATGATCTGCTCATGACTCAGGCTGCTTTTATCCGCCAGCGTGAAAAAACGCCCGTCCACTTCCGCAAAAATATCGGTGACGTCCTGGCAAATCATTTCCATGAATTTGAATGACTGCGAGCTGACACCGGCGCGCCAGTTCATCGGCGGGAGCATGTAGAGTTTTTCGGTAAACTCGGCTTCGGTAATTTCGCGAACCGGTTTGCGGGCAGCGGCACGGATACGTTCACGTGCTTCATTCAGGGAGATCAGAACGTAATTCCCGCCAAAGGAGTTCAGTGTCTCCAGCGTCTGACCCCAGCCGTTTTTGTAGACGTCGCCATCGAGGTACGCGTCTTCATAGTGAAAACCGCCTACAGGATAAAAAACCAGTTCGCTCATAACGTTATCTCCGACAAAGTGTTGAATTTTCCCCGGCTTCTTTCTGGCGTTTCCCTTTTCTTTCCTTTTTCGGAAGCGGGGGAGCCTGGGGCCGTGACTCAAGACCGCCCCGTCCCATCAGTGACAGGCACAAGGGCGTGTCCGAGGCCGCAGCGCAAGCGACTGACCATCGGGAAGGCGCGCGAACGGGGGAGGAAACGGGCGCCAGCCTTTACCCTTGTGAATGGCACGGGTCGGGGCAGCGTCTGTCACGGCCACAGGTACACCGCAACACAGGAATAAAAGGGAGCGACAGAAGCGGGCTGCAGGCCCGTTATCCTGAGCGGCCGCCGTGGCGGCCAGTGAAAGCGGCTGCTGCCCGTGGGCAGCTGCAAGCGGGCAGTTCAGGCATCGCTTGTTATCCGCCAGGACAGAGACACCCCGGTGGCTCTGCGGAAGTGGGCGGGGCAGCGCGCCGCCCACTGGAGTGCAGGCGACGACCCGGCCTCCGGACGGGGAGCCGAAGGGGCCATGGGGTGGCATGAATGTTTTCAGGCCCTTAACTACTGTCCGTTCAGCCAGGTTTCGCGAATTAACACAGTAAAAATAAAGTGCAGTTTCTGCCCCTTTTTATAAAAATTAACACTCAACGCAAACATCTAGTTAAGTGCAATTATTGCACCTTTTTACATTGAGTTTTTCTCATATACGCTTAAAATTAAGTGCAATTACTGCACTTTTTTGGACATTAAAATGACCGGTTATGATCTGCGATTATGGCGAAAAAGTTTTGGCTGGAGCCGCGAGAAAGCGGCGGAAGAGCTGGGCGTGAGCCTGCGAACTTACAAAGATTATGAAACCAGTGATCAGGTAAAACGCATGGTGGCGCTGGCCGCCCTCGCACTGAGTAGCGAAAATTTACTGTCCACCATGGTGCAAAAGAAGCATCAGGAGCCGCTGCTCACCCTCCTGCGGACGATGCACAACGCCAGTCGTTCGCCGGGGTCACAGGCCGGGCACTGAAGATCCCGCGCTCGATGCGCGGGATCTTCAGCAGGGCGGCCAAATCAACCCGGATCCAGAACCTCATCATCGTGATGCATCGCGGCCACATTCAGCAGACAGGCAACACCCTGCATCTCCAGACGGTCACTCAGATGCATCAGATTGGCCAGTAAATCAACTAACATTGTCCCGGCGGATCCGCCGCTCGTATCCAGCCCGCTTGCGTGCGCAAACTGACAGAGTACCTGCGCGGCAATGGCGGCACGATCCGTATTGTCCGGTTCGCGCCCCGGCTGATAGCCTCCCTCACCTGCAATTCTCACCAGTTCATCCATGCCAGCCATGGTGTTTTCAGGGGTCATCACGTTCTCATCCTGTGTTAAATGGCCACAGCGTGGCCATTATCATGGTTTTCTTTTAGCCGGGCGCGTGGCGTCCGGCGGCGGGTCAGTCGATTGCGCGGAAAATCAGACTGCTTTCCGGGTGATTAATGATGCTGACATAATCCTTCAGCGCATCCTGGCGATCGATAAGCCCCTGGCAGGTCTGCGCGTACTGGCTCCCAATCTCTGACACTTTCCAGCACAGCTGGTTGAGCACAAACAGCGTCGCGATAATCCCGGCCGCATCGGCTGAAACCTCTGCATCAAAATAGTTTCCCGGGATCGTCATCTGATACGTGCCGTCTGGCGGGGCGATGTAGCCGGTTGGGCAGGTGGTGGCCATATCGGTCCACGCCGCAACTTGCCCACTGATACCGCGCGGGACTTCATAGAAATGCCACATCCCGCCGTCGTAATCGCTGTGTTTACGCAGGAAGGTCGCGGCCATGCTTTCCCCCAGTGCTGTCGCAAACAACCGGGGCACAAAGGCCAGACGGCGACGGGGATCGGTAATTTCAATACGGGTCGCCTGGGCGGTGTCAGTCTGAGTGGTTTGAGCTGGGGTAGTCATTTTTTCTCCTTCGGCTTCTTTCTGGTGTCCCCCTTTCCATTTTTCAGGAGGCGGGGAGCACGTTGCTGTGACACCCAGCCGCCCCGTTCCATCAGGGGAAGAAACAAGGGCGCAGCCGGAAGCCGCAGCGCAAGCGAACGACCACAGGGAGGGAGTGCGAACGGGTGAGGACGGCGGGCGTCAGCCTTCACCCTTGTTGATGAACCGGAACGGGGCAGCGTCAGTCACAGCAAAAGTGAACACCGCAGAACAGCGAGCAAAGGAGACGCCGGAAAAAGCCGGTTGACCGGCTTTCCTTAGCGGTCGCCAGCGGCGGCCAGTGGAAGCGGCGCTGCCGTCAGGCAGCTGCAAGCGCACGCAACTCCGGGGCCGGAGCAGAAGGGATACCAGAACGGAAAAAGGGCCGCCCGGTGACCCGGACAGCCCTTCATAAAGGCGCTTGCTGGCAGTCCTTCAACACTATCAACCTCCTGAAAAGCGGGGGTTTCCCCCCGCTCCAGGTTGCTACTTGCCAGATTCGTAAGCCAGAGTTGCAGTAACCTCCCGGTTTCCGTCCTTCATCCTCAGTTCACATAGCGAACTTCGGGTCAGATAGGTGAATATCAGCAGTGTGAGACACACTATCAGTACACACCAGATAACGGGTTGTTGCGGCAATTTCATGGCTTACTCCTCCTTGCGTAACGCATGGCAAGAGGCTATCCTGATGGTGTCGAATCATGCAGGGGCCTCGTGGGTTAATGAAAATTAACTACGGGGCTTTTGTCTTTCTGCCGCACGACATCCTGATAACTGAAACATCATGAGGCAAAAAGCCTCAAGCGCCACGCCTATTATACTGCTATCCGCCTCACTCTGACCAGGAATACCCGCTAAAAACTGTCGAAAAGTCAGACACTTTTTGACGCCTGCACCGTCAGTTTATTCGGGACATACAACCGTTCCTGCGCCCGGATGACCGCCGGGGTGTCCTGCACCAGTACCTGCAAATTTATGGCAATCACCTGCGGCTGATCACGGCTGTACTGAAACCACGCCAGCGACCTGAGCGACGGGAACCGGCGCTGCCAGTGCCAGAACATGGCCAGCCAGTCCTGTTCTTTCAGTTCCGGATGGCGATCATGCCACTGCACAAAGGTATCCGGACTCTGAAAATTCAGCTCGATGCGCGCCCGTCCGACATAATGCTGATACTGCAATGCCTCCTGGGCATGACGCCGGGCGTCCTGGCGGCTCCAGGTCGAATGGTATTTATGCGCGGCCAGTCTCACCCGGTGCTTGTTACGTTCGCGGCGGCGAAACGCCGTTTCCGGGAACAGCCAGTCGCCGTCAGAGGTGGAAAGAGGTGACGGACAGTATTCGCCACGGGTACGGATCAGTGTATTAAATGCCATGTCATAATCACTCAGCGTGGCCAGTCGTTCCGCCGGGTCCCACCGGATGCCGGGGATGAGTCGCAGTCCCCTGCCCGACGCTTTCCCGCGCCCGGTCAGCCTGCGAAAAAATGCCGCCGCATACGGGTAAAACTCAAAACCGGAACGACGTGGGGATTCTTCAACGTCGATAATGGCGCCAGTGGCCGCCTGCTGCTCAGGTCGTAAGCACACCAGGGCAAGGTGGGCCGTCAGGGCGGCCTTATCCGTTACGCCTGCACGTCCTCCGGATACTGCACCTTTGCCCACTGACGCAGCTTGCGCATATGGTTGAGCGTCTGCAAAAACTCCCCTTCGCTGCGGGCAATCATCAGCGGGATGTCGGCCTTCAGACTGTCCATGGACAGATTTTTCTCGGCGGCCACTTTCTCCACTTTGCCGATCATCTCTGCGATGACTTCATCGCTGACTGATTCATCACAGGCTTCACGCAGCCACGCATGGGGATTGGCCGGATCCAGACCGAACAGCGCCAGCAGGTGCATGGCAGCCCGGCTCTGTGCCACCGCATCACATTTCACCGTGCCGCTTTGCGCATCAACACAGATACCGTGCCAGCGTTCGTGACGGAAAGTCTGAGAGCGGTCCTCACAGGTTGTATCCTGCTGACGGTGCGCACGCAGCTGCTGCGCGATTGCCTCCGCATCATGGTGTTCAAGCATCATGGCCGTGGCCAGACCAATGGCATTGACCATCACCCCATGCGTACCAATGGCCATCGTGCGGTAGGTGGAAGCACCCAGCATTTCCGCCACCCACTCCCAGTGCAGCGCGTCCGCCCAGGCACTCCACAACGTCACCGCTTCATGGCGCAGCGCGGCCGGAACCTCATCACCGGCACGCAGGCCAAACATTTTCCGGGTCGCATCATGCAGCGCCTTAAAGCTGACCAGCAGGTCACTTTTTCCCGGCACCACGTTGTGTTCGTAGTCCACCCGCATCGCCAGGGCGCGGACGCTGGAGGCAATGTGACGCACCAGGTCATTGACCGGATCTTTATGGTTGTACGCCATTGAAATGGCCGTCGCCGGTTTGGTGGCGTTGTTGTTGATGTCAGAGAAAAACTGCTGGCGGGTTTCCAGCGGCAGACCCACGGTCAGCAGCAGGGTGATCATGTCATTCGCATCAGGGCGGGCATCGATATATCCATAAATGCCCCCGCTGCGGTGCTGACCATCGAACAGCTTGATATCCGCATCCATGGGAATGGACAACATGCCCACGTCGCCTTTTGTGCCTTCGGCGGCGTTAAAGATGACCGCTTTATCGATATTTCCGGTCAGCGTACCCAGGATCCAGTCGCGCTTTGTGTCATGCCCCCCGGTCAGATAGTTCGTGATTTTGCGTGAACGGACCTGGTTATGTTCACGCTGCGAACGGGACATCACATCCCCGCTGTTATCGCTGGCCAGAATGCGTTTGAGCATATTCATCGGCACAAACAGCACATACTGCTCGCGGCCTGCCTGACGGCCACGAATGGCGGGAAATTCAAAAAAGTACTCATGGGTCTGGGTGGTCATCATTAGTCTCCTCCGGCTTCATTCTGGCGTCCTCCTTTCCGGTTTATTTCCGGTTGCGGAACGCCCCTCATTGCGCAGACTTTTTGACGGCGAAACGACGAAAAGCAGGGGTGGAGGGCTGATTTTCTGAAGCCGGCGAAAGAAAATCTGACCGGAAAGCGCGAGCGGCCCTTGCTGCGCGGAGGTGCGCTGTCAGTCTGCATCAGCAATGAGAGGGGTTGCGCCGGAACACACAGGGTAAGGTGGCAGGCAATGAAGCCGGTTCACCGGCTGACACCTTAGCGGCCGCCAGGGCGGCCAGTGAGAGCGGCTGCTGCCCGTGGGCAGCTGCAAGCGGGCAATTCAGGCATCGCTTGCTATCCGGCAGGACAGAGCCACCCGGGGCTCTGCGGAAGTGGGCGGGGCTGCGCGCCGCCCACTGGAGTGCAGGCGGGCCGGACGGTGAGCGCGTGAAAACTGAACGCGCGAACGACGGGAGGAGCGACAAACGCAGACGTGCGAACGGGTGAGGAGCCCGGCGAAGCGTACCCTTGCAGGCGCAGCGGCCCGGCTACAGTAACGGCACGGCGTAAGCCGTCACGACACCAGAACACCTCCCCCGGCGCCACGCGCCGCAAAAACGTGGAGCACCGCGACATCCTTTGTGATAACGGTTGTCCACAATCCGGGTGAACATCCACCCGCGCAACCTGTGGATACTTTGCTGCAGGGCACGGAGCGAACCCCACGCCCTGCCATGCTCAATCTTTAACCACCATAGTGCGGGACATTATCAGTCAGCCAGTCAGGCCTTATCACCTCACCCCAGCCGTGCTCACCTTCATCACCCAATTCCTGCGTGGCCTCTTCGCCATCGGTCAGCTCGCCCTTGCTGAAACAGTAATACTGCTGCCTCGCTGAACCCGTGTGTAAGGTCTGGTCTTTCCGTCGCCCTTCAGGCGACATAACAGCGTGGCCATCGGGCCACGTCCTTTTCCCTTTCCGGATAGCGGTCGCTCAATGCGAGCGGTAACCGGATCGGGCACCCGGGTGGGGTGCCCCGGGAAAATCAGGCGGCGTTGATGAAGGATCGGAAGGCAGCTGCGCGGAACTCAATAGCATCACGGGCCTCACTGGCGACATGGCGGACTTCATCGCGCGACAACCATTTCCTGACGGGGCCATGTGGATCAATCACCGTTCCTGTCGTCCAGCTTTCCGCCATTTTTTCTCCGTCACAGAAGACTTCATAACGCAGACAAAGCACCCGGCGTCCACAGCGAAGGATCAGGTCGATATAGTCACCCTCCAGCCCGTCGTCGGCATCACAGTAACCGCACTCCTCCGGGTAGACCGCAATCACGCGGAGGGCAATATTTTCGGTACAACGACACAGCAGAACCTCATCCACTTCCTCCGGAATGGTGCCGGCAATCAGCCGGTAACCCAGCGTCTCCACTTCGTGGCAAATGACCTCATACTGGCACTGCAACGCACTCAGCAGGCGACCTTCCGCCAGATCAGTTTCTTCCGGAAACCCCTCAGCGGTGAACGTGACACAACCGGAATGGCTGTACCGGTGGTTATGGCGGGTGAGACGGACGCTCACACCCCATTCACTGACCAGACGCAACAGTGTGCGGGTCATCGATGCGGTTAAGGTGTGCAGGCGGGGAATGATGCGCAGCAGATCAGCGGGCGCAAGTTCGCCGGTAAATAACACCCCGTCACCCTGGCAGTGTTGCAGGGAATACTCTGCCTGCAGGCTTTCAGGCCACAGATGCTGTGCCAGCGTGGTTTTTGCCTGAGTGTGGATAAGCGCGTCAGTGAATGAGTGATACATGATGGTGTCCTTCTGGTGTCGCCTCCCCTTCTCATGCGGCCGGGGAGTGTTGGCCGTGCAGACCCTCTGGTCCGCAGCACCAGGTGTGGGGTCAACAACCGGAAGGAGGCCGCAGCGCCGCGTTCCAGAACGCGGTGACCGGGGGAGTGACGGGCTGTTGATGCCGCACCGCAGCGGGCCAGTCTGCAACACGGCCATCAGTACCGGCGCCCCGGAAGAGGCACGCCAGAAGGGAACTTTTCCGCCTGAAAGGCGTTAAAAAGCGCGCCGGTATGGCGCGTCCTTTGGGTCCTCCCGGTCAACCGGGAGGACCCACTCAGCCCCGGACCCGGGAAAAACTGGCGGTTAGATTGCGTTGCAGGTAGATCTGGCGACGCACTTCCGCCGCCAGCGTTTTCAGGATGTCGCGGTCCAGCCAGCGGCGGGCGGGTGCCCCGGGTGGAATAATACAGATATCCGGCACAGCACGGTCGGCCAGGCGCTGCTGACCAAAGTCCTGCCACACCACCAGTCCCACCTGCAGGACGTCTGAGCCGTCTTCAAAAATGGCGCGTAACCACGCGTTGATCTGCGCCTCTGAGGCACTGAAATCCGCCGGTAATACATCCCATGGCTCCGCCGCCACGATATAATTCGACGTCACCCGCTCAAAGAGGGGGAAACCGTTCCAGCGTTCACCGGTGTGAAGGGCGAGAGTCTGTTCCTTTTCCTCCAGTTCGGGGATCAGGTCGGCAAGCGCTGCCAGCAGAGCCGCTTTCAGACTTTGAGCGAAAAAGACTTTTTCATCCGGGAAGCCCTGCATCACGACATCGCCGTTCAGGCCATCAGTGATCCGGATACTGACCGGCGACGCCTGACAGAGCGCCTGCAAAGGCGCCACCGCGTCCGGATGCAAATAATGCTGTGCATCCAGGACCGGGATAAAATCAGACAGCGCGCCCGCCGTCAGCTCACCCTGAACACAGATGCCACAACCTGCCGTCAACACAGAAACCGTCACGGCATCTGACCACTGTTTTTCGGTCAGTACGCTGCGGCCCATGGCCGCAGTCAGAAGAGTGTGCAGCGTCATCACGCCACCTCGCCGTGACGGATACGGGAGGCAAAGGCTTTTGCCTCTGCGGCGGTATCAAACTCAAAACGCTGCCCTTTCGGATGTGCAGCTGAAAACACATCCACAAAGAAAAACCCTTTCCAGCTGGCAAAACCAGCAAATTCCGGATCCCCCATTATCCCCTCATAAGTGGTCTGAATATCAAAGTGACGTAATGTTTGCGCAAACGCGTCTGACGATGTCAGCAGCTTGTCAGACAGATACTGCATCAACTGGGTGACAACCTGGCGATCGTTCATCTCATTCTCCTGTGGGTAAAGTGTCATCGGGAAAAACCAGCTCTTTCTGGCGTTCCCCTTTTCAGGGGCGGGTCGTTGTCTCCCGCCATGAGCGACGGGCAGCAACGGGCCACAGGCAAAAATCACGCCCCGGATGCAAGGCCGCAGCGCAAGCGCGCGACCATCGGGAGAGCGTGCGAACGGGCGCCGCAGACGGCGGCTTGAATTTTGACGGCACGGTGCAACCGTTTAAGCGATGGCAGGAGATAACGTCTGCAGGAAGGGTGGACGGTAGGGGGGTAACCCGGAACAGGCCCGCGCAGCGGGTATCCTTTTCAGGGCCAGCCTCTGGCGGGTCCCGTCCGGCGCGCCGGGAGCTTCAGCTCCCTGGAAGCGCCAGCAGTCACGGGGCTTTCGCCCCGAGGGGGCCTTCAGTCAGGAAGAAAACGCCGGAAGCCGTCCAATAGCTTTATGGCCTATTTTTCACGATAAAACAGGAAACTACAGGAAACATAGAAGATACAACTTGCAACCTATATGAATTAACAAATAATACTGTATATACATACATAATTATTTCCGGGAGTTAACCATGCTGCGCCTCATTCTCGTCGCTTCAGACCCCTCTAAAATTTTATTGCCGCTGTTTACAGAGAGTTGCCCTGCCGGTTTCCCCTCCCCGGCCCAGGATTATGTCGAGGCTGAACTTGATCTGAACGAATACTGTATTTCTCGGCCCAGTTCGACTTTTTTTGTCAGAGCGCTGGGTAACTCCATGACCGATATTGGCCTGCACAGCGGTGATTTAATGATTGTGGATAAAGCAGAACGTCCAAAACATGGTGATATTGTCATTGCAGAAATAGAGGGGGAATTCACCGTTAAGCGTCTGCTACTGACTCCCCGCCCTGCCCTTCAGGCGATGAACCCGGCTTTTCCAACGTTATACCCCATTCCGGAACAACTCGAAATTTTCGGCGTTGTTACAGCCTTCGTACATAAAACTCGTGGGGGCGAATAGTGTTTGCGCTTGCAGATGTGAACTCCTTTTACGCAAGTTGTGAGAAGGTATTTCGTCCGGATCTAAGAAGTAAGGCTGTCGTCGTGCTCAGTAATAACGACGGCTGCGTCATCGCCCGCTCACAAGAAGCGAAGCGGCTGGGTATAAAAATGGGGGTACCCTGGTTTCAGCTGAAAGCAATGCAATTTGCCGAACCGGTTATCAGCTTTTCCAGCAATTACGAGCTCTACGCGAGTATGAGCAACAGAGTGATGTCTCATCTTGAAGAACTGGCGCCGCGTGTTGAGCAGTACAGCATCGATGAAATGTTCCTTGATATTCGCGGTATAGACAACTGTATTGATTTTGAGGACTTCGGCAGAAAGCTACGCAAACATGTCAAAAGCGGAACAGGGCTAACGATAGGTGTAGGCATGGGGCCGACTAAAACGCTGGCTAAATCTGCGCAGTGGGCGTCCAAAGAATGGCCGCAGTTTGGGGGCGTTCTGGCTCTGACTCAGGGTAATCGTCAGCGGACAGAGAAGATGCTTTCCCTTCAACCAGTGGAAGAAATCTGGGGCATGGGTCGTCGGATATCTAAGAAACTGAATGCGATGGGGATCTTAACTGCCCTGCAACTTTCACATGCAAACCCGACCTTTATCCGAAAGAACTTTAATGTCGTTCTGGAACGCACGGTCAGAGAACTGAACGGTGAAAGCTGTATCAGTCTGGAAGAAGCACCTCCTCCAAAACAACAAATTGTCTGCAGTCGCTCTTTTTGGGAACGGATCACAACTTATGACGCAATGCGTCAGGCTGTTTGTCAGTATGCTGAACGAGCAGCGGAGAAACTACGGGAGGAACGGCAGTACTGCAGACACATAGCGGTATTCATCAAGTCATCGCCGTTTGCTATTAATGAACCGTACTATAGCAATATGGCCAGCGAGAAACTGCACACCCCAACTAAAGACACGCGTGACATCATTGCTGCCGCCATGAAAGCACTGGATTGTATCTGGCAGGACGGGCATCGGTACGCGAAGGCCGGAATTATGCTTAACGACTTTACGCCGACCGGTGTTTCGCAACTGAACTTGTTTGATGAAGTACAGCCTCGAGTACACAGTGAGGAATTGATGAAAGTGCTGGATGGAATTAACCAATCAGGGCTTGGAAAAGTATGGTTTGCGGGCAGGGGGATTGCGCCAGAATGGAAGATGAAGCGGGAGATGCTTTCTCCTGCTTACACGACCTGCTGGGACGAAATACCCCATGCAAGAATCACATGAAAACATGGCGATTTCACTATGAAATTCATTGTAAAAACCATTGTATAACAGTTTGTTACTAGTGAAATCGCCATGGCGAAACTATTCAGAAAGATAACGCTTTAGCACATCGTGTACAGCAATATCGATATCATCCATGAGTTCCTTCGGAAGGCGATTGAATTCATAGGTTAGCTGTCTCCCCTTAATACGCTTACGAGCAAACTTATCTTTGTCGTCAAATTCCCACAATGGAGAGACGACAGGTTTATCTTTTGCAGGCGCTGAAATGAGAGCAATGGAGGTTTTCGAAACAAGCTTCAGAACAGCCGCTTTTTGTTCATCCTCAGGAAGCTTTGAGTCTCCAATGATCTCATCGAGATGGCTTGATATATCATCAAGCAGTTGCTGGTAAGAAATACCTTTTTCTGTGAGATTAGCATCAATATCGAGAAGCAATTTATAATCTGAAAAAGATAGTTCTGACTGTACGGGGAATAAGGAGATTAATTCCTGTGGTACAGCTGCAGCCTGTAAAGCTCGTGTAACCTTGGCTTGAGACATACCTTCAAGCGTTGCAATTTCTTTTTGATTTAAACCAGATTCTTTTAACCCCAACAGACGTAATCCAATTTCTCGTAAATTGTGTTCTTTAGCCGTCTGAATATCTTTTGCCAACTGCCGTGCTTCTTCCACAGACAAAGAGTCATCAGTAACCATGATATTCAAGCCTACATGAACATGAATTGCTGAAGCTCTACGTCTGGAACCATCAAGAATCTCAATTCTGTCTCCCGCCTGCACACCAAAACAGGGGAAAAATTGCTGTAACTTAATAGTTTTGATTATGTCTTTTAAAGACTCTTTAGTCAGAGCCGATTGATCTCGCCCATTTGTCTCTTGGTTTACAAAAGTCTTCGAACTGACTTCATTCGCATGGATACGAACTTCAACGAACTTAACTTTTCGGCCGTTCTTTAGCGTCAGGAATTGAGTTTTTTCTGTAGTTGAAGGTTCGTCTATTACAACCTGAGAATTCAGCTGACGACCAATTGTTTTTCTACCGTCCCTAGACATGATTAAGCTCCGTTACTACGAATGAATTCGATACGATCAAACACCGCTTTTGCAAAATCTTCAGCAGCCACTTTCGCATTTTTGAGTGCTTCAGAGCTTCCATCATATGTAGCAGGATTAGCAGAGATAACCGTATCAAAAGTTTCACCACAACGTTCAAAACCATCCAGTCTCGGAAGAACCATATCTAACATGTCAGCTCCAAAAACTTCTTTTGCTTGGCTGTGGCAAATCTTGTGATCCGGCTTATTGAGGATTTTTGACATAAAGCCGATGTTTCCGATCAAGTTGCACTGATGGCCTTCTTGCTCAATACCGTCAATTAGAGCTGGTAAGCTGGATATAAATTTCAGAGAAGAATGAAAATCTACTGTGGCTGGGGGTAAAGGAGTGAGCATCAAATCAGCTGCACCAATACAGTTCTTCAGAAACGCATCCAAATGAGGCCCGCAGTCTATAAAAATGAAATCATAGTCATCTTCAAGTTTGTCGATGATGTTCTTTTTCAGAACGCTATGGATATTTTGACCAGGCAGATGTTCTTCACACAGTCCTCTCCAGCCCTCGGCAATGAAGGCATCATCTATTGATGCAGGAATGACGTCTACACCAGGAATAATGGAAGGGGTGATAAAGTCTGAGATTAGTTCTTCACGTGAAACATTTTGCAGCATAGCTTGTGCTGCTGTTGTTTCAACCAGACCGATTGAATTTTCGTGATTCAGAAACATTGTAAGTGAAGCTTGAGGATCAAAATCAATTGCTAAGATTCTCAAGTCTTCAAAAAGGAGATGAGGATGCGCACGAAGTGCATGAGCTAAAGATGCAGTTGATACCGTCTTTGAGCCACCTCCTTTAAGATTAGAAACGAAGATCGTAAAGGCTTTATTATAACGGTCACGATATTTAGGTACTTCGCGATAATGATACAGATCAATGACATTCTGCAATGTCATTGCATACTTCATGCTGTTACCAGATTGTTTTTTGTTGAAAATGTAGCCTTTATTTTCCATTTCAGTTACAGCGTATTCGACACTACCTTTGCTTAGCTTAGGTAGTTTGTATAAAGATGCCTTGCTGTAAACCTGGTAAAATTCATTAAGCTGTAATTCATTTTTTTGCTGTCTGATGCTTTCACTAAGCGACGTTAATAATTTGCCAGCTCTCGTCGCCACTTTCCTTAACTGCTCGATGTTTTCCATAATCAACCTCATGACATTTTTTGTCATTGTGGCAAAAAAATGTCATGTTGCAAACATAAAATCATGGAATGTGATTAAACTCTATTTTGTTAAGAGCAACAATCTTCAAGTATTGATTAAAAAAGAATCAATATCATTTCAAGAATGAAATTATTAATATCGGCAACGCTCGCCACAGCCATACGACCGAGCGATAGCGAGCGAGTAGGCGAGGAAGCGTAATTTAACTTGGTTTGCAGGGATCAGAGGACACACTTATACACATATACAACCGTATTTTTTAAAGATCTTTTTAAGGATCTTTTTATATTGTTTTTAGGGACTCGATAAACCCTTGGTAGACAAGCCTCTCAAGCAATCCTCTGTGACAAATTGCCCTGATACTGTGACAAACAGCCCTTAAATAGGCATGTTATCTGTGACAAATTGCCCTAAACCCTGTGACAAATCACCCTCACTAATCCAATTTATTCACACACTTATTGACAGACTTGCACATCAGTGACAACCTTAATCGTTGTCACACTTTGATGGGATATCACGATGACAGATCAACCTCTGATAAATACGACCAGACGTAAAAATAGTCCTCGAATTGTTCAGTCAAATGAACTGACTGAAGCAGCGTACAGTCTGACAAGAGATCAGAAACGTATGTTGTATCTGTTCGTTGATCAGATACGCGGGCACGACGGCACGCTAAATGATCATAACGGAATTTGTGATATCCAAGTTGCACATTACGCTAAAACTTTTGGGTTAACCTCTACGGAGGCGAGTAAGGATATTCGTAACGCATTAAAGAATTTTGCTGGAAAGGAAGTCGTTTTCTTCAAACCCGAAGATGATGCGAATGGAGAACATGGATACGAGTCGTTCCCGTGGTTCATTAAACGGGCCTATAGCCCTGCTCGCGGTACATATAGCGTTCATATCAATCCCTACATTATTCCTTTCTTCGTTGGCCTTCAGAATCGTTTTACCCAGTTTCGATTGGGAGAGACTAAAGAAATCACCAGTCCCTATGCGATGCGTCTTTATGAGTCGTTATGCCAGTATCGGAAACCAGATGGTTCGGGGGTTCTTTCCCTTAAAATCGACTGGATCATGGATCGATATCAGCTACCTCAAAGTTATAGCAGAATGCCTGATTTTCGACGTCGCTTCCTGCAACCAGTCGTTGAAGAGATTAACAACCGTACTCCTATGAAAGTTTCGTATGTTGAAAAGAAGAAAGGCCGAGTAACTACGCATATTGTTTTTAGCTATTTTGATGATCAACGCATCCTTTAATTCTGTTATTTGACTTAATGGCCACTCCTGTCGCCGTATGCATAAGTCATACTTCAATCAATTTTTATATCTCATACCATATCTACTTTGATGCCTCTCCTGAGGCTATCAATGCCTCAACTTCATAGGCTTACTCATCTCGATTCGCTTAATCAGGGTTGTTTGTCACACTTATTTTATAACCAATATACCAATAGGTAGTTGAGGCTGATTTGTCACAGTTCTGGCAGACAGGGGAAATACCTGAAGTGGAGGGCAGTCTGTCACAGTTCCGGCCGACAGGGGATGTACCTGAAGTTGAGGGCAGATTGTCACAGTTCCGGCAGACAGAGGATGTACCTGAAGTGGAGGGCAGATTGTCACAGTTCCGGCCGACAGGGGATGTACCTGAAGTGGAGGGCAGATTGTCACAGTTCCGGCAGACAGAGGATGTACCTGAAGTTGAGGGCAGATTGTCACAGTTCCGGCAGGCAGAGGATGTACCTGAAGTTGAGGGCAGATTGTCACAGTTCTGGCAGGCAGGGGAAATACCTGAAGTGGAGGGCAGATTGTCACAGTTCCGGCCGACAGGGGATGTACCTGAAGTTGAGGGCAGATTGTCACAGTTCCGGCCGACAGAGGATGTACCTGAAGTTGAGGGCAGATTGTCACAGTTCCGGCCGACAGGGGATGTACCTGAAGTGGAGGGCAGACTGTCACAGTTCCGGCAGACAGGGGATGTACCTGAAGTTGAGAGCAGACTGTCACAGTTCTGGCAGACAGGGGAAATAACTGAAGTGGAGGGCAGACTGTCACAGTTCCGGCAGACAGGGGAAATACCTGAAGTCGAGGGCTGATTGTCACAGTTCCGGCAGACAGGGGAAATACCTGAAGTCGAGGGCTGATTGTCACAGTTCCGGCAGATAGTGAGGTGAGGGTAGATTGTCACTTTTCGGTTGTAATCTAGAAACGTCAGGTATGAGAAAAGATATTTGGACTATACGAAGTATCAACGGGGTAGAGCCGTGTATTTTCATATCCACTATAGAAGGCCAAAGCTACGACCTGCATCTAAACCCACTGGATTGCCAGTAATTCAAGAAGATCAACTTCCCCTGGAAGCAGAAGAGCGAGTAGTTACTTCTCTGACCAAAGAAGAACTGGCGCTTCTGGAAATCTTTCGGGGAAGTAAGAAATAAGATTCATACATTGCTATCTACTGTAGTGAGTCTTTAACCTTAATAAAGAGGACTAACCACTGTAGTGAGCGATTCCTCTCTTTGCAGTGGTTAGTTCTATCTTCAGCTTAATTTAGACACCTGAGATGGTGGTTACTGAGTCCATTTAGTTGCGACAATTGATACGTTCCTCAGCCTAACACTCTCTATAGTGGTGCTTACTCACTACAGTGGTATGTACTATGACGAGATTAACGAGTTCATCATCACCTGGTGTATGTCGAAGTTAAGAGAAATATCCAACCCCTCACTTCATCCATATTTATAAGTGAACAGTCCGTGCATAATTTGCCCAACTCCCAACCATATGGTTATAATAAAAATACCATCCGGAGGTGCTTATGAAAGTCTTTACACCCACAACATCCGCTCACAGCCCTGACAACCTGTGGAAACACGTCGGGCTGAACGTATCCGACAGCCTGATGCTGGTAGACGAGATTGATAAAGGGCTGGAAGGCGAAGTGGCCAGCCGCATCGTCTCCTGGGCGCACATCACCCAGGCCGATCTGCGCCGCATGACCGGTATTCCCGGCACCACGTTTAACCGCAACAGTAAAACCCGTTTCAGTCCGGCTCAGAGCGAACGTCTGGTGCGGTTCATCCGCGTACTGGATAAGGCGGTGGATCTGTTTGAAGGGGATAAAGCGGCGGCCCAGCAGTGGCTTAATGAACCCAGCCGCGCACTGGGCTGGAAAAAACCGGCCGACCTGCTGGCCTCCGAGTCCGGTGCCTGGGAAGTGATGAAACTCATCACCCGCCTCGAGCACGGGGTGTACTCCTGAAGCTCTGGCGTCTGACCAAAACCCGCTACCTGATGACGGCGTGGACCGGGCAGGGTGCAAAAGAAGCGGGCGGTCGCTGGAACAGTGTGGGGACCGCCATGGTCTACACCTCGGAAGCCGCCTCGCTGACCATGCTCGAGACTCTGGTGCATCTGCATGCCGCAAATCTGCTCGATTCCTTTACCCTGCTGTCAGTGGACGTGCCGGATGAGTTGATTCAGGTGATTGAAAAAGAGAGCCTGCCGCAGAGCTGGGCGGCATCGGAAGCCCCGTCGGCCCTGGCCGACATCGGTGATCAGTGGGTCAGAAGGGGTGAAGCGGTGGCACTGCGCATCCCCAGCGCGCTCTCACCGGTGGAGTACAATTTCCTGCTGAACCCCGCCCATCCCGAATACGCGAAAATTATCAGCCAGGCCGTCCCGGTGGATTTCCGCTTTGATGAACGTCTGAAGTAGTCATTTTTCTTTTAGCCACTTCAGGTCAGCGGTTATCGCGCAGCAGCTGCAGGGCATCACCCACCGGCAGGGTGAACGTCACGTTCTGACTGGCGGCCACATCAAGCGCAAACACCTTCGTATATACCTCGGTACTCTCGTACTTTTCATGCCCCATCAGTGACTGCAGCACCTTCGGTGGGGTATGACCATACAGCAGGTGCATCGCAAAACTGTGGCGAAACGTGTGCGGGGAGATCTCCACCGTAAAGGTGACGCCGTCACGCGAAGCCTCACTGACCGCACCTTTGAGCCAGTTCCTCACCGTCCGGTCCGTGACACGCCACACCGGCATAGCCCGTTTTTCTCCCGTCAGCGCATCCACCTCAAACCGCTCCCGGGTACTGGCAAACAGATTGCGCATCTCCCGGACATAATCCGCATCGGACAGCACCACCACCCGGTTGGCAGATTTCCCTTTCTGCGGACGGCCACCGCCGCTGCGTCGCTGCTTGGCGGTACGGATCACCACATGCGGAATGTCATCATTCAGCCTGAAATCACGCCTCCTTAAGGCCAGCGCTTCATTGATCCGCGCGCCGGTGTTCCACAGCGTGTTGACCAGACCATGCTGTGTCCAGTCCGGCAGATAATGGAGCAGGGCGGCCACTTCCGGCGCCAGCAGATATTTCGGCAGCTCGGTGTAATGCAGGGCCATACGCCGCAGGGCGATCGCCCGACCGTAATCCGGCGAGCCGCCTGGCTGGGCCGTGGCATTCAGGGTGACAGGATGTAAGGACATGACACCTCATTGCGAAAGTTGCGCTACGTGAATTCTGCAGGGGGTTGCCCCACCAAAACGAAAAACATTCACGTAGCGCAATCTGGTGAAAAACTGCGTCTATTTTCGCCTTCATGGCACCGCTTCGCCACTGAAAAAACCCGCAGAGGCGGGCAGGGAGTATTTCCGCTTTGTATCAATATACCAGAAAGCGGAAAAAGAAAAATGTCCGTCAGGATCGGAAAAGGATCCTTGTGTGATCCTTTTAGCCTGGATGATGGGGTGAAAGGAAAGGCAGGGCACAACATCCTGGGGAATGGTACGAAATTCCCCCTGAGTACGCGGGTTGCCGCAAATTACAGAAAACGGAAAGGGGTCCAGGCTAAGACTTTAAGGTCCCTGCCCGGAGACAACAAACTTCATTTTTCATGCCAGGATTGATCGTCTCGGCGATTTTTCTGTCCTTATGCAACTGGAAACGTACAGCTGTAAGTATCCCTATAATCCGTGCCATTCATTTTTAGAGATCTTCCGACATACTAATTATGTTACCTGTGGAGATCGCTATGCGTAAGATCCGATTCACCGAGCACCAGATCATCGCCGTTCTGAAGTCTGCGAAGCCGGGCGCACCGTCAAAGATGTGTGCCGCGAGGCCTCAATTTCCGAAGCCAGCTACTATAACTGGAAGGCGAAATATGGCGTGTAGTGGATCACAAAATCAGTACACCGGAATAACCTGCTTCCACTTTTCTTCATACAGACAAGGTGATAACCCACCATTGTTCGTATGAGGACGGTAAACATTTATCCACTGGTTAATATCGCGTACTGCATGACTAAAATCACCATAACCGCCTTGTAGCTATAACGGACTTGCACGTAGTGCAACCAGGACAGACGCCGTTCCTGGGCACATCATCTCTGTTACTCCTGCTCAGTTAGTCACTCTGTCAGTGGATTGTAAGGAATTTATTATTGTTTTAATTATCAGGATTAGTTTTTAATTGAATTACAAAGCTATGGGAAAAGCCCAAAATGACCATGTAAAAAAATCTGGCTAATAGTGGGTTCCGGGGAAGCATAAATCAGATATTTATGCTCATTACCCATTATATTTCCAGTATAAAAATTACGATAATAGAATGGCCTGAGGTCGATATCAGAAATCACATCTCCATTTTTATTTTTGGGGATTTCACGATGCGTAATTAGCACAAAATATCGTCCATTCCAGTATCCGACCACCCCTGTTGCATTATATTTCTCCTGGATTAAAATATGTTTTACTGACATGGTAACTCTCCCGTACTCACACTTTCCGTAGAGGGTTCCTAAGCGGGCGTTCAATACAATAAAACTCGCATTGCACCCCAGTCCATTGACAAATGGTGCTGATGCAATAATGCACAATACGATAAGGCTAAGAGCGACAATGTTTTTCTTATTTAATTTCAACATACTTAAACCCGTTTCTTTGGGATGCTATGTAAATATAATTCCCTGCCGGTAAATTTGAAGGGACCTGCGCCTGGCTGAAAGAACCATAACCACAAAATTGACTATTATTGATAGTCTGACATTTGACATACGTCAACTGAGTGACGTAAAAAATAATGTGAATTATGAAGATCAGAATAAGAACCCCACAGAATATATAATAAAAACAATTGCTCCATCGGGAATGAGGTATTGTCCGGATTTTATTTAGTGGGATGGAGGGGGTTGTGTCGGATGTTTCCATCTTTATATCAGGAAAATCGGATGAGTGTGAATATATTTCACTGCTAACAGAGATAGTTGCATGTAACGAGGACGAAAAATCGTTTACACCCTGCGCGGGGTTGGCCTCAAAAATTTCTATTTGATATTTCTCATTCCATGAAAATCCTTTCTTAAAATGAGTTATTATAATTTCATCATTAATAATGTTATGGAAAATAGATCTTATTTTTTTTACTGCAACGTTAAGTGAATTGGGTGTCACGCTTTTATTTGGCCATGCTGTATCCAGTAATTCATCCCGATCTATAATGTTGCCCGAAGAACTTACCAGCGCGAGTAATATCCTTCCCTCTATGGCATTCAGTCTGCCTATTAATTTCCCTTCATAGAAGAGTTCGCAGGTTACGGGTTCGAAAATAATACGCTGGTTCATAGAACTTCTAAACCTCTTGTCGGTTGAGTAGAGCTTAGCTAAATGGCTGTAAACGCTTACTCCATAGTGTAGTAGATCCTGCCCGGTTTGAAGACCTCCTCCTGGCTGAGTACTTACTGGATCAGCTATTCTCGGGGCTAAGTTTGTTGTGCAATTCCCTGTAGTGAAATTCACTTTGTGTTTGAATGTTACTGTAAGGCTCATAGAAAGAAATGAAAAATTGGGAAAATAGTTAAAGCACAATAAAAACAGTGACATGACATGTGGATTCATATGTGAATTCATATATTAACTGGGTCGTGGTCATCCCTATGGGTATTCTGGTCTTGGAAATTACTGGAGAGCAGGACGCTTCTCTTGTACATCACAGTTACCCGCATTTGAATGATCGTGCTGGATAACTGTGACAGCCAAATCCACACCGATGTGGCCCTGAAGTTCACCGGTCCGGGTGCGAAAACCAACGGCATCCTGGACAGTACCGGCACGGCCACCGGTGTGGCCTTCAAGGTGAAGCAGGGCAGCACCGATGTGCCGTTTGATGGCTCTGCGCTGCCGAAAGTGCCAATCACGAACGGCACCATGACCATTCCGTTCAGCGTGGATTACATCTCCACGGCTGCATCACAGACGGCA
>Ga0105250_10000076_pt1 | contig 89026 bp, 52 predicted proteins | sample KBSS54metaG_FD_80425 | JGI IMG/M metagenome (GOLD analysis project Ga0105250, IMG submission 80425) | Switchgrass rhizosphere microbial communities from Kellogg Biological Station, Michigan, USA - KBS S5-4 metaG | ecosystem: Host-associated > Plants > Roots > Rhizosphere > Soil | place...
AACGGTGCGCTACTCGGGTAAGGAGCGTGACGCGACGGGGCTGTACTACTACGGGTACCGGTACTACCAGCCGTGGGCGGGCCGGTGGCTGAGCTCCGACCCGGCAGGTACCGTGGACGGGCTAAATACCTTCAGTTATGTCGGTAACAACCCAACTTCTTCAATTGATATCGATGGGCGGATGCTAAAAAGGGTTGCTTCATTTCGTTCCTCAGAGTCAGTATCTCAGGTGGTCAAACCGTTTCAAGAAACTTATCCTCCCAGCACGGAAAATGAGGCGAGAGAGATTTCCGTAAGCATTCTCGCTGGAGTGGATAATCTGCGCGAATTTTACGGTGAGGTTCCACTAGCTGAGATAGCAGGGAAACATTCACTGGCAAGGGCCAACGAACTGTTACGTAGGGTAGCAAACGAAAACTGGCCAGTCGCACTGGCTGATATTGCTCATGCAGAAGCAGCCTCAGTATTTACGCAGTCGCGATCAGGAACCATTTTTAATCACAACGGTGTAATAATTAAAAGCCTGCTTCAGGGTGCTACTGAGGCCGTACTTTTTGCACATGGAGGCATGTCGCTGTATCGTAAAGTTTACCGGGAAAAGGTTGTGATTCCTCAGGGTGTGAACCTGCATTACTATTCTGAGCATACTCAAAGCACAATGTCCGGCGTTGGCTTTGATATCCTCAACGCACTATCCACCGAAGAGTTTTATGCTGAAGATGTCCCGGTACCTGTCGAAACGATACGCTCTGGCGAAGTAACTCATAAATACAGCCTGAGTAACGCTTCTGAAGGTGAGCATCTGCTACCTACAGCAGAGTACGATATTATCTGCATTGAGCCGATATCAAATATGGCGATTGAAAATCGGATGCCGAAAAAATTCACCGATACGATAATTGAGGCGATAAAAATATACCGGCCAGAAATAACCGATGTTCATGCCATACATTGCCGTGCCGTTTTTGATAGAAGCAGGCAGCGTGTATACAGCTGATCATAGTAAGAAAATAGCACTCCTGAGGCGTGAGTGTTGGTGGTACTGGGCAGCTTAAGAATTTGCATGACCAGAACTGCACTTTACACTCTGTATATCACTTAACCGGCAAAACTGCTCTTTGTGGTGGTCAGCTAAAATTTTCTTTAACTCACGTATCTCAAACTGCTCGCATGTCATGGGTGAAGCTATGGGGGATTTCCCGCTCGCTCTTTTTTTAGATGTCGACCCCATTTGTCCATCATGGATTTGCCGACATTGATCGCAATGGCAGCAGCGCCAACGGTATAGTGCTGATCGGGTACAGGCTGTGCAGCTTCAAGGCGAAACAAGAAGCTAAAATTGCGTCTGTTATGTCCGGTCATGATGTCAAAGGTTTTGACTATGAGGTGATGATATCGCCTCTAATCAGGTGGCCAAATTTACTATTCCACTAGAGTGGCTCCTTGGATCACCAGACACTTCGCCTCTCTTAAAATAAGAGGTAGTCTTGGAACTATGTTTAACACCATTCAGAATAATATGGTTGAAGTATTATCAGGACCGGAGGGGTGTTGGCGTCGTACTCTGCAGGAAAAAATTGCCATTACTCAGCAGACTATGGAACCGGGCATGGCCGTGTCTCATGTCGCGCGACTGCACGGTATCAATGCTAATCAGATCGTCAAGTGGCGCAGGCGGTATGAAGACGGTTCACTGACCGCCGTCACTTCAGGCGGAGAAGTCGTTCCCGCTTCCGAACTTGCTGCTCCCAATAAGCAAATCCGCGAACTTCAGCGCCTTCTGGGCAAAAAAACGGTGGAAGCTGAAATACTCAAAGAGGCCGTGGAGTTCGGCCGGACAAAAAAATGGATTGCGCATGCGCCCTTGTTGCCAGAGGACGACGAATAAGCGACGTCAGCCGCAGTATTGGAGTGTCGCGTGCGCAACTGAGTCTCAGGGTCCGCCGTTCGCCTGACTGGCAGGATCGCAGGATGCATGCCAGTTTTAACGATACTGCGGTGTTATCCCGGATATATACTATGGTCGCCGAACTGCACGCATATGGTTATCGCCCGGTGTGGGCGCTGTTGCGGCGACAGTCAGAGCGTGACGCGCTTCCTATTGTTAACGCAAAACGCATGTACCGGATTATGCGCACTCATCACCTTCTGCTGGAGCGCAAACCTGATGATCCACAGCGTAAGCGTGCACATAAAGGGCGCGTATCGGTCACTGAGAGCACCCGGCGCTGGTGTTCAGATGGCTTCGAGTTCCGCTGCGACAATGGTGAAAAGCTGCGGGTAACCTTCGCACAGGACTGCTGCGATCGGGAGATCATCGACTGGGCAGCGAGCACCGGTGGCTGTGATAAAGAAAAGGTGCAGGACGTCATGTTGGGTGCGGTAGAAAAACGCTTCGGCCGGCATCTGCCGTCAGAACCGGTGGAATGGCTGACAGAAAACGGTTCAGCCTACAGAGCGCATGAATCGCGGGCGTTTGCACGGATGCCGGGACTTGAGCCCTGCACGACCGCAGTTCGCAGCCCGGAAAGCAATGGCTTAGCAGAAAGCTTCGTGAAGACGATAAAACGGGATTACATCAGTGTAATGCCAAAACCGGACAGCCAGGCAGCGGTGATGAACCTGGCGGTGACGATCAGTCATTACAACGAACATCACCCGCACAGCGCGCTGGGATATCGCTCGCCACGGGAATATATACGCAGAAAGTTATCACAACCGTAAGAGAGAAAAGACGTCTGGGTATACAGGGTCAAATTCAGCCACTACACCGTATCTCCTCAGTCATTTAAAAATGATTTCGTACTCCACCACCATTTTTCACGATAAATTTTAAAACGTCTATTCCCGATGGTTATTATCCCTAATCTACCTCTATAATCTGGATTTGTATCTAAAGAATAGTTACCACTGCCATGAGTAAATGGGAAGTATTCATTGTTTATATAAATATACTTATTCCCGTTTCGTTTAACATAAATTGATTCGCCTGCTGTCCTTATAAATTCCCCTGCAGATGGCCTATAAGGCCCTTCATACTGATGAGAAGGATGTGATTTTGCTTCTTCAACAAAGCGTATTAAGTCTGGTGCTGCCTTAGATACTGGAAGACTCATGTCCGCTATCACCGGCTGGCCGTTGTTATCGCCTGTGCCTGATTGTATTACAGGCTGGGCGTTGTTATCTTCTCTGACCATTTGTACTTCCGGTTGCCCGTTGATGTCACCTCTGCCTGATTGTTTTTCCGGCAGAGCCCTTTCCTGCTCATTTTCACTCGGAGTAACAACTTTATTGACAATAGGAAGAGCAACTTTTAATAGAGCCAGCATAATTATATTATCTCGCTCATAGCTTGACCCGGAAGCTGAGCGTCTATTTCTGGAGGGGGCTTTTTCGATTTTGATATGTGAGTCTTGTATTCTTGCCTGGCTTAGAACGTCAATCATAAATGCATTATATTCTGCAGCATTCAGAAGTGTGTCTGATTTAACAAGCCTGCTGTTTTGTAAAATAACTTTTGCAAGGGTTTGTTGCTCTTGGGTAGGTTCGGCACTATCGGGTAATCCCAATGCATACTTTGTACTCAATTTGCTTACCCTGTCATTCTCATAAAAATGATTTGGGTCGCGATATGATAAATCAAATGAGGAAGGAAATGAAACTGTTTCACTCCGCACGTTACCTATATAGGTATGGTCTAATGCGTAAAAAGCGTTATGTGATGCCTCGTGGGTCACCGTGTCAACTAACCTTCCGTGGCGCTGAGATTCGGGAAGCACAGCCAGGAGAATTCTTTTCTTACTGTCATGAGGTAGGGCATAAGCGTCAGGCTTGGATGGATCAAAATTATTATATTTGAATAAAACGAAAGATTTATAGCCATCTGATTTTTGTCTTGAAAGAAAACCATCCAAAGCATTGATATTATCTTTAAATCTATTGTAGACCATGTCGGATATGTCAGACACTTGCACATCATCAATATCCACAACAACCTCATCATTCAATCCAGTTGCTTCATTTAGCAATGATTTCAACTCAGATTTTATTGAAGTTTGAGACTCAGCATGTTCAAAAAGCGACTTTACGGAACTTACCTTTTCAAATGACCGGTCAACAGCGGTAATAACTTCATGGGAAAAGTCTCTTATATCAATATCTTCGCTATTTTTGCTTCGATTAATATTATCAGAGACAATTGCCGCGTCTTGGGATTCCAATAAAAGTTGTAAAGTCACGTCTGCATGACTATCGTTAATTTCCTCTATCTGCTTAACAGGCGCGAACTCCCTCCTTACATTACCTTTGAGATGCTGTATTTTCTCCTGAATTGGATCAATAACACTTCTTCGTGTAAGTAACGCATCCATTCCATCGTCAGGGTCTTGGTTGTTAGTTTTTGGTTTGAATGAGAGAAGGTTAGCGACACTCTCAATTTGAGAACCTAATCTTTGCGTAATAGGATTTGCTCCATTAAACGAAAAACTTTTCACCTTGTTACCCGGGAAGGAATCGTAATATTTCGTTTCAATCCTAAGCGCATTAAGCCCAAGATACCTAGCTACGTTTTTTATATTATACCTTTCGAAATCAGAAGCAGGGATGTGATTATTATCTATCAAATAATCTCTAAATGCAGGGTATTTATTGATAACAACGTAAGGGTGCGCAACAAGATAGTTAATAGAAACATCTCTTTTATCAAATAAATAACGCATATCGGCAAGAGCATAATGATTTTTTATATCTTCATGATTTGAATTTTCTTTAACCAGCATATAAATGCTAGACTCTACATTAGTGTCAACATGTTCTTTACTTCGCTTTATATCCTCAAAAGCTGACTTGATAATTCTAAGATTATTGGTGATATCATCTTTATCACCGCCTTTAAAATCATTAAGATAATTTAACAATTCGTCTGTCTTTATTTCCATGTCATTAATGGAAGCGGCTTGCGTTTCAGCGGGTATGATTTTATCAAACTCTTTAAAATTGTTGTCGACATGGGCAAGAGCAAAATTATCATCCCCCTTAAATCTCAGGGTTCTAGGATTAAAAGACTGTATTTTTACTCCTGTAATTTTATTTCCTAACACAGGCCTAGTAAATTTATTAAGCCTGATACGATGTTCAGTCGGCCGGCCAAAATCCCCCTGGCGTCTGCCGGAAGGGCCGGCATATACTGCAACCTCCTGAAAATTCTCTGCACCCTCATCTTGCGGTGAACGCCTTTGAGATTTTGATTCACCATTTTCAGGAGCCTCCGGACTATTCACAACGTCTGACTGAGTTGTATTCAGTTTAGCACTGCCATCCATTTTTATACGTATTTTTAGCTCTGACGACATATTTTTTGTCAGTTTATAAGAATGTGCAGCACTCATTCCACTGGCCAGACATGCCCGATAGATGTCAAGAGGGTCACCCGTTTGTGCGGCGGTTTTAATGCTATTCCCTACGATAGCCAGGTCGACCACCTTATTGCCAAGCAAAAGCCCGTACTTAACAACATTACCGCCAATGCGAGTGAACTTTCCGACTTTAGCTGCAACTTTATCGCCAGGGATGGACCCAATAACTAAGCCAGCAACCGACTTTGGATCAATCTCTCTTCTTTCCGATATATCAGCAACAATTCCCGCTGCCGATTGAGCGCTATTAATCATCCACCCCTCCGGCGTGAATGAGTTGAAAGTCGCGGCAGTAGCATCAAACCAGTTACCTATATATACAGCCCGATGAACATGTTGTTCTGTTTCCTGTGGCGTTTCCCCCTTGATAAAGCTAACAACTAATTGCATATCTTTAGCAAGGGCAGCGAAGGGTCTTGAAAATGACCTCAGAAACCCTGTCGGACTTAACTCACCCAGGGATGAGTCGGGCTGTTCTCTAACTTCGGTTGCAGTGACCTCAGGGTCAGGAAGATGAGCACCGTCAATCGCCCTGGAAATTAGTATTGTGTTGGTAATGGTTTCTTTTTTACGACTATAATCAGCCTCAATCGTATCCGCGAGCGTTTCTGAAAGACTCACTATGTCCATTGCTCCTGGATTATTATAATTAAATTTTCGCTTAAAAATATCTTCATGTCCAATACTCCTCATGCTGTTGAGTATTTCAACTCCACTAGGATTTGTCTCCATTCTGTCAGCCGCTTGGCCGCCAAAGGAAATTACGCTTGTTGTTTGCTCATCCCCATTGTAAGGCAAATCCCATCTGACATCTGCTAAGAGGTCTGTCCCTTTATTAACAGAGTAATAAGGAACTTCAGAGTTCAGACGAATAAGAACACCAGATTTGTCGCCAGAGTCATCGGGAAGGAATATCGTGTTATTAAGGTTTAACCCCCCTATATCAACAGGAACGAGCAACTTGGTGCCTATTCTGGCGAGCCTGGCTTTATTTCGAACCCCTAATGTTAAGCTTTCATCATTCTGTATCTGAAGCAGTAAAAATTTAATGGCATTTAAGTAGGTTTGTTTTTTCTTCTCGTCAGGTAAATTTTTATAAATAATTTCTTGACCAACATGCCTTGGCTGTAAATTCAAAGTTGCAGTGACCTCAGAGTCAGGAATATGAGCACCGGCAATCGCCCTGGCAATTAATGATTTATTGGTGATTGTTAGTTTTCTACGACTATAATCAGCCTTAATTGTATCGGCGAGCGTTGCTGAAAGACTCACTATGTTCATCGGCCTTGGGTTATTAGAATTAAATCTTAGCTCAAAATTATCTTCACCATCCTCACGCCTCATCATGTCCAAAGCTTCAACACCACTCGGAGTTATCAAAGTTCTGTAACGCTTTTCGCCGCGCACCTTATATCTTCTTGTTGTTCGCCTATCCCCATTATGAGGCAAAGCCCATCTGACATCTGCTAAGAGGTCTGTCCCTTTATTAACAGAGTAATAAGACACTTCAGAGTCCAGGCGAATAAGCACACCAGATTTGGCACCAGGTTTATCGGGAAGGAATATCGTGTTATTAAGCAAAAACCCTGCGATATCAACACGAACGAGGCAGCTGGCACCTATTCTGGCAAGGCTGGCCCTATTTCGGATTCCATCGGGTAAGCTTGTATCATTCTGTATCTGAAGCAGTACAAATTTAATGGCATTTAAGTATGCTTGTTTTTTCATCTCATCAGATAAATTTTCATAACGAATGCCTTGATCAAAATCAAAATGCTCTGACTGTAATTTTGCGTCGGATGGGATGTTATGACCCCCTTCAGGAGACCGGGAGTCAAAGAGTGCCGCATTCGTCACTGCACGTCTACGCCGAACACGGGGGCGTTCAGAATCCGAATCATGCTCATCAGAGAACGACTTAACATCCGTTTGTGGCAGCAGCGGCGATGAGTGACTTACTGAAGTGATTTGCTCTTCGGTTGTCGCAGCATCTATCAATGTAGTCACATAAGATTCAGCCACCTCTTTACTTCCCGCATCCAGCGCACGCCAGGGTGCCTCCCCGATAATATGTTTAGCTATCTTTTTCCCGGCACCTTCCAGTCCGCCCTCATAAACACTCCATGCAATCGATGCAACCCCCAGCGACGTTGCCAGCCCAGGGGGAAGTGAAAGGACTATTTTAATAGTAGCGGTTTTGTAACTTTGTTTGGCGAATTCGGCTATTTCATCCGTGACATCACCTTCACCTCCACGTATTCCCTGTCGACCTTTATGGGCTCCCCATGCCACTTTTGCACCCGTAACAGCAAATTTAATCGGCAAGCGCAGTGGAAGTGCGGCCAGATTCGGCAACAGCGTAACGGCATCCAGACAAACGGCCAGAAAAGCTCCTCTAATCAGTTTTTTTTCTGACCAGTCTCTTATTGCCTGTTCACCACTCTTCATCCCTGCAAGAATATCAGCCATTGTCGCAGGGTAGAGCGTGTTACCTTCAGCGGCATTGCCCATTTCAAGGCGCAGCCGCTCAAGAAGTCTTTCTCCTTGCGGATCTGATTCTTTAGATAACAGGGGAAGATAGTGCTGGATCAATTCAAAAAACACGGTGTCATAGTGCTTTTCTGTTACCACCCGACTTTCTGCGGAGAGCGTGCCCAGATAGCGTTGTTTCTCCGCTTCACTCCATTCTGCCATCCATCTGGCTAACATTCCCTGACGGGAAAAATTGTTAATCGATTGCCCGGTTGCCTGCATGATCCCGGTTTTCAGTTTGTCCTTTATGTCCTTCAGCTGAAGTAACCAGGACACGGTAAGTTTATCCAACTCTTTACCGCCGGCTTTACCATGCCAGGAAAGACGTAACAATGTCTGGCCCAATGCCTTTTGGATGCCGGATAAACCCTCCACAGTGGCTTTTACCTGTGTATCAAAATCACGGATAATATTATTTGAGACCAGCGGGTTAGTGGCAGCTTTTAATTCATCTCTTAGCGCAGACAGGTAGCTTTGTTTCATTCTCTCATCAGACAGCGTCGTAATTGTTCCGAGTAATTGCTGTAGCTGTTCTTTTGACTCTTCTGCTTTTTTTTGCCATCTGCCAGACTCAGCGCGTAACTTTGCATCCAGAATTGAATTATGCGGCATGGCCGATAACATCTCATCAAGCCCACTGTAATGCGTTACAGCTTGCTGTAATGGGCGGGAAGCTTGTAAGGCCTTATGCATGTCAGACGTAGCCTGCTGAATTATATCAAGCAGCCTTATGCCGACCTGAAAAACAGCCTTGTTTATGTTATGACTGTCTCCATTCTTATCTGAGGGAGCAGAACCAGGAAAGGCATGCACAATGCGGTGTTTATTTTTGTTAAACTTGTCAGACAGAGTTCGCCCGCTGGCTATGGCTCCCTGCACTTTTTGCCCCACCGTACTCCACGTTTTTCCCAGCTCTTGTTTTGCAATTTCTGTTTTGGTTCGGGCTCCCTTCTGCTGAAGTAACCGGGGCGCTTCAGGCTGAACCTGTTGCCCTGCGTACTGAACGACATGGATAACTGACTGCAAGGCCTGGCAGAGAAAGGCAATTTCGCGTTTAATTTCGCGGGTTATATCTGTTTCGTGTGTCTTTTTCGCGTAATTACTGGTCAGTGTAATTCCTCTTAACAACCTAGCCGCCAGCCCCTCTATCCCGGCGCTCAGTCTCTCACGAGCTATCCTCTCATCAAGCGTGACTGAATCCACGATGGCATTGAATTTTATGTTATCAGGCCGATTCCCCGTCAGATTTCCACGCGTTGTAGCGGCATACTGATTATTATGCGCATCTGAATTTACCGGAAGAAGTTCATTGAGGAGTACATCGTAATTTGCCTGCCTGAAGGTATCCGGCGAAGTCTGCTGTTCCGCCTTCCCACTGAGGAGACTTACAAGGTCCAGCGTCCCTGAAAGATAACCGCTCAGGCGATTGGCATGCTTAATAGCCTGGTAATAATCCCGCTGTTGTGGCTCCTCCCAACCCGCTTTTTTCACCTCCGTGCGAAATTTAATAAACTCGAGTGTGTTGCTATGCCATTCATTCTCTTTTTTTAACAGCCTGAACCGGTCCAGAAAGGCGTTGGCGACCTGTTCCAATAACTTGTGCTGTGGTTGTATCAATATCGGTATTTGCATTGTATTGACCCGTGTCTGCAATGCTTCAATATCGACCATTTTAGGATGCAACAGGTTATATCCGGCCTGCTGGAACTCATAAAACCCAGGCAGCGCGTTACTTATAATGGCTTGCAGGTGTGCCCTCATTTCGTCCAGGTCGGCTTCAATTTCTTCATCTAAACTTTCTGTAAATAAGGATGATGGAGCACCAGCGGGGAGTTTTTTTTCACTTTCTGTGCTAGTGACAAAATTTTCTTTTTCTGTTGGCTTTTTATCTGATTTATTAAGTTCACTGGCATAAGGCATAAGACTACCCTCAGGTTTTTAAATTTGCGGCTGCATTGTGAAAAATGATGTAAACGGATGACTATAAAATTACTCAGTTTCCGGCACGAATAGCGATGTGGGTCTGGCTGGTAATAACATTGCTATTAGCTGTGCCTGTTTCAGGTTGTCCGGGATGCATAACAGATGACAGAGGACACACCGGTTTACAATATCAGCGAGGCCATACAGACGTCAGAGGGCAATGTGGTAAGCAGGTCACAGACGTTGGATATAATGCACATTGCCACTGAAGAATGTATTTAGATCTCCGTCAGTTCTGTTTTATCAATCGCGCTGATATACACGCCGCAGCCATCAGGCGTGACCACCGCAACCTCATCTTCTTCCCATTTTTTAAAAACGTTATTCATCCGAGTAAGATATCCTGTTTGCGTCATACCGGAAATCCGCAGCGATACAGTGATTTCAGCCGCACTCCCACCCTGAGTAGCAACCGGCGAGGCATCAAGATTAACGTGCTTCATCGCAAGACGGGCATCATAATCACCACCCAGCTCCATCATCAATTGCTCCCGAAGTACATCAGAAACAACCTGTGGCGAAACGGGCGCTTTTGGCTCAACGGTAGCAGACAAGGATTTAACCGGCGTAACTTTCTCTTCTTTATCACTCAGACTAATCGGTACAGTGACACAATAGTTGAGCGACAGGCGCGGACGATTGCCCAGCGATTGCCAGAAATTACCCAGACTGTTCAGATTTTCTTTGGGGGGGATGACCTGGGTATAGGCTCCGGGAATATCGTCTAACTGACGGCTGTTAATCAACGCCGCCAGAACCTGGGACATCACCTTTATGGCCTGGTTGTCGGGCTGACTGTCTGGGTTGCCGGCATCCGTGGCGGGGCCGTTTGATTCCCAATAGGTAATGAGGTAGTTGCACTTCACGTTGGCCCACCCGGGTAATAATCGACCCGAGCCGGCATTGAATCCGCGGGATTCTGTAGTACGCAGCTGCAGGTCTTCGTGGATATCATAGAGAAACACGCTTATCGCGGCATCAGACTGGATGGCACCTACATCGGGTAAATCAAAGCGGATTGCCACATCCTCATTCACATAGGCGCGCAGCATCTTGTTCATCGCATTATTCACGTCGAGCAGAGTTTGATAGTTAGACACACTCGTTCCTCTTAATTAATAGTACGTCATCACTGTCCATGATGCGTTATTGACACGGAGTATTAAGTCGGCGAATTAAATAGCCAACCGCCCTGTTTTGCCCAGCTCACGGGTTAACGCTGCGTCTATATGGTCGGAACTGACTTCATGATTGTCACTTTCTTCGGCAAAGAAAGAGGCCAGCAGAGCAATATTCCTGATATTGGCGCCGGTAATATTTGCCCGCTGCGCTAATTTTTCAAAGTCCACGTCAGGTGAAATTTTGGTATTCTTCGGCCATATCTTCTGCCACATTTTATGTCGTAGCGTTTCATCCGGGTAAGCAAAGCGAGTAATAAATGTAAAGCGCCGGTTAAATGCACTGTCGAGATGGCTGCGGTTATTGGTTGACAAAATAACCAGTCCGGGGAAGCTTTCCAGCCTTTGTAACAGGTAAGACACTTCAATATTGGCATGCCGGTCATGGGCATCCTTGGTTTCGCTGCGCTTGCCAAATAAGGCATCGGCCTCATCAAAGAGCAGGATACCGGCATCCTGCTCTGCCAGATCAAAGATACGGGAGAGATTTTTCTCGGTTTCACCAATGTATTTATTGATCACCGTGGAGAGGTCAACCTTGATTAAGTCGACACCCAGGGTATGGGCGAGCACTTCCGCCGCCATGGTTTTCCCGGTTCCCGAGTCGCCGTAAAACAGCGCGCTAATCCCGACGCCATAGCCCACCTTATCTTTAAAACCGCCGGCCAGAACTTTTTCCCGATACCGGATAGCCGTAAGGATTTCCTGGAGCTGTTGCCAGAGACTTTCTGACACCAACAGGTCATTTAACGACCGCTTCGGCGTAATTCTTTGCGCTAACGCGCCAAAATTCTGTTGTGTGCGTAAACTGAGCGCCTGGCGAATATCATACTGTTGCAGAACATCCGCTGGGTCACGTTGCTGCCGATACAGTTCGGCCTCTTGCACAATAAGCGGCAGGCTTTCCGGGGTAAAAGTGTAGAGCTGGCTTAGACTGATAAGGTCCATATCCGCCGCACGTCGTTCAGGCAGGCAATCCCTGAGCAGGTGCGTTTTTTCCTCATGCGTCAACACCGGCATCTCTATCTGTAATGTGGGCGTCTTTTTCAGCCATAAAGGCGGGGCATAGGGCTCCACCAGACACACTACTCTTAATCCCGGCTGGTTCAGTTGCTCAGAGAACCTCTTTGGCAGTGAAGCGCTCTTTTCCATCCGGGCCTGCAGGTTGCGGATCACCATCCCCGCACCGCGCATACGGGCTTCGCGCATCAGACAGGTTAAATGCAGTAACAGCACATCATCATCACTCTCGGTGCACTTACCGATATCGACCTGCAGCGTCTCCCGGTTTTCGGAGGCAAAAATGCACGACACCGCATGGGCTCTGGCGCTACCCGGCATTCCGCGCAGCAACACCACGGGGCGCGGCTCAATATCGTCAGTCAGTAACACATCTGCCAGCGCGTGTTTCAAGCTGGCAGGATAAAAGGGCAACGCTGGAGGGGAGGACCATTCAGCCCACGGTGTTAACGCCGCCGCCAGATAATGATGCCCGAGTAAAAAGTGGTACACACTGCTGTCGGTCATAAAGCAGGTCTGGCTCCATGCCAGATTTTTTTTACTCTCCTCAATCGTTAACAGCTGACAGCTCATTAACGGCGCCTGATGCAGAAAACTGGCTTGCTGTGCCCGCTTTTCACTGTCTGTAGAGCAAAATAGCATGATAGCCAGTGAAAAGCTGGGCAGTTGACTTTGCCTTCCCTGCTGGATCCAGGAAAACAAATCATAATAACGGTTGTCAAAATGGGGCAGCAGTCCCAGTAGCACAGTGTCCCGTTCAAAGTCGGTGAGTTCAAAACGATCTATCAGGTCCGTTAAACCTTCTGCCAGCAATGGCTGCCCGTTTACCTCCCGATATGCCGGCTGTGCGATATCGGCCCAGTGAGGACGCCCGAGAGGGTGTTGCATTCGTGCCACAACCTCCCCTTCGCTGAGCAGAAACCCATCAGGTCCATCGTAACGCGCTGAATGGCAGTAATAATAATGCTGTAATAGCAGATCGATACGTTCCAGCTCGCTAAACAATAGTGACAGCTGGCAATTACCCTGCGGGATAAACGCGGACTGAAAGGTTGAAGAAAGCGTCATATTGATATCCGATAAAATAGAAAATAGCGGCTGTTTATCCCGCGAGGCCGTTTAGCGGCCAGACGATGGTCAGTGGCTGTTCAGCCCACGGGAAAGACGCCAGCGTCATTGGCCACGGCCAGTCTCTGAGTAAGAAATCATAGGGTTCCGGCCACACATTGATCTGGAGGACTGCCCCTTCCGTGCTTATTTCACCCGTTCGCTGTAAGAACAAATGCCGAACATCTGTCAGACTCAATTTCTGCCAGCCTGCAAGTTGTTGGCTGATAGCTGTCAGCCAGCCGTCAATCTGTTGCAGTTGCAACAGACTCAGTGGTGTCAGCGGCGGTACGGAGGTTGAGCAGGAAACCCCACATAACACCTGATTCAACGTCAACCGTTCCTCCAGCGAATCCGTCTCCCCCCAGACCAGTCGATCCAGACCGTACACAGCCTGCCACCGCGTCGCATCGCTGACAAATTGCCCTTCTTTCCACAGACCCAATTGAGAAAACAGTTGAGGAAATAACGGCCACAGCAGGAGCAAACCGGCGTTGCTGATCACCTGACCCGACAAGCGCGGTTCATTCGGCGAAAGGGATCCGCCTTTCACAGGCGGCACAGTGCGTCGGGAAATTATTGGCACCGCCTCGCTCTCCGGTAACGAGGTGTCATCCCGAGGTGGTGAAGCCTGCCGGGTGCTGAACTCCATTCCCCGGTCCGGAGATAAAACCGCTTTATCTTGTGGTAGTACAACCTTTACGGGAAAGGAATGCGTCCCTTTTTTTTTCTTCATGACATCATCCTGGCGTTGTAGACTGCGACTCAGATGAGCCTCAAGGCGATACACACCCTGCCTGCCTTTTTGTCGATGAATCGCCTCGCGCACAGCTGGCTGTCGCCATAACGGCAACAACCAGCGCATCACGATCAGGGAGGGATAGGCCGGTTGCCCAAGCGATATGCTTTCGAAAGGCCGGTTGCAGCTCAATAACTGCAAGACCTGTTCAGGAGGAATTTCCCCCCGGGCAATGGCGTTTGCCCAGTCAGCCACCTGACTGGCTGAGGGGGAGTGATGATGCATTAGCCAGTTATGCCCTTGCTGGCTTTCAAGCAGGAACAGTATGGCCGCTATAGATAACCGACTGGCTGTCACCCGGTCATACCAAAACACCGGCAGAATTTGCGGGGGAGAGCATGCCCCCTCAAGTAAAAGCTTCAGTATTCGCTGAAGCTGGTTCGCAGAACTCTCCTGTATCAGGGATTTAAGAGTGGAGGGCTGTAAACAGAGCTGCGCCCATTGAAAAACCTGTGTTTCGCCGGGGCTGGATTCGTGAAGTCGGTTCTCCAGGACTGCTATATCAGGAACATGGATATCCGTTTCTTGTGGCCCTCTGATCAACGCATGCTCGCGGAAGAGACATTGTGCAAATGCCTGCGAAAGTCGCTGTATAAACTGCGTGTCAAATTGCGCTACCGGAATAACACCGAGATTCAGTGTCAGCGTATTCAAACGGAGTGATATCTTAGCCGTGTTATTACTCAAGCCCTGGGGAAGAGCAGATTTAAAACTATCAGAACCTAATGAAGAAGAATGTAGCAATCTCTTCCCGGAGAGTTGCCTGTCCATTTTTATTATACATTTTACCTTATGAATTAAGATGTGAGCCATAAATAAACTTCAAACCTCACAGACATTATAGCTTCATAATAAAGATAAACCGTTCTCAATTGGGTTACCCCATATTAATCGGTCGAGACTTTATACGGGCTGCCCCCGCGCTGGATACTTCTGCCCAGAGATATGACTGAGCAAATAGCTGAGGAAAAGTTAACTACAGCAGGAGCAAGCTGGCGTTATTAACGACCTGACTGAACGCGCGCGGCGAATTTGTCAAGCGTAAGCCGCCTTTTCACATCGATTGAGTGCATCTTATTATTAGATTAATGGCATCTCGTTGAATTCCGGGAATTTGGCTCAACTTCTTGAAAATGTAACCTGCCGGACGTTTGACTCGATTCCCGGAACCGGACACAGCTTTACCTTACAATATAAAGCAGGCCATTACATTACTGGTGCGCTTATTAATTTAAGTTCAATGAGGTAACTTGGAATATCATTGACAAAACTCTTTACCTCACATTTGAAAACAATTCCCGAGTTGGCATGTGTTTCTTTCCATGTAATTATACTTGTGACCCCATACCCCTGTGATGAAAATAGTGCGCATGAACTCTGGGGATTATTATTTTCCAACATAATTTTCTTTTCATCAAATGACATGTATTTCCCATTTCGGCCATATACATATGCCACACAGCCCCGATCAATATTACAAAAAAATACTGCAATTCCAGCTTCGTAAACATAAAACTGGGCTTCATGAAGTCCACACATTGTTCTTAACCAAGCAAATTTATTTAATGCCAGGCTATTATCCCTATCCGTTCTCAAACCACTTTGGTCGTTACTAAGTCTGACGCTCACGCCATTACTGGTCACCTCGATGCCATTTGCGGCTTTCACCTCTACACCTGAATTATTTACATCAATACCCTTGCCGGCAATAACCCATGTGCCTTCTTTCGAAGCGCTGAGGCCACCGTTTAATTTACAGTTAACCTCCAGATCGCCATTACTATGTTTCAGCCCTTTCCCCAACCGCAGAGAGACGCCCTTATTATCAATTTTGATACCATCCCCTGCTTTAACCGCCACGCCATCTTGATCAACTTCGATACCATTCCCCTCTTTGATCGCAACGCCAGATTTATCAACTTCGATACCTTTATCATCCACTTTAACCGCCACGCCGTCCTGATCAACGCTAATCCCTTTATTCTCGTTGGGCTTTAACTGCAAAAGCCCTTGTGGTGAGAGGGTAAACCCATCTGCCGGCTCGAATTGATCTTTAGCACCGCCCACCGCCAGACGGCCTATATTTGCCAGATCAATCATATCTGCAAAATCCGTCTGCAGTGGAATACTGCCGGCTTTAAAGCGCTCCTTCAGATCATCGGCCGAAGGCAGGTTTGTAGGCTGTGGCTCGCTGTTACGCTCTGTGTCCGTGGTTTTTGCTGATGCAGCCTGAGTATTCACGAGGTTTTTTGCTTTTTCCTTAGGGGTTTTATCCGTCATTTTGCTCTCCAGATTCGTCATGATCTTTAAGGATGGTTGGCTCAGTTTTTGGCACGTAGAACAGCTCTTCTTGCAGGATGGCGTCTTCATTCCAGTCATTGCCGTCACCGACAACCATATTGCGCTGATCCTCGGTGGCGATGCGCATCAGGCCGATGTCCAGACGGGTAACAGGGATATGCCCAAGGGTCAGCATCTGCATGAGCTCATAAGCATTATCATTCAGGGGCATGCCGCTGTTCTGCCAGCGCGCATAGGTCGCCCCAAAGTTGTTAAAGGAGGCCTCATCAAGCCAGTGATTGATCAGGGACACATGGGCCGGGAACTCCGCCATAATGGTTTCCTGTACCCAGGCTATCAGTTGGTCAGGCACAATACCGGGGCTCTCTATCAGACGGCGATTGAGCACTGCGCTGACCACAAAGGAGAACCGGTCAGTCGTCGCATAATTTGAGTCACTAAATGCCCACTGGTAAAGATAACTGTTCTCCACTGAGGGGAAATCCTCTTTATTGGCGTCCTCTTCTTCTTCGCCTTCCTCTTTTTCGATAAGTTTTTCGATAAGTAACGTGCCCGCAATCGAATCGACTGCTATCACGGTCGCTTTAAGCTGCCAGTCCGCCTCTAAAGTGGCCGCGCGCGAGCCCTTTTCCCCTGTCTGAGAAAAGTCCAGGTCGGCAAGGCGAATGACAATCACATCACCGATGCTGACCATAGCGGGGTACGGGCTTTGTGCATTGCTCGCCAGTAAACGCTGATTAAGATCTTTAGGTTGCTTTGCTTCCTCGGCATAATTCAGCCGGTAATCCATATCCTGCAGCCAGACATTGCTGTTTTGCCAGCGCAGGTTGCAACTCGCCCATGCCGCCTGAAGCCGTGGCAGGGCGTATTGCAATTGCTGACTGTTTTTCGTGCTGACGGTAAAACTGCTCGCATCGGCATTAATAACCAGCTGCCTTCTGACGTTCAGTCGACTCTCCCCTTCAATCGCAATCACATCGATAAGCTGCCCCTGCACCACCTTGCCGGCAGTGTCCGCCTGCGTCAGGGTAACGTAAGGGTCGTTGAAGCAAAATTCTGCTGGGGTCTGTTCACTGTCAAAGGAGCTGTCCGGAATACGGGGCAGCAGTTGACGATGCTCAATCAGGTAAAACGGCAGTTTACTCAGGTCCGGATTTTCAGCAAAGCAGTTGCTGTCGAGGCCGATACGTGCCGCAATGCGCTTTTGCAAAGCAGAGACTCGGTCAATACGGATATTGATACGGTCATAGCCTAAGGCAGGTTGCTGCGCCAGAAACGCCCGCTGCGTCGCCAGAAAATCCGGCAAATCCAGCGTCACCGGCAGTGCGGCCCGCTGGGTGCCGAAATACCCCAGCAGATACTGAAGAAAATCCAGTTCGCGGGCAAAATTGGCCTCAACAGGCTGCTTACTCTGCGTGAAGATAGCCGCGTCCTGCTGCGCAATCGCTTCCAGCGTTTCCGCGTAGGGCTGATGAATAGCCTGTTGTACCATCGCATTCGTATAGGGCCAGCGGGTTCCCCGAATGGGGTCGCCTCGGTCTTTATATGACAGTAAGGTCGGCAACAGTGCCAGCTCTGCCGTGCAGTCAGCCAGCAGCTGGTCGACAGGAAGCAGAAACTGATGCAGTGCGCGGGTCCTGTCGTCAATCACGGCATCAGGCTGCTGCAGGGCATAGCATTCGGGCAGGCGCTGCCCGACGGGAATATAGCACGTCTGTTCACGAAAACGGCCGGCGGGTAACACCGTAGGCGCGGTGACAATCAGGTGTTTCTGCGGAACATAGTGCGCCATCGCCTCACTGTCCAGCGTGTTACGAATACCGCCTTTCGACACCAGGGTTAACGGGCTGCCTGCCCTGGCCAGCAGCTCCAGCGGCTTCGCCCCCCACAGCAGAGGATAATAACCGTCAGCCACATGCCAGCGCCAGTTTTCACCCTCAACGGCCTTAATGTGATCATCGCCGGTATCGACCGACAGCGTCCTCAGGCTGGCCACGCCGGGAATAGTCAGTAACTGGTTAACCAGCGGGCCGAGGTTGATGACGGATCCTCCTGATGAAATCTGCGAGGGCACCGTTTGCTGCCAGCCGTGTTTCAGCATCGGCCCCTCAAAGATGGCGTCATCGGCATCACCGAACGCACGCCGTTGTTCGGTGGTATAACGAGCAACTGCCGGGCATAAAAACGCGTCGGTGACTTTATAAATCTGCGCCGCCACCTGATTGATGTTGCTGATGTTATCGGCCAGTTCAATCGTCATCCGCGGGCTAAAGGTCACTGGTTGCAGATAAATAATGCTCGACACCATTTCACCGAGATTACGATGCTCTGTGAGAAAGGTAGCCAGGTATTGCTCCATTGCCGCCCGGTTTTCGGGCGACAGCGATTGGGTATAACGGGTCGGGACCAGCGACAGCCATAAATTTCCCCGCAGAGACAGCGCTATACTGTCTACAGCATTGATAACCTTCGGCTTAGTGAAGCTGTATTCGCGTTTTTCGGCATTGTACCACCAGCGAAAACGGTTCTTTTCAGGTTCCTGAATCAGGCTGACATCGCTGAATAAAAAATCCTGCTCTGGAGTGTCCAGCGTGTCAATATCACTGCTGTGCATGTCCAGTAAGGCCCGGCGATAATCCTCTGCCGTCACCGTATTGCAGGTGAGCACCTGTTCAGGACCGAACTCTTCCGGGAACAGCGTGCTTTGATCTTGACGGGTCAGCAGATCGTTCAGAGACAGCGACGCGCGGTAGCTGAGGTCAGAACAGTTCCAGGTTACGGACTGTAACAGGGTGACGCCCGGATCGTGATCGCCGGTATCCGTCCAGACTTCACCACTGAGCGCAGTGACTTTCTGGTGAGCCTGTTGCCATAGCGTATCAAAAGCAATCAGGTCTTTCACCGCCGGGAACAGGGCGTTTTCTTTAGACATCAGTCTCTCCTTTCGGACACAAAATCAGAACCTCGTCATCCCTGGCGATAACGGTGCTTTGTGTTTCCACCGATGTAGGTATGCCCTTTTCATCATTAACGTCGTGAATAAGGACCAGTGTGTTCACGGACTGCACCAGCGGTGATTGTTGCAGCGTGGCCAGCAGACGGTAGTAGTCTACCTGATTGCCTGGCGTAACTGCCTGGCGTCGATCGCTCGCCCAGGGCATATAGTCGTGTTGCAACTGCGCCGCGAGCTGGCGGTAACCATAATCAGGGCGAATACCCGTCACGAACGTCACCAGATAGCGGGCCGTTACATCGATATATTTCGGGTTTTTCAGCGTCGGCGCCGCCCACAGCGACGTGTAATGAGCCAGCCATTGTGCCATCCGGGTCAGCCTTCCCTCACTCAACGCCGGGCGCAATGCGTCATCATTGTCACCATAACGGCCGTCAGGGATCACCATCAGCGATTGCACCTCAGGCGCGGGCAGACGACTCAGTTTGTCCATATCGGGCAGACGAACATCAAAAATTTCCGGGTAGTGCTCCGTCAGCAGGCTACGCATATTGTCCCAGGTGATCGCCCGCTGCCGGTGGGCAATCCGGGTCGCGGCGCGCTGTAACATCGCAGCCTCCGTTTCCCGTGGCTGCCCGCCGACAGAAGGCAGGGGCTGGCGAACGTCGCTGATGGCGGCAACCGGCGTCACCAGATGGCTGACGGTATTGGCCGGTAATGGCTGAGCAAAGTGGCTGTCATCAATTGCCTGCGCCATACTCAGGGTCGCGGTCATCGCATTGGCCAGTACAGCCTGCAGTTTCGGCATCGTCCCGGTGGGCGCGTTCTCGTACCCTGCCTCTTTCTTTTCTTTAAGCGTGCCTTTGATCCAGTAATAACCGGCCTCCAGCGGCTCGTCGTCTTCTAGCCGTTTGCTACCCGGCTGACTGTCCGCCGGAAGCCGCGCCTGCCAAAGGTTGCTGACGGACAAGCCCGCCGTATCGTCCTGTATCCCGGCATCCAGCGAAGCCCAGTCATTACCGTTGTAATAACACCATGCCAGATCCAGTGCCGATGAGGCACGCACAGACCAGTAAACCGACAGGGTGTCCTGCGCTGACGTCCCGCTGAATCCCAGATAAAGCACGAGAGCCTTCTCCTGAGTGATTATCCCTTCCCCCACTTCGGTAAAAAACCGCAACCCCTCAGCCGGTAGCGTAACGCCCGTCGCACTGTCGATGGCTGTATACCGTTTCCACGTATTCCCGACCTGGGCCGTCCAGCACAGCTGTTCAAGTTGCTGGCCGGTGATCAGGAGATTGTCGTCAGTCTGATAGGTGATGCTGTTAAGGGCGCTGTCCTGGCCGCCATCAAGCAGGCTGCCGGCGGGTAACACATACGGGGACGCATTTTTTTGCAGCGTAAAGCTCACTGCCACGCTATCAGGCTGCGGAGCTCGGGGAGCAAACCCCAGTAAATCCCGGTAGTAAAGTAAGCGGTGCCGCGCCGGCACCGTCTTCAGGAGGGTTCTGGGTGTCTCAAGCAGATGCAGCAGGGCCAGCAGAAAACCCTGTTGTACCGGCAGCGTTTTCTCTGCCAGCTCGGGATGCTGAAAGATGTCATTCAGCGCCTCCGGCGTGCGACCGGCCATCCAGAAGCGGTTCCAGTCAGCGTCGGTATGGCCGGCGAATGGCACCGCTTCGGTATATTTTGCTACCAGATTGAGCAGGTCCTTCCCTGTCCGTGGATCCAGCAGAAAGGTCTGGTCGGTTAATCCGCTGCCCACTCTCTGTTTCAGTTGCTCCAGGTCAGACATGATATTGTCCATTGATTAGGTGATAATAAAGAAGACATGCAGAGTCCGTTTTAGCCCTATCGGCAGCGCAATGACTCACCCGGCGGTGACAAACGACTGACTGTTGATAAATGTGCCGGTTCCTTTCGTAGGCTCCACATTCGGGTCCGGTTTTCCTTGCGGATCCTTCGCCGGGGAACTGGGAGTAAAAAGTGTGGTAAATTGGCTACCGACCACAATGACGGCCGTTCTTGTCATGACGAATGTAGCCTGTTGATCGGTGGCCAACGCGATAATCTCGATTTTTCCCGTTCCCGGTGTAGGGTGTGTGGACTTGATGTACGTGGCTGCGATAGACACTTTGCTCTCGTCGCCGAGCACACAGATTTTTTTGTTCGTAATTTCAGCCTCCCCACTGCCGAGAATCAGGCAGGGCGCAGTGGGCGTTACGATATTGGCACCAAAATTGGTTTCAAATTTCAGCGCGTCACCGTCAATGACCACCAGGTTGCTCATAGTAACCTCAGCGTCTGGCCGTCATAGATATTCAGCGTCCCGTCGACCGTCTCAACCAGATCCGTTCCCGACAGATACACGATGATCTGCACCCGAAGACGGCTCGCGTCCTGTGTGTCCGGCTGGATGATGACGTCTTTTAACAGTGCCCGGGGCTCATGCCGCAGAATGCTTTCTTCAATGCGGTTCTGGATGTTGGCCAGCAGTTCACCAGTGATATTCTCAAAGATAAAGTCATGCATGCCCCCGCCATAGCTCTCACGCATGATGCGTTCTCCCGGTTCAGTCATAAACAACACGCGCAGACTCTGCATCACCGCATCAACGCCCGCCGTAAGGGTCACGCCCGTATCGGGAGCAAACCGCGGTGGAAATGCCCAGCATTGCCCCAGGGTCGCTTTCAAAATGTCGTTACTCATCGCACCCTCACTTTAATAGATTATTTTTTCATGTTAATTTTCGCGCTGGTGATCTCCACTTGCTTTTTACCGTTAATAGACAGGTTACCCTCAGCCTGCAGTTGCAGGGCATTCGGTGCATGCATAGCAATGTCACCCTCGCCGGTTAAGGCGAGAGCATTGTCGCCGGCAATAAGCTTCAGCGTTTTCTCCCCGGTGTCGATCATCAGGGCCTGTGTCTGGTCAGACTGACTTACAATCAGCCCCTTAAGGGTGTTCTTTTCATCCGGTGGGAACGGCGCAGTATTTATCGGGTTGTGCATCGCACCCAGGATGATCGGGTAACGCGGATCGCTGTCGATAAATCCTACAACCACTTCATCACCGGGTTGCGGGTAAAAGCAAAATCCACTCGCTTTACTGGCCCAGGGCTTACTCAGACGGGCAAAAATAAGCGTGTCGGGCAGATTCAGAGCCGGCAGATGCAGGGCGATCCGATCGAGATGCTGTGGATCGGCGGTAAAACTCGCTACCGTGCCAATATGCAGCGACCGCACCGGTGGCACTAGCTCCAGCATGGACGCCGGTAGCCCAATCACCAGCTCGCTTCGCCAGCCGTGCTGCGTATCAAACAGCTGATTGACCCCGCTCAGTATCGCCGTGCCGTCCAGCCCCGCCCCAAAGCCGCTCAGGGTGATACTCTCGCCCGCGGCAAAGTCCCGGGTTCCCGCCAGCATAATGTGGCCCTGTACGCCGGTCATCTGTTGATAGTTCAGCCAGGAGCTAGACAGGGTTTGCAGCGTCGCTTCAGGCAGCATGCTGAACGCCAGGGCATAGTCTTGCCGCCCGGCTGAAGACTGACCGATCTCACCCTCAGGCTTCCAGGGACGAAACGCGCTGGCCGCGCTTTTTTGCACCGGAGTGAGTCGCTGTGCGCCAATATCCCATCCCTGCAGTGACAGGCTGTCCGGCGTAAAGCGGTTGTCAAAATTCAAATTAATTTCATACAGCGTGTAGTCGCCACTGTCGCGAGCAAGCCGTCGGGAGGCCGTTGTCGTGTCAGACAGCGGGCGGATGACCACCGTGTCGCTGGCGGCATCGGGCACCAGCCAGCAATTGGTGGACATCAGCCGGCTGCGAATAAACTGCCAGTCACTAAGACGAAACTGGATCAGCTGATCGTGCTTGCTGCTCAGCTGCGCCGCCGCTTTTTGCGTCAGTTTCACTCCCGCAGACTGCAGTAGCCCCTTCAGGACGGTAGTGTCATCCTGTTGACGGAATACCCGGCTATGGGGCAAAAACGTCAGTTTCTGCAACGCGTGGCGGGCCTCAAGCCGCACGGACCAGTCTTTCCCCTTCAGCTGCATCTTCTTTTGCACCAGATAACCGTCGAAAAGCGGCTTGTTATCCTTAGCTATCACCAGGCGGGCGCCCAAGCTAAAACGACTGATTTCGCGTTGTACCGCGTTATCCGCTTCGCCATGGTTATCAGTAGGAATCCGCAGCTCCAGCTGCGCCAGCGGGATCTCATTGATCAGCTGCTGAACCCGCAAACGACGGATCCCCAATGTGCTCGGCTGGCCCGCAATATCCAGGGTGATATGGCTCATCCTTCTCCCCCTGTCGTCGCCCGCAGCAGATCGCCGGACTGAAAATTATCCAGATTATCTAAATCGTTATCCCAGGCCAGCGATAACGGATCGACGCTGCTGGCCAGTGCCCCGCTGGCGCTGAGCGCCAGCAGCGGCAGTGAGGCCAGATCCGGTACGCTCACCAGTGCACGGTCGGGGGCGGTTTGCGCCTTAATAGATTGCTGAATAACAAAGCTTTCATCCGCTACCAGACTTAACCGCACGGTGGCCCGCTGCGACGTGGCGTCACGGTCAAACAGCGTGTAGATGACCGATAAATCGCTGGCGCGCCCGGCAAACCACCCTTTATTCCCCCAGCGCATTTTTCCCCAGGTGATGCGCAAAAAATAAGGTGATCCGGTGGCCGCATCCACTGTGCAAAGGGATTTCAGCATTGCCAGCTGCGTCTCTATTGGAGTGGTATTTCCGGGCATCTGGCTGTCGAACAATAGGGTCAGGTTGAGGCCGACCGGCTCGGAAATCACATAGCGGTTACTTTGCGTCGCCTTATTAATGGTGTCTTCGGTGTCAAAACGCGTCTGATAATCCAGCTGAATCGTCTCTGGGTTATACATCGCGCTCATGCTGCCCGCAGGGATTTTCCCTTCGCGATCTTTCCAGGCGTTAAGGGTAAGCTTTGACAGCCCCCGTTCAAGTAAGCTCACTGACGCCCCCTTTCCAGCAACTGTTCCAGCACCTCTTGTATAATCATCTCCACCCACCGCTGGTCGTCCCACTCGCGGTTTTGCGCATACGGTAAGGATGGGGCAGAAGGGTCAGACTCGGTGACCTCAACCTGAACAATCAACTCACGAATTTCGACAGTCATAATTTTATCCCCAGTATGCGCATATCCTGATAGCGAAGCTCAAGTGTGTTGATGAGCACCGTGTTACTTTGGGCATCCAGGTCGCCCATCTCCCAGCGCACCGGCAGTGCATGGCTCAGCGTCCAGGTGGTCACCGGTAATGAAATCTCGTTAAGCAACATGATGACCACGTTAGCCCACTGCGTGCTTTCCCGGCGCAGAACACGGTCAAACTGCAGCGTAAGAGGAGAGGCGTTCATCACGCCTCGCTCCAGTATCAGGCTACCGTGATCCACCTGGTCTGCCAGCCAGAGGTTGCGGGCATTTTCGCCCCCTTCCCTGTGCTGGCTGACTGCCAGTGTCCGCGACAATCCGGAGACACGCTGGAAAGCGATGTCAAACGGACTGGGAATGTTATTAAATAAAAAATTGACGATAAAACGATGGGATACCGCGGGTGTATTCATCATGATTATCCTCCGATTTGCGAGCGGGCCGTGCTGTCGCGCAGTTCCAGCGTCAGGCTGATAGCAACGAACTCCGCGGGAGCCAGCAGCGCCAGACCTACCTGAAGGATCATCTTTCCCTGACGAATATCGTCTTCCGTCATGGTTTCATCCAGCCCAATCCTGAGCGAAAAGGCCTCATCCTCCACCGTGCCGAAAAAGGCTCCGGCCAGCCATTGCTGACGCAACCACGTCCAGACCTGGCCCTTCAATTTCATCCAGGTCAGGGCAGTATTCGGCTCAAAAAGGTAAGCGCGCGCCAGTTTGCACAGGTAGTTCTCCACGCTGCTGACCAGCAAACGAGTCTGGATATAGCTCCAGTCCGTGTTCTCCTCATTGAGCAAGGTCCGGCATCCCCAGAGGCGCACACCTTTCCCGACAAAACTGCGAATCAGGTTCCAGGACACCCCACGATTTTTCAGCAAGGCCTGAGACGTTAGGATACTTTGAGTTGGTCGAAGGGTTTTGGCCAATGAGATTTTGGCCGGTGCCTTCCAGACACCATTAATGTGGGCACTGCGCTGAATGGCCGCTGCGACGGCAGGCAGAGGTGACAACACCACGGGTGCCAACGCCTCATCTTCGTAGCTGGTTTCCAGTCGTGGCCACCAGGCCGCCCCGCGCTGGCACAAGTCTGCGGAAAAAGACTGACCGGTAAGCGTCACGGCATGCGCCGGAGAGTCCGGTAACTCCAGCAGGGCAAAGCGCTGCGGAGCCTGATGACACATCGTAAGTAACGCCTGCCAGCCCTGATACCACAGTGCATCGACGTCAACATCCGCCGTTTCCGCTACCCCGAACCTATCAATCTCATTGAGCTCACTCATCTCCGGTACCAGGACCAGGCCGGTCTTGTCATCCGCTAACAGCGTCTCCAGCATCTGCGGTGCCTGTAATGCGGCAATCAGCGCTTGCAGACGGGCGGCCGGTTCTCCCTGCGATGGCCCGAGGGACAGCACATAGCACTGCCGTCCACCGTTCTCAAAGAAGTGGCGCAGGGAGTACGCCAGCGTCCCACGTTGACCAAAGAGGGCGAGCGTCTGCGTCAGTGAACTCACGCTGACGGGCTGCATCGCCGTGCTCTGAATCGTAACATCAGCCAGGGTATAACCGATAAACAGGGGCATTGTCACCGGATCGTCGACTGACGCTTGCGTTAACAGTGTTTCATCATACGAAACCCCAGGAAGAACCATTGTCATCAATGTATCCTTATAAAGAGTCGGAAAAAGGGATTTCCCCCTTACTGAGACATGTCCTGAGTAAACTTAAGGATGATAAATTCGGCAGGGCGTACGGCGGCCATCCCCACCTGAATGATCATTTTCCCCTGGTTAATGTCATCCTGTGTCATGGTGATGCTTTTACCAACACGCACAAAATACGCCTCCTCCGCCTTATTGCCGGCCAGGGCACCCTGCTGCCAGATGAGGTAAAGATAGTTATCAATTGCTGCCTGCACCCGTTTCCAGGTTGGCTGGCTGTTGGGTTCAAACACCATCGGCAGCAGGGCCTTCTTGATGTCGCGCTCTGCCGCATCGAACAGACGGCGCACCGGGATATACCGCCAGTCATCATCATTTTTCTGCGTGCGGCTGCCCCACACGACCAGCCCGCGTCCGCTGAAGTAACGAATGACATTGATACCTTTTGGATTCAGAAACGCCTGTTGCTCATTGGTAACCCGGACACTAACATCGCTGACGCCATTAAGCACCACGTTCGCCGGCGCTTTCCACACCCCGCGTTCACCATCTGTTTTGTTGTATACGCCCGCTATCAATGCGGAAGGCGTTAACGAAAGCGTTGTACTTCGTTTATCGGCCAGGGCTTTATCAATCTCATCGGCAAAGACAGAATTTGTGTTGCGAAGTGTGGCCAGCGTGACACCAGTTTCATCAGTAACGCCGTTGTAGCCAACGATAGTGATATGCTCGTCATCCAGCATGCGGGTATATGAAATCATCACGTTCGGGTAATACACCGCTACATGGGCAGAGTCAGTGACCGTATCGGGGGCGTCACCCTCGGCGCTGTCGGCCAGCAGAAAATACCCTTTGTGCTCACCGAGCGAGCCAGCCAGTGCGCCATACACAGCGGTACGGTACTCTTCATCAGGATCCGGACAGGCCAGGAGCGTGATCTGACCCACTTCGTCGATTTGACCAGGCAGCGCGTCCAGTTTGGCCTCATCGGCCTTATTTGCCAGCGGATAGAGGTAGCAAGGACCGCCGCCATTCTGGAAATAGAGCTTCAGGGAAACGGAGGCGCTGTGGTCCACGACCTCAATATCTTCAATCTGGTAGTTGTTCGGAGTCGTCGCCTCACTGGTGCCGGATGACGCCTTTTTCAGCCCTTTCTTTGCAGCAGCTGATGTGCCCTCCGTTGACGTCACGTTGACAGTTACGGAAGAAGGCATATTGCTGTCAAAGAGGGTGGTGTAGTCCAGCCAGCTTCCGATGCGGGTGATCACGCCCTCCAGCTCTGGCTTGAAAGGGGAAAAACGCGCAACAAATAACGGCACTGCAGTCGCTCCCGCACTCACCGACATCGCCGGCGAGGCATCTTCTTCAATATAAACACCCGGTACAGTTGTAACTGTAGGCATGTTCTTTTCCTTCAGTGAATTATTGCACGATATCCTGGCTGAACTGCAGGATGATGAATTCCGCCGGACGAACTGCAGCCAGGCCGATTTTGATGATCATTTTCCCCTGATTAATCTCGTCCTCGGTCATGGTGAGACCTTTGCCAACCTGTACAAACCAGGCGTCAGTGGGAGTATTACCTGCCAGCGCACCCTGCTGCCACAGGTTGTGCAGATAACTGTCTATGGCGGCCCTGACCCGCTGCCACGTCGGCTGGCTGTTGGGTTCAAACACCAGCTTATTCAGGTTTTTCTGGATATCCCGCTCAACGGCGTTGAACAGGCGTCGAACCGGAATATAGCGCCAGTTATCGTTGTCCTCCAGCGTGCGGGCACCCCACACCACGGTGCCCAGGCTCGGGAACGTGCGGATCATGTTCAGCGCCTTATCGTTGTTATACTGTCCCTGAAAATCGTCACTGACGGCGAACATTGGGGTAATGCCATTCACGGTCTGGTTGGCCGGCGCTTTCCACACGCCACGCTCACGGTCAGTCTGGGCAATAGCGGCCGCGGCGATGGCGCTTGGCGGCACATTCTCGCCCGATGCCATATTGCACCACGGGTAAAACACCGCGCCAAACGGGGAGGTCGGATACTTTCTCATGACTGTATCCGGCTTATCCGTACTGGTAATTTTCTCTTTCGGGCCGTCAAACAGGCCAAAAATACGGTAGCCCTGACCCACTACTGTATTAAACACGTCAATGAAAGAGTCACCCATCCCTGCTGCAACAATCAGTGTAATATCATCGTATTGGGCCACCGCTTCGGCGATACTGTTCTTACTCACCAGATAACATTTACCGCCACCGTGCATGAACCACACCCTGAGACTGGTATAAAACGCCTCGCTCTGCTGCTTAGAGTAAACGGAGGTAAATTCCGCCCAGTTGCGGAAAATCTGAACAGTGGGGTTGGGAGCTGAACTCTCCTGCGCAAACAGGGGCACAGCAGTTTCAGCACTGTTGACCGAAAAGCTCGATATGGCATCTTCGCTGAGATAAACGCCGGGGTAGGTGGTTGTCAATGTCATGGCAACATGTCCTCTTGATTAGGCAGTCTGAATGGTCACACGATCAGCCATGAGCGTGATTTGCTGTACCGCGATTTCGTTACTGGTCGCATCAAATGTCGGGGAAGTCAGGGAGGTCGGGAAGGCGTTACTCACATTCCAGCTGACCAGCACTTCTGTGCCGGCTTCATTAGTCAGACTGATCATGATGTCTTTCTTTTCAACCTGATTAAGTTGAATCGAGTTCACCCACTCATACAATACGTTTTTTCCTGGAAATACTCCTTTACTCAGCGTGATATTAGACACCTGACGCTGACCTGGCATTTTGTAAAAATTGCCGGTCCCGTCCCGGTATTCAATGGTGTCAAAATTAATGTCCAGACCGGAAGCACTGGTAAAGGGCACCTGATCGTCGCCCAGGGTCACAATAAAGCGATAGGTAGGAATGGGATATTGCTTTGCAATGTCGTCTGCGGTAACAGGCATGAGTTTAATCCTTCTTATTACAATACACAGTGGGTGCAGATAATTTTTTTAAATTATCCGCATGAAAAAGACTAAATTAATTTGGTATTTCCCTGAAAAAAACATGCTACCGCCCCTGATTTACACCAGTTTTTTTTTCATGCATATGAATATGTCTGACTGTATTATTTTCTTCAGATAAAAGTGCGCTCTCATCCCCTCTTCTGCGCACCAGGCCGGGCAGCGCTTTACCGCTGGCGAGGATCCAGTGCCCAGTTTCTGGGCTGCGACGCTATAATCACCGGCATGAGAGCGCTGAAGATACATCGATTTTGCTGGCCCCTGATGATGCCTTCCCGAACAGAAACAATACTCAGTCCAGTAACTACAGAGTGATCGAAGGTGCCATGATGGCCCAGACTGCGGGTCAAGGAAGATGCCCGGTCTGAACAGGTGGTTTTGCGGAGATGAGAATTTTGCGATGGCCATGGGGAGCTGGGTGCACAGAGCCCTGTCTTCTCGTTCAGCCTCATTCAGTTTCTCCGGGTAATTTTCATCTGGTTCAGCAAGCTTGCGCTGCTGACGCTGTAACATGTTAAATTAAACTTCATATTACCTGACTGACGCTCTGCTTTATCCTGCCATTTTATGGATAAATGATAGTAATATCAGGTTGACTAGGAAAAAGCGGCAATGAAGAAAACAATACACAAAATAATACCATGCGCATTTGCCTCAACTTATTTACTTGACGTCATCACTTTTTGCGTAAACATCATTATTACGTTTATCAAGTTAATCATGTCATACACAATACCATCAGAAAAGAGCATGTCCGAGCACTCAAACAACTTAACAGTTAATAAAAATTAAGCTGTGACATGAAGATGAAACCTCTCATTTTAGCTGTAACTGATAAAGCAAGACGTATTTATAGTAGGCCTGAAGGCTATCAATCAGCTTGTCAGCAACAGGGCTAAAGAAGTACTTTCTGGCTCACGGTTTTTAACCACCTAAATAAACTATAGGAGCAAATTTCAGAAATGCATATAATCAACACTAAATTTTGAATGAAATGATTAAAAACGCTGATCGTGAAGCAGATTGAGTGGTATCGGTTGATTGTCCTTTACAAACGGATGACCTTACCGGGCATTTCTTCTGACTTTGAGAAGCAGATAGTCCTGCGTGCCGGGCGCTAAGGGTGGCTTTGCAGATTATGGTTATGCCCCTCTATCCACTGGGTGGATTTTTTGCTGATAACGTGGCTGGCTGAGGGTAGTAAAGTCCGGTAAACCGGCAGGCGTCAGTCATGCAGACATCGATGTTAAAACTAATGAGTAAAACCTGCAGATACTAAAGTGTAAGCGTATTAGGGTGCCGGATACATGAGCGAGGACATGCTTTCGAATGTAGTCATAAGCATAAAACAACCAGCGTGGAGTGCCTTTATAGCCTACATATGACCACTGCTTCTCAGCTGGTAACAACTTCTGCGCAGAGTTTAATGTCTTGCGCTAATTGGTGTAAGGAAAGTTTTAGATGACGGAGAACGGTATTGAGGCTTATCTTCAATACGCTTGCCGTATCGCAGCATCCGGAGCAGTTCCTCGCCATATTAATTTCAGCAAGTCAGCAGATAAAAATCGTGACTTTTCCTGACTGGCGCGCCAGAGCTTCGTAGAGGGTCGGTGTCCGGGTTCGCCAGCTTACAGCGTCGGATAAGGTGGTAAAGCAATGTGGCGCGCAAATGCGCGCCACCTCCATCATCGAACGGTGAACTGGATGTGCAGAATGACGTCGCTGAGACTCTCCAGCAGCGCTTTCTGGTCTCCGGTGGCATCTGCAAAGCTCAGCGTCATACCACTTTCATCCGTTAAATCAAGTCCCTCGAATGGCAGCCAGCGGGCCCCCCAGCGCGGATCACCGCTTCCATCATTTGCAAACAGCCCGTTATCGTGCATTGTGTGTGAAATTGCGCATTCACTGCAGCCAGCCGGCAGTCCGCCGGCATTAGTCCGCAGGCGTGCCTTGACGTTCTGATAAGGACCCAGCAGAGCCGGCAGCGTGACAGAAATACTGCGTACCCGCAGCATATTGCTACCTCCGGTGTAATCCGGCGCCACGTTCAAATCGTTCAGGTTGAAATGGACACCCAGTGTTTTCATGCCACCGTCATTACTGCTAACTGTCAGAGTATTCAGCGGGTCATTTTGGTCATCATTTAATGAGCCATTATTCACCAGTATATAAATAGCTTTCTGCAGAGACATATCGTCGCCGAGTTTGTCTTTAAAAAATGTTGCCAGTGACACGGTCCGGGTGACCTCCAGCTCGCGCTTCTGATGTTTCATCCAGGCCATTTCCATCTGTGCCAGACTCAGCATCAGCCCTTCGCCGGCCATCAGCCCTGCCCATGCCCCGTTCCAGGTCCCGGTTTTCAGGTAACTGCCTCCGTCATTTTTTTCCCACTGCAGCGCTTTTTGCGCCATCATGCATAATGAGGCTGTTAAGTCATAATACTGATAGTAAATGGTTGCAAGACGTCCGCGCAGCCAGCTGTACATGGCCTTACTGGTAAACTTGCTCTGGAACTGCTCAAGTAGTGCTGTCGCATGTTGAGACTGGGTTTTCATATGGGCTATCTGCATCATGGCAGAGTTCTCACGTACGCTCAGAGCCGTGAGCTGCGCTTCCAGCCCCTGAATCTCCTTTTCTGCCGAACGATACTGGATATGCCACTCTTCGTGACGGCGGCGATACATTTCTTCCTGCTGGATGCGTGAGCCGGCAATGTGCAGGCCGCTCGCAGCAATTTCCAGGCCAATACCCATTGCGTTCAGTGGTCCATCATATTTCATCCCGCCGTTGGCCAGACCAAAGATATTCGGGGCAATGCCCGCCGCCGCACCCGCCACGTAGAGTGGTTTGATAGCCGCCCCCATCGTCTCTGATGCAGTCAGCAAATTCATCGAATGAATTTCACGGGCATTCACATTTTCCTGATACAGCCCCTTATAGTGGTCGCGTCGGATTTTTACAGTGTCGATCGACTTCTCCAGCGTGCCGCGTTCAGCCGCCAGTTCCCGTAACGACTGCTCCTGCAGGTTGACGCTGCTGGCGGCGAGTGACGCTCCTTGAGTGTTCAGCAGTTCATACAGCGCTTCCGCATCCTGGCTCAACAGTATCTGCTGCATGGTGCTGCCAAACTGGATAAGCTGCGAGGCCATGCTGCGCGCGCTCTCAAGTAAGGGTGTAAAGCGCAGCGCGGGAATGCCGGTGATAGCTGGAAGCGTATTGTCCCCCCCTCCTTGCGCCGCCACAGCAGCGGCCAGCAAGTCTTTGGGATCGGCCGAAGTGGCAAACAGAGGCAACTTCAGCGGCTGCCCATCTATAGTCAGATTATGACGCAAGTTGTACAGACGAATGCGCAGGGTTTCCCAATAGCCCAGCATCACCTCGTTGACCTCTGGCAGGAACATCATGATGCCGGCGGCCTGCACGCTATTATCACTGTGGCGGATGCCCTTCGCTATCTGACTGAGCGCATCAATATGCTCAGTCAGCGCCACGTCAGCGGCCACACTCCCCAGATTTGGCCCTTTCCAGTCCGGGCCTGCGTCGATCCACGGCGCCTCCCCGAGCAGGGTGAGGGCCCGTCCATACCATACCTTTGCCTCAGCCAGGGTATCACGCTCCATCTTGCGGTATGCCGCATCGCCTTTGCCTATAGTGATCTCTAGCAGGCGCATGAACGCGTTGAGCTTATAGTGCATCGGGTCGTTCTGGGCTACCGCATCCGGATCGTAGGACTTGAGCGGCTCATCGTTCCAGCTGGTGTCTTCGTTGAGAGGGCGTACGTTCCACATTCTGTCATCTGGCTTGCCATGGACGATATAGCCTGACGGACTGAAAATGTATTTCAGCCATTTTTCGGCGAGGTCAAAACTCTCCTCCTGGAAAAAGCGCTGCATGACCATCATGGGGGTGTAATAGAAGAGTTCCCAGAAGTAGATGGCATTTGCACCTGAAAAATCCATCTCGCCCCAGTTATCCTGCTCATAAATTGGCGGCTCAGACAGCGACGACTGAGTACTAAAATTAAGAATGGTGTCAATGCCGCTGGCGGCTTTTTCAGTCAGCTGGCGGGCAAACAGTGTATTCAGGCGTGTGCGCGTTTCGCCGTGCTGCAGATACTGCGCGCGCTGGCCTTCTGTCACCTTCTCGCCAATGACGTCGACCGTGAGAGCTTGTGTCTGTGCAGCCTTATACACTCTGAGCTTCCAGGTCCGTTTTTTACCGTTACCGCAGGTCAATTCTACCGTGTGAATTACCTCTCCACCGTTAATTTCAAATTTAGCACTTTTTGGGTAAGAGGCTTCTCGCCAGTGATACTCAACGGTTCCATTCTCTAAATTCAAATCCCTGCTGGCTGTGTATCCATCATAAGTATTATCTGTCCCTCCTTTTGTAATATTACTTTTTACTTCATCCTTGGGGAATGTAGTAGGGCCACCATTATACTCTGCAGGGATGATGTTCGATGTCTGAAAGGATGTTGAACCGAAAAGTTGTTGAATATTCAAACTAATGGACGTTTGCTTAGTAAACATCAGGAAGGTCAGATTAATATGACTTATCTCACTGAATTTAACGTAACTTTTGTATGAACCATACTGGTATGTCACTCCGTCCACTGTACCCTCACTCAAAGGGAATTCTCTACTTCCGATATGTGTCCACGGATCAGATGTTCTTTTTTTAGGAAAAATTATATAAAATTGCACGTATTCATGCATGTCCATGGCCCAGATGCCATTCAGACCACTTGACGCCAATGTTGAGTGGATGGCCTTACATACATTTTTTGTATCTTTCAGTACAGGGTAAAGGTCCCGCAGCATCAGCAACGCTCGATCTGCTACTGAAGAAGGATCAAGAGCTACTACTTGAGTCAGACCCATCTTTAATCTATAGGAATTATCATCAGTGTCTTGTTCAATGACAGACACCTTCAGGTCGCTATAATCAAAGCGTTCAAAACCTTCAGGCACGCCAGAAGGTGCGGTGAGTTTTTCATCAACAGTCAGTCGCAGAGGGTCAGCGACGTCGGGTACGGGGATGTAAGGAGGTAATATTTTGCTTAAGCCATCAGTATCCAGTACCAGCCTGAAATCTTCCCATCCGCCCCGAGAAAAATCATTCGGCTCAAAAGTCATGTCTTCGTTAATAACAACGTGTCCCTTGAAGGAAGACTCTGGAACACCAGACGTGTCCCCTTTTTTATAAATTCCCGCCACCATCTGCTGTCTTTCGGGCCAGACCGACAGATAAAGCGACAGATCTTTAATCGCGTTATCATTGAGCAAGGTTTCCAACTCAGTCGTGTTCGGGTAGATATACGTTGCTGGCTGGCTCCAGCCCCCGTCATAGCGCAGCCAGGACATTTTCAGCTCCCAGCTGTACCGCCATGCGGTCTCCTGTCCTTCATCATTCCTGGCCGTTGCATCTTTTTTTCGCTCCACCCACCCTAGATAGAGACGTTCCTTGTATACCACCGGACGTATAAGATTGCCGGATGGCTGCGGTGCTGCAGTAATTTTACTCCAGCCAGTCCAGGCATTAGCCGGAAGGTCTCCTTCAGCGGAGCGCTTCCCTTCATCCAGCGAGCGCCACCAGTATTCCGGCGGCGTCATCTGGTTACGTCCCACGAGCCAGGTTTTGCCCTCATCAGGATTTGAACTGTCATGATAACCACTGATGGTCTCCAGGTTTGCCACCTCCTCAAACCCGGTCAGGTATCCCATAAAGGCGTCACCCACGGTATCGGTATTGATTTGTGCTTGCCCCAGCACCTGCAGCATGTCGTCCATCATGCTGGTCTGCCCCAGGCGCATCGTCGGGTCAATGTAGTTTTCCGGGTAATACATCAGTTTCTGACCGCCCACCCAAGTGCTAAAACGAGCGTTCCACTGTAGCCAGTCGCGGAAAAACAGACCATCTAACGCATCCCGAACAACCCATTGGCTGTCGGGGTCCGACGGCGAGAGGCTCAGCACGCGGTGGATAAATATCTGCAGCGAGGTAATCGCCTCCGCGATCCTTGAGGTTTTCACCTCCGGGCCGTTAAGGTTATCTGACAGGAGAAAGTTAAACAGCTCCTCACGACTGCTGACGCCCAGGCGGGTAAGTGAGCTTTGCGCCAGCAGCCAGCCACTGAGCGCCCCGCTGAGCCCAACAGCCACGATGTCTTCGGCGGACCGCCGCTGTACCGCAGGCAGCGCTGCGGTGAGCGTATCAGCCACCCTTTTCCAGTCGCCCCATGTCGTCGACGAGCTGGACAGGTAGTCAAGCTTCATCAGTTGTCCGATATCTGATGGCGTCACACCAAACGCCTGCGACAGCTTTATCCACTCCAGTACAAGGCTGATTTCGGGCCAGCTGGCAAGCTTCGTGTCGTCCAGCCTTCCATTGCGGGGTTTGGCTTCTGCGGCCGCCTGCTCCACGATGGTTGAAGAAAGTCCCGTCGCCTGTGCCAGCACGGCCAGTGTCACCCCGTCCGCCGCAAGACTTTTGACAACTGCCGAGCCCGCACCGCCCCGATCCGGAAGCGTCCTGAGCCACTCGCTGAACTGGCCCAGTGCCATGACAACCTCTGCGCTGCGCGCCAGCGTTGCGCCCGCCTTTGCCAACAGCCGGGCCGGGTTCGCCACAAACAGTGCCAGCACCTCCGCCGTCACGCCGGTGGCGTGCACAATTAGCGCCATCTGTGCCAGGCCATAGGCAAATGCGGTTAGGGCTGAGGTATCAACCTGGTCAGGTTCCTCTTTTACCAGGAGTGTCCAGAATTCCGCAAGCGTATTCCCCCCCGGCTTTGCACCGTCGGCCCACGCCAGCAGGGCGCGGGTGAGGTCCTCTCCGGGCAGGTTAAGAGACGCGGCCAGCGTCGGAATGAGAGCAAGGGCGTAGTTACCGAAGTCTGGGTTTTCTGGCAGCGACGCCGCAAAAGCTGCCGTGCGCAGGGAGGTCAGCAGGCTGGCAATCTCACTACCGGGTAAGATGTGAGCGACATCGCGCGTCATCAGCATCATGTCCCCTACCGTCCAGCCGCGGGCACGGAGCCATTCAACTGTGGCACTGGCGCGAACAAATAGCGCATTCCACTGCTGAACTGGCCTGCCACCAAGCTCTGAAGGCAAGTCGAGCATTTTTAACAGCTGCAGCAGCTCCTGAGGGGACAATGATAATGCACGAGCCCAGAGGCTGATGGCGTACATGCCGGAAATATCTTCCAGGTTAAGCTCGAGCTTAGATGCTGAAACGGAGGAGTCGTAAATTTGCCAGAGGGTCCACATACCGTCATCATCCGTGCAAAAGGCACGCTTTAGAGTCGCCTTGATATCTGCGTGGTCGGGGTCGTCAGGTAAAAGGATTATTGTCTTATTATCATCCGGATAAAACCCTTCTTCCGTCAGCGGCGGAGTATTGAAAATGCGGTCCCATTGGCTACTTTCAACGCCATGTGTGACCTGAGAGATCTTCCCTTTGGACATCACCAGCGCCTCCTCATGGGACACACTATAGTGCTTCATAAGCAGGGTGGTACGGAACAGCAGGGTGAGCGTCTCATTAGTTATCTGGGTGGGACTAATGCTATTAACAACGTCTTCCAGCACGCGGGGGGGGAGACCGGTAGCTTTATACAGGCGAACGGCTTTGTTAAGCCTCAGGGCATAAACATACGCGGAGCCCAGCGGGGTAATATTCCATTTTACCCGGTGGAATTCGCCATCTAATCCGCCTTGATCAACACCTGGCCACCATTTACCAACCCGCAGCGAGTCCTCACCAGAGAGCTTAAACGTTGCTTTATCTGCAGGTTGAGCATCCTTCATATCTATCGTGATACTGAATGGTTCATTATGGCTGTACGGTTTCTGATCATTTTTCCACCGTATCGTTGGGTTTGTTCCGGTATACCCCGGACAAAGCGCGTACCCTTGCTTTCCGGAGAATTTTGTAACACCCTCAATCTTAAGGGTTTTATCAGAAAGTGGATAAACTCTAAGCGTGTCGTTATTATTAAATTCGGTCAGCTTGATACGGTAGATATTCCCTTCAATAACTGTGTTTAGGGTATCCAGTGAATATGTATCAAAATTGAGAACATCACTATTGATCTGCTTTAGCTCATCATCTGTCAGCCCATACCAGCGGCGCAGGGTCTCCGGGTCCAGAATCGACAGCGGGTCAACTCTCTCCCCAAAGTATTTCTTAAATTTTCCTTCGGCGTTTTCCTCCGTAATTTCATCCGTTAAAAGATGGTAGAGCGCCGGAGGTATATCGTAATGAATCCCCGCCATAGTCGGGCCACTGAGGAGGCCGGTAACCCGCGGTGCTGCCAGCAATTGACCATAAGAGGGGTCTTTCTGCAGACACACCTGCCGTAGGCGAGCGTGATGAAGGTGAAAAGGCGTAGTGCTGCTGGTCAGGTGCGTTGCCAGCGCCTGCATAATTTCATCATCGCTGACTTCGCCCTTTTCATCCAGTTCGTTGCGCATCCTTTCCATCAGAATTTCATTCGACAGGCTAAGTGACGTGACCTCCCAGTCCATATTTTCCTGGCTAAGAATAAGGCCTGAAAGGTCGGGGCGGCGGGTATCGATATGCCAGTCAGAGGATGGAGGGTAGAGCTTGCAGGCGTTACGGTACAGTTCCGTCAAGTACGCCGCCGGTGAAAACATCGAGGAGACGTCGCCGGGTCCGACATATGCTGCCTCCCTGCCAAACCACTCCTCATAATCCTGCAGCGACACGTCTGGATGCTTCAGACCAAACCGCACAGCCGCCGGAAGCAGCGGAGAGGCTCGGATGAGCAGTTTTTTTTCCATAATGCGCAGGTCATCATATTCTTTTTTTGCCTGCGTATGTAGCGCCTGCGCGTTCGGCCAGTCACATTCCTGACCGGTATTCTTAATGCTGCGCTGGATTTCGGACGGGCTGAATAGCGCCAGGGCCGCCCTGCTTTTAACACCGAGGGTGTCTGAAGCGGTACTGAAAAGTGTTGTGTACTCAGATTTCATTGAGGGGTTCCTTAGGGTTCTGGGCGCAGCTCGAGCGAGCATGCTTGTTGTTGTAGATGAAATTTAACTAAATCCGTATGCCTGAAACCGCCAGACATGTCGTTTATAGATTGCGAACGCTGACACAATCCGATATCGGATAAACACCGGAAGCCCCTTTTGTAAAGGGTAGAGCTATGGCGCTGATTGCGCTCACCTCACTTATGAAGGCCCCGACTATTACGGTATAAACCTGGGATATACCAGGCCTAAAACCATGTCGGAAAGAAGGCGAGCGAATGCCTGAGCACGCCACCAGCCAGCTTCCGTCTGCACGTAAATACCGGTTCAGCGAGTAACACCCTCTGACTCCGTGTAATACGTCAAAACGGTTGCGGGCCGGACAATTCACAGTGCCTTGCATCTTTCAGTGCAGCGTCTTACGGCGCGCCGCTTCTGTTACCTCAAGCCATGTGTCGTTTTCGTCTTCGGAGACCGTGAACCAGGGATAACAGTGCGTGCGACATTCATAATTTGCCCAGACGCCGTTCACGTCTTCGCCGGCAGCGCGGATGATTCTGTACTCGCGCCCCGTCGCATCACGAACGTGCGTGTCCGCATATATTCCGTCACGGGCGCTATCGTCGCTGACCCATCTCCAGTCGTTGAGGTAAAATGGCAGCCAGACGCGTACCGGCTGACCCTTATTGTCATACTCTGTTTTGCCGGTCACGGCCCAGCGTACCGTCGCATGCTCGCTGACGGCAGCACCGCGATCACTGGCCTTAAGTCCTCCTGCCGCAGTGCGTACCAGGGCGTCTCCGGGCGGGCTGAGCACGGCCGTCTGCAGAAGCTGGCCACCGCCGTACAGCATGACCTGAACCCTGACCTGCTGCTCCGGATCATCGTCATAGCGATCGGTCTGAATACGTATGATGTGAGGCGGCGTTCGCAAGTCATCAGACTCATTCAGCGTTATGCCGTCTCGGCTGAGCTGCTCAGCCCGGCGTCGCCACACCAGCTCGCCGCAGCGGATGCCCGAAGGTTTTCCCTGCGCATCAGGGAGCTGCCGCATCCAGCTGTCAGTCACTAGCGTGAACGCCTCGTGAACTGGCACGCCTTTTGTTTCATTCAGTGCCACCGCGTCATATGCGGTCACAGGTGGCGTGAAAAGGATATCTCTGAAAGGCGAATAACCTGCCTGTTCCGCCTTTTCAGCACCAGGTGGCGTTTCGGTCCCGTAAAAACGGGCCCATGAGACCCGCCCCAGTGCGTCCAGCCTGGCATCTGTGATGTTATCGTTAATGTCCTTTATCCTAACCGGGGTAATGAAGCGCCAGTCAAAACGTTCGACGCTGGTAAAATGGCTGATATCATCTGTCGCCTCACGAACAGCCAGATAGTGTTCGGTGTAGCGTATTGCGGTTGCCCTGACGAGCTCGCTTTCGCGATACGTTTCAGGCAGCCAGTACCCGTTGGCATCGTGATAGGTAAAATGACTATGCCGACCGCTCCAGGCTTCATTCACAGCAGGAGCGTGTGGAACGGTGACGGGATGATATCCGCCACGCCTGAGGAGGGATTCAAGGGATTCTGCCTGCGTCTTTTGCGAAAGCAGCTGGTGCGCATCCGTAAATGTCGTGCCTTCAGCATCTGCCAGCGCCATCCGCCAGAAGAGCGCGTCCGGCACCGACGCGGCCAGCGCGCTGGTGAACGCCTCTTTTTCCACAGCACTCACGGCCAGCGCAGGCGGTGCATTCTCGGTGACCGCGTCATGCATAAACCAGCCAGCCACCAGGGGCAGCCAGGCATCGGGTATGCGGCTCTCCTTTTTAAGCTGCAGGCGAAGCGGTTCTGGCAGCAATTCATCGTTCATATCAAGAAGCCGCTGGCTCAGACCGTTAACCGACACGGCTTTTTTCAGCGCAGCCCGGATGACCGTTATAGCGTCGCTGTCATCCGGTTTCTGCTGAAGATATTTCACAGCCTCCCCGGCCAGAATAACCGGGGGCAACTCCGGCAGACGCCTGCGCATGCGACACAGCACGGAGTCATGGTCCTGTGTGCAGGTATCGCTGAGGGCGTTAGTGGCCAGGTCTCGCAGGGTTTCTTCAAAAATAGGCCGCAGGACATTCAGCGACTGCTCATCGTGCATGGCTGTCTCGGTGAAAGCCAGCAGCGCCTGCCTGTCAGGCACGTCCGCAAGCGACTGGCCGTCTTCAGCGCTTCGCCAGTGTGTCCGCATAAAACTGTCCAGAACTACGGAGCCCTTACAGGACAGCAGGCGATCAATTTCTCTCTCACCGCTTGTGGTGTTCAGCAGAAATTCAATGCTGAACCCCTCTCGCGGGAGAGTGTGGTTTTGCAGTCCTTTAGGATTTCCTTCAGGATGGGTGCTGCCATACCAGATAACGTCCGAGCGAGCTGTGTCAGGCAGGCCAGTCGCAAAGTTAGTTTCTGAATCGAGGTTATGAACGCAGGCACGCATCAGCTTTATCCAGCAGTCATACTGCTGCGTATCCGTACTTTCCCTGATGAGTCCCTCCGGCAGTGAGGCCGGATAAATATTTCTGTCATCTTCCTCTTCAAGCAGAGCCTGCGGGGAAAGCAGCCGCGGGTAGGATACTGTCGCGCTTTCAAGTACGGCACCGTACCTGTCCTGCCGCAGAACGATGGTCTGGGAAACAACCGGGTCCTGATGGTAGCGCTCGCAGCTGTAAGTCATACTTTCCACCTGCGTTACCAGCGAAGCGGGCTTTTCGCTGAAGTATGTAGTGCAAGCACAGACCTGCCAGCGCGAAGTGCTTACGGTGTAAGGTGTTGTGCTTTTTAGCGTAGCGTCGAGGCCGTACACTTCAGCGCGCTGCAGCGCACCGCGCAGGCTTCTCCTGAGCCAGGCCTCCGTTTCGGCGTCGGGCACAAACGCTTCCTGTCGGTTTTCATCCTGAGCCTGACGCATAAAACGCTCAGGGCGCTGCGGGTATTCCATTATTCCATTAAAGGTGCCACGGAGATGTTCATCATGCTCCCGCAGGCCTGTCATAAACCAGCTTCGCACCTCTGCAGGCGGTGCCATCTGTTCTGACGTGCCGCGGGTGAATGCATGCGTGTCACGCTGTATAACCTGCCTGAATCCTGCGAACTCTTTTTCCTTACCATCCCAGACGCCGCCGAGATAGCGCGTTTCGCTGCCCAAAATCAGGCCGGTGATATCATTCACCTGCGTGACCTGGCTTACGGTGTGGACAGCGAATGGCAGATAGCTGACGGGTGTTTCGCCCGCTTCCTGACGTGCTTTTTTTTCGTCAAGCCAGGCCTGCGCCGAGCTGCGGTAAGAAAGCAGCGTCCTGGAACCGGTGTTTTCGCATATTTCCTCAAGCAGCCATGGCTTGGATACGTTCAGGTCAAGCAGCCAGGTGCGCGGAGAGAGACCCGGCTGCGCGTGGGGAACGGTCAGCAGGACGCTGGCCACGCCAAGTCCCTGCACGTCGGCCACCTGCACAGTGCAAAGTCCGTCGCCGCGTATCCCATCCGGCAGAGGGATGGTGCCCGCCTCTCTGAAAGAGTTACCGCTTTCGTTGATGAACAACCGCAGCCCCTCGTGCGCCAGATACAAAATGTCCGGCGTACCTGAACCATCGGTATCGGCCAAAAAAATGCGATCTGGTGAAAAAGATTCTTCAGAAATGTCGAAGCCCGCAACGGTTATGGCTTCGCCAAATCTGCCATAACCCAGCGAAGGCCAGTAACGGACGCTGCCTGCCGTTATTTCCGTAAGGTGCTGCTGACCGCTGCCGGGCAGGTCGGCAAAAAGCACGAGCCGGTGCGCATCATCTCCGGCCGGGAGCGGCCAGGTTCCGGTGTACATCTGGTTCACGCCCTGCTTCCAGCCCCGTTTACCGTCTGAGGGCCACACGCGTACAGCCCGCGGCCCCACCATGACAAGGTCACTCAGGCCGTTCCCCGTCAGATCGGCCAGCTGCGCCTGTGGGTGCATAAATTCCGCCGGCAGTGCATTGAAAGGCACAAAGCCATTCCAGCTGCCGTCCGGGTCCAGCGTAAAACTGCCCGTGACGCCAGGCAGGGGTACCACCTGCTCAACCCGACCGTCGTTATCGAGATCCATCAACTGCCAGCCCGACAGGGAGGGTATTCGCTCAAGCTTTTGCGCAGCCCCCCATGTCACAGCATCAGGCCCGGCTCCATCGGATATATCGCGCTGCGGTGCGCGGTACCACCATCCACTGGTATCCTGATAAAGGAGACCCGGCAGCCCTTCCCCTTTCAGGTCTGCCATCTGCCAGTATTGCCAGGAAAAACCCTCCAAATCTGCCCGGTACTCCCACGCGTGACTGTCCGGCAGGGGATAAGGCTGTGAGAGCCCGAATTCCACGGGCGGCAGGGTCACAGGCGCGTCGTCCTCATCGGGCTCATAAGCAAAAATCTGTGCCGACGTCAACCAGCTCACAACGGGGGAAGTTTTGTGCGTCAGCTGCAGACGACTGACAAGCACCGGCTTCTCGTCACCGCTTCCGTCCATAAGACCGATACGATGAAAAAGTAAAAACTCACGGCCCAGGCGGCGTGTTCTCACCTCAAAGCCGTAATGCCATCGGGATAAGGGATCGGGACGCACCGGCCACGCGGTACGGACGTCACCGCCTGTTGTGTCCACAGCATAAGGGGGCGGGAGATCAGAAGGGGTGTTGCGTTCGCCGTAGTCAATAATCAGGCTGCACAGCCAGTTATTCTCTGCAAGGGCTGCCGGATTTTCGGGTACGAAAAAACACAGTCCGGGCGTTGTGTTTGCCCAGTGTATGTGGCTCAGGTAGCATCCCGCTACATGGAGATGCTGTGACTTTTCAGCCTCGCTGCAGTTATCGTCGTTCTCAGAGCGCCACCGCCAGAGAATATGTTCACCACGTGCGTTAACCTGCTCTTCAAGCTTCCATTCTGCAATGCGGCAGGCATCGCCGGGGTCTGCGAGCCTGGCATTATCTGACCAGCCGTATAACGCCAGGCCCCCGTCGGGAGAAAATGCAATCCAGAATGATCGCACCGTCAGGCCGTCGCTCAGCTCTTCCCAGTACTCAGTGCGGCTTGCTGTACCGCTGTAGCGCGACAGGTATCGGGTCACCCTGAAGCTGCCGCTCTGCTTAGAAAAAGGCAGTGCAGTACGCATTTCGGGCACGCCGGCACGGATAAGTTCGGCCCCATCCGGTCCGTTTACTGATTCTACGTCTTGGTAATCCGGCACACCAAAGCGGGTATTGCGTCCTATGGCCGGCACCGTCAACTGCCAGCCGAGACCGAATTCGCTGTTTCCTGCTGCGCTGCTGTAGCTGAGCGCCGGGCCCGGCGCAAACCCCCTTCCCGCGGAAACCGGCAGCGGAATACTCCAGCCCGCCACGCCGTCCGGGCCGCCGGCAGAAAGAGCGCCGCTGCTGCCGGTGAGCGTGCCTCCACCTTTGGGTAGTGAGGGTGGGTTAAAAACGCTGCCCGACGAGTTTACAGGCGCAGTTAAAGACATTTCAGACATAAATGACCCTCAGAACATCGCACCTCAACGGGCGATTTGGCAGAGATTAAAAGATGAAGGGCTATGTGCCGCAAGCATACAGAGTTATCCAGAATCAAAAAATCATGCTCTGTATTAAGAAATATCATTACGAAAGACATGTATGCCTCATTGCTTTGTGCAGCACCTTTTTAAGAAACCTCATGTGCGTTTGAGCGCTAGTCACTTCGCTCCAGGATTTATGAGATTTACAAATCAATTTCTGCAATCGAGACGCTAGATATAAACATTTAGAACATCACTAAGAAAAATTCCAATAATCAGACGTAAAAATAAACAAAGTCACAAGCGATAATAGTTATTAACATCATCTCAAACCGCAAGGCAACCCAACGACTGAAAGTTAGCATACGGCCTGTTTTTATTTAAATTTACTCAGAACTCACTCAAGCAGCAGCGTAGTTCAGCCCCAAAAATCTCATTCTTTAGCCGATTAACGCGGGAAGCTTTACCTGGCATCATGTCTTCACTCCCGACACTATCGCCGCCAACTAATGACAATATAAGAAACATTTACTCTTGTCAGGGCTTAGTCAGACAGGCATTTTAGATATACTAACTAACACTCCTTTCGAAGTTTTAAGTTATACCCACGTTTGATTTACGACGTACGGTTTTCACTACATAACAGCGCCTGAGAGTATGCATTTTTAGTCTTTTATTGATTAATGACTAAACTCTGCATAAAACGATTAATAATTTTGCAATGAATAGTTGAAAAAATTTTCCCAGATAAGAGTTATTCATGCACTTCATAACTAGCCCTTTACATAGAAATCAATTGAGGAACAGATTTATGCCTGTCAAACATGTAGCCCTGCATGCGGGTACGCCAGAAATTACTGTGACAGGTACTGCCGGACCGGTCTGCTCACTAAGCCTTCTGCGAACTCCGGGTGAAGAAGATAAACCTCCACGTCATCTTTTATCACGCACTCTGGGTGCCCAGCTTACCCGTTCCGTAACTCTGTACGGTGCCCGTCCCCTGAACGGCGACACACCAAATGCCACAATAGTTTCTGGCACGGATGGTCAGACCGTTAAGCTGCAAACTGCCGATGGTGATACCACTCTGAGTTTAACGACAGCAAGCGGTCAGCCCCTTTGGATCAGAAATGCGCAGGGCACGGTGAATATATACGGCCATGAGGATTCATCTGCAGCCGGTCGTATTCAGACTATCAGCGAGCAGCCGGCAGGGGGTAAAATTCGCATACGGGAGATGTTTGCATGGTTGCCTGCGGACATTTCCTATAAAAACAAAAATATCGCAGGCGGCCTTGGCCGCCATTACGACAATGCAGGCTATAACGATATCCTGTGTCTGTCACTTACGGGAAAAAGGCTGATAACAAAGCAATATTTACTGGCCTCAGAAACAGAACTGCCTGACTGGAATACCGGCGAACAGCCGGATATGGAGGAGCCTCTTGCTTTGCACAGCACGTACGATGCTACAGGGGCACTTCTGACACAGATAAATGCGGCCGGTAACGCTCTTATTACAGCGTATAATGTAGATGGATATATCAGTGAAACGCGTATGTGCCAAAAGGCCCTGGGTGCAGATAACGATGTAGTCACTTTGTTCGATGTTTTACGCAGTGCTGACGGACTGATACTTTCACAAACTTCCGGCAACGGTGTTACTGAAGATTTCCAATACAATCAGCGGACCCGGCATGTGATTCGGCACGTCATCAGACGTGCTGATGCCATCCTTAGTGATCTGCATTATGAATACGATCCAGCAGGCAATATCGTCACGCTTAATGAGGCAGAGACTGCAAGTCAGTGGCATCGCAACCTGTACACTGATGGTGAGCGCACCTTCACATACGATACGCTTTACAGGTTAGTTCAGGCCTCGGGACGTGAACGTCTTCCAGATTCAGGCAGAGGTCCGCAGACTGTGCTTAATGTGAACAGTGCCTGCAGCAACACTGTATGGTCTCCATACCAGGAAAATTACATCTACGATGACGGCGATAACCTGACCCGAATTATTCATACAGGCAACAGGCCTTGGACACGAGAGATTGAGGTATCTGCCTCTTCAAATCGTGCGCACTCACAGGAGCAAGGTAGTAATCCAGATGCAGGCTTTCTGGCGGGTGGTTTACAGACGCACCTCGCAGACGGCCGCAGCCTTGAATGGTATGCTGATGGTCAGCTTAAACAGGTTAACCCAGTAACCCGGGAGTGCGAGCCCAGCGACACAGAAACCTACTGTTACAGCAATAAAGGAACGCGTACGCGCAAAATCAGCAGAACGAAAATATCCGGAGGAACGCAGATTTTTAAAACCACCTACGCAGGAGGAATTGAAACCCGTCAACGTAGACTGAAGGCTGCAATTACGCTAGATATAGTGATAACCGAGACAGATAGAGTAAGGCTGACAGAAAACAGAGAGACCGGTGAAGTATATCTGCACTGGATATTCCCAGACTATCTGGGAAGCAGTGGGATTCAGACGGACTGGGAGGGAAGGATCACGTCACGGGAAGAATACTATCCATACGGGGGAAGTGCCGGAGCTGATGAAGAGCTGATAGAGGTCTGCGATCGCACGCGTCGCTATTCGGGAAAAGAACGAGATGCCACTGGACTGATTTACTACGGCTGGCGTTACTATCAGCCGGAAACGTGTCGCTGGCTTTCAGCTGACCCAGGGGGGCTGAATGACGGGATCAATCTTTACAGGTTTTGCTGGAATAACCCTGTCAATGTTATTGATACAGATGGCCGTGGTTGCGAAGGCATTAATGCAAAATCTCATACAAATGGAGCCCAAAGCGACAGTAATGATTTAACAAGTCAGAAAGCAAAACAGAACTGGTCAAGACTTAAAGGGATTGTATTTCCTGACAATCCTTCAGTATTTCCGCGGGTACACAAGAGTTACTTGTTTGAGCGTTTTACCGATGAAGAACGTCAAACACCGTTTTCTCGCAACTGGAAAGGTGTCCAACAGTGGACTCAGGAGCAAAGAGCAGATAACGCATTTGATATCCAAAACGGATTAATCAAACTCGAAGGAGAGAATTTTAGTAGCTATATTTCAGCATCCAGTAATGGGATAGTTTCGCATATAGATAACTGGAAAAGTAATGCGATTGGATATGTGCTTGGCCGCATTGAGGGAGTAAAGAAAATTATAGGCTTTGTTCCTGAGCTTGATGTGGTGCATCATTCCAGTGTATTTGCTGGACAAGGAGTATTGGATGCCGGAATGATAACAATAGCTAATGGCAGGATAGCATATATTGAAAATAAAAGCGGTCATTATCAGCCGGATATCAGCAGAAAACTGCATACATTAAAATTCCTCAAGGAAAAAAATGTAGACCTTAGTGAAACATTCATTTCTGAAAGAACAACGCCACAAAATCATTACGAATCAGACATATATTTTGCCGATGAATTTCTGGAGAAATATCCAAAAGGATTGCCATTAGAATCTTATGATGAAAAAGATCACGACTGGCTGCCTCACTCCTTTTCACTTGCCCCTTTAGAACGTGAAGTAATGAGGGCAAGTGATGAACAACATCGACAACGACTGATTTTTTCCGGCAGATTATGGACATCGAATGGCCAGAGTCTGAAGCTTGCAAGACATGTATGAGATATGAACAAAAGGTATACAAAATCTTTTGATAGACTACCTTAAAAAAGGTATATCAATTATTCACTAACTGCCTGTGATGTGCCTGATGATATTGTCAGGCCTCCACCTATTAAGGGATGGGATTGTAAAAACATGCTCTAAGTAATGAAAGGCTCCTCTTTCCTGGTCACTGAATGGCAAGCCATTTTAAAAATCAATTTTATAACCTGATCTAAATTTATATTTTATTATAAACTCCTGCATTGCTGCCACTTCTCAAGACCGTGTACTTTCACACGCAGGAGCAGAACTTTGTAGGCGTTTAATTCTTCGCAGAGAAAAATCTGTTTTCGATCAAAGTAGCCGCAGGCATTGAGATATGGATGTTTTCGACCTTTTCTTTACATCAGATTTTGCAGGCTATGTATTACGTGAACCAATTACAGATAACACCTGACAGTGCGCTGAGGATGATCTGGTTTGTAAATATAGGGAGTAAAACTGGACTCAGTGACAACATTGTACGAAATATCACCGAAAAAGTTAAATTTATGGTGCATGATTTCGAATCAGGGTAGCGATGTGATTTTGTCAACACACTACGCTTTAATGCTGCGAAGAAAATAATCTTAAAGATTGTCAGAGTTTCTGAAGATGTTCCGGCGCTTTATAAGCCACATAAAGGGTATAAGAGCAAATAGCACTTGTTCACAGAACACACTATTTTTTAAATAAAACATACAGTTCGGAACCTGTTAGGGGCCAAAAATTCACAGGAGGTGTCACTTCGGTAAACCGTATTGAAAGTTTCTTCCAAAGTGGGTGGAATGCCTTGAAGAGTTTTAAAAAGCCAGATGCCAAACATAACCACCCAGGAAATTGATAAGTTTTTTCGTATGTCGTCCATTAATCCCTGAAAAGAAATATGAAATTGTTTTATGATGAAAATAACATACTATCATTATTATTTTATGACCTCGAAATAATATCACCGGGCTTACTTTAGCTGACGCTCGCTTAATATAATGAGAGGCCTGATACAGCTGCAATAGTCATAAGTATTGATTAGGCTTTTTGAATAACTCGCTTGCTTAGGGTAGGTAATAGTGTTTATTATGTCTCAGCCATAATGTATGAAGTGGCCAAAAAAATGGCCACAGTTTTGGTGTTTTTCATTGTCGACTTACCGATTCGTTGGAAGATAACCCGCAGTTATGTTCATGCGGTATGAGCGCGCTATAGTATCTCATATGAAAACCTGTTATTTCACGAGTAGCAACTCTGAAGTTTACGTAACACCGCCAGAATGACATTACGTCAAAACCTGGTAACATTAGCTGGTTCTAAGCCACTTTATTTACACTCACGCACAGGTTATCTGAGCAAATGAATAATGGTTAAGCTGCGGTGTGTGGTTCGCACGCTGACCCAGAATCATGCTGTGCATGCTACGAGTTAATTAACTGAAAGCAGATGAGTGTATGTACAGTAAATACTACAATTTTGTACATACATCAGTAAATATGAATCAGGTAGTTTTCATATCAGTTGTCGTCAATCCTCAGGGGAATAAATTGGCATTCAACCGCTGATTTTTTACATTCATATCCCTGGATACCAATTACGCCACTTTCTTTACTCCAGTTAAGCAGTTCCTCAATGGAAACAATGAGCGTCTTTAGTTTATGCTCATCACCTTTTTTATGATACTCAAGGTCGATTAAACCGTTAGCTCCGCTTAGCATGTATGTACAGTTAGTTAATGTTCCTCCTGTCTTGCTTTTATCAAAAGAAATATATTCCACAGCAGAAAACCCTGTAACTGCATATTTTTCATGCTGCTGAGAAATCCAGCGTCCCTCCCATCCCTTAAGATTTTCCGGCGCTGCATACACGCCATCAATATATTCTATACGTTCCGGCGCTGGACAACTCATTGTCTGAACGTTAAGAGCCATTACACAGGATGATGCGGTTAATAAAGCTGCCAGCAGACTAGCCTTTTGGGTATTATTCATTTTCTTCCTTATGTGATGATTTTATTATCCGCATCAGTGGCCGAATGAAAAACCTGGTTCCGTATGGGTATGTTAATTAATGATAGCAGCCCCGCGTCAAGAATCTCCTTAACCAGTTCCGTCGAACGTTGAGGATTCAATGTGCCGCGCATCAACTGACGGATTTCCCGAGGACTGGCATTAAACTGTGTGCAAAGTGCGCAGATATTGCAGCCATGCCTTGTCAGTTGTGGCTCAAAGTGATCAATACGTTCTGACAGGACCGTCTTAACAGTGGTTGTATCAATGTGTTTTACTTCCAGTTCGAAGTCACTTCGTAAACACGAACCAGATAAAGACCTATTTGAAGCAGTGTCTTTGACCGGATAGCTGATACTGTTACCGACTAATCAGTAATAAAATTATATATTTCATTTTTTAGCTGATGATTCCTCACAGAATTCAGTCGATATGAGCCCGCTACCGATCTCGTAATGCACCAGACTTGCACACTGTTTCGAACACCGACTTCTTCCATGCTGGGACGGCGCACATCACTTTTGAGTTTCGGATGGCCAATCAGAATAATTAGGACCTTTCTTTCCCCATCTGTGGCCAGCTCAGATAGGGGTTTAAGCGAGTTCAGTGTTTTCACATGCAGATTGTGAGCATCATCGATAAACAGGAGTACCGGCTTTTTCGCCTTGCGAAACATTGTCTGCAATTCACTGGCGCGTTTCTCGGAGTCGCCGGGGATTTTGATAATTTCTTATGTTTAAGGATCGCAAAACAACGCCGCTTCAGAAAGTAATGCCGTTAATTTTATCTTGCCCAGACTTAGTGAGCGGGCAACAATGACCTTGCCCTCATTTTTCAGGTGCTTGCTTAGCCGTTGAATGAGTAAAGTCTTTCCCGAGCCAATAAACGCAGTGAGTGCAATCAACCAACCGCCAGGGATAGCAACATTAAGGTCCCGGTGGATTTGCTCATGGTGGTCGGACTGGAAACAATCCACATCAACCGGTTCACCGTGTAAACCACAAAGAATAATGACTTCGGTAAGCGCAAGCTGCTGCCTCCTTTTCGCCCTGCAGTAAGCGTTCACGAACTGCTGCAATAATCGCGGGTATGTACAATGTTTCATCCAACAACTGTCCGATTATTATCCTGTCCTCTGCCCTGAGCATGCCCGGCGGCAAGCGCAACTCCCCGGCAAGAGCCAGTCGTGCCATCAGTGTACTGAAGTAAGTCAGTTCGCAAAAAGGATCTGGCCCCTCAAACTGCCCGGTTGCTATCGTCAGGGTGACACTTTCAACAATGTCAGTTTAAGCACCAGTACAAGCTATAACATCAGGTCTTTCCGGAAGTCCAGCGAACAATTGAAGCCAGTCTGCAGCAAGATACTCATCGGCCACGTGGTGGTATCCATACGACATCCAAATGTGCCAGACGTGAATAAAATCTCCCCTGTGAATCTATCCTGCCACCTAAGTAAATTATTCTTCTTTTGGATAAATGCGAAATGGCATCTGACTTGAATGCTCTTTCTCATTTTACTTAATCACCATTTGCAAATTACTTGAGCATCTCCAGAAAATTATCATTCTTAACTTGAGAGATGTGGAACAAAAGCGAACCTGACTAACCAGCCGTTTTGGTCAAATGCAGACACTTGTTATGTTTATTGCAGACAACTGCAGGAAGTTCAACGTACTTGTGCTTTCAGCACCATATCATCTATCATCGTGCAGACTATTCTCTCTACAGGCTTTGTCACTACCTGCTCATTTTTTTCATCATTTAAACATTATATAGACCCGATATGTTATCAATAAATGCACGCACCATTAGCTTAATTTATCATCCACCTGTTGTCAGGGTTCGCTTACAATTAAAGATGCAGAGGCATGAAAAGGCCCGGTTGCAATGTCTCTGACTGACTTATTGGGGTCCCGTAAAAGTGAGAATTTCAGGATTACACTGCTACTGCCATTTACGGGCAATAAAAAGTCATGGTTGTTTTTCAATTGAATACCGTCTGCGAAAACGCTTATTCCCAGTGCATTGTTGTCTGTGCCAATCAGGGAGTCAGACCAACTGACGGGGGTCATGTTAAGTCTCAAATTAATCTGGTGTTCATTTTTCCCCTGGCAGGTCACCGTGATTATTTTATTTTCATCGTTACCTCCCCCTTGGACCATCTTAATCTCACTCCTCTCAACAGAACCGAAATCAATATTTATCTGATTTCCACCATTTACAGAGCACAATTCAGGAGGAGGAGGAGGAGGAGCATAGCCAACACAGCTGTAACGCTGGCGATAGGTATTTTCCCCATAATTTAAAAAGACAGACCGAGGATCTGAAGGTCCTGCCGTCAGAAAAGCAACTATGCAGTAATTATATCCGGGTCTGAGTGACTTTTCGGGTATAACCCATGTGCCATGATATAAACCTATATAATCAGACCATCTGGCATTACCACTGTATGCTGCAGGAGTGGGCTCTACTTTGGGACGAAGATTGATTCCCCGAAAACCATCACACTGCGGATAGCCGCTTACAATAGCGCAATACTGAAGCCAGAAACCTTTTTCGCTGGCACCGGGCCAGGGCATGGCAGGTAAAACTGTATTGTCTCCGCCTGTGGAACGTATCGTCACCCGGCTTCCCGGGGAACAATATCCACCCGGACCATCGCATGTGGCTTCCAGGCCTGCCAGCGCCCTGAAAGAAAGTAAACAATATGTGCTTACTATTATCACAAGATACAATGGCTTAATTACTCTTCTCATTACATTCTCCATAATTAAATCCGATGGCTATGAGCATCTCCCGGAATCTGCACTGTCTGGTTCAGGGATAAGACAGCTCAAAAGTAGTAACTGCCATAAAACTCCCTTGCCTGATGTTACGCATTCGCAGGGCATCAGGCTCACCCTGTACAAATCCCCTTAACTGCAACTGCGTCATCCCACTGCTCAGAACCCTTCCTGCCAATGGTTGATTGAAAAGTAATGGCTGGCCACCTTCAAGCTCAAGTCCAATGGCTATGCCCGACGCAGGGCCGGTGCTTAAGGCCAGTAACCCCGGAAGAGAGGGATTTTCAGTGCCTTTGAACATCATGGTTACTGTATTGCCAATTCGTACATCACAGTTCAGGAGATTGATTGTAAAAATCTCCCCGAAGGTGCGGACATTCTGGTAAAGATATTTATCAGCGCTGATTCCAAGATCCAGTCTGATGTCTGTTGTTTCAGGATCCAGCACACACGGCTCTGCTACCAGCGCACCACTAAAATGCAGATTGTTCTCTTTTGTATAAGCATTGCTGCTGAGCCCGGCAATCGTAAGCAGGAGCAACAATGTCAGCCTTAGACGGAAATGACTAAGTTCAGTAATCCATGCCATTGCCTTTTCCTTACTGATAGGCTGCTACCAGCGTGGCCGTGAGACTGAAATCCTGTTCAGACAGTACAGTCCCCTCTTCCCTGACCGGCACAGCCTGTAAAACAGGCGGGTTCTGATAGTTGACAGGAATTACTGCATTGATTTGCAGAGGTTTACCATTTTGTAAAATGCGAATCCCCAGACCCGCAACACTGGTTTTCAGCGCTGTGCTTTCGAATCCTGCCGGTATACCTTTTATCGAAAGTCCTAAAGACCAGGCTTTATTTACTTCGTCGCAGGTCAGCGTATAAGGAACTGGTTTGACATAACGTTGACCATCTACCCTGTTAATACCGATGTTGCCAAACTGCACATTTATGTCCTGACCACCAGCTACGTGGCAAGGTTTTTTGCGCAGCGTACCGTGGAATTCTACCAGCCGCTCATCTCCTTTTTGTTCGGCATGTACACCAGGTTGTACCGCAAAAGTCGATAATGCCAGTATTACTACAGTGGTTCTTTTTGAGTAAATGGGGATATTTTTCACTGACATAAAACCTCAGTTAAAGGCCACTTTCAGTGTGGCAGTTGCACTAAAGTCCTGACCGTTGGCAAATGTGGCATCCTTTTCCACTATCAAAAGACTCTCAATTTTTGGCGGCAGCGCAGGATCAACGTCATACCATCGTCCAAGTTCCATATGGGTGTTATTGCGTAACAGCTTAATACCCAATCCGATGGCATCTGTGCTCAGCACAGTGCTGTCAAAGTTTGCACCAGTACCGGCCAGCTGAATCTGGATGCTTTTTCCACCATCGTCACCACTGCAGGACAAGCTGTAATTAAGTGGCTGTCGGTAGATACCAGCAGCAATTTCGCTGATAAACACATCTCCAAAATTAACCGAAACAAGTTTATCGCTGTTGAATGAGCAGCGCCCGTCTGCTACCACAGTACCGGAAACGGAAATGGCTATAGTAGTGGGATCCATTATCGTGAACGCAGGACCGGACAACAGTAGGCTAGCGACTGCTGTCAGCAACCTCCACTTTTGAAATATGGATAAACCTGCCCTGAAGTACCAGAAAATGTTAAATGAGCAGGATTTCTTCATCCACGAATTCTCAGCCAGGAGTTTACCGGGCAGGCATACTGTTTTGTGGATTCGCGCACGCCGGAGTATCTTCACACTTTTTCCTCCTTCAGTAAGCCTGACTCATTTTCCCATTTTCAGAACGAACTATTTCAGGTGCTTCATTCATCATGCATTGCAAATGACATTTTCTGTACATACATCGTAATGTTTTACTACTGAGCGAATGCAAGCGTAAAGCTGAAATTAAACCCATGCGGCAGGGCAATTTTCCGCCAGAATCCATGCGCATATCAGCATCTCGCTTCTCATTTTTACAGTCACTGACATTGCCTGCCCTGATTAATAATCCTGACTGCATATGACAGTAATACTGCATATTTGAATATATATTTTCAATGTAAACCTCAGAATTTACACTTGTTGTTTGCATCAATACCAAAAAAAATGCAGTTATCGCTGAAAAAAAATAATTCTTCAGGCACTTGCCCGGAAAGTTGCTCCGTAGCATTGCATGAATGATTTCAGGTTTTTTTATATATCGCACAATAAAATCCTCATCCTTTTATCCTTGCTTTAACCACGAACGGTCGGATATCAGAATTAACCTGCTTTACTGCTTTTCACAGTGCACAAATTTTTATCACATCCGAACGTAAGTGTCGGGCGCCCGCCATAATCGTTTATGTATGTCAAAACAGGATTCATTCCTAAATCGCCTGCGCTGACGGCAAGCATAGTGCTGCTTTTGGGGGGAATCATCACAGGCGTAAATCCTTTCAATGAATCTTTACTCAGCTCATCGGCTCTTGCTCCTGCAATAGTTACGTAAAAGGGCGTAGGATTACTAACAACATATCTGCCCCCCTGCCGCATAAGAGTCAACTTTAAGTGCGGAAGGTCATCTTGTTTCTCGTGCATGTTTGAAATCAATGCAGGCCGGTAAAACAGCTTTATGCGTGTTTGCAGTGCTATCTGTAACGTGTTGGGTTTTCCTGGTTTAGGCGGGATTTCTCGCAGGTTAAAGTAGAATAATGTTTCCCTGTCCTGTGCCAGCATGTTCAGACCTGATGTAGGCTGTATTTTCACCTGACTTTTCTCCCCTGCATCAATACGCTGCAGAGGGGGTAATACCATTAAAGGCGACTCGATTTTTTTTCCGTTAGCATCTTCAATCCACGCCTGAGCAAGATAAGGAAGGTCTTTGTTCTGATTGCTGATACTGAGAGCTACAGAGGGATCGGTATCATTAAAAATCACTCTGGTACGGTCAAGAGCTATGGCGGCGCTGACCTGTTGAGCAGTTATTATTCCCAGTAATAATGCTTTACCAGCGTACTTAGTATAACGGCTTATCATCATGCAAGTTTTGTAATTCATCATACGTGAAATCTCCTTAACCATGAATAAAAGGCACCAATCAAGTCAACCTGAAACAGATTCTCAATCCGGTCATCCGGCATTTAACTCATACTTTCCGCATATCATAAATGATAACCCCTCAGGTTTATTCGGTCAGAATACTTTCCCCAATGGCACAGGCACAGGCACAGGCACAGGCACAGGCACAGGCACAGGCACAGGCATAAAACCATATCCCTGGGTCTATATTCATAAGTAAATTTTGTTTTATACGTTCACACTGGCGATGCATTGGCACCGCCAGCGCGTACATTTTTCACTGATTTATGACATATCAGGGACAGACGATGGTTTATTAGATCATCCGGAAAAGATGCCGGAAGTTTTATTATACACTGCGTCTTTCCGCCCCACTGCACACTCAGTTCTGAACCGGGGCTGATACCTGTTAACCAGGCGCTGCCACTGTCACTGATAATTCCGGATTGCATCTTATTTTCGTTCATTACAATAGCCCCGAAGGGAGGTGTGTCACCCTCTGCCATGGTGATAGTCGTCATTGCTTTATAACCGGAAACGACACTAAACTCACGATATCCGATCGCTCCCTCTGTAAAAGTTCCCTGCACAACAGATCGCGTTGTCTCAACGTTGTCAGGCAGCTTGTTAATGTCTACCTCAACGGTGCTGCGATAATAACTGTTGATGTCACTTATCACGGCATTACCAAATCTGTTGGTGTAGGTTAGACCACCATTTCCTTTAACGGGTATATTGCTCACGCCATCAGCATCGACCAGCATCCGGCTCCCTCCGTTAATGTTAACACGATGCAAAGCAGCTCCCTGAGGAGTTAAGGTCGCTCCTCCCCTCAGCGAAAGCCCTACCGCCTGATATTCGTTGCTTTCTGCACTGGCATTGAGCGTCATATCAGCCACATTTCCGGAATAAGAAAGATAAGTGCTGCCCAGAGCATTGCCATCACTCCTGAAACCACTTTTCAGACTAAAACTGAGGTCATCAAACTGACCGGAATAGCCAGCAGTGTGTGTAACGCGACCACGCAGGGATTGATTCTCATAATGCATTCTGTCATTGTGATTTACAGGCACACTTATACTAAGCGACAGACCATCATCACTCCCGCGGGCGTAGTGTGTACGATACGCAGACAGATTCAGATTTACATTTCTTAATCGCCATAAGTTAAAAGTACGTGCAAGTGACAACGTTAACGAATTACTGTCAGCCTGATTCCAGTATGTTTGATAGCTGCAATTGACATAGCTGCTCACCCCCAGAGAGGGAAAAAATTTGTTAAATGTGACCGCATACAACCCCTTACTGCTCCCGGGATGATCATCGCCATAACGGGCATTCAGATACTGCGACATATTCATAAATTCCCGTTCGGAAAAACGGTAACCGGTAAAAGTTAGCTGACTGTGCAGTTCCTGGAATCGCCGCGAATATCCCAGTCTGTAAGAGCTTCCGTTGCGATTTTCTTTATCAGGCAGTCGTGCCTGAGAATGCGTTACGTCAAATGACAATGCACCAAAGTCATAAAGATTGCGCCCTATGCCCACCGCTCCGGCATTATAATTTCCTGCCAGAATACTGCCTCCAAACAATGACCAGTTATTATTTATACCTTTTGAAAACTCTCCTGACATGAAAGCAGGCCCACCCTCTGAACGAATCAGATTCATGACTTTTCCTGAATACAGTTTGTAACGCAATAAACCCGGACGGGTTAGATACGGCGAGCTGAATGTTTCAACCTGAAATGACTGAACACTGCCGTCCTGTTCCGTTACTTTTACATCTAACTTACCGTTAAAGGCACTGTTCAGTTCCTGAATACGAAATGGCCCCGATGCTACGGTAGTTTCATAAATCACCCGGCCCTGCTGACTCACTGTTACCCTGGCATTAGTTTTAGCAACTCCTGAAACTTCCGGGGCATAAGCGCGTAAGTCAGGAGGAAGCATATTATCGTCGGTTATAAGGCTTGCACCAGTGAAGCGGAAGCTGTCAAAAAGACCAGAACCAAGATAATCTTCACCCAGTGTTAATCTGGCGCGCAAATGCCCCAGAGCGCGGTACATATAGTAACGACTCCAGTTCCAGTGATTTTCATTACCCGATGAGTAAAGCGGGGAAATATTATACTGTGCCTGCCAGTCAGCCCTGAATCGCCAGGCGCCTAGGTTGGTACCCGCAGTACCATTGCCACTCCACGATTGCGCTGATTGACCTCCAGATGTACGCACAGACTGGGCATTGAGGTTATAGTCCAAAAGCCCACCAGCAAGCCCTTCTTCCCAACGTGAAGGTGGATCCCAGTATTCGGAGGTATATTCAAGGTACCTGTGGGGCAAATTGACATGGAGTACCCCTTTACCAAGATCACCCCGAACCGCTGTTCCCGGCAGCGATTGAACATCAAGACACTTGCGGTCTTTCCACCACCTGAGTCGCCCGAGCGCATTCTTTTTAAGCCCAAACTGTTTAACCGTTTCGCGTGATAAACAGGGCAGGCTTTTATCAGGAGCACCGTCAGGTACTATAAACCGGACTGTCTGCTCGGATAGTTCTTTATCATTAACCCGGACAGCCATCCTGTATTCGCCTGGCATGATATAACCCGGGCGAGAGAATTGCTCAAGATTGACATGAGCACGGTCATTTACATCAAGCACATCACTGTTAAATTCAATATCCTCTGAGGCTGACGCCGGCTCAGCCACCACACCCAGTAATACTCCTGCAAGTGTCGGGCGAACAAAAAAGAGGAAAAGCTTCTTTCTTTTATATAAAAAATCGAATAATAACATGCGATTTTATTTCCCAACTACGGAAAATTATTCATAAGTATCTTACGCCCTGCTTTTACGAAACTGCCTCAATTAAGAATCGCAAGCAACTATAAAATAAGCATTAAAGGCGAATAACTGTCCTGTACCCTTAACTTATGAAAAATCATCCCTGATATAAATTCCCCTATAAATAAACCCTCACAATAGTCAGAGGTGCCTCAGTAAAAAATGATTTTATTTAGCCAGCTTCAGGAGCGGTTTTTTTCATTGATAAGCCAGTGTGAAATTGGCAACAGACGTAAACTCTCCCGGTAAAACCCGCTCTTTGCGACTGCCGTGCAGATATGCTGCGAAACGTAAAGTATTGTTGTTATCCTGAATTACTGTAGCTGGCGCTATCTGACCAAGCGTAATGTTTTTTCCATTATCTGCAGTAATGGCAATGGAGGCACCGGAAGCTGTCCCTTGTATTGCCAGATATCCAGGACGCAGCGTAGACTCCGTTCCGGTAAACATGGCAGTTACAGTTTTATCAGCGAGAGCCGTCACATCACAGTTTTCAAGCTTGATTTGAAAAGAACGGGGAGGAGACATGCCATCAGATGCCAGCATTTTATATGAAATCTGCCCAAGATTAACAGTCTGGTCAATCGTATCAGGTGTTATAGAGCAAGGCGCATTAATGATAGAACCTGTAAATGTCACGGTGCCATGGCCAGGACTGGCTGCATTAACAGTACCAGAAACTAATATCGTACTGGTCGCCAGAGCCAGTATAGTCTCTTTTTTTATCATAACTAAACCCTTAATTTATTAGTTAAATTAAAACGAAATTACCTTACAGTCAGTCTGCAAACAAGATAATGACTGTTGAATGTTAATCTGAGTGTGGCATACAGAAGCCTTTACACTCGCATTCAAATTATGACTGTTTTCAGCCGAATGGAAATCAGACAACCTGAATCACTTTGTAAGTTTTGGACTACAAGTAAAACTTTAAATTGATAACAAATTTACGGTCTTTTCCGAGTCGTACTTTTAATTTGTTTATGTAACCTGTTCTCGATGTTGCCAACGGATTGTGCAGTTAAAACGGATGATAACGGGACACATCTCATTTTTTTGCTGTAGCTAATTAAAAAGGCATCTCTGGTTAATAGCTGACTTAATAAAAAACCTCACGTTTCAGGAAAAAAATTCTACAAAAGTAGCCGCCGCTTACAAAAAACCGGTTTCAATACATTCTGATGCGCAATGTGTGAATACACTCTAAAGATTAAAGGTGAACGACCTCGATTTATTTACTGCACTCAGGCTTTGGTTTACCTTACTTTACTTTGCGTAAAAAAAATAATATTTATACAAACTAATTTACTTATGAACTCAACCATAACGTCAACAAAAAAATTATCATTAATAAATTATCTTATGTTGTTTTATCTGTATTCTGTATGTAAGGTTTGCTATCATTCATCCGGAGTTATTATGGCTTCATTTATTATCGTTGATGATCATCCACTGCTAAGGCTGGCCGTAAGAAATATCCTGGAAAAAGAAAACCACAGTGTTCTGGCTGAGGCATCGGATGGAAACGGTTTGGTTAAACTATTGCTAAACAGTAAAACTGATATTCTGATTCTTGATATCGATATGCCAGGCCCTGACGGGATCGAAATCATTTGTGACATTCGTCAGGCAGGAATACACATTCCGATAATAGTTATTAGTGGAAAAAACGCCAGCTATTACGCTCCGCTGACTATAAAATCAGGAGCAAATGGCTTTATTAGTAAAAAAAACGGCCTCGACGTATTACTGAGTGCTGTAAATGCAGCAATATCAGGCTATGGCTACTTTCCGTTTCCTAAAAATGAGATTTATAACAGCTCACATTTAAAAACAGACGCTGAACGACTTCAGACTTTATCGCGTCGTGAATTTGAAATACTGCACTTCCTGGGAGGTGGACGAGAATTGATAAGCATTGCCAATCAATTAAAAATCAGCACGAAAACAGTTAGTACTTATAAGGCCCGCCTGATGCAAAAGCTTGCTCTGAAAAACCATTACCACTTGCTGGATTTCACCCGCAGGAATAATATCAATTGAAGCTCTGCCATTATCTTCTAATCTCCATAACCCTGCTGAGCCTGCCATTGAATGTCAAGGCTGCGTCCCGTCAGTTACAGTATATGCTGCCTGCTATGCCAGACGTTTCAGCCCCCGTCCTGTCAGATACTGAATGGAGATGGCTCGGACAACGCAGGGTTGTCAGGCTGGCTTTGTATGGTCCGAGTCGACCGCCATTATACCGCAGCGATCCTGAGCACAGGCTGCAGGGGTATTTACCGGACCTGGCATGGACCTTAACCCGAAGCCTGGGCATGACACTGGAATTTATTCAGTATGACAATCCTGAAGAAGCCTATTCTGCACTGGAAAAAAAGGAAATTGATTTCATCTTCTCGCCTGCCGGCGATAAACCACGATTACTTCCTGATCAGGTGCAGACGATTGATATTGCACCGGCCTACCCTGTCGAAATGAAAAGAAAGGGTAATCCTGTCAGAGGAGGAGCTCCCTTTTACCCGGTAACTGACAAACATGTTTCCATGCCATCTCCAGGCTCAGAACCCGGGAAGCAACTTGCTGAGTTGGCTCAGGGAACTGTTCACATGAGCATTTTACCCGCTGTAGAAGCTTATTTTCTCACTCAACGTAAATACACTAATCTGATTGGCATCAGCCGGCTTTCATCACGGACCATTACGCCTTATCAGTTTGTATTCAGCCACAGTGACCCAGCTCTCTTCAGAACAATGAGTAAAGCCTTAAAACATTTAGGCTCTCATTCATCCGCCGGATTTATTTCGGGCAGATGGCAGCCGACCGGGCTTATTCGCTATCTCACCGCGCCCCTTGAACTGACAGATGAAGAAAAAGCCTGGGTAAAACGACAGCGTGAGGTACGGGTTGCAGCATCTGTCTTTAATCCCCCTTATTTCCTTTCAGCCGAAGGCCATGATGCAGGTATAGCGCCTGAGATTCTGGAACTGGTCACGCTCAAGACAGGACTTGAATTTCGTTTCATCCACGTTGATGACAGCAGGGACATGCAGGGTATTATGCAAAAAAATAACATTCATATGGTAGCACCGATGACTTGGAGTGCGCAACGTAGCCGCCAGTATCTGATGACAGTCCCCTTTATGTTTATGCCACAGGTACTTGTGACCCGAAATACGTTTTCTGGCCGTGATGAAATGAAACACGTCGTACTCCCTCCTGAACATGATTTGGCGTCATGGCTGACCGCACAATATCCGTCGGCCAGATTAACCCTGACAGATAATCCAGGCCTTGCAATGCAGTGGGTCGCAGAAGGCAGAGCAGATGTTTTTCTGGATACGCTGATTAGTGCACGCTATTTCGTCGAAAGGGTTCACAGCCACACACTTCGCATACAACAGGAACTTTCACTACCCGATGCAGCTATAGCATTTGCAGTCAGACACAGCGACCCCGAACTGCGCTCTTTACTTAATAAAACTATTCCGCTTATCCCTGCAGATATGATTACCGATATTCTTACACGCTGGAAAAGTACCCCGGCAGCCGGGTTTGATACCTGGAAAATTTACAGGGTTGAATTTTATACCGGAACAGCAGTGGCGTTCTGTGCACTTGCGGCTGCGATAATATGGGCCGGGCTGCTCTGGCGAAAGAAGGAATATGCACAGTGCCGTAAGGAACATCTACAGCGCGAGAACATGTTTCTAAGTCGCCTCATAAACGGACCGCCACGCCCCGTTTATGTTGTCACATGTGAAGGCAATATCATCCACACCAATCTGGCTTTTAGTAAATATTTTGATGACACAACGGCAATGCGCCTGTCCCTTTCACTATTTGATATAAGGCATCCTCTTTATCCGGTCTGGATTGAGATTATTAAGGCACCTCCAGAAGGCAATTCTGTTATAGAGTGTGAGTTTCAGATTGAGCAAAACGCCGGAAATTTCCGATGCATCCGTCACTGGATAACACGTTGTGAACAGCCAGATAACTCTGCAGACGGATTTATCGGCGGCTGGCAGGATGTTACAGAATACATCAACATGCAAAACGAACTGATGGATGCCCGAGCATGTGCAGAACAGGCCAGTCAGAGTAAAAGCCGCTTTCTCGCGGTGATGAGTCATGAGATACGTACTCCCCTGAGCGCTATTATTGGTTTACTTGAATTGCATAAACAGGAAGGCCGAACCGACACACATCTGACAGATATTGCATATGAAACCTCAAACAGTCTGATGTCGCTGATTGGGGATATACTGGATATTGCACGCATCGAGTCAGGCAAAATGACACTGGCACCCCGGTGGTGTCATCTCGACCACCTGATGAATTCGGTAATGTCTGCATTTGGTGCCCTTGCGCGCCTGAAAGGGATAACATTAACGCTGTATTGTCAGGAGAACTACGAGCTGCTTATTGACGGGGGACGCCTGCGACAGGTTCTGGCTAATCTGGTCGGAAATGCGATAAAATTTACCAACAATGGTTATGTGAGACTAACAGCCAGCCTTAATAATGATGGTCTTAATCTTCAGGTGCGTGACAGCGGGCTTGGTATTACTCCTGAGCAACATAAGAAGCTGTTTTCCCCTTTTGAACAGGGCATTCCGTCAGGAGGATCAGGCAGCGGACTAGGCCTGTTTATCAGCCGGGAAATCATTGAGCTCATGGGCGGCGGGCTGACACTTCAAAGCGAACCGGGTAAGGGCACGCTTGTCTGCATAACCCTTCCTGTAACATTCAGAACTCCATCGACAGCAGATACTGCACTGAATCAGTACGCAGCTTTACCGGCAGAAACACTACATCAGAGAACACCGCTTCATATACTGGTGGTAGACGATCATCCTGCTAACCGTCTTTTGATTTCCCGACAGCTTGCTCTGATGGGTCAGCATGTTACAGAAGCATTTGATGGTGCCGATGGGCTTGAAAAATGGAACAAAGGATTGTTTGACGTCATCATTACTGACTGCAGTATGCCGGTTATGGATGGACCTGAAATGGCAAAACGTATACGGGCAAAATGCGCACAAATCCATATCATAGGAATTACAGCCAATGCTCAGGAGTCAGAAAGACAACGCTGCATTCGTGCCGGTATGAATGATTGCTTGTTTCGCCCGGTAAAACTGGCAGTGCTTTCAGAGGCACTTCAAAAAGCCAGAAATATAAGAGACGCATTATCTCAGAGCCAGCCAGGCCAATGGTTTAACCCAGAGAATATGAACAACCCCTTGCCTTTCTCTCCTCATGTCAGCAATGACTTTATCTCAATGGTAATTGAAGAAACAGAGAAAGATCTGACACAGGCCCGACTGGCGTTAGAAGCAAATGATTATCTTTCTGCAAGGCGGAATTTTCATAGGATGGCTGGCACACTGGCTGTCACAGGCATGGAAGAACTGACCGAACAATGTGAGCTGCTTGAGGAACTGGCTGAGATGGAAGAAGAAGAAGCTGTGATAATTTCCCATATCAGTGATACAGAGGCATTGCTGAGAAAATTCAGGCTGGATTATTATCATACATTTCCAACTGTACGGCAGTGTTGCCACACCTCATTAGCATCATAAGGCTGTTTGTATTTGTCAGCTTCAATGCTGTCAGCTGGAAAAAAATATGCTAATTAAGAAGAATACTATCTAGTCAGTAGCGAACAGCTCGGTTCTCATCATACGGACACCGGCAGCGGCTGCATGTAGAACAGTCGTTGCCTTTACAACTTCGGTGACCTGCTAAACGCTCCGGCAAGATTATCGTTAAAAACCACCTACAATGGCTTGTAACTCTCAAATTAGCCTCATTAGCTGTATCTTTTCCGGATATTCCTGCACCCGTTTTAAAAAGAACTAACTAATAGCACTACTCCAGCTCTCCGCATCTCACTTTGCATGCTGAAAGGCTGCAAAACTAAAAGTCCCTGTTGCTGATGCTACAGCTGTTAATCCTCTCAGAGCGGAAGCAGCAGTGGCATTAGCCGGCAGAAAACTGGTTGTATTGCTCGGAACCGGTCAAAAAAGAAGCCTGTAGTACCCAATGCTTTTAGTCACGGTAATTGGTTTGTAGACGACTGCAGCCAGATTTTGTGCTGCTCTTTTTTTATGTGAAAAAGGTAAGTCTTCCTTTAAAGCCAGATGAGCCCACCTGACTAGCCAGGTAACGCCATCTTCCTCTGTCATCGGTCGTTATTCCGCTGATATTATTTTCATGATTAATATCGACGATTAAATCCTGGCTTACTACTAAACTTCTGCCGGTTGTTAATAAGTCGCTAGCTATTGCGAGGACACAAACATCCTCCAGCTTTCCCGTGAGAACCACACCTCAAGAGTTGTAGCGCCGTAAAAGTGAGTCTTCTGCAGGCACAGCTCTGATAACCGCACTACCTTGTAAATAGCCATTAGCAGGGCTACGTAATTAAGTCACACGAGCTAAAGATAAAGGGAATGAAAAACACCACTGAAGGGATAGAAGCATTAATAAAAAATCTCCGTACACGCCGGCCAAAGTGATTTACTGATACAAAACCGGCGAGACACTACTGATCCCGCACATGAAATGCGAAACATTATCCTGGTTGCCAGATGGTAACCTGACTGCGATGGTCTGGTCTGGAAGGTTGCAGGAACACGAAAGCCGTCCGGTATGATGATTAACTACTTCATAAAGAGTGGTGTGAGTCAGATGCCGTAGTTTGAGGATGTGCGCCACGGCGTAAAAGCATACAGCTAGTGATATTGCTTAATGGCATTAAACAGTTTGGTCTTGGCAGTGTTCGGTATGCGATAGACCAAATGAATATTTAATGAAACGAAAAAATCTTTGCAAGCCTGGACTAACTGCTGGGATTATATTCTGGTATCAAAAAAGTGAGACATAGCTCTCTACTCATTGAGTGATGAAAGTGACGGCATCGATTATTAATGATAAAGCGAATTATAAAAATCGTTAAGATTCATTAGGTTTTAGGTTAAAAATTGTAAAATCGGCACCTTCAATATATGAGATAAATATTAAAACCCGGAATTTTGAAACAAAACTGACCACCCAATTTTTACAGGCATGGCTGCTGGAGACGAGGACAGGGGTGAGCTCAATAGAAATCTATATAATATCCCCAAAAAATTTATATCTTCCTGAAGTAATTATTAGCAGAAAACTACAACTAAACAATTCATCTTCAGTCATTATTGTAGGGAATACTTAAAGGTACGTTTCTTTCACCCGCATAAAATACAATCAATGTCACTCCTTCGTTATCTGTGTATCCGCGGTGTAGCGTATCTACAACTTCAGCTATGGTTTCACCAGCATGAACAGTATGAAGCGCTCCACCATCCTTTTTCTGCACAGTGATGTTACCGTTGAGAACATATGCTGCATGAGGGATAGGATGCTGGTGCCAGTCTAGATAGCTATTAGGGGCAACACTTATCTTAAGTATGGTAAGTTGTGGCTTGCCAAGAGGATATCTTTTATAACTTTTCCCGTCCCATGAATTCTCCGCCTCAAGGAGCTTTTCTACATCAACTGTTGAGGCGAAACTATTTGTAATCATAGAAAAAAAAAGGAGACAAGATGGAAAAAAAAACCTTACTCGTAACAGAACATGGTTGACAAACCCAGACGATCTCATCGTTTGTACACTCCAGTTAAAATAAAATCTGAAAGCTGCATCTGCTAATCTTACTCGGACAGGTAAAAACCTATTACTAAGGACACAAATGGCTATTTTAAATATGTGAATATTTAAAAAAAATGGTGTGAATGATCCTACACATCACTCACACCAAAAGGAGATGCATATGCAGGGATATACATAACCGTTGAGGATAACATGCGTACTTAGCATACGCATGCTTTATTCAATTATGCACAAACAAAAACAATATAAAAGTCATTTAAATTATTAAAATATTAATTTCCTGTTAAAAATGCTCGCATAACACAAGAATCCTGGCACGCTTAAAACGGTAAGTATTACTTAAACCAGAGAATTGCAGCACTTGATATGTTTCATTGGTAATCTGACTGATGTCTAAATCTATTGATAACCATAAGCTGTATAACAGACCATTATGATATCGATAAACAATTAAACTCAGCATTCAAACAGATAGCGTTCAGGGACGAGCTCGGGTATGGCGATAAGATTGCGAATACTAACTAGCTTTGACAGCGTATCAGAGACAAAAAAAAAGCTGCCCCAGGGCAGCCAAAGCCTTACAGAATGTAAAATTATGGATACGTCGAGTTGGTGGTAGCCCCTGCTGGATTTGAACCAGCGACCAAACAATTATGAGTCGTCTGCTCTTACCGCTGAGCTAAAGGGCCATGCAGCATACTATAATTGATCCCATATAAAGAATCTACAAATCAGGCATTATTTAATATTAAATAATATTGTTCAAGTTCTGAGGCATCCATAGCAAGTACTTTTTGTGCAAGAAGTTTTCTTTTTGCACCAAGACGATGCTCTTCAGAGATATCATCTTTTATTGTGCCGCTCAAATCATACCGGCAAGACCCCTGCTGAGCCATAGCTAAAAGATAAGCGGGTCTGTGCGTGTAGTAACCAAGTGATTGATGCAGAAAGGAACGTATTTCATCATGACTTTTAGCGAGCAGGTTATCAGAATCTGGATTTTGAACTTTTTTTTGGATTAATGAAGTAAACATGTCGTTCTCAATTCCTATTGCTAACGGAAGAACTTGTTCGTGATTAAACAGCAATGGCCATTCATTGATGAGGAAATTCAGACATTTTTTTCGATATTTTCCATGACGTAACTTTTGTCGAGCCCTGAAAGATTTACTGCGTTTTTTTTGTAGAAATTTCTTGTTGTTTTTGACATGCCTGTTCACTCTCGCAGGCTCAGTATTACTGATAACAGTAGCTTTATCGCAAACTGCTTTAAGATGCTCGAAGGAAGATGGTTTGGCGTTTTTGGCAGCAGGAGATTTCTTCTTGAGGCGGAGTGTCATCCTGGCAGGCTTATCGATGTCATTCATAGGCAAGAATCTGTAGCTGAAAACAAAGTGTGAAGTATGGACTATCGAATAAGATATGTAAAATGTTCTTTGAAATCTTATAAATGCTGGGAGAAATAGAGTTTTTAAGGAAAAAATTACAAATTTATATTATACATTAAAGACATTCACCACGAAATATAACAACTTGACATCCTAAATAAAACACCACCTATTCAAATGATACATATCACTTCATAAACATAAAGAAAATACAAAAGCAGAAATTAAAAACCTCACTTAAACACAAACAAACACCGATAAAAAAGGACGAAGAATAGTAAAAGTCTTCTACTCTCCGTCATCCGAGCCAGGTGCACTATTAATTGCAAGAAAGTTCGAGAATTTTCAGCACTCTCAAAACAAATCTTGTTTGTAAAAAAGTATATTTATATAAAATAACCCAAAATTTAGTTAACCGCTTGGGTTATCTTAAACCAAACTTCATTCGTCGGCTATTAAATGAGTTCTGACGAAAGAAATATCCATCACTTATCTCGATATAAAAATTAATGCAAACATGATTTGCCGTACTAAGCGATTTAGTCATGCTTAATTCTCTGGAGACAACGATCTATTTTGCGTAAAAGGTAATCAGGCAACGAGTGATAAACACAAGTTATAATTTTTTCATTATTTAAAAAAGAAGAATTTTCAAAATGAGTACCAGACCAAGATAATAAATTTTTGTTTCTCTCAGGTATAATACCAAACCCCTCCCCGTCAAGTATCATCTCTCTCATCAATTCGTTAGTTCCTACTACCTGTACTGAAGAGCCAGATTCCGATCTCAAGAACTCCGCCACATGCCTAACTCTGGGGTTAAGAGTTTGTTCCTTACACAAAATTAAGGTATCGGGTGTATCAACAGCACCGGTTGCTTGTACACGGCAAAGTCGGTCTGTAAAACTTTTTGTATATGCTTTTTTATTATTTATAAATATATCCCTGGATACAAAGAACATTGATTCTGAACTTGCAGAAGCTGCACTAATTTCGTTTTGCTTATCTAAAAAATGGCAGCTTACAATCCAATCCTTTTCATTCTTAATCATATATGACTGGATTTCTTTTATTATGAATTCGTTACCCCAGTCAAAATATATTGAAATTTCTTTCTTTTTAGTTCTTTCAGGCTTTATGTCGAGTTCTATTTGACAAAGCTCTTCATATAAGTGTTTCAATTTATTGTGTATAACAATTCCTTCATCAGTTAAGTTAAGGCCCTTCCCATTCCTTATGAAAAGCTTTTTGTTATAATAACTTTCAAATTCAGAAATCATGCGACTAATCGGCGATATAGTGAGTGATAACTCCTCTGCAGCACCACTGACTGTACCACACCGAACGACCGTCATAAAAACCCTTAACTTTTTTGAAATAAGACTCATATATCCCCCATATTTAAAATATATTCTTTAGCCGGAGCGCATTGCTAAAATTAAAGTAAAGTATTTACCATTAAGTTAATTGCCAATTTAGAATATATAATCACTAAAAAGTAGAAAGGGGGTTTTATTAATTGTAAAAATACAGGGCAGCATAAAAAAAGCTCGCTGCTTTTATTTATAAAAAAAGATTAATGCAGGGGGATCCCATTTAAAAAATTAAGTTAAAAATTAATAATAATCACAAACAAGTTAACTTTTTTATTAAGCACTTATACTAACACGCGCCTGAAACAAGCTAGTGTAGATTCTAGCGCCATAATGATGTTATCTGCTTAAAATAAGCATCATATATTTTTATTCTAGTAGGGCTAAAGCAGGGCAGTCTGGTTAAGATATAATTTATTGAGAACCTGGAAAACTTATTTTTTCTGGCTAAGAGGCTGACTAACGAAATTCAAATATGATTATTTATACAGAATCTATCTCCTGATCACTTGCTGCCAAGTTTTTGTATACAAAGACGGAATATAAAACCGTTTCCAAATCTTTTGCACAAGATTGTTACGCTTTTTATTTACCCACGCTTAATACCTATCTTACAAATAACATGCCAATTAATTATAAGTCAGCATTACTATATAAATAATTAATAATAAAATAGGAGAAAATTCATAAATAATAAATAAGCATTTCATTTTCTTATAACTTGAAGGTGGTTTTTTAAATGTGCTCAAAATTAAAATAAATGTCTTTTTTCGGGGATGTCAATCAAAACATTTTGTCTTTTCATTTTTATTATCGGAATCATATGAAGAGTTTATGATGTTTATCAAGCTTGTTAAGTTATAACAAAAAGAGCAATGCACACTATTTTTTTTGATGGCATTTAAAAGTTCGTCTCTTTTAGTATCTTGATCAGTATGATGGAATATTATTGAAAGAAGACAGTCTAAAATATTATCTCCACATTTATTAATTCCTTTGTAGCTTTCAGCCAGATGTATGGCGTTTTCAGAATTACCTGAGTACGCGCTTAAAGAAACAAATAAAATTTTCACCGAAAAAAAATCTGGATTGATATAATCAATCATCTTTAGAACCCTTCCTGCTTCGTCAAGACTATTAGATTTTACTAAATAACAAACATAAAGAAAGTAAACTTCAACTGAAAATGGTGATATAAACATTGCAGATTCAAACTGCGCCTGTGCTGAAACATTTCCATGCTTTAAACTAAGAGCATTTAAAGACATAGTTAATGCACATTCTGTAGTGTTTACATTTATATCGCTTATTAGATTTGAAATAAAATCTTCAACTTTTTCTTTTTGTATTATCCCAAACAACTCAAGTGATAAGTAAAAACCAATTGAGTTACATATCTCTGATGTATCAAAGTAACTTAATTCAGCAGTTTCATAATCATTTCGAAATTTTGACTCACTAAACAAAGCCTCTTTCAAGCAAGTGCCACAATCAAAATTTGATTCTAATTCATTGTCTGACAGGTATACGGAAGAACTTAAATCCCTGATTATATCTTTAAATGCTGAGTTGATTTGCAACAAAGTTACGGGAAGATCTTTATCTAAGAGAACTTTTTTCTTACCTACAATTATCATGGAATCACTTTTGGTAATCTCTATTCTAATCCAGCTTCGATACTTGGTTGAAACCTCTATGCCTGTTATGAAATAGTGAACGCCAGCATCTCTCAGCAAATGATAATTTTCAATAAATTTATCATTATCGATTGTCATTGCTGAAACCATCAAAAAAACATTAGCATAAATCCGCTCATATCCTAGATTTTGAATATAATCAAAAATTAACAAGGATTCCTCATGACTTCTCATTTTGAATGGGAAGATAGCAACTTTAATTAGATTGTTTTCATTCCCGGATTTTGCTACAGAATCATTTTTCGTGACACGCATTACAAAACGATATCCTTTACCATATACTGTTTCTATGTATTTAGTTGATGTCGATTCTCTTAAAATTTTACGTAACACATATACGCACCTGGTTAATGATTCATCTGAAACCTGATCAGACCTCCAGACTTCCATCAGGATTGTTTCTTTATTGACTACTTCTCCTTCATGATCTAGCAATAGTCTTAGCACCTTTAATTCTTTTGGAGGCAGGTTTACAATTTTCTCATCATAGTAAAGAGTTTGCCCGTGCTTAAGTGTATACTGCCCGAAAATATAATTTCTCATATGTCGTTTAGCCTGAAGGAATTGTAGTGAATGGATTTATAAAAAAGGTGAAAACCTTGATATTATTATAAAAAAACAATTAAGAAAAAATGTTCTGCCCTAATAAGAACTTTTGTCTCATAAAGCCACCTACCACTCACCTACTGTCTATGATAATAAATTTAGTGAGGCTCGCACCGCTGTGTTGGAAGTTATTTAATAATAAGGCCATGATTAATCTATAGTGCAAGATGAATGCTTCCTGTGGCATTTGTATTCTGAATCAGAACATTATCACGCGTAATAATTGATACTATCCAAATTCAAACTTCGATTTAACATGTACTAAGATACCAATTCCTGGCATAAGAACATGATCACAAAATGATCCCAAACATAGGATTCTTGATGGATATCATCATAAAATTCATTAGTATTTTCATTTAGTTAAAATACTTTACAGCACTCAATAAACAGTGTAAAAAAAGCAGAAGTACTTGATTGAAAAGCCAAAGATACAGTATTTAGATTTTTTAATTAATAATTCTCTCAAAATAAAAAACTTTTCATTATCAATGCCGGGGTTATAATCCTGATGTTCCCGTATCTGATATTTAATTTCTGTGAGGTGTGAAATTGTCTTTCTCGACCCATACTGCCGTCCTTGACTGCCGCAAACAAATTATCATAATAAACAATGATATAAAAATCGCTCTAACCCCGGTACAGTTTTTATTTTTATCGGTATTGATGGATGGCATAACTGAAAAAAAGGCTATTATTGAAAAGGTATGGGGACAGGTAGGCGACTCACGTTACGATAATAATTACTATCAAATCATATTCCAAATCAGGCACCTCCTTAAAAAAAACAACCTGACTGTGGATTTTTTGCAAACGATACACTGTCATGGTGTGAGGCTAAATTACGATGCTCTAGGCGTAAAGCAAAGGAAGTTATTTGAAAGATTCTTTGCTTTATTTCGCTTTAGTAATTAGTTGTTGACTTATAGGGCTCACACTAACATAAGCTATTTCTCACTGCTAATAACTAAAGCATGAACGCATCCTGAAAAAGCGTAATCAGCTTCACATAGTCTTCTCTGGACTTAATGTTTAACTTGGCCAGAATGTTATGCTTATGACTGTAAATTGTTTTGCTGGTAACGTTGAGCCTTCTTGCGATATCTTTGACCGGAATACCCTTTGCAAGATATATCATTACTTCCTTTTGAATACCCGTAAGCCCAAAAGTTGCGCTGAAAAGACAAGCATGCGTTGTATTATTATAATGATGGCGGAATGCGTCACTCGTACCTATTTTTTCAACAGCTTCATTCAGACGCAGAACTTTAAAGCTTTTGAAACAGCTTTCGAAACTTTTAAAAGTCTCATAAAAATTCTCACAAACAACAATCTGTGTAGATGAATTTGAATAACTATTAATTCGCTTTAGTCGCCAATAAACCCCTCTCATTCCGAAATCTTTACTGAAGAAATGGAATATGTACTGTTTTTTATTACCAAATTTTAGTCGGTCACAATCTTCCGGGGTTATACGTTTTAAAGCAAGTGAGCTTAAGTTTTTTTCCCTCCGTTTAAGGTTAATCAAACCTGTCAACCCTTCCATAAAAAAGTAGTTTTCGCTTACTGCCCAGAACTCTTCCATTTCGTATCCTGTCTATTTATTTCCTGTCAAAAAATATTATGCTGAGCAGCGACATAAAGCTGCCATATTAGCATTTTGTTGCTAGAAAATTACTATACTAACTGAGATTGATAAAGATGCGTTTTTATAGATTTTTTATAACCAGTCGATGATGATCCCAATTTTAAACATATTCAAATTAAAGTAGATTGCATTATTTAACCACATAAATAATGTTATTTTTTTAAAATCAATGACCAGCCAATACTTAAAGCTTGATGATGATAGCTATGATTGTTTAAATATATTAATAAACATCTCATGCTTAATCACTTTTAGCATTAAGAAAGCTTAGATTAGTTCCACCCGATGAAACCCGGAAGACACATACAAAATAATTCAAATTTTTCATAAAGTTATGGCGCGTCGACATGAGTTTTTCTTCGTTAAACTTTTGCATTAACATAATACTCCTACCATACTGGCACTAAGTAATGATGTACTTTACATTTCAGAATATAAAATCCTCTAAATTTATGAGCAAGTGGCGCCGTTGTTTTTTCCTGTGTTTTTACTCTCAGTCCACAGACACATAAAAAACATCTCGCCACAACATCTTTTCATTAAGAGCAGGGTACATATACTATTAATTATCATATAAGTCTGTTAAAGGTATGGATTTTTTATATATTGCTCTATCTGACCTTAATCACTGGTAAATCTTGAGGAGATTTTACCACTATGCACATGAGGTTAATCAGATAATAAGCGTTTATTATTGTTTTTTTAACCCAGTTACTCACCCTGCAGACAGAATGTCGTCAGTTTTTGAAGTGACAATCCTCCCGCCTGTGAATATTCCTGGTGGTGTATTGAACGCTGGCACTGCCGCGCGCCCTCATCAAAGTATTAATCACATCTCTGTAGTTGCCGCAGACCTTTAATCGAGCTGTCATGCCAGAGTGCTCATGAGAATCATATTCGACGCTGCTAACAAGACTTAGAAAGACCAAGCCGAGTCAGGATAATTTTGTATTCTGATGGAAATTTCTACGCCGGAGGATTTCTGATAACTATCAGGTATGCCATAAGACTTTTAAGATCCTGTCTAAGTTGCCGCGACGTCAAAATGATTTTCACAGGTTCAGTCTATGACTGGCTCAGGTATCCTTACTGTAGTCTATCGGGTGTATGTGGCCTGCTCCCGATTAATTAAAACACCTCGAAGCCAGCCAGGTTTCCATAAGTCATATGAGGACATCCCCATAGAGAGGCGATTTTACGACGACTGATCATCAGTAATTTTCGCAAGGCCCATGCCGGGGTTCCGGCATGGGCACTCTGCCGCAGGCATGCCAGTTGATACCCCACCTTTAACACATGCCGCAGGACGACTGATGACATGCAAGTACCTGATGTGAAGCGGCACAGCCCCCCTGAAGAGGAGAACTCCCGTCTCAGGAAGCCGTCTGATTAAGCCATGCCGGATAATGAGATTCTTTGAAGGGCTTCGGGCTGAAGTTCTTACGGCAGGCCCTAAGCGGTGCAGTTGAAGTCATGTGTGAGTTAACGGGCCTGTCACATTACGCACCTGCAGGCAGGCAGCTCCCTGTCAGCCTGTTGATGTCCGGAGCTGCTTCCGGCTGCTCACGCGCAGCTATCTATGCGCACCACTCAGCCGGCACCTGAATGCTGCCGCGTCGGTTAATGACCCGGCAGCTTCTGCGGCGTGAAAGCTTTATACGTTTATCACTAACGGCTTTACCGTATCTGTCACCTTGATAGCCGGAGCGTAAGCGCTGGCGGCGTCGTTAAGGGCCGGCAACTGAGCGGCTTCCGCTTCTGCGTCAGGATGCACCGAACCTGACCTGGCCCGGCCGGTGAGTTTTGTCGTGGATGAACCCTGCAGCTGCCGCAGGAATAAGTACCCTACCTGTGGTGATGACTTCATGAAGGAGTTCCTGACTACAGCTACTTTATCCGGTAATTACAGGCATTCAGGTGACACGCATTCCGGACTGCATTAGCTGACTCGGAGCTATCCTGCGGTGATAATAAAAGATGAGGACCCCGAATTTGCCTTCCGCGTGCTGAGCGAGTCCTTGGGCATAGTGTTAAGCCGGGCTTAATCCAGCCGGTGAAGCCGGCGCAGAACGGATTTACTGAGAGTTTTAACGGCCGCTGTCGTGATGAAAGCCTGAATGAGCGCTGGTCCGCAAGATTTCTACGCCAGAAATATCATTCATAACTGACAGTACGACTTTAGTAAGTACCCTCCACATTCGTCGCAGAACGCACGAATACCATCTGAATTCGCAGTGCGCTGGAGAAAAAATAAATGGTAAATAAACCAATAGGGCTGACTAAACCTTGTATCTGATACCGAAAGCAGGCCAGCCGGAATTTTTTCCTATAATCAACAAGCTAATTTTAATTCAGTAATCACAGATTCTGACCCATTCCATTTGATAAATTATTTGCCCAATTTTTTATGAACTAATCGGCCATGCAGCATTTATAAAATAAATTAATTCTGGTGGCATCCATAACTACATGTTTATTATGCTAATTTCAGAGCCACCAGTTTTTCATCAGAAAGAATAAGATATGCCAATTATTCCCGTAACCAGGGATGATATTTTATTACCTTTAACATAGTTAATCTCAGCATCGACATTCAAATCATTGTTAATTTTGGTATTAATACCCATACCCGATCTTATCCTGCTTCCTGATAAATCATTATTAAATTGATAGTTGTTAATTTTTACACTATTCGAGGTAATAAACTCCTGTATAGTACCTAACGTTAAGTAAGGCATAACGTCAGGTCTGCCTGATAGGCTTTTTCCGGCACGCAGGCCAGCTTCACCCTGCAGCGAACGAATGCCGGAAATATCTGCCTGCATGCCATTGTCAAGCTTGAGTTTAGCTCCCTCGGCCTGAAACCAGGTTACTCTGATGTACGGTGTGATCCACAGTGATTCATTCCAGGTAAACTTTTTGCCACTCTCGGCGGCCATGCCATAGCCTTTTTGTTTGAAGCTGCCATTGACTGCCTCACCACCAGTCATGTTTGTATGCAGCTTGTTGCTGAGAAGGTTAGCTTTAAGAACCACATCCATATAGGAATTATCAGTGCCAAATCTGCTATAAATACCCGCCCCCCAGCTTTCAGTATGACTTTTCCCGCCGCGGACGTGCCTGACATCATTGCTGGAGTGAACCCCAAAAACACCAGTCAGGGTCTTAGACAGAGTTGTCTCAAGCTCTTTTTCAGCGCCAATGATTATCCCTTTCTGACTAAAATCATGCTGCGCCCCCCAGCCAACTTTTTGCTTTGAATCACTGGACAAAAATTGCCCCCATGCTCGATTTCCGGATGACTGCTGGTCAGAATATTCCTGACGATGGCCGAACAGAGTATTCATTTCCCCGGTGAAAATTTCACGTGGAACACCTGCCATACTCATGATGGCATCTGTTGAAGAAGAGGTCTGACGATCACTTTTATCATCTTCTTCTTCTTTATTACCCTCTTCTTCTTTATGATCCTCTTCTTCTTTATCATCATCCTCGCCTTTTAGGCGGTCAGGCGACAAATACCAGCTGTTCCCCTGCTTTTTCAGTGCATACTGCCAGACACCAATATCTGCATAATTATTTTTCAGACTAAAAGATGCATTTCCGTCTGCAATATGTACCAGCTTTAAAGAGTCAGTATCTTTGGCTGCAGGCTCGACACCCGAGTTAGCTACGCTGATAAGAAAGTCACCATCAGCATTATCGGTAACATTCAAAAAGTCTCCATTTCTATGAGAAATATTGGTATGCATGTAAAACTCACCGTTACCGCTCAACGTCTTCACATGTAGCGTTTTGAAATCCGAATTAACATCACCAAAAATGACGGCACCATTTTTCATTACGAGTGATTGCTGCATGCTGTCTTCAGTCATTTCCCAGGTGCCACCACTTTTAAGCACTACCGATTGTAACCCCCTGAGCTGACCTGTGACAAAGGCGTTATTTTCCAGCCTTAATCTCGCCTGCCCGCCCGCAGAATTATCCATATTAATATCACCGGCAAGCCGGGTGTTACTTACAATAACATCAGCATCAATGGTTCCGCTGATATCAATAAGGTTATTATCTTTTCCTTTTAATATAGTGCCGTTAATTATTAAAAAATCATTTTTTTGTAAGTCATCACTGTCACTGTGGCGATCAATTGCTATGGCTGCAGAATCGCTACTGGAGAGTACCGAATTGTCTAAGATATAGGTTCCAGGAGTATTCATCATATCGCTTATTGCTACACGCAAACTAGCATCTTTACTAAAAATCTGAGAATCCTTAACAAATACTCTCTCAGGCATATATGCATATATACCAGCACCCACAGTTGAGACTAATTTAGAATTCTCCACGCTGACATCCGACCTGAGATTCGCATTCAGGGCTGAATTTCCATAAAACAAGGAGGATAAATTTTTCTTCTCCAGTGTTGAATCTCTGATGATGGCTTTCACTGACTTATCAGGTATAACTCCATTATGAAACCCACCTACGCTGACAGCACTTAAGTCATTGTCATAGTATCCTATATTTCCAGAGCCAATATAAGAACCATCACTGATTATTAACGCTGCTCCCTGCGTATGAACACTCACTCCATTAGCAACATTTGCTCTGGAGAAAGTTAAAACCCTGTCGCCTGCGTTCAGGAGCTGATTGTTACCATCGTGAAAGGCAGATATAGACGTATCGATTGCTGTGAATTTAAAATCAGGTTTTGAATCAGAAGCATTTTCATTAGTCTTAAAAATATGATTTTCAAACCCGTCCCCCTTAACGATTATATCGTAACTTCCGACCAGAGTAACGTCTGCATTAGCTGAATCAGCGACACACAGACCTGCCAGCATGACCCCTTTAACAACTGATTGAGATAAGCTAAGCTTCATCACAATTCTCATCCTTCCATTTATTAAAATTATTTTTAATTCACGCCTGACTGTTAAGTTCAAAATTTGACATCGCTGACATGCATGGTTATACCATCCTGTTCCCGAATTCAACCATGCGCCCACACATCATTTAAATGAAGCAAGTCAGCTATGCTTTAAGACCATATTGTTTTTATTTAACTTACGCACATTAAAATTAATTAATAAATAAATATCTTCTATATCAATAAGTTACAATGCAAATCTGCTGTGATAAACCACCATGATCCTTTTTATGAAACTTGTCAAACCAAGAGAGATACTGGCAAAACTATCATATATTCCTTATATCAAAATATAAGAAAAATTTGCTCCTGCGAAAAGCAGCCACCAAAAGAAATCATCTAAAACCTTTTCAGGGTTTCTTAGATTTAATAGCTATCCTTTCATAAATTGCATTTTGCACTATGAAAAAAAGATTACATTAAAAACTCCTCAAGCAATGATTAAAGGGTTTACTTATGATTAATGAAAAAAATGAACTGCAGAACGGAGGCAAAGTCTTTCCAGAAAGTGGAATTTATCTTTTGCCTAAGTTCGTTATTGAAACGGATTATTTTGCAGATGAAGCCGACGGTACGCTAAAAACCGAGATAACTGAAGCAGGACAACCAATTAAAGCCTATATAGAAAAAGCTCCTGCGGGCGCTAATGATACTGGTGCTGAGATTTCGGTGCAGTGTGCTGTAGTGATAGGTAATACTGTAGGTCAATATATTGATATAATCGATCCCAAGGAATATCCACCGGGAACTGTATACCCTCTCAAATTCGATGTGCCTATTCATAAGCTGCCATCAGATGGCCAATTCTCGCTGCGATATGCTGCGCGGGTTCCAGGCGGATTAACTTATTCTGAAGGTTTCTTCATTATCAAAGACAGTATACCGCCATACTATCGGCCTGGTACACTTCCACCGCCTGCAGTTCAGGAGCCAGCTGTTACTATCACCCAGGATTTACTTGATAATAACAGTGAAATAAGCTTCAGGCTTACCAGCTACGATAACTATGATGTGAAAGATCAGATCTTTGTATTTCTTGAAGATCATGTGCCGGTTGAATCTGAAGTAGTGGGTCTGACACCTGTTTACCGGGGGCTTTTTCCGACTGATCTGAAGTTTAATCTCAGTGCGGACATTTTTGAAAAAATCGGTTCCGGCGATCGTTATCTTTGCTATGTACTTGAAGATAAAGCCGGCAATAGAAACTACTCATTCCCGAAAACTCTGCATATTGCGCTGGGTGAAATCCCCATGAATCTGGAGGCTCCAGAGGTCCCTTCATCCAGCAGCGGTTATCTTAGTCTCAAAGATGTGTCTGCCGGGCCTGTTAAAGCATTTATTCCGCTTTATAATTCACCTGAAGCTGGTGCAGATATCCTGACATTATACTGGGGGTCTGAAAAAGTTGGCGTTTATAACGTAAACCCAAACACTTCATTTCCAATGGAAACAACCATCCCACAGGAAATCCTCAAATCTCAGTACGACCAGAGCATAGGAGGTCAGCAGGAATTGAGTGTATTTTACACACTCTCCCGCAGTAGCGGCTTAAAAATAGCTTCCGATAGTCTGAAGATAAATACTGACTTTTCCATTGTCGGCCCGGATTTACCAAACTGGCCGGATCCGGTTAATCCAGGATTGCCAGTTCCTGCGATAATGGGTGTAGTCTCTGGGAAAACTAATGAACTGGACATCAGCGATAATAGCCAGAACGCAAAATTTAGTGTGCGGGTCTACGATAACGCCAGCACTGGTGATGCAATGGATGTCTTCTGGGGCAATCAAAACTCTGTAGCCGTAACATACCTTCTTGAGCCGGGAGATACTGCTGGTTCACTGATTGAGCTGGATGTTCCATGGCAGGTAATCGAAGCGGCAGGCAACAATGATGCTGTTAAGGTTTTTTACGGTATATACAATCCTGCAACACCGGATAATAAACAATTTTGTGAGTCTGTAGACGTCAGGGTCAGTGCTGTTTCGATCCCTGCACCGGCTATGCCAGCCTACCCTACACAGGAGTTTTTCCTGGGTAAACCTTACATTAATTGTTTCTCTTTGCGCCGGTTTACTGATGGCGAATCTGGTGTTCCTGTTTTAATTCCGTCACTAGATAATTCAGTTTATAAACTCCAGGCGGGAAGCGAGATTACACTGACATGGCAGCCCTATGATAAAGGTACTCCAGTTTCAGGAGCGACAATTATCGATAAAATTACTCTTGATGAGACAATGATAAAAAATGGTTTCACCTGGGAAGTTAAACCTTATTCCCGCGTTGTTAACCCTATTTATAATCTTGGTGACAAAATATTTGAACTGAAAACAAGTTTTAGCTTTATAGTAGATGGAAATCTGGTTAGTTCGGATTTTGCGAGTGTTGGTCTTACTATGCGAAGAGGTGACAACACTATTTGCCCGGTTCCGTCTAACTATTATTAACAAACATCAATCTTTCCGCGGGCGTATCTCATGATGCGCCCTTTCATCGTATAACAGTGACATGCAGGTACAATTATGAATAAAAGCAGCAAAGTGTCTGCAATTTCCGTTCATGAACCTTTATCTCTGAGCAAACCGATAATACCAGTGATGCTTGAGAGTATCGATGGCGGTCAGACTAATCTGCTACCATCCGATGCCATTTTATCCCCCTTGCGGATTGAATTAGGTATCTGGAGCGCAGGAGGAGGCGACTCAGTTGTTTATCTTTTTATTGATGGAAAAGAGATCCACGAAGCTGAGAAACATTTTGGGCCCGATATTGCTGACGATCAGCGGTTTGTGCTGCTTCCCTCTGAGGTCATAAAGGCCAGTAAACGATACAGCATTAACTACATGGTTGATTCTTTACGTGGCCCGGTCTGGTCTGAATTTGAAGAGTTTGAAGTTGACCTTATTGCTCCTGTGCTTCTGGGCGACAGTGCGCCACGCTTTGATGAAACCAGAATTACAGAAAAATATCTTAAAGATCATGATAATGAGGTGAGGGTCACTATACCGGATTATGCCACTATCTGGCCCGGAGATACTATTCACTACTCCCTTTCACGGGATGCCACCGAAATAAACTTAATAGGATCCAAAATCCTGACACGTCAGGACGTTGATTCAAAACAGCTTGGTTATATTATTAAAGGTGCAGACTTCATCAATCTTGGTGATGGTCAGCACTTTGCTCTTTATTACATTACAGATCGCGCGGGAAACAAATGCCCTGCATCACGCATCACACGTTTGGAAGTCAGCGCCACACCAAAACCCCGCACGTTGCCATGTCCCGATATTCCTGAGGCAAGCGGTAGCGGCAGCAGTCAGACACTGAATCCCCAGTCTGTTGGAGAAAAAATTACTCTCAAAATCCCGGATGACGCCAGTTTCCATGACGACGATATGCTTAGTGCATTGTGGGGTACGCCCGGTACGCCAGGTGCAGAACAAACAGTTCCTGAAAGCGGTATCACCAGCTTTACAATTCCACTTTCATGGTTTCCTGCAAAAATTGGAAAAACCAGCGAGATTTTTTATCAGATAACAGATGAAGACTCACTCATAGTGGCTGTCTCAGAGGTGCTTTCACTTACTGTCCCCAGAATTACACCTCGTGAATTCGGGGCAATTAACTGTATTTCTCCCGCAATTTATGGAGATTCGATGTCCCTAAAAAAGGCCTCAAATACAGGAGGGGCGACGTTTGCAGTCAATCGCATGTGGCCCTTCATGGCCGCAGGGCAGCGCTTCACAGTAAAAGTGTCAGGCCTGAAAAATGACGAATCTCCGCTTGAAACAGTTTTACTGGATAACTACATAGTCACCCAAAAGGACGTGGATGCTATCAGCGTCAGCGCAAAACTAACCTATACAATGCTGTCAAACTATAAACTGTACATACCATTCACGGTAGAGACTGCCCTGAGCTATGATGGCGGCTACAGCTGGCTTAATTTTGACAAACTAGCAATCGTACTTGTACCTTAAAATAAACCTATGCATCCTGTAATCCGTGTTTCTCCGGTATTTATTCCAGGATGCATTTATCACTGTAACACATCACATTAACCGCAGCATGGTCACTACAGCAGGAGAAATGAATTCTCGTTTTAATACCTGCCTCATGGCGCTTTCGCAGAACTGATGTGCTCCTGTTTATAAATCATAAAGCATCCTTGTGTCTTTTTACAACCTCTGTTTATTTTCATTCCAATTTCAGTGATATCTATAGGTTACAGTATAGCCATTTCTTTTCTATGTTACTTGCACTAGGCAATAAAATTAATAATACATGGATAATAAAAGTGGTAAAGAATTAAAATGAAAATTCTCTTCTCATGACACCCATGTAAAGGGTTAACAAATATGACTTAGCTGCTATACAGGGCTAAATAGCATTAGCATAGCAGCTATTGATTACCGAGAAGAAATCCCACTTATTTAATCATGCATTAATCCCGCAAAGCTGCTTAATTCAGAAATACATCAACCTTTTCGTCACGCAGATCAATGGCTAGCTTTATAAGATAAAGCCATGCTTTTAAAAAAACCTCCTTCATTAAAATAAAAGCAGGTCCTTATTGAATTTGTGTAATCCGCTCAAACATCTGATGATGAAGTATATAACAGAGCTTTCTAAATTTGACCGATTAAAATAGCAAAAAATAGGTTTTTGAAATAAAGCAGAGCGCTACCATGGACTGAACATATCTTCCTCAGGATTATGATCTGTGAAAAAAATCATCAGCTCTGTTCTTCCCTGCCCTTTGATCAAAGAAGCTGTAAATCTGCATATTGACCCAGCCAGTGCGCCAGACGGCGCACTGGTCACTGTTCCGCCTTATAACGCCATGAAGGCTGGCGATAAAGTAACGTTCCACTTCGATGCATTCGAAAGCTATACAAATACTAAAACCCTGAGCGATCTGGATGTCGGTAAACCGCTTCAATGGACGCTGCCATACATAAAGCTAGCTCTGAATGATGGCGAACAGGCAACGCTATCCTACACCATCACTTATTCCGGCACCCTGTCAGCCGGTTCAGAATCAGCTAAACAGACCGTGTTCATTGACGATGAAACCGCCGAACTTCTGCCTGCGGTCACATTTGATAACCTTTCAGAATGTGAACTTAACCCCGGACAGTTTCCTGGCGGGCTGATGGTTTCAGCCCCCTGGTGGGACGAGGCAGATCCGCAGACTACAGTTGCTCTTTATCTCAGGAGCAAAAATCTGAAAAAAAAAATCACCCTTACTCGGAATCTTGACGTCAGTAATACAGACAGAAAGCAGGTTACATTTCAGATCCCACAAAGCACCATCAGCCAGTTCATCAACGACACAGTTGATATCACCTGCCAGTTCAGTAATACAGGCATGTCGGTTTCTTCAGAGCCTCAGAATCTCAGAATAGTAAAACCGCTCGACCTGCCTTTGCCTGTTTTTGAATCACATTATGTTTCACCCGGAAATCCGGGAAGCGGAAGCAGTGAAGCTCTGAAACTGAGCAATGGTCTTCCTGTTGGTATACCTGCCAGTGCTGAAACAGGTAGCTACTGTGTCGAGATGTGCAGCGAGGGTGAGGTGGCAGCTCAGTCTTTTGTTCTCAACACTCAGGAATCCGGGAAATTCATATTTCCTGCTGCCATGGTTGCAGCAAACATGAACCATGAATGTGACATTTTTTATCGCATCGTGGATACGGATGGTTCTGCCGTACAGGAGTCTGACCGCTATCATCTTAGAATAAAAAAGATCCCGGCTAAACAGTTTCCGGTGGCTGAATGCCAGTATGTACAAAACCAGGAGCTGTCGCTCAAACAGATATCCGGGGAGTCGGTCAGCATCACCCTGCAGAAATGGGGGTTCATGGCAACAGGCCAGCTGGTCAGCATTATTATCAGCGGAGTCTCCTCATCAGGTGAAAATGTCACTCAGGTAGTAATGGATGCTCATCCAGTCACAACGTCTGAAAATGGCAGAGCCGTAGTCGGCACAATTAACAAATCATTTTTCCGTCAACTGAAGCTTTATGAGTCATTCAGCATCCAGAGCTGCGTAAGCTTTGATCAGGGTGAAAGTTTCATCCCATTTCAGAGCGCGAATATTACACTTACTAGTTGAAGCAGGAGTTCAGAATGAACAGTATGTCCAAAGCCCAGCTGGATGACTATCTGGCAAAAAATTGTGTAGCTACAGACTGGGGCGGATTAATGGCTTTTCGCACCGATTCAGTTAATAAAATACTGAAATCAGCTTTTGAAAAAATGATGTCTGAGTTAAAAATCATGTCCCCCATTACCGGTAATGTTGATTATTCCGGGCTCGGATTAGACGATGCCAGATTTAATTTGTATACCGGGTGCCCGGTAATTTCTTTTAAAAACGCAGCACTGCCAAACGCCAGAGCAACAATTATCTTTCCCGTCATCGCTGGCACCTATGATTACATCAAAAAAACCGATATCACGTTTCCCTACCTGGCTGAAAGCCGCCACATCGAAGAGGAGAGCGGCTACTCCATTGAGTTTGATATTCAATTTAAAATTAATAGCGATACTTCCCGCAAAAAAGGCACTCTCGTCATCGACCTTTCTGAAGCCACTGTATGCCGGTGCAATTTAGCCACGACCGAAACCGGAACATGTACGCTGGGGTCCCGCATTCTCGAGAAGATTAAAACGCTCGATAAAGGGAAAGTTGTCATAGAGATTGCCTCGCTTGATTACAGCGGTTATGACGCAACGGCACCCAAATCGGCGAGAGTAGTGACACAAAAGTCACCAGATAACCTGGGCGTAAATCCGGATGAAGGATGTCTTATTGTTTTAATGCAACTGACTGCGACTAAAAACCAGGGCGGCTTGCCGGTGGAGCCTTTTCCTTACCTCCTGCCGAATGACAGACAGGGGAATGCCTACCGATACGATGCAGTACATTACCTGACCGAAAGCTGCTACAAATATTTCAGCCTCACTGGCCATCTGACTTTTGTCAATTATTACAGCCTGGCAGGAAATGCCTGCATTTCTGTGGATGAAACCGAGAAAACTGAAGGCAATCGAGCCAGCAATATTGTTTTTTTATGCGGTAACGTTACTCAGAACAAAGATGCACTGACTATCCGGTATCAAAAACTGAATTTCGCTCCCGGTGAAAGCCATCAGTTCAGTGCCTGGCTCGGCAGTAAACCTTCATACAGGGCCGCATGGGCACTGCACAACCTTAATGGCTTATCCGCAAGCGAAACCATCAGCAGCGAAGGTATCTTCACCGCACCTGCCAGCGGAAGAATGACATCCCCCGTTTTCCAGTATGTACTGACTGCGACGACAACCGATGCTACCAGCGGAAAAACACAACAGGATGCCGTGGTATATCGCGTTAAAAATCACAGCTCATTAGTTTCACCCCAGTTTGCCACCGCTTTTCGCGGCGCAGGAGAGCTCTGTTTCAGACTGAATACTGATGAGAAAGGCCCAATAACATGGACGCTGTCAGACGTAACGATGGGCACACTGCAGCCCGACGGCAAAACTGTACGCTACACCCCGCCGTCCGGCAAAATCAGTTCCACCCGGCTTATCCTTTCAGCAAGCAGCGCTGGAAAATCTCTGGCTTCTGCGACAATCCTGTTGAAAGACAAAAGCTCAGAACTGGAAATCGACCCTCCCTATCACAGTAGTTTTACCAACGAAACGGTGCACTTTTCTTTACCGGATAACGCAATGTCGCGCCTGCTTAACATCGCTGAAAGAAAAGCCGGGCGGACCGTTAACCTCAGTGAAGTCAGCCTAAAATGGTCGCTTATCGGACCGGGCAGAATTAGTGACAAGGGAGTTTATACTCCCGATGCATCTGAAGGTGAAACAGCAACAGTCGTACGGCTCAGGGTCACCGGGCCTTCCATCAATTTTGAAGGCACCTCAGTTGTCAGGATCACACCCTGTGTTGCTCCAAAAAAATGGACAGACCTTGCAGCGTTTGAAATTAAACCTCTGTTCTCTGAGGCTCGCGCATTTCGAAACGGATACCAGCAGATTCCGGTTCAGATTGAGATCACCACGAAAATCGTGGATGACGAATATTATCCTATTACTGCTGCGGAACTCAGCACGCTGGAGTTAGTCTCTGACGGCGGCAATAACAATCCAGTGCCGTTTATCGATCCTGATATGGATGGAATAGACAGCGAATTTGGTAGCGTCTGGGCCGTTAATACCCGTGAAAATCGCTACCTCTTTAACAACATGTCAGCTAAGTCTCTCCTGCCTCTGGCCAGCACCCCGGGAACCGTGTCAAGGCGCTTTTATATTCATACCACAGCCACCACCCCTCAGACATTTTATGCCCGGTTCAGAGACAGTAACGGTTTTTTGCGTAATTCCACGGACAAAGAATTTAACGGCACGGAATTCAGCACCATAACCCTGATCCCGCTTACCACAGCGAATCCCATCAGCAAAGACTACGAAGTTATTTCTAAAAGGGTAGCAGGCGGAGGAGAGGCTGGTTCTGATAATAGCGCGGGCGGACAGTTTGAAAATGACGATTTTGATTTTCATCTGAAAACCAGCGACTACTGGCGGATTAAATACGTTCCTCAGTCGGGCTGGACGAGATTTATGACGATCGAATTTAAGGATAATACCTCAATCATGCAATGGGAGAGTGAGCAGCTGGCTGAAACCATGTTCAGCTCAACCAGTTATTTCTTCCTTCCGGCCGACCGTGTGACTCCATTACCTGAACGATACATTTCGTATGACTACCGCCTGCTGGATGTGATTTCAGATGAAAATGAACGCGTTACGCAAAAACTCGACAACAGTGAACCGGAAGTTCCGGGAGAGCTGCTCATCATCCTGGACCGTTTTGATGAAGTCAGCTACCTGCATAAACACCCTCTCAACAGGGGAATGATTGTCTATCTCCGTGATGAATACGGAAATATGCACAGCATGTCCATAAACTTTGCCTCAAAAGCCAATCGTAACCAGCTTTCTATTACTCCCGGAATTTAAGAGCAATGAATAAGCAATCACTTCTGCAAAAAATGAAGCAAGGCACCATTGCTCATGGCTGGGATGTCATTACTGCGTTTAACCGGGAAAAATGTAATCGCCTGCTGGCGTTGCAGTACCTGACGAACCTTGCGGATCAAAAAGTCAATATTATTAAAAACGGCGAGGTAAAAAATGAAAGTACCTATTATGTTATCACAGGTCTGGTCCTTGGACAGCCACGGCTGTCTTTCGACTTTCCGGATTTGGGAAATTCTAAAGCCCGCATGGTGCTTCCGTTTATATCCGGCCGCATTGATGTCGAGTATTTTTCAGAACATGATAACATCCGTTACCTGAAAGAAATCATCGAAATTAATGAAGTTCATCAGTATGTCCTGACGGTTGAGATTCATCTTAAGACCGGCGTAAACGGCACAAATGACCAGGATAAAATCATCATCGATTTAACAGAAAGCAATCTTAAATTCACGACTAATATCTCTGAGGATGAGATTGCTAATGATGCTATCGGCAATTACTTCAGAGATTTGTTCAGGAGCGGAAACCTGCCTGTAAAAAAATTTGAGCTTGGCGAGATTATAGAAATTAATGGCAGCCCGTTAAACCCCAAAGAGTTTCGCCTGCTGACAATGGCTTCCGGTACAGAAGCAAGCGATAAGAATAAGGACGGCGCGGTGATAGCTTTTATCCGTACAAGCAATCCCACACCGGGCTCTCTGCCGACCACTGATTCCGGGTTTCCTTATCTTATTCCGGATGATACAGATGCAGACGGTAAGGCGCTGTATGATGCAGCACTGGTCGTTTCTGTAAATACTCTCTGTCGTGATTTTATCCAGCCACAGTTGTTAAAACTGCCATCAGCATCAGCATCAGTTATTAAAAAGGACAATTTCTCTGCAGCCCAGGCCACCACAACACTGACAGGGCCGGAAGCCTATACATACTGGGATAAAGTAATCTGGTTATCTTATTGCGAATGGTATGCTAATACAGTAACGGCAGGCAGCAAAAAAACAGTGTTAAAACTGGAGAACATTATCTACGCCCCGCGGGATAACAAGCTCAACGTCAGCTACCGCGGAACGCCATCTCTGCAGGTTGAGATTCAACCTTATATAAACGGTGAACCTACTACCTGTCGTAGCGGGCCTATCATATTATCGGCAACGCTTGATTTCCAGTACGCCCTGGTCGCTGATGCCCATACGCTGAAGCTTCATTTTGTCAGGGAAACCAGTCCTGATATCAATTTTGAAATTACTGATGCTACTGTGGTCAGAGAGCTTGACGCAGGAACGGAAGAAGCCCGCGAACTGGCATCATGCGTTGAGGAGACAATCGGCACCCCTCTGCAGGCCTTAGCTGTGCCTATAAAAGATTTCGAGCTCTTTCCGACAGCAAACCTGCTTTTTCCCGAACAAAATGCCTTCAGACTGGTTACCGCTGACCTGCCCGGCGACATTCTCGCGCTGGGCAGGCTTGACCCCAAAACCACTACAATGGAAATCACGCCGCTTGCAGGCGTTGCAGCTGCAGGGAATACGCTGCAGTTCTCCCTGAACACCGCCTTTGCCCAGGCTATTGCCGATACCACGTGGGAAGTCCTGAATATTGACGGTAAAACCAAAGGCCTTGGCATTATCGCCAGCGGACTCTACCGTGCACCGGATAAAACGCTTTTTGATGAGGCCTCCCTGCAGGAGCTCATTGTGGCAAAACATGACGGGAAAACCGCCAAAGCGATGGTAACCATTGTGGCAAATTCCGTGACCGTTGATCCGACGTTCTATTTTACCGCTGCTGGCGCGCTGGACGGTGAGGGCAGGCAGGCGACGCTGGAGCTTAACGCCGCTGCCTTATCCGGCAACAGCATCGGCTGGGAATTTGCAGACCATACCGCGGGCGGCACGCTTGAAGAAAAAGGCAGCAGGGCTGTCTATACCCCGCCTGCCCGCGTGGCTTCTGGCACCTATGCAATCGATCTGATTGCTGCCAGAAACACAGATACCGGACAGGCCGCATCCTGTGCTGTACTCAACTTCACTAAACCCACCGGCACCATCGTAGGTATGTCAGACCTGTTGCCAAAAGGCGACATACTTCTCAGACCGTCCCGGACAGCCACCATTTCCATCAATCCGAATCTGGATGACGGCGCTCTGCTGCGCTGCAAACATAACCACTCGCCCGAAGCGCTTATCAGGGCAGCCTGGTCACACATGCTTAGAGGTGCAGAACAGGCAAATCAGCCGGCGTCGTTTGATGCTTTCCGAAAGCAGATAATCGCTGAAATTAAACCGGTATTCGCCATTCTGCACGGCGGCGGCAGCCTCAAAGACACCTCCTTTGAGAGACCAGGAGAAGATGATGAGCCTGTCCTGGTACACCAGGCGGAATACACGGCACCGGATATCATTACCAGTCCATGCGCCGTTATCGTCTATTACTTCGAGATTAAGTTACCCGCCGGGAAGTTCATAAGTTACAGCTATAAAATTGTCCGCTTCCCGCCCTCAGAGCGTGCAGTGAGCCGAGTATTTAACTAATTCCTTTATTCAACCCTGTGGTGCGCCGGCGTCCCGCGCGCCACCCGTCCGAGGTTACACCATGATTGCTTCCACCGACCTGCACTCCGGCGCCTTCAGCTTCGCCAGCTTCCTCTCCTCCGG
>Ga0105250_10000091_pt1 | contig 80262 bp, 76 predicted proteins | sample KBSS54metaG_FD_80425 | JGI IMG/M metagenome (GOLD analysis project Ga0105250, IMG submission 80425) | Switchgrass rhizosphere microbial communities from Kellogg Biological Station, Michigan, USA - KBS S5-4 metaG | ecosystem: Host-associated > Plants > Roots > Rhizosphere > Soil | place...
ATTATTATTAAACCGGCCAACAATAGTATTTGGTTCCGTTCGTGGTGAGCCTGTCGAACCACTCTGTGTTCACCGGGTTGGCCCTTCGACAGGCTCAGGGCGAACGGTACTAAATATTGCCGGGTTAATGACAGAAGAAACACCCTGCCCTCTCCCTGAGGGAGAGGGGAAGATATCCGAGTGAGGTTATGGTGTACGGGAAAGAAGAGATGTTGTTGTCGGCATTTGTAGGTCGGGTTTCAACCCGACGTCTTAAACATGTCGGGTTGAAACCCGGCCTACAACAAAGCGGAGATCAACACGAATCATCGTTATTCGCGCAACGCCAGTCGCAAACAACCAACCACTACCACGCACCCACATTCGGCATGCTGACCCATGGCTCTTGTGGCGCGAGCGCATTACCCTTCTGCAACAACTCGATCGAGATGTTATCCGGTGAACGCACGAAGGCCATGTGACCATCGCGTGGCGGACGACTGATGGTGACGCCATGATCCTTGAGTCGTTGACACGTGGCGTAAATATCATCCACCGCATAAGCGAGATGACCGAAGTTGCGCCCGCCGGTGTACACCTCCGGGTCCCAGTTATGGGTCAGTTCGACTTGTGCATGTTCATCGCCGGGCGCGGCGAGAAACACCAGAGTGAAACGGCCTTTGTCATTGCTGATACGACGCAGTTCGCGCAGGCCCAGTGCGTCGCAATAAAAACGCAGCGACGCATCGAGGTCGGTAACGCGGACCATGGTGTGCAGGTATTTCATGGTGAGATTCCCAGTTGCGAAGATAGCGAAAGCAGAATGGCTGCATCATCCGTCATTCCCGCGAATGCGGGAATCCAGTGAGCATTCGAGTTGCGAAGCAACGCATTTATAACTGGATCCCCGCTTTCGCGGGGATGACGATGCATAAGTATTACGCGGCGCTGTGAAAGGCGATTAAAAAGACAGATTCACAATCAAGGCTCAAGCCGCTGCGCGCTCGCCAGTCTTCGCTTCACCACCCAACTCATCCACCAGTTCTTTCAGCATCTGGCTCAACTCGCCGCTCATTAACGCGAAGTCGATGTCGAATTGTTCATCGGCGGCGTCATCGCCACTGCCGGAAGATTCGGCGCGATCTTTCACCAGATCGAGAAACTGCAGGCGTTTGATCGTCATGTCGGCAGTCAGCATGAAGGCGACTCGATCGTTCCAGCTCATGCCGAGCTTGGTCGGCGCCTTGCCGGATGAAATATGCTTCTGCACTTCCTTGCCTTCCAGCGGATGACGCACGTACTTCACCATCGACTTGGTGTCGTTGACCGCCTGCAATTCGAGATCGTTTTCGATATGAAAGCGACCCGGCGCATCGCCAAACATCAGCCATGCACCCATCGATACCGAGGGTGATTTCTCGGTTTCCAGCAAGTGCGCGCTGAAGCCTTTGATGGTGTCGCGCAGTGTCGCCACCAACTCTTCGGCCTTGGCCGGAGCGGCCGCATCGACGATCAGCAATTGATTATCGGGATCGATCCAGGCGCGCGTCATGGTGCGGCGGCTGAAGGCACGGGCGCGCAATTCATCGGCAACGCGTTCTTTCATTTCACGAAGCTGTCTGCGCCCGACGGGATAGCCCTGTTCGGCGGCCACTTCGGCCGCGCGATCCTTGGTGACTTGATTGATCACTGACCCCGGCAGAATTTTTTCATCCACGCCCAGGGCGATCAGCATATGGCGATGCAGCGTGTGCACCAGGCGTTCCTGCGGGCCGGGCATCACCCAGCCCACCGTTTGCAGGTCGTAGCCGCTGCAGGGCGTCAGCGGTCGATATGACAACTGCTCTTCGAGTTCACCCGGCGACAGCGTCCAGCCGGAGGAGAGGCGAAATACGACGAGATTCTTGAACCACATGAGTGACACCGCACAAACAGGGGTAGCAACAAAGGTCGCGCAGTATACGGATTGAGCGCGTGGCCGGCACTGGCTGCGGTGGGCTCGCCGCACCCGGCAAGCGGGTCAGTGGCTTGACAAAAAGCGGCAGCAACGCCTCAACACTTCGAGAAATCGGCCGCTAACACAGGTAACTCGCAATCCGCCATCGACTTGATGACGGATTGGCAGCCAGTTCGAGGGCCACTTATGTTCGTCAGTATGTGGATGACCAAAGATGTCATCACGGTGAGCGCCGACACCTCGGTCATCGACATCGCCAACCTCATGACGACGAAACACATTCGTCGCGTGCCGGTAGTCGATGCAGCGGGCGCCGTGCTTGGCCTGGTGACTGCACAGGATGTACTGCATGCCTTCCCGGCGGATGTAAATCCGTTTGCGTTCACTGCCGGCACGGCGCCGAGTCCGGCGATGTCGCAGCAGACAGCGGCCAACATCATGTCACCCACACCGGTCACGACCACACCGGAAACGCCCATCGAAGAGATTGCCAAGCTGATGTTGCGACACAAGCTCGGCGCGGTATTGGTAACGCGGCACGAGCAGTTAGTGGGCGTCATTACCGAGTCGGATATCTTCCGCGCGTTCGCCGAACTGTTCGATCCCGGTACGCAAGGCGTGCGGGTGACTTTCGATAACTCGCAGGGGCAGGACGTGTTTCCATTGCTCGCCGACGTCGCGTATCGGCATCGTCTGCGCGTAATGAGTTTTGTATCGATGCACAAACACGAGCGTCCCTTGTGCGTGGTGCAAGTCACCGGTTCGTCCGCAGGGATTGAAGCCATGCTGAACGACATCTGGAAATCGCACCATCAAGTCATCAGCGTGATTCATCTCGAACCCAGCGATAAATAACTGCAGGTGCGGACCTAAGCGAGTGCACTCGTTATACTCCGGCCACTCTGTCCTCACGAATGGTCGACTTCATGGATCTCTTCACTGCCATCGACACCCGCGCATCAGCCATCAAGTTGATCGCACCCGCACCGACTCGCGCACATCTGAAACGCATCATCGATGCCGGCGCCCGCGCACCCGATCACGGTAAATTAGGCCCATGGCGCTTTGTGGTGTTAGGCGATCATGCGCGCGCGCAACTGGGTGAAGCCATGGCACAAGACTTGTTAACTCGCGATGCCAACGCCGATGCCGACAGCCTGCAACGCGAACGCAACAAGGCCGCACGCGCACCCTGCATCATTGCCGTCGCGGCGCGCATCACTAGGCAACACAAAGTGCCGGAAAGCGAACAGGTGCAAGCAGTGAGCGCCGCCGTGCAGAACATGCTTCTTGCTATACATGCGCTGGGCTACGGTGCGATGTGGAAGACCGGTCCCGCCGCTTCGAGCAGCGCCGTCAAACGCCTGCTGGGCTTGCAGGAAGACGATCACCTGGTCGCGTTGTTATATCTCGGTACGCTGGGCGCACTGGGTCCACAACGTGCGCCGCTGGTTGAAAACCGTCTGACCTGGCTGGAGTGAATAACACCGTAGAGGCGAGACATGTCTCGCCCTACATACTCAGGAGCAACTGCCGGTGCGGGTCACACTCCTAAAAACACCGCATACGCCAGCGATACAAACAACGTCCACTTCACCAGGTAGTAGATTTTTCGATTCCAATCCTTAAGTCGCTTGCCGACGATGCGGATTTGATACACATAGGCGAACGCTTTATTCAGCAGGCCGACTTTCTCGCCCGCCATGTTCTGCGTCGCAGCGGCGCGCGCCATCGCCCGACCGATGTGTCGATTGATAAATCTCACCACGGGATTCGACAATGGCCGCTCGATATCGCAGAACAGAATCAGCCGTTGCGTGTCGCTGCGGTTCTCCGCTTCGTGCACATAGGTCTCATCGAATATCACTGCTTCGCCGTCCTTCCAGTAGTACAACTGACCATCGACGACGATGTGGCATTGTTCTGAATTCGGCGTCTGCAATCCCAGGTGATAACGCAGCGAGCCAGCGTAAGGATCGCGATGCGCACCGAGCCGTGCACCCGGCGGTAGCAATGCAAACATGGCTGCATTTACCGACGGCATGGTCGCGAGCAACTTGGTGGTCTGCGGACACAGCGTCGTTGCCGAGGGCAGAAAATCGTCGTACCACTTCAGATAAAAGCGTTTCCAGCCGCGACGAAAAAACGAATTGAACCCCAGATCGTTGTAACTCGCTGCCGCGCGGATATAGCCTTCGTCGAACAGGCGCAATGCTTCATCGCGAATCGTCCGCCATTGATCTTGCAGCGGCTGCAGCTCGGGAAATTTCTCCGGCGCAACGTAAGGCTGCGCGCGTACCGCGGAGAACAAATACATGAGCGCGTTGTACGGCGCCATGATCGTGGAATGATCGAGCAACTGACGTCGCAACCTGTGTCGCACTCGTCCGCGTAAATGCACAAAAGAACCCGAGGCTATGAACGTAGCCAGTACCGCGAAACGCGGTGCAAGCGACCAATAGGACATGACTGCTCAATCCAGTGTTCAGGGCGAATGGCACTAAGTTAAGCGCATAAAACTGCAATTCCGTCATTCCCGCGTAAGCGGGACCGCGCAGGCAGGAGCCGAAGCGAACATCGGCGTAGCCGATGCCCGTTAGGGCAAACTGCACGAAGCAGTTTGTAATCCAGTCAAAGTTGTGTCGCGAAGCGACTCAGAAACAACTGGATCCTCGCTTACGCGAGGATGACGAGGCTTAACTTAGTGCCATTCGTATTCAGGGGCCAGTATCGGTCCAGGGGCGATTACACTTCCACGCAGCCACGCTAGATAAACTTTCTTCGCGTGAACTTTATTAGGCGATCAAGAATTTCATCTGTCGGATATTTCTGACGATGTGACCTGCGCCAGCCGTAACCATAGACACTTGCCGCTTCGTGCTGAATCACCAATTAGATGCTGTGCCTTAACTACCATTCGAGGGATTGACTCGACAACATCATCGGACGTAGTGGTTGGCGCTCATTGGGCATGGCATCGCGGTAATCTTAATTCGCTCTGGTTGCCACCAGCGTCACCATACTGTTCGTTTGCATATCTCGCCGCACAGCAAAGCCGGTACGTCGCAATTGCGCCACCAGCCAGTCCGGCGACAATCGCAGCTTGCGATAACTGCTGACCCGTTGCAGCCAACGTCCGTCGATCCACTCGTGCAATAGATCATGCACCGTCACTGTGTCAGCGTTGTATTCGAGACAGCACGTCAATATGCGTTGCGCGTCGCTGCGTACTGGAATGAAGCGATGCTCGGCGTGTAGTGGAGCAGTGAGGTAGTCGCGAAAACTGGCAACAAACACACCCGCTACCTTTAATACGCGCGCAGCGTCGGCAAGTAACTGCTCAACTTCGGCCAAGCTGCGCAGATGGGTCAGCGTATCGCCCATGCACAAAACCGCATCTACCGGCTGCGGCACGCGCTTGGCGAAATCTAGCAAATCGGCATTGATGCAAGTAATCGGCAGCGCGGCAGCGCGTGATCGTAGCCGCATCAATAAATGCTCACTGCTATCAATGGCGAACACCGAGTAGCCACGCTGCGCCAATGGAATGGCATGCAAGCCAATGCCCGCACCGAGATCAACCGCCGCTGCATTAGCGGCGCCGGTCAATCCCACCGCATTCAGTTCAGCAGCACTGCGCAACAGTGCTGCCTCGATGTCGCCGACCATCCACTCGTATAACGGCGCGAGATGCGTGACGTAGTGTTGCTCAACGCTTGCCACTACTTGCGCTCGATAATTACTTCGAGATACTCACTCGGCAACACCAATGTGGCGTCGCCGGAACGATTGTGTTGCGCCATCAGCTCCAGCAATTCAGCGGTGAACGCCGTCTGTTGTTGCGCATCGAGTGCCGCATACGTTTTGTTCATCGGTCCATAGTAAGTACGGAATACATCGAGGAAGTGTTGCGGCGAGTGATAGCGAAAAACAAACTCGCGACTGACCGCACGAATCGATCTGGCTGTGGTACCGAATAACTCCTGCAATCTAACCGGCGTACCCCATAACGCAGGGGACTTCACACCCGCTGCCGGCGGCACATACTTGCCAATGGTTTTGAACACCTCGCCGATAAAGCTTGTTGGCGTCCAGTTGGCAAGACCAATGCGACCACCCGACTTGCATACGCGCGCCAACTCACTGGCAGCAAGCTCCTGATCGGGCGTGAACATCACCCCGAAGGTGGACATCACCACATCGAACTCTGCATCGGCAAACGGTAGATTCTCCGCGTCGGCTTCTTGAAACTTGATTGCATGGCCTTCGGCCAAAGCACGTACGCGTCCTGACTCCAGCAATGAGCTGACATAGTCAGTGGATACCACATCGCACCAACGACGCGCCGCTGCCAACGTCGCATTGCCATTACCGGCAGCTACATCCAGCACGCGTGCACCGGCGCGAAGATCAAGTGCTTCGCATAAATTTTCACCGACGATTTGCAGCGTGGTGCCGACTACCGCGTAATTACCGGTGGACCAGGCAACTTGTTGACGCGTCTTCACCGCGCCGAGATCGATGCTGGGTGAAGTGTTTGCGATGACTGCCGACATGATGGCTCTCCAATAAAGAAATTTGATTGATGTTCACTACCGTCATTCTCAAGAACGGAATCGGATCGATCTAAAGTCGCGAAGCGACTCGTCCGGAACTCACCCGTGTTCACGAGAATGACAAACAGGAATGCACTACTCCGACAGGATCACGCCCGATCCGCCCATCTCGGCCGGCAGATCCTTGAGCTTCGGCAGTCCATCCTTGATGCGCAGCGTGGTTTCCGCATAGTTCACATGCACACCGGCCTGATAGGGAAATTCGGGAATCACACCGGCATACACATCGGTGAGTTGCCAATGATCATGCTCGGTGAACAAGTGGCCACCACAAGTCTTGCACCATTTGCGCGAGCTACGTGCGGTCTTGTTGTAGGTGCCGATGTTGTCGGCGCCGCGTGTGATATGCAGCGATTCCGGTTTCCACAAGGTGAATGCATTGACCGGCGCCGCAGCCCAGCTACGACAGGATTCGCAATGGCAGTAGCCCATTGCTGCAGGTTCACCGGTGACAGTGAATTTCACGGCGCCGCAGAAGCAACCGCCTTGATAAGTACGATCGTTACTCATGATGTTTCCTCTTGCCTGATGGCTGCATGTGAAAAACTACATTGCAGCGGGCGGGCAGTATCGGCAGCACCGCATTCAGCGGCTATGACCGATTCACCTGCACCTTTGCGCGAGCCGCCGGGAATGACCATAATCGACGGCATGGATGCACTCTCAGATGTTCTGCATGTATTGCGCTTGTCCGGCGCGGTATTTCTCGATGCCGAATTCACTTCACCTTGGTGTGTTAGTTCCAATTCGCATCTCATTGGCGACCACACGCACACGGTATTTTTTCACTGGCTAATCGAAGGTCGCTGCAAAGCGCGCTTAAAAGCCGGCGGCGAAGTTTTCGAGATTGCCGCAGGTGACTTACTGATGATGCCCAACGATGCCACGCATCTCATGGGCAGCGATTTGCAGATGGATGCCATCGATGCTGCATCACTGGTACAACTCACTACCACCAACAGCAATGGCTTGACGCGGCTGGCTTATGGTGGCGGCGGTGAAACCACGCGCTTTGTTTGCGGCTTTCTTAGTTGCGATAAACGATTGTGCCGTCCAGTGCTCGATGCACTGCCCGGCATGCTGCGCGTGCCGTTCGGCAACGATCCCACTGCCGCGTGGTTTAAAAGTCTGTTGCAACTCGGCACCGAAGAAACCACCGCCAAACGTCCCGGCAGCGACACCGTGCTCGCCAAACTTTCCGAGTTGTTATTCGTCGAAGCCATCCGCCGTTACGGCGAAGCCTTGCCCACCGAACACACCGGCTGGCTTGCCGGCCTTCGCGATCGCTACGTCGGCAAGGCATTGACACACATGCATCAACGCCCAGGACATGCATGGACCATGGATTTACTCGCCAGCGAGGTCGGCTTGTCACGCTCCGCATTGGCACAACGCTTCACCGATTTGATCGGCCAACCGCCGATGCAGTATTTGACGCGATGGCGTTTGACGGTGGCAGCACAAAGATTGCGTAGCGATCCTACTAACTTGGCAAGCATTGCCGAGCAGATTGGCTATGACTCTGAGGCGGCATTTAATCGTGCGTTCAAGCGAGAGTTTGGCATGCCACCGGCCACGTGGAGGAAAACGCAGGGTGCGGCAGCGAATGAACTAACCGCTTAGGACGAATGTTATTAACCCGGCAATATTTAGTGCCGTTCGCCCTGAGCCCTTCGACGCGCTGCGCTGCTCAGGACAGGCCTGTCGAAGGGCCAACCCGGTGAAAACAGAGTGGTTCGACAGGCTCACCACGAACGGAACCAAATACTACTGTTGGCCGGTTTAATAATAACGTCATTAGCGCATCGATGTTCATAGGCGGACATCGCTGATGCAGGAGCGGCCATTAAGAAGAAACGGGGCCGAATTGAATCATCGCGGTCCCATTCTTCTTAATGGGCCGCTACTGCAATTCCTCGAGCCACATTCAATCGTAGGGACACAAGAATGCTTTCCGTCTGATTGGACATTCGCCTTCAGATGGCCCGCACAGGCCGCGCTCTGAGCCCATACATATGGCGGCATAACTTAAGCGTAGCCATAGGAGGCACATGCGCTTCATCCTTGCGATCAGCATTCTCTACGTAACGTTCGGTTACGTTTCCGGCTTTGCTCAGGACAGCAAGTTGTCGTCCGTCGCCGATCCTGGGTTGGCGAAACAGCTCGGTGCTGACGAGCGAGGCATGCGCAAGTACGTCCTTGTGATCCTCAAGACTGGCCCGCACCGCGTGCCAGACGGGGCGGCTCGCGACGAAATGTTCAAAGGGCACTTCGCCAATATCAAGCGGCTAGCGAGCGCAGGAAAGCTGGCTGTGGCTGGACCATTCGCTGAGAAGACAGGATGGCGAGGCATGTTCGTATTCGCCGTGGAGACGGAACAAGAAGCGCAGCAATTGGTGGCAACCGATCCAGTAATAAAGAACGGCGAGATGATCGCGGAATACCACCTCCTCTATGCGTCAGCAGCCCTTATGGCGGTGAACGAGATTCATGAAAAGATCGCTCCGCAGTAAGCGTCGCACACGGGATGGGCATTTTTGATGTCCCTCATTTCAGTCGCATCAACATCCACTGCGCTATCGAAGTTTTTGCGCCATGTCCTTTTGTAGGGCGCGCGAACACTTTCCCGTCTGACTGGACAACTCCCATCAGATGGACAGCTCACTTATGCGCCGAGGCTCTTGGCTTTCAACCATACTCATCCGTTGGCTGGCGATTGGCAGCGCGCTATCACCGTTAACTGATGCACATGCCAAGTTCCCCGTCGAAGAAGCCACCATCGAACAAATACAAACCGCGTATCTCAACGGCACTACTACTGCACATGAAGTGACGGAAGCCTATCTGAAACGCATCGAGGCTTATGATCAGAAAGGGCCGATGCTCAATGCGATTATCACGGTGAACAAGCAGGCGCTGGCGCAGGCGGATGCGCTGGATGCACAACTCAAAGCCACGGGAAAACTCAGCGGGCCGCTGCATGGCATTCCGTTTGTCGCGAAGGACAACATTGATTCCGGGGATTTACCGACGTCAGGCGGTGCGGCGGCATTTGCCGACTTTCAACCGCAACGCGACGCGACTTCAATCGAACGCATGCGTAAAGCAGGCGGCATTCTGATCGCCAAGGCATCGCTTGCCGAGTTCGCCAATGGCGGCTTCGACAGCATCAACTCGCGTTCGCCGGGCTACATTCGCAACCCTTACAACACGGCCTATGCATCGGGTGGATCATCCGGCGGCACCGGCGTCGCCATGGCTGCCAATTATGCAGTCATCGGCTTGGGTACTGACACGGGAATTTCAGTGCGTGCGCCGGCATCGATCAACAGTGTAGTGGGCATGCGCGTATCGCATGGTCTGGTAAGCCTCGATGGCGTGATGCCGCTCAATGCGTTCTGGGACACGGTGGGGCCAATGGCGCGCACGGTGCGCGATGTGGCGACGTTGTTGCAAGTGATTGCCGGTCCCGATGAACGCGATCCGATCAGTCAGAAAAGCAGGGGTCATGTAGCGAAGAGTTACACCGCCGGTCTCAAACCCGGTTCGTTGAAAGGCAAACGACTGGGTGTGTTGCGGCAGATTGTGCCGGCGGATAACTCCGATCCCAACGTGGTGGCGCTCATGAACAAAGCCATCGTCGATTTGAAAGCAGCGGGCGCAGAAATCGTCGATCCCTTCGACATACCGGAGTTGCCCGGGCTTACTAATGACTGGAAAGGATTCTCACGCATGCGCGATGACTTCGATGCCTATCTCGCCAAACATCCGAATGCGCCGTATAAATCGTTCAAGGAAATTGTGGAGTCGAAGAAGTATCTGTCGCCACGCTTTGATAAGGCTTACAACGACCAACTCAATTACCCGTATCCCGCCAACAACGATCCGACCATCGCTCCCAAGCTGCAACGCGCGGAAGCAATTCGTCAGGCCTTTTTAAAAGCATTTGCCGGCGCAAAACTTGATGCGATTATTTTCCCGCAGTTCAACTTTCCACCGAAGAAGAATGGCGATACCTATACGCCACTGGGTCGTGATCAGAATCTGTATTCATCAGTGACCGGCTTTCCTGCGCTGGTGGTGCCGATGGGATTTGTCGATCCCGGTTTGCCAATGGGTTTGCAGTTTTTCGGCAAGCCATGGACTGAAGCGACGTTGTTAGAGATTGGCTATGGCTTTGAGCAGGCGACGCATCATCGTATGCCGCCGCCGACCACGCCAGCGTTGTGAACAGGAAGGGGCGCAATGAATTGATCCCGCCATGGATGGCGGCAATGCCAGAAACGCAGGAGCGGTTTCTGGCCGCCCCAACGATGCGCTACGCAAATAAGCGATTGCGTAGCGGTCGTTCGCGAACGACCTTCCTTATCTTTTGAGGCCGGCTCGCGAGCCCCCTACGAAATACATCCGCGAAATACGCGCGTGTTTTCCCTCAGCCACGTACCGCCGCTTCGATCTTCGCGACATCGATCTTTTGCATTTTCATCATTGCATCAAACGCGCGCTTGGCTACTGCGCCACCCTTAGCCATGGCTTCAGTGAGTACGCGCGGCGTGATTTGCCACGATAGACCCCACTTGTCCTTGCACCAACCGCATTGGCTCTCGACACCGCCATTGCCGACGATTGCGTTCCAGTAGCGATCGGTTTCCGCCTGATCTTCAGTGGCGATTTGAAAGGAGAATGCTTCGCTGTGTTTGAAGATATCGCCGCCATTGAGTCCAATGCATGGAATGCCGCACACCGTGAACTCAACGGTGAGCACATTGCCGGCCTTGCCGTCGGGATAGTCGGAGGGCGCGCGATGCACGGCGATGACCTTGCTGTCGGGAAAGGTTTTTTCGTAGAAGCGTGCCGCCTCTTCCGCATTGTGGTTGTACCAAAGGCACAGTGTGTTCTTGTTCATCGTATCTCCTCGTGTTGTTTGCTCGGTGTTTTCTAAACATCAGGCGCAGGCTAACTGCGATTACTTCGAGGACGTATCAGCGGGCGCCGCGCCGACAAGGAGTGAGAAAAAGTTTGTGAGCTACTAGGAGGTGAATGCATCCAGTAGGTCGGGTTAGCCGTCTTCGGCGTTTACCCGACAACCATGTCGGATGTCGGGTTAAAACCCGACCTACAGCGGAAATTAGTTGTGACTTGGCCCTAGGGCCGAACCACTCAATCTTGGTGTTGACCCACTCCCCCAAACACAATATCTTGTGTCCCGTTGCGGTTCCCGGCACAAGATACCGGGACTCAAGAGGGAATCTGGTGCGGCTCGCTCCTTGTAGAGACAGCCCATTCCAGAACTGCCCAGCAGCGGTAAACGGGAACGACCGATGCCATCAGCACTGAGTCGCGTTGCAAAACAACGCCTTGGGAAGCGGCATCCAGTAGACAACGGTGAGCACATTCACCGCCGCCCGTGAGTCCGAAGACCTGCCGCGACTCACATCTCCACAAGAGGTGTGGTCGGCGCGGGCTCTCTCGGGAGGAGCAGGCGAAGTACCACGCAGTTTCTGCGTTGGTGTTCCCTGTACCCATCGTGATCGCTCGCCTCTGCTCTCGGGAGCGGAAGCCACGATGGGAAGCCATTTCACGTCGCTACGCGATGCGTTCTGTTCTTGTCGTGCTTCGTTCCCGCAACCATTCATTGGAAGGGGACGAGTCATGATTGTCGAAACCGTACAGCAAGAAAGAATATCCAGCGTTGCGTCGCAAGCAGCGCCAGAACAACCCAGCTTCAAACTTACATCACCACCAGCGGCGCGCACGCAGATGCGCGTGACTAAGCGCAGCGGTGAGCATGAACCGGTTGATGTGAACAAGATCGTGCGCGCGGTGGCGCGCTGTTGCGATGGCTTGAGCGCCGTCGATCCGATGCGTGTTGCGTTGAAGACGATTGCCGGTCTGTATGACGGCGCGACCACGCGTGAACTTGATGAGCTGTCGATTCGCACCGCCGCTTCGTTCATGGTGGAAGAACCCGAACATTCGAAGCTGGCTGGCCGATTACTCTCGGCCTTCATCGATAAAGAAGTGCAAGGCTTGGGCGTGCACTCTTTCTCGCAATCGATTCGCTTAGGTTTCGATGTCGGCCTCATCAACGAGCGCGTGCTGGGTTTTGTCGAGGCGAATGCACGCAAGCTCAATGCATCCATCGATGTGACACGCACCAATGAGCTGGAATACTTCGGTCTGCGCACGCTGTATGACCGCTACTTGCTCAAACATCCGACACGCAGGCAGGTACTGGAAACGCCGCAATACTTCTGGATGCGTATCGCCGTGTCGTTAAGCACCAACGTGCCGGAAACCATCGAGCTGTATCACTTGTTTTCGTCGCTGGATTACATCGCCAGTTCGCCGACCTTGTTCAATGCCGGTACCCGTCATGAACAACTATCGAGCTGCTTCCTGCTGGATTCACCGCAAGACTCGCTCGAATCCATCTACGACAAGTACAAGGATATTGCGCTGCTATCGAAATTCTCCGGCGGCATCGGCGTGGCCTGGCATCGTGTGCGTTCCGAAGGTTCGTTGATTCGCGCCACCAATGGTTTATCGAATGGCGTGGTGCCGTGGTTGAAGACATTGGATTCTTCCATTGCCGCGGTAAATCAAGGCGGCAAACGTAAAGGCGCCGCGTGCGCATACCTTGAAACCTGGCATGCCGATATCGAATCGTTCCTTGAGCTGCGCGACAACACCGGTGATGAGGCACGTCGCACGCATCACATGAATCTCGCCAACTGGATTCCGGATTTGTTCATGAAGCGCGTCGAGGCCGATCAGCACTGGTCGTTGTTCGATCCCAAGGATGTGCCGAATTTTCCCGATCTATTCGGCGATGCCTTCGACGAGGCGTACTTGCAAGCCGAAGCGCTGGGCACCGCGAAGAAAACCATTCGCGCTCGCGATTTATACGCACGCATGATGCGCACCATCGCGCACACCGGCAACGGCTGGATGACCTTCAAGGATGCCTCGAACCGCGCTTGCAACCAGACTCTGAAGCCTGGCAATACCGTGCATCTGTCGAATCTGTGCACGGAGATTATCGAAGTCACCAACCATGATGAAACGGCGGTGTGCAATCTCGGTTCGATCAATCTGGCGCGTCATGTCGGTGATGTCGGTTTCGACTTTGAAAAACTCGCACACACGGTACAAGTGGCGGTGCGGCAACTGGATCGTGTGATTGATCTGAATTTTTATCCTATTAACACCGCGCGTAGTTCCAACATGCGTTGGCGTCCGGTTGGCCTCGGCGTGATGGGCTTGCAGGATGTGTTTTTTAAACTGCGCCTGCCCTTCGATCATGAAACGGCGCGTCAGTTGTCGACGCGCATTGCCGAAACCATTTACTACTACGCGCTGCGCACTTCGATGGAGCTGGCGCGTGAGCGCGGCGCGCATGATGCGTTCCCCGACACACGTGCGGCGCGCGGTCAGTTGCAGTTCGATGCCTGGGGCGTCAAGCCATCCAGCGAATTCCGCTGGAATGAACTGCGCGATGAGATTGAGGCGCATGGTCTGCGCAATAGTTTGCTGATTGCGATTGCACCCACGGCAACGATTGCCTCGATTGCCGGTTGTTACGAATGTATCGAGCCGCAGATTTCTAATCTGTTCAAGCGCGAGACCTTGTCGGGCGACTTCCTGCAACTCAATCGGTATCTCGTCGAAGAGTTGAAGCGGCTCGGCATGTGGACCGATGAAACGCGCAATGCCATCAAGCTCGCCGATGGCTCCATTCAAGGCATTACCGAGTTGCCGGAAGAACTGCGCGCAATTTATCGTACCGCGTGGGAATTGCCGATGCGTGCGTTGATCGATCTCGCCGCGGAGCGCGGACCCTACATCGATCAAAGTCAGTCGCTGAATCTGTTCATGGCCAATCCCAACATCGGCCAGCTATCTAGCATGTACATGTATGCGTGGAAGCGTGGCTTGAAGACCACTTACTACCTGCGTTCACGGCCTGCTACGCATATCGCCAAAACGACAGTGTCTTCAGCGCAGGCAAAAGTCAGCGATACCGACGCCGTGGTGTGCTCACTCGAAAATCCAGAAATCTGTGAGGCCTGCCAATGAGCAATTCAAACAATTCTCCGGCGACACGCTTGCAGGCCACTCGTTTATTAGACTCGGGCTTCGATCTCACTCTGCGACCGATGCGTTATCCGCGCTTCTATGAAATGTACCGCGCTGCCATCAAGAACACCTGGACGGTGGAAGAGATCGACTTCCAGATCGATCTTGGGCATCTACAACAACGCATGACGCCGGCGGATCGTCACTTGATCGAACGACTGGTCGCGTTCTTTGCAACAGGCGATTCGATTGTGTCGAACAACTTGGTGATCAGTTTGTATAGACATATCAATGCGCCCGAAGCCCGCATGTATCTATCGCGTCAGTTGTTTGAAGAAGCGCTGCACATTCAGTTCTACCTGACGTTACTGGATAACTATGTGCCCGATCCGGCGCGCCGCGCACAAGCATTCGCCGCAATCGAGAACATTCCCTCTATTCGTCGCAAAGCCGAGTTCTGCCAGAAGTGGACCGATGAAATGTTTGCACTGGATCGCATCCAGACCGACGACGATAAACGGCGCTTCCTGCTGAACCTCACCTGCTTCGCCAGTTGTATTGAAGGCTTATTCTTCTTCGGCTCATTTGCGTATGTGTACTTTCTGCGCTCGCGTGGCTTGTTACCGGGCCTGGCGTCGGGTACCAACTGGGTGTTTCGCGATGAAAGTGCACACATGGCGTTTGCGTATGAAGTGATCAATCAAGTGCGTCGCGAAGAACCACATCTGTTCGATGCCGAGTGGGCGACACAGGTGCAGGAGATGATCGAAGAAGCCGTGGAATGTGAATCGCAATTCGCCGAAGACGTGTTGTCCGGTGGCGTGGTCGGACTCACGCGTCGCGAGATGCGGCAGTATTTGGAATATGTGGCCGATCAGCGCTTCAAGCTACTGGGCCTGCCGCCGCGTTATCACGCACGCAATCCGTTTCCCTTCATGGAGCTGCAGGACGTACAAGAGCTGACCAACTTCTTCGAACGTCGAGTCTCTGCTTATCAAGTGGCCGTGCAGGGCGAAGTCGCGTTTGATATGGCGTTTTGAGGGGTGAAATCTTTTAGTTCGTTCGGAACACCCTCACCCCAACCCTCTCCCTGAGGGAGAGGGCAACGGAAGCTGTTAGGGTTTGCACGATCGCGTTGTTCACTCGCGCTCAGAAGCAAAGAAGCGCGCTCGGAGCTTAGTGCTCACCCTGTCTTGGCCCCTCTCCCTCAGGGAGAGGGTTGGGGTGAGGGTGAGTGGTGCCAGAACACGCAGCCGCTGTTGCAGGATTTGCCAAGCTTCACGCGAAGCATCCAACACAAGGTGGCCTTGCTCACACCAAATACACAGCAAGCAATCATAAGAGACACAGCACCTATGCATATCACCACCGCGAGCGAAGCATAAATTCTGTGACTTTCTGTGCAACGTGCAGGTAGGATCATTCAATCTCCGGGAGATGACATGACCACGTTCACCGACTTTCATGTGCTGCTGAGCCTGTTCGGCATTCTATCCGGCCTGATTGTGTTGTTCGGCCTGTGCACCAACAGCGCCATGCCCGGTTGGTCATTGCTGTTTCTGACCACCACGCTGCTCACCAATCTCACCGGTTTTCTGTTTCCCTCGCACGGCGTCACACCGGCCATGGGTGTGGGGGTGCTCTCCACCGCTGTGGTGCTGGTAACTATCTCGGCGCGCTACCGGCATTTGCTGGTTAAAAGATGGCGCTGGATTTATGTACTTGGCGCCGTCACTGCGCTGTACTTCAATTGTTTTGTACTGGTAGTGCAGTCGTTTCTGAAAATCCCGTCATTGCATGTGCTCGCACCGCATGGCAACGAACTGCCATTTGCAATTACGCACGGCATCGTGCTGGCGTGTTTTATTTTCTTCGGCGCAGTGGCGGTGAAGCGGTTTCATCCGGCGACGATATAGATATAACGGTAGGGGCGAGTCGCGTCGCCCTGCTGCGGGTGCCAATAAATGTCGGAGGGTGCGATGAATCACGCCCCTACGTTGTAGCGGGGTAACAGGTGACGTCGCTGTTTATCATGTTGAGATATGCATCGTAGGGGCGCAATTCATTGCGCCCTCTTCACTGTCATCAAACCTGCGGCCCGCGCGCCGACCCCTTATCCACCAACTGCACCGTATAGCCGCCGGATTTTTCATCGGCTTTGATCTTGATCAAGCTGCGCTTCTGCGCTTCGACCAGCAGATCGTTGAACGAACCGAAGCCATGCGCACGCTCGTTGAAGCCGGGGTTGCGACGCTTGATCGCCTGCTTGATCATCGAGCCCCAGATAGGTTCGTTTTCTTCACGCTCTTCGGCGATGGCTTCCAATGTTTCCAGCAATTGATCCAGCGCCGCGGCCGGATCGGGTCCTTTATTGACGGGCTTGGCAGTTGTTGCGTCAGGCTTTGTTGCACGACGGCGTGATTTAGGCTCCTTGCGCACCAGGTCGTCGTAGTAAATGAACTCATCGCAGTTGTTGATGAACAGATCCGACGTGGAATTTTTCACACCTACGCCGATGACTGTTTTGGCGTTTTCGCGCAGCTTGCTGACCAATGGCGAAAAATCAGAATCGCCGCTCAAGATCACAAAGGTGTCGACGTGCCCTTTGGTGTAACACAGATCGAGCGCATCGACGACCATGCGGATGTCGGCGGAATTTTTACCCGATTGGCGCACGTGCGGAATCTCGATCAACTCGAATGCCGCTTCATGCAGGCCGCGCTTGAAATCCTTGTAGCGATCGAAATCGCAATAGGCCTTTTTCACCACGATGTGGCCTTTGAGCAGCAAGCGCTCTAGCACTTTTTGAATATCGAAGCTGGGGTAGCTGGCGTCGCGCGCGCCGAGCGCGATGTTCTCCAGATCGAGAAACACGGCCATGGTGGCGTCGGTGGTTTTGGTACGGTTTTCCATGGCGTCAGATGATGAACTCTCTGGTGACGGCTGTGTAGAGGCAGTTCGCGAATTGCCCCGACGATTGCAACGTCTCGCCTAAGTATTTGCAGCCATCGCCGTTTACGTTAGCGTCACCGCATGTCCATCTCATTTGATTCATCTGATTTGCCTGCTGCGCGGCCGCTACAACGGCTGGCTGCGCGTGAGCTGCATAACCGGTTCGAGCGAGCACTGACGACAAGTGATGGCGTGACCGGCGCGCATTGCATTCACGAGCACTGGATGCGTGGCGAGATGGCCGCAAACATTGAAGTGATGCTGGCTGCACTTTGGAAACATGCGGCTGCAACGATTCCCGAATGGCTGCCGATGCGGCATATCGCCTGGCTGCCGACGTTGTATGAAGTCGCCGCGCGTTTTCATGACATTCCCAGCGGTCGCAGCAACATCTACCTGGTATTGCTGGATTACAGCGATAGTCGCGATGAGCCATATGGTGTCTACGTGGGAATGAGCAAGTACTCACCGGCGGAACGCTTTGATCAACACAAGGCGGGCATTCGCGCTGCCGGCAGCGTGTTACGCCGCGGCCTCGAAGTGTTGACTGGGCCATCGCTACACTTGCAGCACATCAAGCGCAATGAGGCGGCGCGTATTGAAGAGCAGCTTGCAGAAGCGTTGCGGACGGAGGGGTTGTTTGTGCAGGGCGGGCATTAAGAGGTGTGTGCGCTTAGTTGAGTATGCTCAGTCTCTTCATGAGTCAGTCTCCTCATGAGAGAGTAAGACACTTCGACTAGGCTCAGTGACCAGAGGTGTTTGAAACTTCGTCATGCAACTTCAATAACCCGCCTTCACACAACAGGCCTCAACCGCCGCATTGCCAATCTGTGTTCGTCCGCAATACACACCGGCACGATCTGCCTGCCAGTCAGCCCATTCCGGATCGCCAAAGCCGAACGCGTCGCTGACTTCTTTGCCGATACCCGCGAGGTACGCTTCGATGACACTACATTGTTGAGCAATTTCTGCTGATGCCAGGCAGTGCAATCGCTTGTCGTAGTCGCGCACCGGCAAGGCAGCACGCACCGCTTGCATACAACCGTAGGAAGATGCTGCCGGGCGCGGCACGCTGCTGCATGCAGTGAGCACACATAGCATGAGCGCGACGACAATACGGTAGAGAAGGATTAATGCCTGCATGCGCCATCATCGCAAGATAGTTGTCGCGATGATAACGCGTGGCGGTTACGCTGAAATCAACGGACGCAGGGCAGAACTCAAGTCTTGTTGCTCATCAATGCTTTCCACAATGCATTGAAATCGGTGGCCGTGCGCTCATAAACATAGCTGTGCAACACCAGCCGTTCGGTTTCCGATTGGGCCTCGATTTTGACGCCGGCAAACTGCAGCGCGGGAAAGCGTTTTTCAAGCTCCGGACGCACGCAGATGACGGTGGCAGGCACTTTGAAGTTGTAGCTCACACCCAGCATCGGGATGCTGAAACTCACCTGCATCTGCTGTCCCTTATGCAGTTCGACTTGTGCATGCTCGACGGCAATGCATAGACCGCCGACGCCGATATCGCTGATTAGTACGGGCACCTGCCTGCCGAGGTCGATGAAACCACGGATGCAAGTCGCTACGCGTGGGCTGGAGCGAATCGTGCGCATTTCCACCTGCCGCGGCGGTGACACGTGCAGTAGCGGCGTGGGGTCGAACTGAACCTTGTTGATCGTGCCGTTGAACTTGCAGGCGGCGGTGAGATACAACAAGCGAAACACCCAGATCTGCCCTTCGGTGATCGGCAGCAGCGAGCGATCCGGTTTGGAAGGGGCGGTAACGATCAGGCCATGAGCATGGTCGGCCCCCAGCACCCAGCAGGGATAGTTTTCACTGGACTCTTCGCGCGACAGGCGTGCACCGATACGCGCCTGGCCGGAGGCAGCGTTGAAGTCCTGTGTGTACGCGGCAAACGCATCTTCAGGTATGTCGACATCGGGTGCGGCGCTGGTGAAATCGCGACTCGCAGCTCGGCCGTCTTCGCGACGTCCGACGCGCACCAGATGATCGCGCATGCGTTCGTTCTCGACGATCTGACCCTTGGCCAACAGCAATTTGCCTCCGTTGTAAACGGAGAACGGCAGCGGCGCACCGACGGCGATGCTGTCACGATCTATGGCTGCGGCTTGCTCGGACATAAGTTCGGCTTAAAGACATCCAGTGCGATATGCGCTGCGAATCGATCAAGTGCTTCCCGCAGCCCGACATAGGCGGTTGTATGAAGCATCGGCCGCCGATGAACGCGCTTAAGTGGCCGCCACATGCCACTGACAGCGGAGTGTTACGCGGTTCACGGATATGATGGCATGGTGCAATGCAGCGCAGCCGACAGCGATCAATTAAGGTCAGATTAATTGTCATTTCGACCGGAGGGAGAAATCTTCTTTGACTGAATACATGCCTATCGGGCACTCGGCAGATTTCTCCCGGAGTTTATCCTGAGCCTGTCGAAGGGGTCGAAATGACAGTGGGATGATTACTCAGACCTTTTCTAATGCATTAACGCAGGATCTTTAGCGGATATGCGCGGCTTTAATTGTGTTCGATAACCTTCATCGAACACCACTTCCTGTTCCGGCCAGCGCACCGCCGCAAGACGTGTATTCCATGGACTGGTGTTACCCAGTTCGCGCTCCTTGTAACGACCACCGATCGAGAAGTCGACGCAATACACATTGTTCCGCGCACCTAGCCATTCGTTGGCTGCATACGGCGCGAACATGTCCTTCTCGCTGCGAGCGAAGATCTGTCCCATGTCGTGGTAGTACCAACGCCAGTAGTGACCAATGATCACTGGAGTCGTTTCGCTATAGCTTTGCCACCACGGCACACGATCGACCATGCGCCATTTTCCCCCGGTAAAAAACGGCTTTCCCGTGCGTTGCTCCACACCGGAAGTGAGCACGCGCAGCGGGTTACTCATTTGATAGGTTTCGTCGTACAACGCGATAGCGGGCAACAGCGGCATGGCGAAGCTGCTATCAGTCAACAAGTGATGGCACTCGCGATACTCGGCTTCGACTGCGTGCTTCAAACCATTTGCCGTCAGTCGCGCTTCGGTTTGATCTTCAAACTGGTGATAAAGTGCAAGCACATCATGTTGCGCTTGATGCTGCTCGATCAACTCAACGTGCTGCGGCAACCAGGCTGCATGCACCAGGCGCAGATCGGCGCGTTGTAGTGTCAGCGGCAGTGTGGCGAAGAACTCGTGAATCTCCGCGCGTTGCATCTCACTGGCCGGCGCACTTTGCAGAAAGTGGCCTGGCGCACGATCATGATCGTGAGCGAAGAACCAGCCATTGCCGCTCTTCGGCGAGTTGCGCAGGATGTTTAGCTCATGATTGCCAAGCAAGCATTGCGCCAGACCGCGTTGCATCAACTGCTGGACAAAATGAATCACCGCATAGCTATCCGGTCCGCGGTCACAGAGATCGCCAAGAAACACCAGGCGGCGCCCTTGAGGATGTTCACCTTGCTGCGAATAGCCGAGATGCGTAAGCAATGCACGCAGCGGCTCGATCTCGCCATGCACATCGCCCACGATGTCGAGCGGGCCAGCGAAGAGAGAGGCATTAAGGATGGACATTAAAAAAATCGTTGCACTGAATTAAGAATATGATGCTGCAACGTAGGTCGGGTTTTATACCCGACAATAAACCAGTCGGGCGTAAAGCCCGACCTACACCAGCGGCCTTCAACTCCGAACGATTGATTTGAGCGACACGGTGTCACCGACTTTGATGACACCACCAGTCACAATCATCGCCGTGACGCCACCGTGACCACGCATTGCGTTGTAACCGCCTTGTCCAAGTTCGGCTTCCATCTTGGAACACGGATCGCAGGGACCGGTTACTTCAATGCACACCTCGTTGCCGATCTGCCATTCCAGCCTGATATCGGCGAACGGAGATTTCATCGCGAGCAGATTCACACCGGCGACAACCAGGTTGCGGCGTAACCGCGCAGGATCGACCTGTTCGATACCAGACCAACGCGCCAACATTGGCAAGTGTTCCGCTTGGATCAACGACAGCTCGCGTGCGCGCGAAGCAATTTCAGTACGTTTTTTCTGCGCGCGTCGATCGCCAATCAACCCCAGCCCCGGCTCGGCTTTGACCGCATCAACACACAATGCCGGCTCACCGCGCTCAGGCCTAACGACAATTGCTTCGATACGACCTTGCGTGGCAATACGGGTAATGAGGTCGCGGAGAGTTGTGTCTGTCATGAATTACTCAATTACGAATCTTCGTAGGGCGCACTCGCGAGTGCGCCTCATCAAGCATTCGGCGTACACATGTGTGCGCCCTAGATGGAGTCGAAGCATCTTAATCAATGCAGCAACACGTCAGATGAAAGAAGCCTGGCTCGCCACAGGCCGAACCTTGCGCCGTGCCGTAGCCGTTACGTCCAGCGAAATAATCCGTGGCGTAATCTTGTTCTTCTTGATGATCAACTCGCCCACGCTGACGGCCAAATTAAAACGCCGCGGTCCCGCACTGCCCGGGTTCACATACAACACACCATCACGACGCTGCACCACCGCGCGATGCGAATGCCCACAAACGACTACATTCACACCAGCAGGTAATGGCTGCGCATCGAGTTGCGCCATGTCGTGTAGCAGGTAAATCGATGCTGATTCGAGCTGTATTTGTAGCACTTCGGGTAAGGCACTTGCCCAAGCGTCTTTGTCGTTGTTACCACGTACCGCAACGACAGGCGCGATCTGCTGCAACGCTCCCAGAATTTCCTGCCCGCCGATGTCACCGGCGTGAATGATCCGATCACAGCCCCACAAGAAGACTAATGCTTCTTCGCGAATCAAGCCGTGGGTGTCGGAGATCAGGCCAATGCGCATGTGATATTCAGTGGGAAAAGCGACCGAACTCAGGCAACAATTTAAGGGGTAGCTTAGCTATTCCTGCGCGATAGCTCCACGGCAATCTGCAAACTATCGGCTCCAAGGTAGGCGCACTCGGGAGTGCGCCGCATGAGACTCACGATTCATGCATCAAAACATTCGGCGTACACTCGTGTACGCCCTACGTGATACGCTTTCGCTTAGTTCACATACAGCAAAAGATACTGGCCTCGTCGGACTCGAGAGGAGATGGAATATGCCTCGCCCTGAAAAAGAACTGCTGCAGCGAGACTCAAAACGCAACATTGGTGAGGAGCTGCTACAAGCCATCCGCGACGTCAAGGCCGGAAGATTCAGCGCAACTCAAAAGACAGGGAGTAAGAATAGCCGTTTGCATCAAAAGCAAAATACCATGAACTCCTCATCGTAGACATTCGGCGCACACGAGGTATACGCCTACGCGGACTTCAGGCCACGCGATTTAATTTTGGGAGGTACAAATGTCCACGATTGAAGCTATGACCAGCAGAGCGGTAGAACTGCGTAGAGCAATCGATCTCTGGAATTGCTGGATGCTCGGTTCATTAATAGTTACAGCACTAGCTGCATTCATCATTGTAATCACGACTAGAAAGCAACTCTTTCTTGCGAAACAGCTTGACGATGTTCAGACACAACTACTTCAAGCCAAAGAAGCGCAGTTATCGTCCAATCTCAAAGATAAGGACGTAAAGATCGCTGAGGCAAATGAAAGAGCCAATATCGCCGCATTGGAGCTAGCGAAATTTAAGGCTCCACGCTCCTTGAGCGCCGATCAAAGCGATCGAGTCATGCTGGCTATGAAGCGATTTACTGGAACCGAATTCGATGGTGGGGTCGGCCCGTTGAATGATCCAGAACCGTTACAGTTCTTCGATCAAGTCGCTGCGGCACTCTCCGCTGCCGGATGGAAGCAAATCGCTTACCAGACCCAAACGGTAATGACGTTACCCCGTTCGAATAAAACCCCACCCGTGGGCGCCGTTTCTGTAACCAACGTATTCATAGACATTCATCCACAACAAGCCTTGCGACTACGGCCTGTAGCGCTGGCGCTCGCCGAAGCCCTGGCTGCCGAGGGGATTTCTGTCGCTGTCGATGAAGGATCTGGAGGTGGCAGCACAAACGCGGAGGCTATTCACATACTTGTCGGCAGAAAGATGTAGTGACACTCTCATATCGAGAATCAAGTTTCGCGTCGGCACTAAATCGTTTGGATACCGCTCAGCAACGCAATCAGCTGCAGGCAGACTTATGATAGACGTGCCACTTTAGCCGTGCTTGAGTAATGCCATCCAAAAACAAAACGGCCCATCGATTTCTCGACGGGCCGTATCATTTTCAAATCACACTAAGCTAAACGCGGTCATCTAACTCAGCTTGCAGATTCCCTCTCCCTGGCCTCTCCCGAAACCGGGACCGGGAATAAAAAGGAAGAGAGCATCACACCGCCACTGCCTTCGCCTCTTCCACATATTCTTCAATCTGGTTGAAGTTCATATAGCGGTAGACGTTGTCGGCGTCTTTGTTGATGACAGCCATTTCAGCGTGGTACTCGTCAACGCTGGGCAGGCGGCCAATGCGTGAGGCAATGGCAGCGAGTTCTGCGGAGCTTAAGTACACGTTGCTGTTCTTGCCCAGACGGTTGGGGAAGTTACGTGTGCTGGTCGAAACCACTGTCGCGCCTTCTTTCACTTGTGCCTGGTTGCCCATGCATAAGCTGCAACCTGGCATTTCCATGCGTGCGCCGGCGGTGCCGAAGGTGTTGTAGTGACCTTCTTTGGTGAGTTCGGCTTGATCCATGCGAGTGGGCGGAGCTACCCAGAGGCGTGTTGGGATGTCCTTCTTGCCTTGCAGCAGTTTGCCTGCGGCGCGGAAGTGGCCAATGTTGGTCATGCACGAACCGATGAACACTTCATCGATCTTGGCGCCGGCCACTTCGCTTAAGAACTTCGCATCATCTGGATCGTTGGGCACGCACAAGATGGGTTCTTTGATTTCGTTCAAGTCGATGTCGATCACAGCGGCGTAATCGGCGTCGGCATCAGGCTTGAGCAATTCGGGTTTCGCGAGCCAGGCTTCCATCGCTTTGATGCGGCGTTCGATGCTGCGCTTGTCGGCGTAGTCATTGGCGATCATGTGTTTCAATAGAACAATGTTCGAGCTGAGGTATTCGATGATCGGTTCTTTGTTGAGCAGCACGGTGCAACCGGCGGCAGAACGTTCGGCCGAGGCATCGCTCAATTCGAAAGCTTGTTCGACTTTCAGATCGGGCAGACCTTCGATTTCCAGAATGCGGCCGGAGAAAATATTCTTCTTGCCGGCCTTCGCCACCGTGAGCAAACCCGCCTTGATGGCGTACAGCGGAATCGCATGCACGAGATCACGCAAAGTGATGCCGGGCTGCATCTTGCCCTTGAAGCGCACCAGCACCGATTCAGGCATGTCGAGTGGCATCACGCCCGTTGCAGCGGCAAAGGCCACCAGGCCCGAACCGGCAGGGAACGAAATACCAATCGGGAAACGCGTGTGACTATCACCACCCGTACCCACGGTATCCGGCAACACCATGCGGTTGAGCCAGCTATGAATCACGCCATCACCGGGACGCAGCGCAATGCCACCACGATTGCTCATGAAGTTAGGCAATTCACGATGGGTTTTCACGTCCACCGACTTCGGATACGCAGCGGTGTGACAGAAGCTCTGCATCACTAGGTCAGCACTGAAACCTAAACAGGCGAGGTCTTTCAATTCATCGCGGGTCATGGGACCCGTGGTGTCTTGCGAGCCCACCGAGGTCATTTTCGGTTCGCAGTAAGTGCCGGGGCGCATGCCCTGACCTTCGGGCAAGCCACAGGCGCGACCTACCATCTTTTGTGCAAGAGAAAAACCTTTCTTCGATGCAGGAGGCGCAACGGGCAGACGGAACAACGTGGAAACAGGAAGCTTCATGTACTCGCGTGCACGTGCAGTCAATGAGCGACCGATGATGAGGTTGATGCGGCCACCGGCGCGCACTTCATCCAGAATCACATCGCTCTTGAGTTTGAAGTCGGCCACTTTGGCGCCGGCTTTTTCGATCTTGCCTTCATACGGATAGATGTCGATGACATCGCCCATGTTGAGCGCGGCCACATCCACTTCGATGGGCAATGAGCCCGAGTCTTCCTGCGTGTTGAAGAAAATCGGTGCGATCTTGCCGCCGAGGGTCACACCACCGAAGCGCTTGTTGGGCACAAAGGGAATGTCATCGCCGGTTGCCCAGATCACGCTGTTGGTTGCTGACTTACGCGAAGAACCGGTACCGACCACGTCACCCACATACGCAACGATGTGACCTTTCTTTTTCAGGTCTTCAATGAACTTGATCGGACCACGCTTGCCATCTTCTTCCGGCACAAAGCTGGCATCGGCGCGGGTGTTCTTCAACATCGCCAGGTAGTGCAGTGGAATGTCGGGACGGCTCCATGCATCGGGCGCGGGCGACAGATCGTCAGTGTTGGTTTCGCCCGGCACCTTGAATACGGTGACGGTGATTTTCTTGGCGACTTCAGGACGCGAGGTGAACCACTCGGCATCGGCCCAGCTCTTGATCACTTCCTTCGCTTGGGCGTTGCCAGCATCGGCCTTCTGTGCCACATCGTGGAAGAAGTCGAACATCAGCAGGGTTTTCTTCAAGGCTGTCGCGGCAACTTGCGCCACGTCCTTGTCGTCGAGCAGATCGATCAGCGGCTTGACGTTGTAACCACCCACCATGGTGCCGAGCAATTCGGTGGCCTTCGCCTTGCTGATCAGTTTGACACTGATGTCGCCGTGGGCAACGGCAGCGAGGAAGGACGCTTTGACCTTGGCCGCATCGTCTACACCCGGTGGTACGCGATGAGTCAGCAGGTCCAACAAAAATGCTTCTTCGCCAGCGGGCGGGGCCTTGATCAGTTCGATGACATCGGCGGTTTGTTGCGCGGTCAGCGGCAACGGCGGAATACCCAGCGCGGCGCGCTCGGCCACATGCTGACGATAAGCTTCTAACATAGGTTCCTCATGAATGGCGGCGCTGCCACAGCAATCAAGATGCGCCGGCTGCAATGGGTGGGCTCTCGAAGCCGAGTAACCCGCGCCTGACTTGGGTTCAAGGTCGGCTTCAATGAGGCCGGGCAGTCTAAAGAAAAACCCTGTAATTCTCCAGCGTTAACGAGGCACTGCGATTGCCAGCCAGCGCACAGATTGGGGGCAAAGCCGCACATAACGCCGGAAATTCCGGCTCTTCTGTAGGTCGGGTTTTTAACCCGACAGCGATGTCGGATGTCGGACGGCTAACCCGACCTACATCGGAAGCTTCCCATTCACTTGTTATAGTCGCCCAATGCCACTACGCACTGTCCATGTCACCCGCTATGTCACGCCGCTGCGCGAAGGCGGTTCGCTGCCCGCCATTGTCGAGGCCAGCGATCAAGGCATGTACGTGTTGAAGTTCCGCGGCGCGGGACAGGGCGTGAAAGCATTGATTGCCGAGTTGATTTGCGGCGAACTGGCGCGCGCCATCGGCTTGCCGGTGCCGGAGCTGGTGTTCGTCGAACTGGATGCGGACTTGGCACGTACCGAGCCCGATCCGGAGATTCAGGATCTGCTGAAAGCCAGCGCCGGACTGAACATCGCCTTGGACTACCTGCCCGGTTCGGTGACGTTCGATCCGGTGGCCGATCAACCCAGCGGCGAACTTGCTTCGAAACTCGTGTGGTTCGATGCCTTCATCACCAATGTCGATCGCACGGCGCGTAACACCAATCTGCTGATGTGGCATCGCCAGCTATATCTCATCGATCACGGCGCGGCGCTGTACTTTCATCACTCATGGGCGAACTATCTGCAACGCAGTCATGACCCGTTCACCATGATCAAGAATCACGTGTTGTTGTCGGCCGCCGATCAGTTGGCAGCAGCGGCCGTGCACTGCACGGCGCGACTGACATCGGCCATCATTGACGCCATCGTCGAACAGATTCCCGATAGCTGGCTTGAAGACGACGCCACCTTCAGCAGCGCCGAAGAATATCGCGCCGCGTATGCGGAGTATCTGCAACGCAGATTGGCCACGCCGCAAGCATTTGTCGAGGAGGCACAACGTGCACGCGCCCTGCTCGTATGACTACGCCATCGTGCGCGTGGTGCCGCGCGTCGAGCGCGGTGAGTTCATCAACATTGGCGTAATCGTGTCGTGCCCACAGCATGATTTTCTGCAAGCACGCATCGAACTGGATGCAGCACGTTTGCTGGCATTTGATCCTCACCTCGACATCGATGCCATTCGCCGCCACACCAACAGCCTCATCGCTATTTGCGCAGGCGGCGCCGATGCGGGACCCATCGGCAAACTATCGCAACGCGAACGCTTTCATTGGTTGACCGCACCGCGCAGCACAGTTATTCAAACCTCACCGGCGCATGCCGGGCAATGCGTTGCGCCGGATAAGGTGCTGGAGCACTTGATGGAAAAGATGGTGCGAGTGGCGCGTTGATGCTTTAGCGCTTCAAAATAAATTCCAGATCGACATGCTTGCCCACGGGAAATCCGTACTCACCCACCTTGCTGAAGCCATAACGCGCATAAAAACGTTGTGCGCCGAAATTTTTGGACCACACGCCCACATACAGTGGTGAATAGGTTTGCTCGATCAGCCATGCCAGCGCGGCATCCATGAGGCGAGTACCGAGTTTAAGATTTTGATATGCCGCATCGATGTACAACTGCTTCACTTCGCCGGCATTCGCTTCGAGATTGTCTACCGGCAGATCGCAACCACCGGCGAGTACAAAACCAACAACCATTTCTGATCCCGCGGCATCCTGCATCACTGCAAACCATATCGCCTTGCGTCGATCAGCCAGTTGCTCGCGACAATATTCAGTACTGAATTTGGCGAGATAGGTTCGCAGATCTTCCGTCGAGTAAAGATGACCAAAGGTCTCAGTGAAGGTACTGATGGTGATGGCTGCAAGCGCCGCCGCATCAGCAGTCGTTGCACGCCGCAGACGCACATCGCGACAAGAATCTTCCTGAGGCATGCTTTTCGGATGCGCCTGGTAACCGAGGCCACTAAGTCTGTTGATCCGGACTGTGGTCAGCAACCAGATTCAATTGCACACCGTGCTCAAGCCATGCTTTGCACGCGGCAAGGACAAAGCTGAAGCCACCCATTGAATCGATAGCCTTGGCCACTTGCTCATCCGGCGATCCGGCAAAGCCATTGGCAACAATGGTCACGAACGTGGCGTCCGCACCGCGAGGTGAAAACTGCCATTCAACCGGCGTTGGCCATTCGATGAGAATGCGCCGATCCTGTTCAAGCGCCAGCACACGCACATCCACCGAAAAGCCATACATCTCCCAAAACCATTTGACGGTCGCGCCTTGCTGCAACTTGTCGCTACCGCGACTGAACCAGAATTTGCTGGTTATCTCAGGGTCGATGAAGGCCTGATAGACCGTCGATGCAGGCCGGCGAATCAGCATCTGCGTGCGAGCGACGGGCGCGCTTATCGGTGACATGACTGTTTCCAATATTCGGAAGCAACGAAAATAATCTCATTGCAATGCGAATGCACCGCTTGATTCCGCGGAGCCCAGACAAGACGAAGCCCAAACGAGTGTTACCTGGTTTGGGCTCCGCAGAGCGTCGGCGCTTCCACCTACGGACTGCCTCGGCTCGGGATCCATACTGAACAAAGTGATAAGTCTTCTCAGTCAGTCGGCGCAGCGGGATGCTGTGCGTAAACACTCACAGCTCGATCGGACCGATAAGTGAATGGTGGCCAGGGGCAGAATCGAACTGCCGACACGCGGATTTTCAGGAGAACCTGAAGATAGCCAAGCGTTACCCAGCATCAGTGAATCAAGCGCTTACGCGCCCGAAGTCAGCACTTAGGTGGCGCTGGAGCTCGCTGGGTCACCATGCGTCGGAAACATTTTGGAACCTGAGGGCCCGCCGCACTGAATCGACACCGCACCACTTCGCGTGTTACTTTTGCAAAGGCGACCTTAGGGGAACAGGAACAACATGGCCGTCGGAAATGACGCAGAGATTTACCCAAATTCACCGCTGGTGGACGTAATTTGTGAGGTCAAATTCCCCGGTGAAATGCAAGTAGAGTGCGACCGTCATACTTTCTGGAATCAAATTAGAGATACATATCCGACGATTTTGGTGCCGAAAGTTACAAACGGTCAGGCAATAGCACTCCAGCACTACAGATTAAGAAGCGCCGATAAGAAGCGAACCGTTTCAATTGCCCTCAACAGTTTGGCATTTTCAGAAACACCCCCATACTCCGGTCATACCTCCTTTTTGGAGGAGTTCGTGCGGTTGGCAAAGATTTTCCAAGACTGCTATCCGGGACTGAACAAAGTAAACAGAATAGGCTGGCGTTACATAAATGTGATTCCTTTTTCTAAAGGTGCCGGACCCGTACCGGTGTCTGACTTCTTAAAGGTTAGTGTGGCCCTGCCGACTAACCTATTTGAAAGCGCACAGACCTTTGATGCCAGATTCGAGTCCAAGACTGATGAAGGTACGGTAATTACGCGATTGGCCATCATAGGAAAAAATGTAAGCCAAACCGATGATGACATTCGCCCAGCGGGTGATTTAGCGATTCTGCTCGATATCGATTATGTGATCGAGAAAGAAGATTTGAAATTCCGGCATTTAGAGAGTCATCTCCAAAGGGCTCGGAAAAATGGGCGAGAGATTTTCGAAGAATTGATTACTGATAACTATAGAAAATATCTTCGTGGAGATACGTTATGAATGCTGTAGTGCGACGGTACTCTGACGACTTCGAAGCTGCCCGAGTTTGGGACGTTCGAAGAATGTGGGGGCGCGAACAGAATGCGGACCTCATTAATTTGCAATACAGTGAGCGAGCCATCCCAGTTCTGGTGTTTTCCAGTGATGAACTGCGAATTGTTGCGGACGCGCCTGTGAAGGTCACCCTTCACACTGAAGATGGGATGACCTTTGCAAATTGCGACCGACTACATGTATATGCCAGCGGTGAAAGCGAGTCAGAAGCTATTAGCGACCTTCACAGCCAAGTCATTTATTTTTATAAGCATTATTCGCAATTAAGTGCAGATGAAGTGATAGGCCAAGCCGCGGACCTTAGAAACACTTATTTGTCTCGATTCCAAGTATCGCCATAAATGACGGAGCCTAGGGAATGGTTTTTAAGTTTGGAGATGTCCGAAGGAGTTTGAAGAAGAAAGGATTCGTAGAGATTACGAATGGTCATCACGTTTACTTGCACCACAAGTTGGAAGGCAAGTTAACAGGCCCGCAAACGCGTGTTTCGCATGGAAAAGATAGCCACGACATTGGACCAGCCATCGTTAGCCAGATGGTGAAACAACTCAATCTGTCCAACAAAAAAGAAGTAGAAGATCTGGTCACTTGCCCGATGTCGGCTGAAGTTTATGTGGAAAAGCTTCAAAAGGCCGGGGTGATTCCAACTCCAAATAAGCGATAGCGATTAGCTCAAGAGCGCACACAAGGAACAGCTTTGTAGTTACCTTGTTTCCGGGATTGTGCATAGTCACCACTACGCTTCAGTTGCTGATGATTGTTCGCACAGCCGATGGCACGCGCTAAATCAGGAAACCGCATCTAGACGCAACAAAACCGTAAGCGTCGTCCCAGCGCTGCTTTCTCAACCGTACTCTGAGTGCTAAGCATGCGTCCACCTACATTGAAGGTGGACACCTATGACGATTCGCGGCCACAAGCGCGATGGTTGTTGTGTTTACAACAAAGCGGCAAACGCGAGTTGGTGGAAGGGGCACACCACGAACCAAAAAACACGCACATCGCGACGTTGTGTTGACCTTCTTGCCTTCCTGCTGACACAACTCGGCGATTGGCAACTCCTGCCCTATAAGTGCAAACGCGCTGGTGTTCCCCAATCTGGAAGCTCGCTCCATGAGTTCCGAAAACCTTCGACAGCTTTTACCCCGCAGTTAGACGGGCGAAATTACGGAAGATCCGGTTTCACGATTTGCGCCACTCATTTGCATCATTGTTGATCGCGAATGGTGAGGACATTGTCCGCGTCAGTCGATTACTTGGGTATGCATCACCCAACATCACGCTCAACATCTACTCGCACATGCTGCCCAAGGAACGCTACGGTAGTGCTGATCGGTTGGCTGAAATGGTCTTTGCGAGGGAATGGAACCAAATTCGAAACATCGCCCATACAAGCTCATCCAACCGTTAACGCAGCTAAACTAAAAAACATTGGAAATCAGTAGTTAGAATGGTGGCCAGGGGCAGAATCGAACTGCCGACACGCGGATTTTCAGTCCGCTGCTCTACCAACTGAGCTACCTGGCCATGCGTCCGGTTCGAGTGAGCCGGTTTCGGGAGGGGCGCGTATTAAACCGGCCGGGCCGGAGTGAGTCAACCAAAAAGACCCGAAAGGACGGTGTCAGCGGGCCTCACTCGGACAGGTATTCGTCCTTGACCCCGACGTAGTGATTGGCCGATTCGTGCATGCCCGCCCGCTCCTTATCGGTCAGATCGCGTGTGCGCCGCGCCGGGCTGCCCAGATACAAACCGCTGGTGAGGCGTTTGCCGGGCGCGACCACCGCACCCGCGCCGATAAAGACGTAATCGTCCAGCACCGCTCCATCGAGCACGATGGCGCCCATGCCTATCAGGCAAAAATTGCCGATGGTGCACCCGTGTAATACGCAGCTATGACCGACCGTCACGCTCTCGCCGATAACCAACGGCATGCCTTTGGGTAATTCAGGTGCGGGACTGGTGATGTGCAACACGCTGCCATCCTGAATATTGGTGCGCGCACCGATGCTGATGTCATTGTCGTCGCCGCGAATGACAACAGCGGGCCACACCGACACATCGTCGCCGAGCGTGACTCGACCGATCACGACCGCGCTTTCATCGACGAAGACGCGCGCGCCAAGTTTGGGGCTGATCTTGCGAAACGGGCGAATGCTCATAGGTATTCCGGTGGGTAACGATAGGAGAGATGCATTGTCACTAACTTGAACCCTGGAGCTCAAGTCCATATCTTTAGTTGCAACCACCTGTCAGCGAGTCACTTATGACCTCCACCCTGCTGTCTTTCAACGATCTGCCGCCGTTTACACATATTCAAGCGAGCGAGATCGAGCCTGCCATCAAACAACTACTCGATGAGCAGCGCGCCACGCTGGAGCAAATACTTGCTCAGCCGCAAGCAACCTGGGACAACACCATTGCACCGCTCGAACAAATGCAGCATCGCCTGTCACGCATCTGGTCGCCGGTGGGTCACTTGAACGGCGTGATGAACTCCGACGAATTGCGCGCTGCGTACAACGCGTGCCTGCCGTTGCTCAGCGCATGGCATACCGATCTCGGCCAGAACGAACGTTTGTATCGCGCTTACGAACAAGTGCGCACGCAACAAGCCAAGCAACTGAACAGCACGCAACTCAAGTTGCTTGATAACGCACTGCGTGACTTTCGTTTAAGTGGCGTGGCGCTGCCGGCCGATAAAAAAGCGCGCTACAAAGAGTTGATGGAAACACTGACACAGGTGCAAGCCAGGTTCGATGAGAACGTGCTCGATGCAACCAATGCGTGGAGCAAGCAGATTGATAACGCGAGTGAACTTGCCGGCTTGCCGGCGCCGATCATCGATCGCGCGCGTGCCGCTGCACAAGCGAAGCAACAATCAGGCTGGTTGTTCACGCTGGATGCACCGAACTACATGGCCGTACTGATGCACAGCGAAAACGAAACCTTGCGTCGCGAGTTTTATCAAGCGTGGGTGACGCGCGCATCGGATCAAGGTTTGCAACCGGAGAAATGGGATAACAGCAACTTGATCGAACAGATCATGCAATTGCGTCATGAACTCGCAGGCTTGGTTGGCTTCGATAATTACGCGACGTACTCGCTGGCTACCAAGATGGCCAAGTCGGTGCAGGAAGTGCGCGAGTTTCTCGAACAGCTTGCCACTTACAGCAAGGGCGCCGCACAACGTGAGCTGGATGAATTGCAAACTTTCGCCGGTCGCGAATTGAATTCATGGGATGTGAGTTTTTATTCCGAACGCATGAAACAGCAGCGCTTCGATTTATCCGAAGAAGCCTTGCGTCCTTATTTTCCAGCGCCGCAAGTATTGAGCGGTTTGTTCGCTGTCGCATCCAAGCTGTACAACGTGCAGATCGTTGAGCGCAAAGATGTCGAGAAATATCACGCCGATGTGCAGTTCTTCGACATCTTGAACAGCGACGGCACTCGTCGCGGCAGTTTCTATGTGGACTTGTATGCACGCGCCAAAAAACGCGGTGGCGCCTGGATGGACGATTGCGTCGGTCGCATGCAATTGGGCGCGAAACACTATCTGCCGGTGGCTTACTTGGTATGCAACTTCATGCCGCCGGCTGCTGACGGAAAAACCCCTGCACTGCTCACACATTCTGAAGTCGTGACCATGTTCCATGAGTTCGGTCATGGTCTGCATCACATGCTCACCAAGGTCGATTACCCCAGTGTCTCCGGCATCAATGGCGTGCCATGGGATGCGGTCGAGTTACCCAGTCAGTTCATGGAAAATTTTGCGTGGCAGCCGGAAGTGTTGCCGTTGATTTCCAAGCACGTTGAAACCGGCGAGCCACTGCCGAATGCAGAGTTGCAACGTTTGCTGGCGTCGCGCACGTTTCAGGCTGGTTTGCAGACGGTGCGACAACTTGAGTTCGCGTTGTTCGATCTACGCATTCATGCCGAGTACTCACCAACACGCGGCGCGAATGTGATGCCGACCCTGGCCGAAGTGCGCAATCAAGTGGCGGTGATCAAGCCACCGGCGTTCAATCGTTTTCCGCACAGCTTCTCGCACATTTTTTCCGGTGGTTATGCCGCCGGTTACTACAGCTACAAATGGGCCGAAGTGCTGGCGGCGGATGCCTTCAGCGCGTTTGAAGAAAGCGGCGTATTCAACGCACAAACTGCGCAACGCTTTGCCGGTGCGATTCTGGAAAAAGGCGGCAGTCGTGATGCCATGGAAGCCTTCGTTGAATTCCGTGGTCGTAAGCCGCAGATCGAACCCTTGCTGAAGCAGTTGGGACTCGCTGCTTGAAACATTAAAAGCATGAAAAAATAACGCTGCCTCCCTCCCCGAAAGGGGGAGGGTTAAAGCTGAATCTGTTTGAATAGGGAATGTCTTAGGTTCGCATTGGGCGCTCGATCAAACTTGATTCGCGCCAATCAAAATTCTTCACAGTTCGTGCCAGAAATCGCCCACAGCACCTTTCCGCCGCATTACCTGAATTGCGAAAACTAAAGACCACAAATGTGTGGTGCATCCCGCATTTGCAATTTAGTTGCAGCTTTTCACACAGACTTGACCCCACCGCGACGGGCACAGGGCTAAACTCGCTGCATTCGCAAATGCTCGCCCGCTCAGCCCGCACAATGCAGTACCGCCGCAACGATTACGACGTCACCAATACCATCCAGGTAAGCTCGCCTGAGTCGGTGCGTCGCGCCGTGCGCGAGTTGTACGCGCAGACGTGGCCTTACTTTTCCTTCGATCGTCTCGACATCGCCTTCGCCGACTTCGAACGCCTGTTCCAGGGCAAGTATCCGGGCTATCACGGCTGCGACACCGTTTATCACGACATGCAACATTCGCTGGATGGCACGCTGGCTGCTGCACGTCTGTGCGTGGCGCATGATCGTGCGGTGCGCAGCGAACAACGCATCGGTCCCGAACGCGCCATGCTGTGCATCATCTGCGCGTTGTTTCATGACTCCGGTTACATCCGCGAACTCGAGAACTCCCGAATTCGCAATGGCGCCGAACTGACTTTAAGTCACGTATCGCGCGGCGCCGAGTTTCTCGCTCGCTATCTGCGTGTGATCGATCTCGGCGAATGGATTCCGGTAGCAACGCAGATCATTCATTTCACCGGCTACGAACTGAGCTTCGATCTGATTCATCTCGACAGCGCACTGGATCGCACCACTGGCCACTTGCTTGGCACTGCGGACTTGATCGCGCAGATGTCGGATCGTTGCTATCTGGAAAAATGTCGCGACCGTTTGTATCCCGAATTTGTGCTCGGCGGCATCGCCGTGTCCGAAGACGCGACTACTGGCGGCGCCAAAGTGAAATACAGCTCGGGTCTGGATGTGCTGCGCGGCACGCCTGAGTTCGTCCGCTCCATCTGGGGATCACATCTGGATGGCGAATTCGGCGGCGTCTATCGACATCTCGAAGTGCTGTTCAATGGTCAGAATCCATATGTTGATGCCATCGAATCGCACTTAAGTTACTTGAGCGAAATTCTGCGCACCGAACATTGGCCATTGCTGCGTCGTGATCCACCCTGCTTTACCTGGGAAAAAAATCCCGTGCAGAACATTCGTTCGTTGGCGTTGGATCGGTTGAAGACCTTGTGGGCGAAAGCGTAGTCGTTTAGCTGGATTGAACCTCAAGAGGGTGCAATGAATTGCGCCTCTACATCGCCATCACCACTTCGGCAAATCCACTGCCAACAAAAACCGCGTATAAATTTCCGGCAGCCGCGCCAGCACGTGAACCCTGCCTTCGATGCCACTTTGCTCTAGCACCCGACGCAGCATCGACAAACTTAGCAACTCCATGGCACGCATCGACACGGGTGCATAGCTGAAGTGCCATAACTCGGGCATGAAGCCGCCGCGGTCAGTGGCATACGGTCGAAAGAAACCAAAGCGACGCGCGTTGGCATCCATCCAGGCAGTCAACTTGGCGAACAGGCCGTCACTGGCATATTCCGCGGGCACTAGCTGCACCTGATAACCCGCCGGCACTGCCGCCGCATCGATTAAATCGAATTCACTACCCCAGTGGTGGCGGCTGCCGCCGGGGATGGCCGACCAGGTCAGAATGGCGTCAAGGCGTTCATCCGGACCGAGCTGGGTGGAATCCAGCGGCGAGCCATCACGGCCGAGCAACACCCGCTCACCGCGCCACTTGCGGTTCCAGATGAGCAACTGCGTGTCGAAATCGCGGAATGCCGAGCGCACCTGTAGCTGAATGCCTTCTCGTGCCGCCGCAGTCCGCATCGCCAGCAATGAAGCCACCGCTTCAATATGCAAACTGCAGCCGAGTTCAGCGATGCTGACCACGTGGCTGTTGCTGCGACCGGTCAATTCAAGTTCGTTCATGTTCGGCTATGGTGACGGTTAAAGGTTGACGTGAGCACGGGCGTCCGGCCGACAGACATTGCCCGGAAACCAGACATATATACAAGCCATTCAATAAATTAAGGGTTTGACTAGCTCGCCTACTTTAAAGCGCATCAGTATCATGCGCTCGGTCTGCGTGTTTCAGTCACTTGCCACAGCCTGCCCTGGCCGAGGAGATGACCCTTAGAATCAGCGGTCTTGACTACGTCCTTGCAGGTCAGCGGCGGCAATTGAGTGAAATCATCTAAATCCATCATCACAGTGCTTCTGGCCATTGCCCTGCTCGGCACGGGCTTCACTGCCGTATTGATCGATGCCGCCGTGCACGACAACACGCTGACGTGGCAATTGGTTCTGGGCCTGGTGGGTTTTGTGCTGGCCATGCTGGCCGCCGTATTGACGTGGCGCGTGACCCGCCGGTTGGATCGCCCCATCCACGAATTGATCGAAACCGCCGAACGTATCGGCAACGGCAATTACACCACCCCGCTGGCGCTCACCGGCCAACACGAATTGGCCCCGCTCGAATCGGCGCTGGAACAGATGCGGCAGAAGCTGCACCAGAGCACCATCGACAGCGACTACCTCACCACCGTGCTCGACAGCATGAACGACGCGGTGCTGGTGACTTCGACCACCGGCAAGATCACCAAGATCAATGCCGCCGCACAACGCTTGTTCGGTTTCAGCGATGACCAGCTCGCCGGCAAGCCCCTGCAGGATCTGCTGGTGCCGGTGCAGCACGCCGATCCCGAACACGATCAAGCGCTCATGGAGTTACAGGAATCGGTAATTCGCACTGCCAGCGGTCAGACGATTCCGGTATCCATTTCCAGTTCCTCGTTGAGCGCCGCCAAGGCGGAGTTCCAGGGCACGATCTTCGTGATGCGCGACATCACCGAACGCAAACGCGCCGAACGTCGCATTCGTTATCTGGCCCGCTTCGATTCACTGACCAAACTGCCCAATCGCATGCAGTTTCAGCACCTGCTGCAACAATCCATCGCGCGTGCACGTCGTGCCGAACGGGTGGTGGCGCTGCTGTATCTCGATCTGGATCGTTTCAAGGAAATCAACGACACCTTTGGCCATGAAGCGGGCGATCGCACGCTGGAAATCCTGAGTGAACGTTTGACGCGCGCGCTGCCGAAAGAAGCCGTGCTCGGTAGGCTGGCCGGCGATGAGTTTGCAGTGTTTATCGAAGGGCTCGATCCGCACGAAGATGTGCGCAATCAAACCGCCAATCTCGCCCGCGTGGTGCTCGCCGAAATCAGCAAGGCGTTTTACGTGCAACAGCATGAGCTGTTTCTTACCGCCAGCATCGGCATTGCGTTCTGCCCGCGCGATGCCGAGAACGTGATCGATCTGATTCGTCACGCCGATGCGGCGATGTACTACTCCAAGCAAAACGCCGGCAACAACTTCGCGTTCTATTCACCGGAGATGAATGCCGCCGCAGTGGAACGCTTGATGCTGAAACCCAAGCTGCGTCGCGCGCTGGAACGCGACGAACTGGTGATGCTGTATCAACCCAAAGTCGATCTGACCAGCGGCATGATCGTGGGCGCTGAAGCCTTGTTGCGCTGGCGCCTACCGGGACATGGCGATATTTCGCCGGCGCAGTTCATTCCGCTGGCCGAAGAAACCAGCCTGATTCTCGGCATCGGCGACTGGGTGATGAATCGCGTCTGCGAAGACTACAAACGCTGGACCGAGAAGGTGCGTGACCCCGGTTTGATTTCAATCAACCTGTCGTTGAAACAATTGCGTCAATCGACCTTTGTTACCCGCTGTCGCAACATGTTCAAACGCCATGGCGTATCGCCCACCTGTTTTGAACTGGAAATCACCGAAACTACCTTGATGCAGGACCCGAAGCGCACCATCAAATTGCTCGATGAGTTGTTTGCGATGGGCGTGCATCTCTCCATCGACGACTTCGGCACTGGCTACTCATCGCTCAGCGCCTTGCAACAATTCCCGATCAGCACGCTGAAAATCGATCAATCTTTCGTACGCGGGATAGACGAAGACAAGGACGACGCCACCATCGTCCGCACCATCATCGACATGGGCAAGAGCATGGATATGAAGGTGGTGGCCGAGGGCGTCGAAACCCGCGCGCAACTCGCCTATCTCAAACAACACGATTGCCACTACGCCCAAGGCCATCTGTTTGGCGCTGCCATGAGCGCGGATGCGTTCCTGGCACTGATGGTGGCGCAGGCGAATGGCCAGCATCGCATCGCGGCGCTGTTTGCCTAAATAGCATCTTTCGATTTGAACGTAGGGGCGGTCCGCGAACCGCCCTCTGCTTATCTATTCCAAGAGCAGAAGTTAGACTCCAACGCTTACCATTGCGTCCTCTCTTCTCTCGCGGGAGAGAGACAGAGTGAGGGGGAACCCACAGCTAGCAGCAGTGCGTAATTCTCCACCCTCACCCCTCTCCCTGAGGGAGAGGGAGAAGAAGGGACTGCGGCAAGATTGCATCCCCGCAAACATTCGCGGCACCGATCCCTTCCTCACAACGACCCTACGCTGCAAACACCAACTGCTAAACTCGTCGGCTATGCTCAATTTCTCCGACATCTCCATTCGCCGCGGCACGCGCGTGCTGTTTGAAAAAGCCACCTTCAATCTGTTTCGCGGCGAAAAAATCGGCATTACCGGCGAGAACGGCGCCGGCAAATCCACGTTGCTGTCGCTAGTGCGCGGTGAAATCACACCCGAAGCCGGCAGTTTCGATATGCCTAGCAATCTGGCTGTCGCCCACGTGGCACAGGAGTTGTCTGCCAGCGATGCGCCGGCCATCGAGTTTGTGCTGGATGGCGACCCTGAGTTGCGCGCCATCGAAGCGCAAATCGCACAAGCCGAAGCAGCCGACGACGGCAATCGTCTCGCTGAACTTTATGGTCAGTACGATGCCATCGGCGGCTATCACGCGCGCAGTCGCGCCGGCACCTTGTTGCACGGTCTCGGTTTCACCACCGCTGACGAGCAACGTGCCGTGCGCGATTTCTCCGGCGGTTGGCGGGTGCGTCTGAATGTTGCGAAAGCGCTGATGTGCCGCTCCGATTTGTTGTTGCTCGATGAGCCCACTAACCACCTGGATCTCGACGCGGTGATGTGGCTGGAGAAATGGCTACAGGATTATCGCGGCACCATTTTATTGATCGCGCACGATCGCGACTTTCTCGACAGCATCTGCAATCGCATCGTCAATATCGAACGTGGTAAAGCTGAAGCGTATCGCGGCAATTATTCCGACTTCGAAGAAACCCGCGCGATACGTCTTGCGCAAACGCAAGCCTTGTTCGTGCGTCAGCAGCGCGAAGTGAAACACATCGAGTCGTTCATCAATCGCTTCAAGGCGCAGGCCAGCAAGGCGCGCCAGGCGCAAAGTCGCATCAAGGCGCTGGAACGCATGCAGCGCATCGCACCCGCGCACGTTGATACCGAATTTACTTTTTCATTTCAGGAACCATTGAAATTACCGCGACCATTACTGACCGTTGAAAATCAATCGGTGGGTTACGGCGATACGCCGCTGGTGGAGAAAATCAATTTCACCATCGCGCCCGGTGCACGCATCGCATTGCTGGGCCACAACGGCGCCGGCAAGTCCACGGTCATCAAAATGCTGGCGGGCGAATTGCCTTCACTCAGCGGCGAACGCACCGAGTCGAAAGATCTGCGCATTGGTTATTTCGCGCAGCATCAACTCGAACAACTCGATGACAAGGCATCGCCGCTGCTGCATCTGCGTCGCCTCGGCGGACCCGCCGGCGAGAAAGCGCCGGAACAGGATCTACGTGATTTTCTCGGCACTTTCGGCTTTCGTGGCGATCGTGTGTTCGAAGCGATTGGACCTTTTTCCGGTGGCGAAAAAGCGCGGCTGGTGCTGGCGCTGCTGTCGTTTTTGAAACCGAATTTGTTGCTGCTCGACGAACCCACCAATCATCTCGATCTGGAGATGCGTCAGGCGCTTGCATTGGCCTTGCAGGATTACAGTGGCGCGGTGTTGATGGTGTCGCATGATCGGCACTTGTTGCGCACCGTCGTTGATGAGTTCTACATCGTCGCTGACGGTCGCGCGACGCCCTTCGATGGCGATCTTGAAGACTATGCCAAGTGGGCTGCAGCGCATCCCAAGGATGCCGCACAGGAAAGCAAAGCCAAACCGGTCGCAGCAAAACCAGCCGCCAAAGAAAGCAAAGAAGCACGCGAGCAACGTAAACGCGATGAAGCCGAACAGCGCGGCAAAATTGCACCGCTCAAAGCGGACATCGCCAAGCTCGACAAGCAACTGGCGCAACTGCACCAACAACTCGCCGGTGTCGAAACCAAATTGGCGGCGCCGGATATTTATGACGCCGCAAAAAAAGCGCAGCTCCGCGAACTGCTGGAGCAACAGACAAAACTGAAACGCGATATCGATCAAACCGAAAGCGCCTGGCTCGAAGTCACCGAGACACTGGAACGCCTGGCAACCAATAGCGCCGAATAAGTCTTCGCATAAGAATTGACCTTAATCAGGTGTTGCATCAAAGCGCAACACGTGACGGAACTGGTGCTCATTCCCGCAACGGTGGCCAACGGATTGCCATAACGCTGCGACCAGCCGTGATCATGGTCACGGTGCTGCACAACATCGCCAACTACAGTGAACGCACTCCTTCAACATGGATCGGTTTATGTTCTCCGACACCTTGGTCGTACTCGACTTCGAAACCACTGGCTTGCGCCCGGATCAGGGTGATCGCATCACTGAAGTTGCCGCGCTGCGTCTGCATAACGGCGCGGTAGTGGCGCGTTACGAATCGCTGATGAACTGCGAGCGTCGCTTATCCAACTCGATCCGCACCTTTACCGGCATCAATCAACGCATGATCGATTCGGCGCCCGCTCCACAGCGTGTGATCGCCGAGCTGCTGACCTTCATCGGCAACGACGCCGTGGTGTCGCATAACGCTGCTTTTGATCAAGGTTTTCTGGATTGCGAATGCGAGCGGCTGCATCTCTCACGCAGTGGCGATGATTTCATCTGCACCGTGCAACTCGCACGTCGCTTGTTGCCTGAACTACCCAGTCACTCACTGCATTCACTAATGCGTCATTTCAAGTTGCCGAGCATCGGCCAACATCGCGCTGCGCTCGATGCCGACGGGACGTCGCAAGTCTTGCTGCAACTGTGCAAGCAGATTGAAATCACCATGGGCACGCCAGTTACGGTGAACCAACTGCGACAATTGGCGATGGTGAGTCCGCCGGAATACCACTTTGCAAATGCCAAGACGGCGCGAGTGAATGTGTTGCGTGGTGCGTAAGGCGTTGACCGAATGACTCGCATCTTGTGCGAGCTTGCCGCAACTGCGGTTACATTGCGCAGCATTAAGACCCTTCGATAGGCTCAGCGACGGATTTAACTGTAGGGGCAGTTCGCGAACCACCAGATAGAGAAAGCCGTTCTCGAACGACCGCTACTAAAGCGTCGCGGACAACAAACTCGAAGGCACGTTGATGTCATCTGCATCGCTCACCAATAACACTTGAATGCCATCAGCCTGCGATTGAACTTCAATACCTTCAATCTTGTATGACGGCGTGACGCGTTTGATCCACATCAGTTGATCATCAGCATCGACCATGCCCACCGCAGCGCCGGCACAGGCGCCGTCTTCATATGCACTGTCGGTATCTTCGGCCACCGCAGTGAACAGCCAACGTCCGTCGTTTAACGCACAACCATCGCTGAAGCAGAGCGGTATGTTGTCGATATGGCCAAGCTTCATGCGATTGATTGCCAGCGGTTTCACCGCGGGCAATCGATCGCTGCTCAGCGCATCAAGTATCGCTTGCAATGGCAAATGAATAACCGCATTCGGCGAATCGCCCTTGTTGCCACGCTGCAGCAGGCGCAACTCGTTGCCCTGCACCCAACCACCTTCGAGATTCAGCTCAGCGAACTGTTTCGCCAGCAACTCATATAGCGCTGTCGCATCCAGCAATTGCAATGCGCCGCTCACTTCGCCGTGGGCACCCAACGACAACAACACCGCGCGATAACGACGTTCGGTAGAGCCTGAGCCCATCGCCAGCAATGCACCATGCGGATACTGCGCAGACGCCGGCAGGCGCAGCAGCAATTCAAAATCGGGTTTGTACTTTTTGCGTGGCTTCTTCTTGTCTGGTAACTCGCCCGGAAACACGCGCAACAATTCACCGGGCGCATCGCTATTCAAGTCGAAGTGACCCAGGAACAACTCGTCATCGGCAACCACATATAGGTGTTGACCGACCACCACCAAGCCGCTGCCGGCGCTGATGTAAGCAGGCCGTCTGGGATCGCTGGGTGCGATCAATGTCAGCTCTCGAAGTTTAGTGAGGTGCAGCATGTGTATACCAGGGTGTTCTCTCTGCGCTCGAAATGACTGGTGGAAATCTTGCCACGCAAATCTATCCGTTTAATCGATGACATCGAACAAATCATTGAACTTTTCGTGAGGAGCGCCGTGCGCGATGCTTAACCCTAAGGAGAAACCCATGAACACATTAAGACTCAGTAACGAACGTGGCTATGCCGATCACGGCTGGCTCAAGTCCTATCACAGCTTTTCGTTTGGTGATTACTTCGACCCGCGGCACGTCGAGTTTGGCCCGTTGCGCGTGATCAATGAAGATCGCGTCGCCGCCGGCGCCGGTTTCGGCACGCACGGCCATCAAGACATGGAGATCATCAGCTATGTGCTCGATGGCGCGCTGGCGCACAAGGATTCCACCGGCACCGCATCGACCATCCGTCCCGGCGATGTACAACGCATGAGCGCCGGACGCGGGGTGCTGCACAGCGAGTTCAATCCACTGTCGGATCAGGCTGCACATTTTCTGCAGATCTGGATCAAGCCCAATGTGCGTGGCATCGAACCCAGTTATGAAGAAAAGCATTTCTCGGTAGCCGACAAGCGCGGCAAGCTACGCTTGATTGCCTCGCCCGATGCAAAGGACGGCTCTGTGCTGATTCATCAGGATGCGCGCGTATACGCGGGACTGTTCGATGGCGATGAAGTAGCGACGCTCGAAGTGGACGGTCGCAACATCTATGTGCATGTGGCGCGTGGACAAGTGAATGCGAACGGCCAGGCGTTGAACGCGGGCGATGCGCTGCAGATCACTGCCGGCAAGCAAGTGACATTGCAAGCCGGGAAGGATGCGGAAGTGCTTGTGTTTGATTTGCCCGCTGCTTGAGGCACGCAATCTCAGCTCTTGATGAACGGTTCTCTCCCGATTCCGGGAGAGAACCAGAGAGGTAACAACACGAACATGGCTATGAACGCCGGATTCCTCACAACCTGAACACTTAACGGCTTCACGGCTGCTCAATTCTTTCGCGCCACCGTCGATAACATTTCCTGGCGCGGTGTTTCAGGCTCGATGCTTTCTGTAACCGATTATGTCGGAAAGGCGCTGCGTATTCGTGACGCAGGCACTGCAAAACCCGCCTTGTATCCTGTGTCATAACCAGACCGTACCCAGACGTTCCAGCCGCCATGATTGATGTCGTGATGTGTATTTCGACGAACCACAATCCGTGGTTTGTATTGCTTGCCGTGTTGATTTGCTGCATTGGCACTTCAGCGGTGGTGCAGATCTTCGAGCGCGTGCGGGTCACCTCTGGCCTGCCGCGAGCCGGCTGGATTTTTCTGACATCGCTGGCCACCGGCGCGACCATCTGGTGTACCCACTTTGTCGCCATGATCGCCTACGAGACTTCAGCGCCGGTGCACTTGAGCCCGGTGTTGACATTGATGTCGCTGATCGTCGCCATCGCCGGCGCATCCGTTGCCATCGCGATAACTGTCTGGCGAGCCACTCCAATGTTGCATGCAACCGGCGGCGCCTTGCTCGGCGCAACGATTGCAGCAATGCATTACACCGGCATGGCAGCGTACCGCGTCGATGGCGTAGTCCATTGGCGCATCGAATATATCCTCGCCTCCATCATCTGCGGTGTGGTGCTGTCCAGCGTCGCCATCAGAGTGTTGTGCTCCCCTCATATACAGCGCTATCGCATGACGCTGGACACCGGCTTATTGGTGGCGGCTATCGCCAGCCTGCATTTCACCGCGATGACCGCCATACAGATCACGCCGGTAAAACTCAGCGCCAGCTTCAGCGAAGAAGGCATGCATGCACTGGCGCTTGCGACCGGACTGGTGGGATTGCTGGTGATATGCGCCGCCATCGCCGCCGCGTTCATCGACCGGCATACGCGCACCACCACCGTTCAACGCCTGCAGCACATGGCCATGACCGATGCATTGACGGGCTTGCCCAATCGACTCAAGTTCAAGTCGGAACTGCAATATCAAATCAATGTGGCGCGCACTACGGGCACACAGCTCGCCTTGATCGTCATTGATCTCGACCGCTTCAAGGAAGTCAACGACGTGCATGGTCACAAGGCCGGCGACGATGTGTTGATCAGCATGGCTGAACGGATGTGTGCCGCATTGCCCGGTGCAGTAGTCGCCCGCCTTGGCGGTGACGAATTTGTTGCCATCGTCAAAGTAGAACAGCAGCTGCAGTTGCTCAAATCCATTGCGCGGCTCGACGACGTGTTGCGACAGCCGTTGGTCTGCAAGCATTTTGAAGCGCGTCTGGGCGCCAGTATCGGCATCGCCGTGTTTCCCAAAGACGCCGACAACGCCGAAGAACTCACCAACAACGCCGACCTGGCGATGTATCGAGCCAAGCGCGAAAAATCAGTAACACCGCATTTCTACGATGCGCTGCTGGATGAAGCGATTCGCGAGCGACGTGAGTTAGCCAACGACCTACGCCACGCGGTCGATAACCAACTACTGGAACTTCACTACCAGGTACAGGCATCGGTGGCGACGCGCGAAGTCACCGGTTACGAAGCACTGCTGCGTTGGCGTCATCCGCGTCAAGGCAATATCTCGCCGTCGGACTTCATCCCCATCGCCGAAGAACATGGATTGATTTCCCGTCTGGGCGAATGGGTACTGCGGCAGGCGTGCAAGGATGCCGTGCTATGGGAACAGCCACATCGCGTTGCCGTTAACGTATCGCCGCTGCAGCTATCACAGACCAATCTGCCGCAGCTGATCGAACAAACCTTGCGCGAAACCGGCTTACCGGCACATCGACTTGAAATTGAACTCACCGAATCCGCCATCATGTCCGACCGCGACCGCGCGTTGACGGTGTTACTGCGAATCAAAGCACTGGGCGTCGGCGTGGCGCTGGATGACTTCGGCACGGGTTATTCATCGCTCGAAACGCTGCGTGTATTCCCCTTCGACAAGATCAAGCTCGATCGCTTCTTCATTTCGGGCATCACCGACAGCGCGCAATCAATCGCTATTGTTCGCGCCGTATTGGCGCTGGGCAGAAGCTTGTCGATTCCCGTGCTGGCCGAAGGCATCGAGACCAGCGATCAGTTCGAAACTTTACGGCGCGAAGGTTGCGACGAAGCACAAGGATTTCTGCTCGGTCGTCCCAAGCCGATGAAATGCGAGGTGCCGACGCATGTACTGGTACGCGCCCAGAATGATGATGACGAAGACACACTGGCGGCATCGGTTGCATAGCTTTTTTTATTTCGTTTTTCCTGTGTAACACCAACCATGTAGGGCGTACACGCGTGTGCGCCGAGCGTTCGGCGTACACAAGGTGTACGCCCTGCCAGCTCTCCCCACCTTCCCGGTTGCGGGAATCAACGCATGACCGCGTCCCACATCGCCACCACCTTCTTCCTTTCTTCCACAAACTCGCCGTCATCAATCAACCCTTCGTCACCTGCCAATGACAAGTGATGCATGCGCTCGCGATATGAACGATAAGTGCTCACCAAAAAATCCACATCGCTTTGCGGAACGATGTTGCCTGAAGCAAGGCTCTCAAGCTGACGGATGTTGTCGGTAAAGAGAATGATGGGCGGATATTCATCGGCCCACTTGAGCATCCAGTACTGCACTAGAAATTCAATGTCGGCGATGCCGCCGGCGTCCTGCTTTAAATCGAACTGACCTTTGCCGGCTTTGGATAATTCATCGCGCATGCGTTGGCGCATGTTGCGTACTTCATCGCGCAGTGTGTCGCGCTTGACTGCCTTGCGCAGAATCTCGATGCGAATGCGTTCGAAGCGTTCTACGGGGGCTATATCACCGGCAACGGGGCGCGCGCGTATCAGCGCTTGATGTTCCCAGGTCCACGCTTCGTTGCGTTGATAACTATCGAAACCACTGAGGCTTTGCACCAACAAACCACCCTTGCCGCTGGGACGCAGGCGCACATCGATTTCATACAAGCGACCGGCGCGCGTGTGCACACTCAGCAGATGCACTAGCTTCTGCCCGAGACGCGCGAAGTACACGCTGTTGTCGATACTGTGTTCGCCATCGGTTTGTTGTTGCGTCCCTTCAGAGTCGTGCAAAAAAACCAGATCGAGATCGGAACCGTAGCCCAGCTCGATGCCGCCGAATTTTCCGTAGGCGACAATCACCACACCGGCTTCGCGCGTTTTGCCCGTCACATCGATGTAACGCGGCGTGCCGTGACGTTTGGCGAGTAATGCGCGCGCCATGCGTAGCGCCTGCTGCACGATTATTTCGGCAAGATCAGTAAGCCGATCGCTAACCTTCATCAACGGCAAGCGCTCGGTGAGATCGGCAACGGCAATACGAAACATCGCGACGCGCTGGAATTCACGCAGCGCTTCTATCTGCCGCTCCTCATCATCGACGTCGCTGTGCTCCAGTTTGAATTGCAACTCGCTGAGCATGGACTCACGCGTCGGCAAATCGCTCATCAAACGCTCGTCGATCAATTCATCGAGCAGCAATGGAAACGCTGCAATCTGATCGGCGAGAAACTCGCTTTGCCCGCACAGCTTCACCAACAGACTCAGCACCGCCGGATGGTCGTTGAGCAATGCCAGATACACGGTGCGCCCGCCGATCATTTCGACAATACGCAGCACGCGCGTAAATACCGCGGCCTGCGCTTGTTCGCGACCGATTAGGCGCAATACTTTGGGCACCAGCACGTGCAGGCGTTGCTTGCCGGTTTCATCGAGTCGTTGATAGTAGTTGCTGGCGCGCACCTGCAACATCTGCGCGGTGATGTGCGCCGGATCGGCAAAGCCCAGCGCGGCGACCGCGCGCTGCCGTTCTTCGTCGGTGACGCTTGCGTCGAGAAAACCTTCGAGCGCCGAATCCGTGACTGGTGTTTCCGCAGCACTGCCGAATACGATGGTGGCGAACCAGTGACTGACGCGTTGCCGGTGCGCATTCAACTCAGTGAGCAGTGTCGGCCAGTCGGCATAGTTGAGCGACACGGCGAGACGCAGGCGCGCGGCATCATCTTCCGGCAAGTAGTGCGTGTTATCGTCGTTCCATTCCTGCAAGCGATTCTCTACCAGACGCAGAAAACGATACGCGGACAACAACTCATTCACAGCTTGCGTGGCGAGTAATTTATGGCCAACCAGACGCGGCAGCACTTGTTGCAGTTCGCGTGATTGCAGGTTGCGATCGCTGCCACCGCGCAGTAACTGATACGCCTGCACGATGAATTCCACTTCGCGAATGCCACCCGGCCCCAACTTCACATGGTCATGCAATTCGCGCCGCTCCACTTCCCGCTGAATCAATTGCTTCATGTTGCGCAACGATTCGAATACCGAGAAATCCAGATAGCGGCGATAGACGAATGGCCTGATGACGTTGTTGTACAAATAGTCGTAATGTTCGCTGGCGGTGATGGGTCGCGCCTTGACGAAGGCGTAACGCTCCCAGTCGCGGCCATTGTGCTGCAGATACATTTCGAAGCTATCGAAGTTCACCGCCAGCGGTCCGCTGTCACCGAAGGGACGCAGTCGCATGTCGACGCGGAAGACAAAGCCATCAACGGTCTTGTTGGCCAGCCATTGAATGATGCGTTGCCCGAGGCGCAGGAAGAACTCTTCATTGGCCATCGGTGATGACGAATCCGTCCCGTCTTCGGTTTGGCCGATTTCCGGATACAGAAAAATCAGATCGATATCCGATGAATAGTTAAGCTCGCGGCCACCGAGCTTGCCCATGCCGAGAATCATCAACGGCTGTGCAGCACCGGATTCATTGCCGCGCGGCGTGCCATATAGCGCAGCGAGCTGTGCATACGCCCGCTGGTAAACACATTGCACGCACACATCGGCCAGCGCCGAAAGATCCTGCAGCGTTTCGTTCAGCTCAACCCAGCCGGCAATATCGCGCCACGCAATACGCACCATCTGTTGCAAGCGAAAGCGGCGCAACGCCGACATCAATTCCGCATCGCTGCCAACATTGGTCAACGCGGTATCCAGTTCGTTACGCAGCCATTGCGCATCGACACTTTGCAACAACCGACCACTGGCAACCAAACGCGGTAACAGACCGGCATCGCGCAAACAGGCATTGGCTACCAGCTCACTACTGGCGAACACTTGCGGCAGTGAGGCTGCAAGTTGTGGCAGCTGCCATAGCGGTGCGATGCTCTCCGGATTCGCATCCTGTAATTCCTGCACTTGCGCAGTGACGCGCTGGCGCAGTGATTCAGGTAAGGACTCTAGCGTGGAATAGTTATGGGTCGGCATGATGACTACAGTCTACGCAATCAGATAAGGGTCGGCATGTAGCGTGTATATTTTGATCATTGTAGGAGCGGCCTGTTTGGATTGATGGTGCCGCGGTGATTTTATTCGCGGCCCCATCAATCCAAACAGGCCGCTCCTACAAAGGTATGATGATTACTGTTTAGACTAGTTGGTCTTATTGAACTGTTTCTGGAGACATGCAGCTCTATGCGCATCAAGCCCTTGCGATGGGTGCTTCTATTGCTGTTGTTGAGCAGTCTCGTCGTGCTGTGGCTAAGCAAGTCAAGGCATGACATTGCACCTGCTATGGCAAAAAAAACCACCCAAGACACACTGCAACTCGGCACGCTCACCTTGCAAGCCTGCACTATCGGCAGCGAGCATCAAGTTACTGTCCAAGCCTATTGCACCGAGTTCGAAGTGCCGGAAGATCACAGCCTGCCAACCCAACAAGGCCGTCGCATCAAACTCCACGTAGCAGTAGTGAAGAGCGAAGCCGCACAACCCGATGCCGATCTGGTGACGTTCCTCGATGGTGGCCCGGGCGGCGCTGCGACGGAAGACTATCCAGCAGTAGCTGTCGCCTTCGAACCATTGCGCAAGCAACATCACATTCTGTTGCTCGACCAGCGCGGCACCGGCAGCTCCAATGCATTGAATTGCCCGCAATTGGAAAAGACCATCAAGCAACAGGGCACGGATCAGCTTGATGAACAGCAAAACGACAGGGCCAGACTGCCAGGCTTGCTGCGCGAATGTCTGCAGGAAATCAGTGGCAAAGCGGATGTACAGTTCTACAGCACCACGGATGCGATTCAGGATCTGGAAGCCGTGCGTGTTGCCCTGGGCAATGTGCAACTGAATCTAATTGGCGTTTCTTATGGCACGCGGGTGGCGCAGCAGTACGCAACGCGCTATCCGCAGGCAGCGCGCAGCATTGTGCTGGATAGTCCGGTGCCGAACACGCTGGCGCTGGGACAAGATCATGCACAAAATCTCGATGCAGCACTCAAGGCGCAATTTGCTCTGTGTCATGCACAAGCCGAATGCGCGCAACGCTTTCCGGATTCTTATCGACAACTCATCGAATTGCGTGATCGCTTGAGTAAACAGGTGGCGACGGTGCAAGTGCCCGATCCGCGCAGCTACGCAAGCAGTCAACGCCAGCTCACCGCGGCGCGGCTCGCCGGCCTGGTGCGTCTGTATGCGTACAACAGCGCCACCAGCGCGTTGTTGCCATTGATGCTCGATGAAGCGACACGTGGCAACTATGCGCCGCTGCTCGGCCAGGAGCAGTTGATGAGTGAAGACATCAACGATCGTCTCACCGGCGGCATGGGCTTATCGGTGGCCTGCACTGAAGACGCTGACTTGCTGCAGAGCCGCGCCGAAGACCAGCAACTGCTGCTGGGTAATAGTCTTGTGGAGTTCTTGCAGACCGCTTGTACTGTTTGGCCGCATCGTGACCGTCCGGAAAATTTTCACGCTGTATTCGAGACATCGTTACCGGTGCTGATTTTGTCCGGTGAATTTGATCCGGTGACGCCGCCGCGTTATGCCGAGGCGATCCAGGCTGAGTTGCAAAATACGCGCGTGTTGTCAGCGCCGGGACAAGGTCATGCCGTACTTGGTGCGCGCTGCATGCCACACTTGGTCAATGAGTTCGTCGCGAAGTTGCAGCCAAACAAACTCGATGCAAGTTGTTTGCAAAAGCTCAAACCCCTGCCGGCATTTCTGAATTACAACGGTGCCGCGCCGTGATCGAAGCGAAGAATCTGTACAAACGCTTCGGTCCAGTGCAGGCGGTAAATGGTGTGTCATTCGTGGCACAAGACGGCGCGGTCACCGGCTTGCTCGGCCCGAATGGCGCGGGCAAAACCACCACGTTACGCATGCTGTATACCCTGATGCAACCCGATCAGGGGCAGATAGTGATCGATGGTCGCGATGCGGCATCCGATCCATTGGCAGCGCGACGTACCTTGGGCGTACTGCCCGACGCGCGCGGCTTGTATAAACGTTTGAGTGCACGCGAGAACATCGAGTACTACGCGCAACTGCAAGGCTTGTCGAAAGACATCACGCAGCAACGTATCGCGCAGTTGAGCGCTACGCTGGGCATGCAGGAATTTATCGACCGCCGCACCGAAGGCTTCTCGCAAGGCCAGCGCGTCAAAACCGCCATTGCGCGAGCGTTGATTCACAACCCACGCAACATCATTCTCGACGAACCCACCAACGGACTGGATGTGATGGCGACACGCAGTCTGCGCGATTTCATCAAGCAATTGAAAGCCGATGGCCACTGCGTGCTGTTTTCCAGCCACATCATGCAAGAGGTCGCGGCGCTGTGCGATCACATCGTCATCATTGCGCATGGCCGCGTCGTGGCACAGGGCAGCGCGGATGAGCTGCGTATGCAGTCGCAATGCGACAATCTCGAAGATGCCTTTGTCGCCTTGCTTGACGATAAAACTAGCATCGGCAACCAAGCGGGTTTGTCATGAACGCTGCATTGATTGTCTTCCTCAAAGAGCTGCGCGAAAGTCTGCGCGACAAACGCAGCCTGCTGAATGCCTTGCTCATCGGCCCGTTGCTGGGGCCCTTTCTGTTTGTGATTCTGACCAAGACCTTACTGGGTCGCGAAATCGAACGCGCGGAAAAGCCGTTGCCGGTGGTGGTGATCGGTGCCGAGCATGCGCCGAACCTGATTGCCGCACTGGAACAAACTGGCCTTGAACGCAAACCTGCCATCGATAATCCCGAAGTGGCAGTACGCAGCCAGCAAGTGGATCTGGTGCTGCGCATTCCCGCCGATTACGCCGAGCAATGGCGCGCCGGCAAATCGGCGCAAGTCGAGTTGCTGTATGACTCGTCGCGACGCGAAGTGAATTCGCAACTGCAACGCCTGCGTTCGATGTTGTATGGCCAATCGCAGTTGCAAGGTAGCCTGCGCATCGTCGCGCGCGGTCTGTCACCGGAACTCACTCGACCGATTCAAATCGCCGAACGCGATCAAGCCACGCCACAAGCACGCGGCGCCTTGTTGTATTCGATGCTGCCGTACTTTTTGATGCTCACCGCGTTGATGGGTGGCATGTTTCTGGCGATTGATGCAACGGCTGGCGAACGCGAGCGTCAATCACTGGAACCGCTGTTGATCAACCCCGTCTCGCGCAGCGACATTCTGCTCGGCAAGTTGGGTGCGATCAGTGTGTTTAGCTTGTGCAGTGTGATGTTGAGCCTGGGTGCATTCACCGTTGCCGGTTTGTGGTTGACGCATGGCCCGATGAATTTACCCGTGGTCCTCAATCTCAACTTTGCAGTGAAGCTGCTGCCGTTGATGATCCCGCTATGCATGCTGGTCGCGGTGTTGCAGGTGTTGGTCACCGCCTTCGCGCGCAGCTTTCGCGAAGCACAGACCTGGCTCGGTTTGTTGCAACTGGTACCAGTGATCCCGCTGATGCTGGTGACATTGCTCGAATTGAAACCCGAGCTGTGGATGTACTGGGTGCCGCTGCTCGGACAGGAGATGGCGGCGTTGCAATTGCTGCGCGGCGCACCCGTCGGCTGGCTGGAAACCAGCGCATCCCTGCTCAGCACATTGACCGCCGTGACGCTGGTGTTTGCCATCACCAGACGCGTCTACGCCTCGGAGCGACTGGCGATTGCGGCGTGATTCTCAATCGCCGCATGTCGGCGACACGGCGCGCTTGAGCCAGCCCGGCAAAGCACGGATACTTTGCCCATGACGGCGCACTACCTGACCAACCAGTTCCTGATCGCCATGCCGACGCTGGCTGACAGCAATTTCTCGCAGACCGTTACCCTGGTGTGTGAACACAATGCGCAGGGCGCGCTGGGCATTGTCATCAATCGACCCATGCAGATGAAACTGGCCGATGTGTTTGAGCAATTGAGTTTGAGCGCGCAGGATCAACCCATGCGCGAACAACCCATTCTGCAAGGCGGTCCAGTGCAACCAGATCGTGGCTTTGTGATTCATCGCGCCGGCGCCAAGCCATGGGAATCGACGCTGGTGGTATCGGACAGCATTCATGTCACCACCTCGCGCGACATTCTCAATGCGATGGCGGAAGGTCGCGGGCCGGAGCAAGCCAGCATGGCATTGGGTTATGCCGGTTGGGACGCCGGCCAGCTTGAAGCCGAGATGGCACAGAACTCCTGGCTCAATGTGCCGTTCGATGAACGCATTTTGTTCGGCACGCCGTATGAGAATCGCTGGCAGGCCGCAGCGAAGTTGCTTGGCATCAACCTCAACACCTTAAGCTCGCAGGCCGGCCACGCATGAGCGGCTCATCGCCGCCCAACCACCCTTCTGCCGGCTCTCCACTTGTTGTCATTCTGGCGTTCGACTACGGCACGCGCCGCATCGGCGTCGCCAGCGGCAATACCATGAGCCGTACCGCGCAAGCGCTGTGCACGCTGGAATGGAAACAGCAGCAACTGCCATGGAGCGATATCGACCGCCTGCTGCGCGACTATCTTCCCGGCCAACTCGTGGTGGGCCTTCCGTATAATGACGACGGCACGCCCACCGGTATGACCCCCGCAGCACAAGCCTTCGCCGCAGAACTCGCTGAACGCAGCAAGTTACCCGTCGCCATGGTCGATGAACGCCATAGCTCACGCGAAGCCGAACGCGAACTGGCTTACTTGCGTCGCAGCGGCGTGAAGACCAAACGCGTTACGCACGCCGATGTGGACATGGTGGCAGCGAAGGTGGTGCTGGAGCGGTGGTTCAGTCGGCGTGAGTAAAATTTATTTCCGTTCGCCCTGAGCCTGTCGAAGGGTTCCGGATCAAGGAGCGCTTCGACAGGCTCAGCACGAACGGATACAGGAATGATATGTAGGAGTGGCCCATGGCCACGATTGCTTTTATTTCGCGGCCCTATCGATTAAATCAGGCCGCTCCTACACAACGCTATTAAATAATGAGCGACACGATGAAGAACGCCAACACCACTCTCAGCCAGCAAGTACAACGCACCACAAAAGGCCATCTGCGTCACCTCATCACGCTCGATGGCTTGAGCCGCAGCGAAATCACTGCGCTGCTCGACATGGCGCAGTTCTATGTGCGCAAACCGCATGAATTGCCGGCGCGCGATCAAAGTCTGTCGGGCCATACCGTCGCCAATTTGTTTTTTGAACCCAGCACCCGCACGCGGGTTTCATTTGAACTCGCAGCGCGACGTCTTGGCGCTGACGTAGTGAATCTCGACATGCAAACTTCATCGCGCGTCAAAGGCGAGACGGTACTCGATACCATCTACACGCTACAGGCGATGCACGCCGACGTGTTGATCATGCGTGATGCCGAACCGGGCCTGCCGGCGCAGGTCGCACAATATGTGGCCCCGCATGTCAGCATTCTCAATGCAGGCGAAGCGCACATCTCGCATCCCACACAGGGCCTACTTGATGTGCTCACCATTCGTCAGCACAAACCCGACTTCAACAAATTGAGCATCTTGATCGTCGGTGACTTGATGCACTCGCGTGTAGCACGCTCGACCTGGCGTGCATTGAATACGCTGGGCACCGGTGAAATACGCATCGCCGGTCCCGAACATCTATTGCCGCCGACTGGTGAATTCCCCGGCGCGGCACGCTTCACCGATATCGATAAGGCCATCAAAGATGTCGATGTCGTGATGGCGCTGCGCATCCAGAAGGAACGCATGAACGATGCGCACATCCCCGACGATGCGGGTTATTGCCGCCAGTATGGTTTAACGCTCGAGCGGCTCAAACTCGCCAAGCCCGATGCCATCGTCATGCATCCTGCGCCGATGAATCGCGGCGTAGAGATCACCGACGAAGTGGCGGATGGCAGGCAGTCCGTGATTCAACAACAAGTGACGAATGGGGTTGCCGTGCGTATGGCCGTGCTGGCAACGATTGCACGTGGGGCGCATGAGCGGTGATCACTGGACCTTCGCCGAGCGAGAATGCCCAAGCCGCTGCATTCTTGATTTATCCAATTTCTAATAATGACCTTGCGATCAGTTCAAGACTTTCCCGGATATGCCAAACAGCTCATTTCCGAACGATTATGTTCATAATGAGACGTAATTACGGTATGCCTTGTTCAGTTTTAATATGCTTGGGCTCCCTTAACTGACATCGCTTATCACGCCCACACTTGCTTAGGGTATTCGTGCGTTTGACCGGAATAAGGAAGAAATAGATGAAAACAAATTTGGCAGCTTGGGTGTCTACACTTTGCTTAGTAACAGGCATTGCCGAGGCAAGTGAAAGCGGAACATATTTGGATTTTAGTATCGGGAAATCTGACATCAAGAACTTGAGCAAGGCGAGCCTTGACAGTGACGTGACCACTTTCGGCACATTAAACAGCTCAAGTCTCAAGGACAAAGACGCCTACGGAGCGGTAGCAATAGGCTATCGATTTACACAGTATCTTGCGGCTGAAGTTGGCTGGACTTATTTAGGGGCTCAAACTTATACCGCCAACTTCAGCTCCGGCGCCAACCAGTATGAGTACAAATCAAGACTGGTATTAGAGGGAGTGACGGCTGCCGCCGTGGGAATCTTGCCAATCGGCAAAAGATTTGAGTTGCGAGGACGGGGCGGTTTGTTTTTCTCAAATGCGGTGCTGAATCGAGACATTACCGGACCACTGCAGGCCATCAATGAATCTTTCAACGAAACCTCCACAGAGCTGTTCGTGAGCGTGGGGGCAGCCTATAAGTTCACGCCAAAATTTTCCATCTTCCTCAGCGCACATCACTTCAACAAGGTCGGTGCCGACGACATCATTGCCGAGTCAAATGTTGATGGCGCAAGCCTAGGCGTAACTTTTAGACAGTAACGTCAAATTTCTTATTGATCAGTTTTACTGCCACTACAAATCGTCGTAAGGAGTCGCATCGTGACTCGATTCACCCTGGCGCAGAATTTTAGAACCAACGCACTTTTCACCAAAATTGCTTTGTTAGTGTTAGCTGCTTCAGCTTCGCTTGTCGGCTGTGGCGGTGGGGACTCTGCACCCGACCAAACCGACAGCCAATTCATTGCAAGCTTTATACGTAATCGTTCCCAACCTCTGGGAACCGGTGTATCCGGGCGCGTTATCTCCGCCGTCTCCGGCACTGCTATCAGCGGAGCCACCATCACCGCCAACGGAGTAAGTACTACTTCGGATTCTGATGGAAATTACAATCTCAATGTGCCCGCCGCAACTCGCATCTTAGTTACGATAGCTGCAACTAATTTTGCTGCTACCATAAAAGTAGTTTCTGTTACTGCCAATCGTTCTACGCCATTAACCGCCCAGTTGCTTCCCATTGGCGCCAATCAATCCATACCTGTTGCTACGGGCGGTACAGTGTCGGTTACGGGCACCCAAGCGCTAGTAACCATTCCCGCGGCCTGTCTGGTACCGGTTCATCAAGGAGCCGCTACAGCCACTGACGTATCAATCTCAGTGACCGCAATTCCCCCGGCAACAGACGTTAATCTAATGTCAGGCGAGTATGTCGCAGACGCTAGTGGAACGTTTACTCCAATTGAAAGTTTCGGCGCCGTACTAGTTTCGGCTCGTGATTCTTCTGGCGAACCCTACTCGCTCGGGACTGGATGCAGTGCCACTATCCAAATTCCAGTTAGTACACGAGTTTCAGTTGCGCCAAGTTCCAGTCCACTTTTTGCTTTAGACGAGGGAACAGGGCGCTGGATTCAAAACGGAACTGGCACGTTAACCGGAACAGCTCCAAATCAATATTACGCAGGCACCATTAACCAGCTTGGTTACTGGAACGCCGATTTAAGCATGAGCACTGTCAATGTAACCGGATGCGTTAATGACAGAAATACCGGTCAACCAATTGCAAATGCATTAATCACTGGAGACGGCATTAACTACTCTTCGCTTACTACTACTCGCACCGCACAGGACGGTACCTTTACGCTGCCTATCAAATTGAATGGTTCGGCCACAATTGTTGGTCTTAGCGGAACTAATCTCACCAACACTGTAGTTGCAGGTCCTTCCGCTACGAACATTGCGTTACCCACATGCTTGTTAGGTGTTGAAGGCTTTGGTTTCAATGCAAGATTAACGTGGGGCGCCAGTCCGAGCGACATCGACACGCATTTGTTAGCTCCGGATGGCACGCACGTATATTATGCCAGTAAGGGTTCATTATCGGCAGCGCCCTTTGCTGCGCTGGATGTTGACGACACAACTGGCTTCGGTCCTGAAGTTCTGACAACTCAACGACTGTATGTTGGAACCTACCGGTACTTCCTGCACAACTTCAGTAACACCTTTTCACCCGGCATGACGGGATCTCCGGTTCGCGTGGAACTCAATTTTGGAAACTCACTTGATGTATTCACGCCGCCGCCTGGGGAAGGTAGTAACCGGTATTGGCATATATTTGATCTTCAAGTAGATCCGGTATGTAACGTCACGGTCACGACGGTTAATCAATGGCTGACAAGTGCCCCCCCTCCTATAACCTCAGCTACACCGACCCTCTGCACGGGTTAAATCTAAAATCCTCGTAACTTGTCGCTTATAACGCTTCACAAAGTTACAAGCGGCAAGCTGCATTAAGCGGTTAATACAGCTGTGCGATCAGTGCAGCGCCTTGATCGCCCTTTCCAGCCCATCCAGCGTCAATGCAAACATGCGGTCTTCCACCAGCTCGCGGGTGATCGCGATGGAACGCGTGCGATCCCAATACTCGCGTGGCTCTGGATTCAGCCATACGTGATGCGGCCAGGTTTTGGTGAGTCGCTTCAACCATACGGCGCCGGCTTCTTGGTTCATGTGTTCGATGCTGCCACCGGGTTCGAGGATTTCATAGGGACCCATGCAGGCGTCACCGACGATGATGAGTTTGTAGTCGTGGCCAAAGGTGCGCATGACTTCCATCACTGAAGTGCGTTGGGCGTGGCGGCGCCGGTTATCCTTCCACACCGATTCGTAAATGAAATTGTGAAAGTAAAAGTATTCGAGGTGCTTGAACTCGCTGCGCGCCGCGGAAAACAGCTCTTCGCAGATGCGCACGTGACCGTCCATCGAGCCACCAACATCAAGGAACAACAGCACCTTGATGGCGTTGTGACGTTCCGGGACGAATTTCAGATCGAGTAATCCGGCGTTACGTGCCGTGGCACTGATGGTGCCATCGAGATCGAAGTTATCGGCGGCGCCCTCGCGTGCAAAGCGACGCAATTTGCGCAGCGCTACTTTTACATTGCGCGTGTTCAATTCGATGCCATCATCGAGATTGCGATACTCGCGCGCTTCCCAAATTTTTACCGCGCGACCCTGGCCGCGTTCTTTGTCTTTCTTGCCGATACTGATGCCTTCGGGATTGAAGCCGCCAGTGCCGAATGGTGAAGTGCCGCCGGTGCCGATCCACTTGTTGCCGCCTTCGTGTCGGTGCTTTTGTTCGCGCAGACGCTCCTGCAGAGTCTCCATCAGCTTGGCCCAGCCACCGAGCGCTTGAATCTTGGCGCGCTCTTCTTCGGTCAATAATTTTTCAGCGGCGATGCGTAACCATTCTTCAGGAATTTCCCCGTTAAATTCCTTGAACACCTGCTCGATGCCATTGATGTAGTTGGCGAAGGTGCGATCGAAGCGATCGTAGTGACGTTCGTCTTTCACCAGGCAGGCACGCGCGAGACTGTAAAAATCATCGACACTGTCGCGGGCTACATGCGTCTGCAACGCCGCATGCAATGTCAGCAGCTCGGTGATCGACACCGGCACACCGCTCTCGCGAAGCATGAAGAACAGGCGGATGAACATGGTTGTTATTGCATCTCAAAGATTAAGCCACTTCGACTCCGCTGTAGGTCGGGTTAGCTGTCTTCAGCGTTTACCCGACATCCGGCATCGCTGTCGGGTAAACGCTGAAGACAGCTAACCCGACCTACAAGGGAAGCAAAATTCCTACCTTCCCTGCCTTCTCTGCATAAACACCAGTTGTTCAAACAAATGCACATCCTGCTCGTTCTTGATCAACGCACCGTGCAAAATCGGAATGATTGATCTGGAATCCTTGTTTTGCAGCGCCTCGGGTGGGATGTCTTCGGCGAGCAGTAGCTTGATCCAGTCGAGCAACTCAGACGTCGATGGCTTTTTCTTCAAGCCCGGCACATCGCGCAGCGTGAAGAACACCGACAACGCTTCTGACAATAGTTCCTGCTTCAACTTCGGATAGTGAACGCGTACGATTTTTTCCATCGTCTCGGCATCGGGGAAGCGAATGTAGTGAAAGAAGCAGCGACGCAGAAATGCATCCGGTAATTCTTTTTCGTTGTTGCTGGTGATGATGATGATCGGTCGCTGCCTGGCTTTCACCCATTGCTGGGTTTCATACACATAGAACTCCATGCGGTCGAGTTCGAGCAACAGGTCGTTGGGAAATTCGATATCGGCCTTGTCGATTTCATCGATCAGCAGAATCGGCTGCACATCGTTTTCAAACGCCTCCCACATGCGGCCTTTGATGATGTAGTTGGCAATGTCATGCACCTTACTATCACCGAGCTGCGAATCCCGCAGGCGCGACACGGCATCGTATTCGTACAGACCTTGCTGCGCCTTGGTGGTGGACTTGATATGCCAGCGATACAGCGGCCGATTCAGTGCACGCGCGATTTCTTCGGCGAGCTGGGTTTTGCCGGTGCCGGGCTCGCCCTTCACCAGCAGTGGTCTGCCCAAAGTGACGGCGGCGTTCACAGCCATCATCAGATCGTCGGTTGCAACGTAACTATCGGTTCCGGAAAAGCGGTTGGTCATAGGGTTCTGCGCGGTGAAGGTGTGCGGGAGCGGCTATTCTGCCCTAGTTGAGGTTAGTGAATCACTAACGACTGGTTATCGATGTGGCGCATTTTTTGTCGACACGAAACGCAGACACTTCGACAGGCTCAGCGACCGGATTCAGAGCACAAATTCCGGTCGCTGAGCCTGTCGAAGCGTCTGTGGTAACCAGTTAGATAAGCAGCAACGCGAACAAGCACACCAGAATCACATCAACCGAAGTTGATCTTCGCTTCCAGATTGGTTCGCGAGTCGGCATAGGCCAGTGCATCTTCGAGCGTGATGCGGCCATCGCGATACAGTTGATACAGTGCGGTATCAAAGTGCTGCATGCCTTTTTCGCTGCTGGTGCCGAGCGCTTCCTTGGCGCCGACCACATCGCCTTTTTTGATCAGCTCTTGCATGTGCGGCGAGTTGATCATCATTTCCACAGCAGCGACGCGACGCTTGTTTTTACCGGGAATGAGGCGCTGCGCAATGATGGCGCGCAGGTACTGGGACAGATCCAGGAACACCTGCGTGTGTTGATCGCGCGGGAACATGTTGATGACGCGATCCATGGTTTCCGCGGCATTGTTGGCATGCAGGGTGGCCAGCACCAGGTGGCCGGTACCGGCCAGCATGATGGCGGACTCCATGGTTTCGCGATCGCGAATTTCGCCGATTAGCAGTACATCGGGTGCGGCGCGCATCGCGCTGCGCAGTGCGCGTGCGTAGGACTTGGTATCCAATCCCACTTCGCGCTGGTTGATGATCGACTTCTTGTTGGTGTGCAGGAACTCGATGGGATCTTCGATGGTGATGATGTGATCGGCGCTGTTGTCGTTGCGATAGTTGATCATCGCCGCGAGCGTGGTCGACTTGCCTGAGCCGGTGGCGCCGACCATCAGGATCAAGCCGCGCTTCATCATCATCAGATCTTTCAGATGCTCGGGCAGGCCGAGATCATCGAGCCGTGGCATGTCGGAGGTGATGTAACGCAACACCATCGCCGGATTGCCGCGTTGATGAAACACATTCACGCGAAAGCGACCGAGACCCGGCTCGGACACCGCGAAGTCGATTTCGAGTTCTTCGTTGAAGTGTTCGATCTGGTCCTGCGTCATCAGGCCGTAGGCCGCGTGACGCACCACATCGGGGGTCAACATCTGTTTGTTGACCGACATGATCTTGCCTTCGATCTTGATCTTGATCGGCGCGTACGACGTGAAAAACAGATCCGAGGCCCGCTTATCCACCATCAGCTTGAACAGCGGCTTGGTGTTGAGAATGATGGGACGTTCGTTGAGACCCGTGGTATTCAGGCTGTCTTCGTTATCGGGGGCATTGGCGTTCATAGTCTCGATCCGCCATCGCGCTCTTCTATGATGCGCAGGCTATGGGCATTTTCGTCGGAGAGCTTCAGCTCGCGTTTGCTCTCCAGCTTGATGCGCAAGCGGACTTCGTTCTTCGAGTCCGCATTACGTAACGCGTCTTCATAGCTGATGATGCCGGACTCGTATAAATCAAACAATGCCTGATCGAAGGTCTTCATGCCGATGCGGTTGGACTTGGCCATGACTTCCTTGATCTGCGCCACATCGCCCTTGAAGATCAAATCAGCGATCAGCGGCGAGTGCAGCATGACTTCCAGTGCCGCGACGCGGCCGGTGTTGCCTTCGCGCGGCACCAGGCGCTGCGAAATCAGCGCGCGAATATTCAACGACAAATCCATCAGCAACTGTTCGCGACGTTCTTCGGGGAAAAAGTTGATGATGCGGTCCAGCGCCTGGTTGGCGCTGTTGGCGTGCAGCGTGGCCAGTACCAAGTGGCCGGTTTCCGCAAACTGAATAGCGTATTCCATGGTGTCGCGATCACGGATTTCGCCGATCAGAATCACATCGGGCGCCTGGCGCAGCGTGTTCTTCAGCGCGGTGATCCAGTTCTCGGTATCCACACCCACTTCGCGATGTGTCACTACACAGCCCTTGTGGTTGTGCACGTATTCAACGGGATCTTCAATGGTAATGATGTGACCGCGACTGCGATCGTTGCGATAGTCGACCATCGCTGCCAACGAAGTGGACTTACCCGAACCCGTACCGCCCACCACAATCACCAAGCCGCGCTTGGACATCACCACATCCTTGAGGATGGCGGGCAATTCCATGTCTTCGATGGTCGGAATCTTGGAGTTGATCAAACGCACCACGCAGCCCATCAATCCTTGTTGGACGAAGGCGCTGACGCGGAAGCGGCCAATGCCCGGCGGGGCGATGGCAAAGTTACATTCTTTGGTGGAGTCGAAGTCGCGAGTCTGGCGGTCGTTCATGATGGCGCGCACCAGCACCGCACTCTGTTCGGGCGTCAACGCGCGATCGGCCTGTGGACGCACTTCGCCGTCCACCTTGATCGCCGGCGGAAAGCCCGCAGTGATGAACAGGTCCGAGCCTTTCTTCTCGACCATGCGCTTGAGCAGGTCCTGCATCAGCTTGATGGCTTGATCGCGTTCCATTTCAACACCCTCTAAAAACTGACAGCATCGGCAAAACTGAAGAACAACTACGTTTATTCACCGTTCGCGTTGAGCAGCGCAGCGTGTCGAAACGTTCTTTGCCGAAACGAGGAACCCTTCGACAGGCTCAGGGCGAACGGAGGTGAGCAGAATTGCTTTAAAACGCATCCTTATTCTGCGCCTTGAAGCGCGCTTCTTCCTTGCTGATCACGCCTTTCTGCAACAATTCGGTCAAGCATTGATCCAGCGTCTGCATGCCTTCTTTCTGGCCGGTTTGAATGGCCGAATACATCTGCGCGATCTTGCCTTCGCGAATCAGGTTACGAATGGCGGGCGTGCCCACCATGATTTCGTGGGCGGCGACGCGGCCACCGCCGATACGTTTCATCAAGGTCTGTGAGATCACCGCGCGCAGCGATTCCGACAACATGGTGCGGACCATTTCTTTTTCCGCCGCGGGGAACACGTCGACGATACGGTCGATGGTTTTGGCGGCGGAAGTCGTATGCAAGGTGCCGAACACCAAGTGGCCGGTTTCTGCAGCGGTAAGCGCCAGGCGGATCGTTTCGAGGTCACGCATTTCGCCCACCAGCACCACGTCCGGGTCTTCACGCAGTGCTGAGCGCAAGGCTTCAGTAAAACCCATGGTGTCGCGATGCACTTCGCGCTGGTTGACCAGCGAACGCTTGCTTTCGTGCACGAATTCGATGGGGTCTTCGATGGTCAGAATGTGATCGGGACGATTGTCGTTGATGTAGTTGATCATCGCCGCGAGCGTAGTCGATTTGCCCGAGCCGGTAGGACCAGTGACCAGCACCATGCCGCGTGGCTGCATCGACAGATCTTTGAAAATCTTCGGCGCATTCAAATCATCCAGCGACATGATCAACGAGGGAATGGTACGGAACACCGCGCCGGCGCCGCGATTCTGGTTGAAGGCATTGACGCGAAAGCGCGCCAGCTTAGGGATCTCAAAGGAAAAGTCCGTCTCGTAGAACTCTTCGTAAGCCTTGCGCTGCTTGTCGTTCATGATGTCGTACACCATGCCGTGCACTTCTTTATGCGTGAGCGGCGGCATGTTAACGCGCTTCATATCGCCATCGACGCGGATCATGGGCGGCACACCGGCCGACAAGTGCAGGTCCGACGCGTTATTCTTGACAGCAAACGCAAGCAACTGAGCAATATCGACGGCCATTGAAGCTCCTGATTAGCAACGGCAGGGATGGCTGTTCGTAAGTCCCAAGAACTTGCTTAAAGCCGTGCCGTTGGCCGAGCCAGTATAACGGAGCACCAATCGGGCCAATATGTTAACCATCCCGCAGTTTTTGCCTTTATTTCATGAGTCCTGAGTCCAATAGCATCCGACGGGTGATGACGGTGCGCGAGCAGCTCGACGCCGCCTGCCGCGCCTGCCAGCGTCCACCGGATTCGGTCACCTTATTGGCGGTTAGCAAGCAGCAGCCGGTTGCCGCGTTGCGTAGCGTCGCCGCCCTGGGGCAACGCGATTTCGGCGAAAGCTATGTGCAGGAAGCACTGGACAAAATGGCGGCTTTAAACGATCTGCCGTTGTGCTGGCATTTCATCGGCCAGTTACAGAGCAACAAGACCCGGCCGATTGCCGAACACTTTCAATGGGTGCACACCCTCGATCGCGACAAGATCGCCACGCGTTTGAACGAACAACGGCCGCACCACGCGCCACCGTTGCAAGTATGTATTCAAGTGAAACTGGCGGACGAAGCAGGTAAAGGCGGCGTGTGGCCAGCTGAAGTGGGCGCGCTGGCGGCACACATCATGAAACTGCCGCGACTACGGTTGCGCGGCTTGATGTGCATTCCGCCGCCCAGCGATAACGCCACGGAACAACTGACGCAGTTTCGACGTCTGGCCGAATTGCAGCAACAGTTGAACGCGAGCGGTTACGCACTCGATACCTTGTCGATGGGCATGAGTGGCGACTTCGCTGCCGCGATTGCTGCTGGCGCAACCATCGTGCGCATCGGCACGGCGGTGTTTGGCGCGCGAAGTTAGCACCTGCGCAAAGGTCAATCACACGAAACGAATGTAAAACGAGCAAAACAAATAGACAGCGTGTAGGAGCGGCCTCTGGCCGCGAACATTTTATTCGCGGCCAGAGGCCGCTCCTACACAGCTCATCAAACAAAGCCCGCAATGACATGTCTACGTTTTGAAACGCCACAACCGCAGCTATTGTCTGATCATCAGCCTCACGTAACATGCCGATATCGCGCACAGCGCACGGCCGCAATCAAACTGGTAACCCATGGCAGCTCTCATTTTCATTATCAAAGCGTTGCTTGGTCTGTTGGTCTGGGTGTTCATGCTGCGCGTGCTGTTGCCATTGTGTCGCGCCGATGCCCGCAACCCTTTATCGCAAGCGGTGATCAAGCTCACCAATCCACTGGTGATGCCGTTGCGTCGGGTGTTGCCGACTGTTCAGCGCCTGGATCTGGCTTCATTGATCGCCCTGGTGTTGGTGCAACTGGTCGGCACTGCGGTGATCTGGCAGCTCAGTGGCTTGCCGCTCAGTCCTGTGCCGCTGCTGTTTGCTGCAGCGCGCGAGCTGTTGTCGGCATTACTGCAACTCTATTTCTTCGTCATTCTGATTAGCGCTGTATTGAGCTGGGTTGCCCCGGGTACGTATTCACCTGGCGCCAGTCTGGTGAATGCACTGGTTGCGCCGGTGTTGCGTCCTTTCCGGCGTCTTATTCCACCCATCGCCGGCCTGGACCTATCGGCACTGTTCGCGTTGATCGCGATTCAAGCGCTGCAAATCCTGCTCAATTCTTAAACATAGATCATGCATTGGTTCCGCTGGGATGGCGCCGACTTGTTGCTCAACGTGAAGATTCAACCCGGCGCCAGTCGCAACGAATTTTCCGGACTGCACGGCGCTGCACTACGCGTGCGCATTCATGCACCTGCTGTTGAAGGCCTGGCCAACGAAGCGTTGATTGTGTTTCTCAGCCGCAGCTTTGCCACCAGCAAGCGTTGCATCACTATCGAACGTGGAACGCTGAGTAGAACGAAATCACTGCGTATACAAGTACCGAGCCAACTGCCTGCAGAGCTGGTGCTATTGGGATTAACCACCGCAACGCAGTGACACACACGAGGTTAGTGATAAAAATAAAGGGGAAAAAACGGCACATTCGCCGTTGCAGCAGTTGCGAAAGCCCCTGATGTTTGGTCTATAGTGCGCACCGGGACTTCGCAGCACATAGCAATTGTTGACCGTCGCACACGACGTGCATACAGGGGTAGGAGAAATATGAAGAACAACATCCTGATCAGTGCCGCCATGGCACTTTGCCTTACCGTCTCGCTCAGCGGCTGCGGTCGCCCACAACCTTCCGCGGCAATACAGCCGGCACAAACCGGAGCAGAATCGTTCAAGGTTTCCGGCGATTACGAAATGCACTACAACGCCGTGCGCACCGATCAACTCACTGCCGATATCGCGCGCGCCTATGGCATTGAACGCAGCAAGAACAAGGTGTTGCTCAATATTTCGGTGCTGCACAAGTCTCCTGATGGCAACAGCACTTCACCGTCCGACGCCGATATCAATGTCGTTGCACACAACTTGAACGGCCAGCAAAAGGATATCCAGATGCGGCGCATCGCTGAAAATGCAGCCACTTATTACATTGGCGACGTCGCTTTCAGCGGCGCAGAAACGCTGGTATTCGAAATCAAAGCCACGCCAGCGGGCTCAACCGCACCGATTGAAGCCACACTAACCCGCGAGTTTTTTGCGAACTGACCTGTAAAAGACCATAAAAGATCAGCCGCAAGATTGGCGCGAGCGAAAAACCCTAGTTTTTACGTGTAAAAAAGCTGTACGACAGCTTAAACACCGACAAATCTTGTGTTATTTTCTCGCGCGACCGTGATTGCATACCAACGTCTGAGCACTACACACCTAACTTTATAAATAATCAGGAGCGACACACACATGGCAAAGAAGAACGCAGCCCCCACCAAGTCTGAGATTCTGGCCCAAATTTCCAAGGACACCGAACTGAGCAAAAAACAGGTTGGCGCTGTTTTTGAATCATTGAATGTTCTGCTGAAGAAGAGCCTGCGCGGCGCCGGCGTATTCACCATCCCCGGCTTGTTGAAGCTGAAGGTTGTGAAGAAGCCTGCCACCAAGGCTCGCAAGGGCATCAACCCTTTCACCGGCGAAGAGACCATGTTCAAAGCCAAGCCAGCCAGCAAGAAAGTTCGCGCTGCTGCCTTGAAGTCTCTGAAAGAAATGGTGAACTAATCACCACACTGACTTTGGTCAGTGACGAAAAAGGCCCAGAACCAGCGGTTTTGGGCCTTTTTTATTGTCTGCGTATTTGCTGTACGTACGGTAACACGGGTTTGCAAGGTCCAAGCGCTGACCCATCGAAACGTTCCTTGATCTTGTTGAAGAATCCTTCGACACGCTGCGCTGCTCAGGACGAACGGAATTAATCACGCCTTCGTTAGTTTGCACACGCACTTCAATTGACGTGTTGCTTACTTGCCGAGCCATTCGCTGGTCAATGCGCGCAACTCTGCCAGGCGCCCATGAAAAAAATGACTCGCCCCCGTCATCACTTTGATGTCGGGCTTCAGCGCCAACGATTGCGCCCATGCCAGCACCATCGGCGCTGGAATCAATTCGTCGGCATCGCCTTGCACCAGCAGCCATGGACAGGCAGGCAATTGAGCCGGCGGCGCTTCACGCGCGGCGGCGGGCGCCACCGTGATCAGGCGCGCCGTTGGGCAACGCACTGCGGCACGCAATGCCACGCCACCACCGAATGAAAATCCCGACAACCACAGTGGCAAACCCGGCCAACGTGCGTGTGCCCACTCGATGACGGCAACGGCATCGTCGGTTTCACCCATACCTGCGTCATACTTGCCTGCACTGTCTTCCACACCGCGATAGTTGAAACGCACAGTCGGCGCACCGAGATCGCTGCAGGCCCAGGCCAGTGTGCGCACCACCTTGTTGTTCATGGTGCCGCCGTGCAGCGGATGCGGGTGACAAATGACGGCAATCGCCGGCGCAACCATATCGACCGGTTCTTCAATAATCGCTTGCAATGCACCGCTGGGGCCGGGAATTTGCAGCGCTTGCGCTACAGGTGAAGGGCGCACCATGAATGAGAACTCCGAAAACGATGAAGAGAAGTCGCCGATCAATGCACAGCCGGTTGCGCGACAGTGCGGCATCTGCAGCAGATTAACTCAGTAATGAAAGCTGTCCGACAAGATTAAGCCGCTTCGACCGGCTCAGCGACCGAGCATGTATTTCCGGTCGCTGAGCTGGTCGAAGCGTCTTAAGTTTTACCAACCAAACCGGCAACTTCTATTGCCGGTTTGAATGCCAGGCGTACACCACGGCGAATATCGCTGCTACCCCTGCGCCAGCAACAGTCGGTTCAATCGTTGCACAAATGCCGCAGGCTCAGGCAACTGCACGCCGTCAGTCAGCATTGCTTGCTCATGCAACAACGTCGCCAGATCGGTAAACGCTTCGCCATCCGGCAGTTGCGCCAAACGTTTGAGCAACGGATGCGCGGGATTGATCTCCAGCGTCGGCTTGCTGGCCGGCAGCTTTTGCCCTGCTGCTTCCATCATGCGCCGCAGTTGTGGACTCAGGTCATATTCGCCAGCCACCAGCACCGCCGGTGAATCGGCCAGACGCGCAGTCACGCGCACCGCTGAAACATGATCGCTCAGCAGCTTCTGAATACGTTCGGTCAACTCGGCGCTGTCTTTTGCCAGGGCTTCACGCGCTTTTTTGTCGTCCTCGGACTCAGTAGCCGCAAGATCGAGGTCGCCCTTGGCCACGTTGCGCAATTGCTTGCCGCCGAACTCGCGCAACTGATCCATCAACCATTCATCGATACGATCACTGAGCAGCAGCACTTCGATGCCCTTCTGCTTGAGCACTTCCAGATGCGGGCTGGTGCGCGCGGCAGTAAAGCTGTCGGCCACCACGTAGTAAATCTTTTCCTGACCCGACTTCATGCGCGCCACATAGTCTTCCAGCGATACATTCTGTTCGGGCTGATTGGTATGCGTGCTGGCGAAACGCAGCAGCTTGGCGATGCGTTCGCGATTGGCGAAATCTTCGCCGGGGCCTTCCTTCAGCACCGAACCGAATTCTTTCCAGAATTTGGCGTATTTCTCGCTGTCATCCTTGGCCAGCTTGGCCAGCATGTCGAGCACGCGACGCGTCAACGCGGTGCGCATGGCTTCGATGGATTCATCCTGCTGCAGCAATTCGCGGGAGACATTGAGCGGCAGATCTGCGGAATCGACCACGCCCTTGATGAAGCGCAGATACAACGGCAAGAACTGTTCGGCGTCATCCATGATGAACACGCGACGCACATATAGCTTTACGCCGCGCGCGCCATCGCGCTGAAACAAGTCAAACGGCGCATGACCGGGCACGTACAACAAGCTGGTGTATTCCTTGGAACCTTCCACCTTGTTGTGCTGCCAGGCCAGCGGCTCGTCGTAATCGTGGGTGATGTGCTTGTAGAACTCTTTGTATTCGTCGTCGTTCAACTCGCTGCGATTGCGCGTCCACAACGCCTGCGCTTGATTCACGGCTTCATACACCGGCACTTCCGCAACGACCTTCTCGCCTTCCTTGTCACCGGCCTTCTCTTCCGGCTTTTTCATCTTCACCGGAAAGGCGATGTGATCGGAATAGCGACGCACCAGCGCGCGCACGCGATAGTCTTCGGCGAATTCGTGCTCGCCTTCTTTCAGATGCAGCACGATGCGCGTACCACGTTCGGGCAACAGCACGCTGGCTACATTGAAGTCGCCTTCGGCACGCGATTCCCAATGCACGCCTTCTTCGGGCTTTGCGCCTGCCTTGCGCGTGAACACTTCAACACGCTCCGCGACGATGAACGATGAATAGAAACCCACGCCGAACTGACCGATCAACTGCGCATCTTTTTTCTGATCGCCCGTCATGCGACCCATGAATTCGGCGGTGCCCGAGCGCGCAATGGTGCCGAGATGTTCGACGGCTTCCTGGCGCGTCATGCCGATGCCGTTATCAATGATGCTGATGGTGTGGGCCTGGTTGTCGAGTTCGATGCGAATACCCAGCTCGCTGTCGCTGCCGATCAACGCGGGATTTGCCAGCGATTCAAAGCGCAATTTGTCGCAGGCATCCGAAGCGTTGGAAATCAATTCGCGCAGGAAGATTTCCTTGTGCGAATACAACGAGTGGATCATCAGCTTGAGCAGTTGCTTGACCTCGGTTTGAAAGCCCAAGGTTTCTTTGTGGGTTTCTCTCTGGGTTTCTTCGACGGGAGCGTCAGTGGTAGTCGACATGGTCTTGGCCCTGTTTCGATTGCGTAGCGTTGGCACAGTAATAACCCCGCGCTGCGCTTCAATAACCGAAGCGCAGCGGGGACCAATGGAGTGCGGCTACAGTCGGGGCGGTGCCTTGAATTTCAAGGGTGCGGCAGGAAGAATCGTATGCACTGGCTGCGCATCATCCAGTCAAAAGCGGATCGGCGATTCACTATGAGCGAGGCTAAGGATCGCTTCTGAAGCGCGGTGAGCTGCGCTCCACTTCAGGCATGGTGGCCCAGATGACCACGGCGAATACCAGCAAGGCTGCAAACAACGGCCAGTGAATGGCGGCTGCTACCGTGGCGGCGAACAATCCACAGGCGATGAAAAAGCCCATGAAGCGCGACAACAACACACGCGCCACGGCCACTGCGTCGTCTATTTCGTCGAGGACTAAAAGTAAGTTTTCCATGGGGTGCGATGAGTCTACGCAGCCCGTTTTCAGCACGCTGTGAGACGACTCACAGCCGGGCGAGCTGTTGTGCCCGTTATGTAGCGCAACACTGTGAATTCAGTGTTAATCGTAGAGGTCAGGTAACTATTCAAAGGCATATTTCGCAGGTAGTTGGCCGTGCAGCCGCGATCTGCGTTACGCTGGCCCTCTCTGCGATACAACCCGGCGATGCAACCGCGAGCGTAAACGGAATCCGGCGATGCAAAAGATCGTGGTACTGAACCCCAAGGGCGGGTCTGGCAAATCCACGCTGGCGACCAATCTCGCCAGCTATTTCGCCGTGCAAAATCGCAAACCCACCTTGATGGATATGGATGTACAAGGTTCCAGCACACGCTGGCTGAGCAAGCGCAACGAGCTGCAACCCTTGGTGTATGGTGTTGCCGCCTTCGAACGCAAAGCTGGGGTGACGCGCAGTTTCGCCCTGCGTGTGCAAGGCGATAGCGAGATCACCATTGTCGATACGCCGGCGGCTGTCGATCCCCAACGCTTGCCGGAACTGACGCGCGATGCACAGGCGATTCTGGTACCGGTATTGCCGTCGGATATCGATATTCACGCCGCAACACGCTGCATTTCCGATCTGCTGCTGGTCGCCAAAATCAAACGCAGCGAGCAGCGTATTGCCGTGATCGCCAATCGCGTCAAACGCAACACCGTAATGTATCGCTCGCTGATGAAGTTTCTGTACTCATTGCAAATACCCGTCATCGCCACGCTGCGCGACTCGCAGAACTATGTGCGCGCGTTCGACAATGGCGTGGGGCTGTTTGAAATGAAACCGTACATCGTGCACGAGGATCTCGAACACTGGCAGCCATTGATCGGCTGGCTCACCAATCGCAATCACACACCGCAACAAAGCGATTTCGATTTTCCATTGGCCGCTCAATCGCTGGAGCGGAAGGCCGAATCACTGGGTATCGTTGCGCCGCTGCCGGAAGTACCAACTGCACAAACAACAAAGGCGCCCGCCGCTGCAAGTGCGCCTTTGCCATCGATACCGCCAGTGATTGCCACCCAGCCTGGTACCCAGGCTGTTAATAAACCAGTAACGCCCGCTTCGGCATTGAGTTGGTGGTCGCGCCCGCGTTGAGCGCTCGTTATGCTCTGCGTAGTGGCAGAACCGAGAATCTTCTGATCGATCCGTTCGCGTTGAGCCCGTCGAAACGTTCTTTAGATTCTTGAGAATCCTTCGACACGCTGCGCTGCTCAGAACGAACGGAATAAATCAGAGCATCCTATAAACCTATTCTTCTTCCTTGTGCCAGGCTGTTTTCACCTTCTCTGCCCAACTACGGTAGTTGGGAAAGTTGGCGAGTTTGCTGGTGATCGCTGCATGACGTGGATTGGCAGGCTGCGAACGATTCAACCAGCTACGCGCGGCCGCCGCGCCCACACCACCGCGCCAGACGCGATGCGCACCGGTGGTCGTAAACTCATCGTGATTCTCTTCAGACATGATTGATGACTCCTCTGTTGACGGCAGAGTACGTGGCAAGCGTTTGCCGTCGGCAGGAACTGAATCACACTCGTCCTACAGCGTGATCAGAGTGAGTGACGAGTCGCGCTTCGCAATTTCTTATGTTTAGCAAAAGAAGCTGTTCTTGTTGATGCAAACGAAAACGCGAGCGGAAGGCGCGACCATTTTTATTAAATTGGCGCGCCGCTACGAAGGTTTCGAAATTACGTTGCGCTGGATGCAGTTGCAGAGGGTGCGATGAATCGCACCCCTACGATGATGGCTTAGCTACTCATTTCACCAATCGATCATTTAACTAATCGATAACAAGGCTGGTACTCGCCTTGCAGCTTCATACGGCGTTGCACGACGAACGCGGAAAGCAAGTCATCCATCAAATCCATGATCTGCCTGTCGCCATGCAATTCATAGGGACCGAATTGTTCAATGGCTCGTACACCTTGCTCTTTCACATTGCCTGAGACGATGCCGGAGAACGCACGCCGCAAGTTTGCAGCTAACACATGCGACGGCAGATCGCGCTGCAATGTGAGGCCTGCCATTGCCTCATGCGTGGGTTCGAACGGCAACTGGAAGTCGAGTGGAATTTTCAGCAACCAGTTGAAGTTATATGCATCACTTTGCGTGCGGCGATGTTCGCGCACCACGTCCATGCCATGCGCCATCTCACGTGCGGCCTGCGCCGGATCGCCGACGATGATTTTGTAACGCGCACGCGCTGCTTCGCCCAGCGTGGCAGCGATGAACTGATCGATCTTCTGAAAATACTCGGCGCTCGACTTGGGGCCAGTGAAGATCAACGGATAAGGATGATTGGCATTGGCCGGATCGAGCAGGATGCCGAGCAGGTACAAAATTTCTTCCGCCGTGCCCGCGCCGCCCGGAAACACAATGATGCCGTGACCGGTGCGCACGAAAGCTTCGAGACGCTTCTCGATGTCCGGCATGATCACCAATTGGTTGACGATGGGATTGGGTGGCTCGGCGGCGATGATGCCGGGCTCGGTCATACCCACATAACGGCCATCGCGAATGCGTTGCTTGGCATGACCGATGGTCGCACCCTTCATCGGTCCTTTCATCGCGCCGGGGCCGCAGCCGGTGCACACGCTCATGCCGCGCAGGCCCAGCTCATAACCGACTTTCTTGGTGTAGTCGTATTCGACTTCGCTGATCGAATGTCCGCCCCAGCACACGACGAGATCGGGTTTGCCTTTGTAATCGAGAATGCGCGCGTTGCGCAGGATGTGATACACGGCATTGGTGATGCCGCCGGTCTCGCGCAGATCGAAACGTTGCGTGCCGAGAATGGCGTCGTGGATATAAATGATGTCGCGCAATACCGCGAAGAGATGTTCCTTGATGCCGCGAATCATTTGTCCATCGACAAAAGCCTTGGGCGGCGCATTGCGAATCTGCAGCTTCACGCCCCACGCCTGCCGGCCCAGATGAATTTCGAAGTCTTTGTATTTTTCGAAGATGGCGCGAGCGTCATCGGTTTCATTGCCGCAATTGAGCACCGCCAGCGCGCAACGACGAAACAACTGATACACCTCGCTTTGTTCTGCAGACAGCAATTGCGCCACTTCGCGCTGCGAGAGATTTTCCAGACTGCCCAGCGGCGAGACGCGCGCGTGGACGAATTCATCGACTTCGACTTGCGTGACCGAAGTGGTTTGGGTGTGTTTAGTCATTGGATGTTGGTGCATTGGAATTTGTAGGTCGGATTTTAATCCGACTTCTTTTTGTAGGTCGGGTTTTATACCCGACATCTGCCGGCGATGTCGGGTATAAAACCCGACCTACAAAACGAATAGCAAGCCTTGCCTACGGCAAAATATCGATCGGCACACCCGGCCTGGTCATCAACCAGATTTCCACCATATCGGAATTGCTCACCGCGATGCAGCCATCGGTCCAGTCGACGCGGTGATAGTAATCGAGCGGTTTTTGCGGTGTGTTCGGCAGGCCGTGAATCATGATGGCGCCGCCGGGTTGCAGCTTCATGCGCTTGGCCTTGGCGATGTCATGATCGTTGGGATAATCGACTTGAATCGATAAAAAGTAATCGCTTTGCGGGTTGCGGCGCGCCAGGTGATAACGGCCTTCAGGCGTGCGGAAATCGCCCTCGAATTCCTTGGCGCCTTCAGGGCGCAAGCCCAATCGCACCGTGTATTCGCGCACCACTTCGCCATGACTATACAAAAACAATTTGCGTGACGACTTGCGCACCACCACGCGATCAGCCATGGGCAACTCGGCCATCGCTGGATTGCCCTGCATCACCGAATCCGGCGCGGATGCGTGACTGACAAACGTCAGCACACACAACCAAGCCAGTAACAGAAATCTTGCTAGGAACATTACTCCAACTCGTCCAACGTTATCCGCGTACAACCTTGTTGATCGTTGGCTTCGGCATTGAGGCGATAACGCACGCCCGACTCCAGCGACACATTCAATTCATGGCGCGACAATTTTTGCGTCGCCACTACCGAACAATCCACCAGCAAACGATGTGGCCCTGCACCTATATCGGCCGCGTGCTGCCAGAAATGAAGCGGTTGATCGTCAACGCTACGCAAGAACACATTCACCGGCGCACCGGCACGCACATGGTAATCGCCAGTGACATGTGCAGGCACGGCGTTATCCGAACCGATTGCGGAAAGCGTGAAGCAGGCACTGGTCGACAGCGCCATAGCCGCCACCAACAATCCGCGGCAACAGGTTTGCATTTGCACTTGTAGCTTCGCTTGTATGTCGGGCTGCATATCCACTTTAACTCGTTGCACCAACGTCACCCTCGTCATCCCCGCGACGGCGGGGATCCAGTCGAATACGTGTCGCTATGCGACTCATTAAAACTGGATTCCCGCTTCCGCGGGAATGACAAATTAAATTCATCCAGAAATCACGCCTCAATCTTCCTTGGCTTGAATCTGCGGAATCACCAGCTTGGTGCCCGGCCGTACATCGCTCAGGTTCACGTCCGGATTGTATTGCCGCAACAGCCACACCGGCACGTTGTAGGTCTTTTGTGACAGCTCCCATACCGACTCACCGCGCTTCAATACATGAGTATCGCTGCCGGCGATGCGATATTGCGCGAAGAAGGCTTCCTGAATCTGTTGATGATAGTTGCGGCGTTGTTCTTCAAAGTGCGCGGCAGAGACATGCGACAGGTCCAGCTTCAGTTGTCTGCCGATCTGCACCGACGCATTCATCGACAGCTTATTCAAGGCGCGCAAAGCAGCCGGCGTGGTTTGCAGCCAATCCGCGTAGTGCCCCAACGTTTCCGCAGCTTCGACACGAATGGTGTTACCTGCTCGCACCGAATAATCAGCGGGATCGGCAGAGGCCGCCGCTTGTACACCCGGCAACAAGGTAGGACCCAGCGCTTCGGCTTCGCCTTCGGTCTTGGGTTCCACTTTTTCCGCACGCGCCACGGCTGCAGGTGAGACATCTGCTTCGGGTTCCTGCTCGGCAGCGGCAACCGAGTTATTTGCCGGCTCAGTACTCGCCACCTGTGTTTCGGCAGTGCGAATCAACAACGACTGACCTGCTCGCACTTGATCGGCATCGCGCAAGTGATTCAACGCGAGCAGCTCGCTTTGCGATAGCGAATAGCGTTGCGCAATCTTGCTCAATGTCTCGCCGCGCTTGACGGTGTGTCGCAACGCGGCGGTGCGCGGCACAGCAGGTGGCGTATTCGCCACGGGCGCAGCGTCGGCCACGGATGGCGCTGCTGCTTCCTCGCCAGGCAACTTCAATACCTTGCCCACCGGCACGCGATAAGGCTTGCGCAAGTTGTTGAGCTTGGCCAGTTGCTGCGCACTCACTCGATATTTATCGGCAATCGATGACAGCGTTTCACCGCGGCGCACACGATGACGCAAGTCCGCCGTTTGCGTGCTCGCCACTGCCGCGCTCGGCAGGTTGCGCAACGCGGCGACTTGATCGCTGCTGCCCGGCACCCGCAGCACAAAGCCTTGTGGAATACGCTTGCTGCCGGTCCACACTGGCGCCATCAATGAGGGATTCAATTGCTTCAGCGCAGCGGTATCGACTTGCAGCGACTTGGCCAGGCTCGGCATCGAGGTGTAATTCTTGATCGGCATCTGCTTGCTGGCATCCGGTGGGTTCAACTCGATGCCGGGAAAATATTGTTGTGGATTGCTGTCGATCTCCAGCGCCGCAAGAAAACACGCATAAAAGTTACGCGACGCAAAGCCGAAGCTCTTGCTGTCGTACTGCTGCACGATCACACCGATATCGTCGGTGCCCAGTTGATCCTTGGCGCGACGCATGCCGCCTGCACCGTGGTTGTATGCCGTCACCGCCAGCGGCCAGCTCTGCACCACGGCATAGTTCTGTTGCATGAAACTCGCAGCGGCTTCCGAAGCCTTGTAGGGATCGAGACGTTCATCCACTACGTTATCGATGCGCAAAAAGCGTTTGCCGGTGCTGCGCATGAATTGCCACATGCCGGCGGCGCCTACTTTGGAATACGCGTATGGATTGAATGACGACTCCACATGCGGCAATACTGCCAGCTCTTCGGGCAATCCCTGGCGCTTAAATACTTTTTTAATTTCATCGCGCCACGTGCCGGAGCGGATCAAGCCTTCCTTGAAACGATCGGCCTGACCGAGTTGAAAGCGCACACGATCGACGGCCTCGCTGAACTCGGCGGCACGGGTGTTCTCTGGCCATGCGTCGCGCACGCGGCGTTCGTTCTTGTTCAAGTCATCGTTGCCGGCCGCCAGTTTGCGCAGGGTCGCGCTAACAAACTTCTTTTCGTCGTCGATGCGCTTGCTGCGCGCAGCGGTGTTGGTGCCGGGCGCAAACTCCAACACGCTGTACACCACATCGAGACGCGTATCGTCATGAATGAAACCGCCATTGGTGCCCACTTCGGTGTACACGCGTTTCCAGAACGTGACTGCGGGCTCTAACGCCGCAGGCTTTGCGAAGGGATGTTCCTGCGGCCGTTCCTGGGCCACTGCATGCACGGTTGATGCAGCCAATGTGAATGAAAAGATCAGTAACAGCGCGCGAAGCGAAACACGAGGCATCGTTACACTCAAGCTTGGAGAAAAGAAGGCGCGCAGTTAAACGCCTCGACAGCGTGAAGGCAAGACTGTGCAGGCGGGAGCGGATGGGTACCGGTATTCACATCGCTGTTTTGTGGGGATCGCGTGGAGGCCGCGTTGCTATCACGTTAGTGCGATGCGCGTAGTACGCGACGCTGTAGGTCGGGTTTTATACCCGACTCTTTATTTTAGGAGTCGGGTTTAAAACCCGACCTACAAATCGACCTACAGATCAACTCCAGTCGCCGCCCACATCACCGCCACTGGAACCACCGTCATCCCACGATGAACTATCGTTGATGCCGAAATCATTGCCACCCATGTCGTCCCAGGTGTTGATTGGCGGTGTGGTATCGAGATGGTCGTTAGCGAGATAGTCGGTGTGATGACCGCCTTCCATGAGGCGATTCACCAGCGCTTCACCGGCAACTATGCCGGCGCCCACTGCAGCGCCGGTAGCCAGGCCGCTAACAATGCTGCTGCCCATTCCACCGCCCAGGCCACCACCCATGACATTGTTCATCGGTGCGCCACCAGGTCCATAGCCGGGACCGTAACCCGGCGCATAGCCATATGGACCGTTGGGTCCCAACGATGTGGATGCCGGCACCACGGTGGGACGCAACAAGGTACGCATCGCCATCACGATGATCGCGATCAAACCCAGACCCAAAAACAAGTAGCCCCATGGGAAACCCGAGTGCGATTGAAACTTGCTGCGCACCGGCGCGGCATCCAATCTGGCCTGCAAGGAATCGACCGCATTCTGACTGGCGAACCCCAACGTCGGATCAAGACGTCGCGCGGTATTCAACTCACGGCGCGCACCCTCATACTGCTGCGCCTTGGCATACAACTCCGCTTCGACATAGTGAGCCTTGGCGCTTTCCGGATGATCGCGCAACACCTGCTGCATCATCGTCTGCGCTTCCTGCAGATGTCCCGCCTCGGCGGCTTGATAGACGTCATGCACCGTATAGCCCGCTGCCAGCGCAACCTGCTGCGACAACGCTAGCATCATGGTTGCCAGCAATCCGCGAGTGAAATGTTTCAGCATAAACGTGCCCTCCACAATGGCATTCATAGTTGAGCCACGGACACTGGCATTCAAGTTAAAACTGCTTCATGCAGTTGCGAAACGTATTGAGTGACGGGACATGCACGGACGAATATGAACATCAATGCATACTGTTGCATCAACATGCCGGGGCGGGCTCACGCACCGTCACTCATGAGCGGTCACTAGGATTCATGAATAAAAATACTTCCGTCATCCCCGCGCAGGCGGGAATGACGAGCAAAGGTATAACTGCCTTCAAGTCACCAGCGTAAAACCCATCGTATGCGCCTCACCCACATCTTCCGCAAAGAACCACAGCCGATTCTCCGGCAACACTTCGAAGTAACGTTGTGGTGGATACAACTTGGCCGTGGTGAAGTCGCCGCAGAAACGATCCGGTCCATTTCGCTTGCCATTGATCGTATCGATGATCCAGCGAAACTCAAAACCATGTAGCAATGGCGTCGTTGATTTCCACAAGCCAAGCTTGCTCTTGCGCGCATTCGCCATCGCTTGTCGCACCAATTCCAGATCGCTGGGCTTGGGCACATTGGGATAGATCAGCAAGCTGGTCGCGTGACCCTCAGCCATCATTTGTAGATTGAATGTCTGTCGTTGTTTCACAGGCATACTGTCGCGTTCTTCCTTGGTGTAACTGGCATTCACATACGCCAGCATGCGCGAATATTTGTCGAACACTTCGCTCGCCACCATGGTGAACAAGTGACGCGGCGTGAGTTCTTTGCCGTTCGCACCGACTCGCTTCAATCGCTCGGCGGCCATCGCTTGAAAGTGATCCGACGCTGCCTTGCCCGCCTCGATGTGACGTGTACTTGCCTTGTTCTTGAGACGCGGTGCCAGATATTTTTTCAGCCCTGCATCCAATGCTTTGCCTTCCTTGGTGAGAAAGCTGGCAAAGGCCGCATCGAACTTGCCTGGGTTGCTTTCTATCGCGCCGCCGTAATGCAACTCCGGCGCATCCATACCCAACATACGTACCGGCAATTGAATGGTGGGCGTATCGCCATCGGTAGCGGAGATCCATTTGGGCTTGTCGCCCAGCGCGAGAGATTCGGGTGTGTAGTTGATAGGAAAGGCCATGACTTTCTCCTTGCGTTGTTTTGTAAACAATGTTCCTTTCATACACATCGAGTCTTACGAATCGATGAATTCGAATCGACAAATTGCATAGCGATAAATCGCTGCTGCTCCATGCAAGTTGCTACGCCGAGATGGTGGTCATGAGCTACTACGTCAAGATGCTTGGCTATGTAGGTCGCATCAATAGCGTAGGTTGGGCTGAGTCCGCGAAGCCCAACCTGCAAACCAACAACCATCACTCCCCGTACAAACAGTGCTCGTCAATCGACGCGCTACATCCCCAATCTTCCGACACCCAGCCTCGTTCAATAAAGCGGTGGATCGTCGAATACGACCAATCCGCTGCGCGCATCGCATGACCATGTTTTACCGGATTGAAATGGATGTAATCGACGTGTCTGCGTAGATCATCGTCGTCGCGAATCAGATGTTCCCAATAGCGACGTTGCCAGATACCTCGTTCACGTTTGTGCGCCCTTGCCTCTCGGATGTTTTCCGTATTGGGCAATGCCCGAGAAAACGCACCTTTGATTAGCGACCATCGAATCGGATAGTTCGCATCCCCATCCGGCAACTGCCAGATTGCATGCAAGTGATCAGGCATCACGACCATGGCCACCGTTTCAAATGGATGATCGGCTCGCACGTTATTGAATGCCGCTCGCAAGTTGTCGATGCGAGTAACCAGCAAGTCAGATGAACGATCCGCAAGATTCACCGTGAAGAAATACGTACCACCCTCGGCAAACGCCCGTCGATAACGCATTTGATACCTCCCTGTATCGAGTCTTCGTAGGTTGGGCTGAACGAAGTGAAGCCCAACATCAAACCACATCGAAATTAAATCATGTTGGGCTTCGCAGACTCAGCCCAACCTAATGAGATGGACTCCTCCCGTTCTGAATCGGCATCGATGTGCCACAGTGGAGGTGTAGAACTTTCACTGACAAACGAGAGGAGTCCACCATGA
>Ga0105250_10000102_pt1 | contig 76812 bp, 66 predicted proteins | sample KBSS54metaG_FD_80425 | JGI IMG/M metagenome (GOLD analysis project Ga0105250, IMG submission 80425) | Switchgrass rhizosphere microbial communities from Kellogg Biological Station, Michigan, USA - KBS S5-4 metaG | ecosystem: Host-associated > Plants > Roots > Rhizosphere > Soil | place...
CATCGTCGGTCACCGTATCCGGTGCATATTGCTGGACATCTTTCAGTGTCATGCCGCGAGCCATGTCGATCTGCTCGGCGGAGCTGATGGCCGGCAGATACTTATCAAGGACGGCGCGCATCTTGGGATCGTCGAGTATGTCGCCGAGCAGGGTTTCCGAGGTGCTGGCGTGGGCCGCTGTGCTGGCCGGCGCATCGGCAGCGTAAGTGACGGTCGGCAGCGCCGCAGCAGCGGCAAGAATGCAGGCAAGAGTGAGCTTTTTCATGAATGGAGTTCTCCGGTAACTGTCCATCGCAATCTGGCATCGCAACGGTCTGCGCAATATCGTACGATCTCGTTCAATTAGCAAGCCCGACACATGCTGCGATGCGGCAGCGACGCATCACTGCGTGATGCAGTTACCAGCTGCTGCGCCCTTCGAGCAGAAAGTGCACGCGTTCGGTGGCGATACGGCGTCGCTCCTGCGCTGACAGCGAGCGGTTGAGCAAACCGTACGTTGCGGCGCAACCGGTTAACGTCTCCATCAACATTTGCGCCGGTGCGCGCGCATTGCGCAGCGGAACATTGTCGCGCTCGGCGGCGCTTTCAATTTCCTTGGTAATGTAGCCAAGCCCCATCTGGAAACCCATCTTGTGGTAGGTGCGCCCGAGTTCCGGGAAACGTTCCACTTCCGCCATGAGCACTCGACTGAAGGCGCGCACATCGGGACGGCTCATGTACTCCAGATAAACCATGGCGAGATGTTCGAGCCGCTCGCGCAACGAGTCGCCGACCACGTCTTCGCGTTTGGCTGATTCTTCCGACCATGCCGCGACGCGTTCTTCCACGACGGCGTTGAACAATTGCTCCTTGGTGGGAAAGCGGGTGTACAGCGTGCCCTTCGATACACCGGCGCGCTTCGCCACTGCTTCCATGGACGTGCTGCTATAGCCTTCCTGCAAAAACATGTCGCGCGCCGTAGCGACAATAGCGGCGCCGATGACGGCCACCTCATCCAGGCGTGGCCGGCCGCGACGACCGGGCGCGAGCTGTTCCTTGTGCTGACGCTGCGCTGCAGTGCGCGGCGAGGCGGGGCCGCGGCGTTTTTTACCGATGCTCATCGCGCAGCGCTCCAGAAGCTTTGTGTCATTTGGGATTTCTCAAGTTTTTCTTGTGTGGGCCATATATCAAGCCCGCGTTCTAAAGAACGGACTCGTTCTATTATTGACACATATCGTTTGCGTCCAATAGGCTGAATGGCAAGTCGCTGCTGCGTGGTCTGCTCACACACAGTATCGACAGGATTTCTGCGTTGCGCCAGCGCCAACATACGCAGCGATGTATCGGTAAGTCCGCGGCTATCGGTCGCAAGGCGTTCCATGTCAGTCAGCTTTGCGCCCACCAGCGCTCGGGGGAATGATGAAACTGCCGTTCAAGGCATGTGCAAATGAAGTACGTGGCCTGTGGCGCGTGCTGGCACTGGTGTGCGCAGCGCATGTCGCGACCATGATCGGGAGCGCGATTGATGAATAAACCCGCTGCATCGGCTTCGGACGTGTGGGACTTGCCGACGCGTCTGTTTCACTGGCTGCTTGCGTTACTCATCGGCACTGCATGGTGGACGGCCGAGAACGGCGTGCTGGTGTGGCATCGTCGTGCCGGTTACTGCGTGCTGGCATTGCTGTTGTTCCGTGTGTTGTGGGGCTTTGCCGGCAGCACCACGGCGCGCTTCGCGCATTTCGTTCGTGGCCCGCGTGCGGTCGTCGCCTACCTGCGCGAACTGCCGCGGCGTGCGCCCCGTGCGGTGATCGGTCACAACCCGCTGGGCGGCTGGAGTGTGGTGGCCATGTTGCTGGCGTTGTTGACGCAAGTGACGCTCGGCTTGTTCGCGGTGGATGTCGATGGCATCGAGTCCGGGCCACTGTCTTATCTGGTCGATTTCGACACTGGTCGTACCGCAGCGCAACTGCACCATGTAGTATTCAACGCGCTGCTGGCGCTGATCGGCCTGCATGTGATCGCGGTGTTGTTTTATCTCTTTTATAAACGCGATAACTTGCTTGGCGCCATGATCCGCGGCCATCGCCACTTACCAGGCTTGGAACACATCGTTTCTCAACTGCGGTTCGCGCCGTGGTGGCGAGCGGCAGCATGTCTAATGGTCAGCGCGGCATTCGTCGCGCTATTGGTGAAGGGGCTCGGTCGCTAGCGGGCTCCGTTCGTTCGCTTACACGTCAACGCCACGCAAGCGGAGCCGCTCATGACTCAAGAATTGACCTATCAAAACACCAGCCGCAGCGTGCAGCTCTCGCACGGCAAGCTGCACTTTCACGAAGCCGGCAACGGTCCGGCGCTGATCCTGCTGCACGGCTCCGGTCCGGGCGTGTATGGCTGGGCCAATTTCGCCGGCAATTTGCCGTTGTTCGCGCAGCACTTCCATTGCTACATCCCCGACCTGCCGGGCTATGGCGAAAGCGATGCCGCAGCGGGCGATCCCCTGCAAGCCACGGTGAAGTCCGTGCTCGAATTCATGGATAGCCAGAACATCAAGCAGGCCGATGTCATCGGCAATTCACTGGGCGGGATCATTGCTTCGCACATTGCCGCGAAGCACGGTGAGCGCGTCAGCAAGTTGTGCATGATCGGCGGCGTGGGCTACAACCTGTTCACCGCCTTCCCCAACGAAGGCATCACGCGTCTGGTGGAGTTCACCGAAGAGCCGACCCGTGAGCGGCTGGTGCTGTGGCTACGTTCGATGGTGTTCGATCCGGCTGTCATCACCGATGACATCATCGAAGAACGCTGGCGGCGAGCGACGGATCCCAAGACGCTGGCAGTGAGTCGCATGATTTATACGCACGCCGCCATGAAGGCCATCAAGGCGGGCCAATTCAATGCACTGGCGCACCTGCCCGACATCAAGTGTCCGGTCTTGTTGACATGGGGCCGCGATGATCGCGTCAGCAGCATCGATCGTGCGTTGATGCCCATGCGGCTGATTCCCAAGTGCGAGCTGCACACGTTCTATGACTGTGGTCACTGGGCCATGATCGAACGCAAGGCGGAATTCGAGAGCGTGGTGCTAGCGTTCTTCAAGCGCGCTGCGTAAGCGCAATCACTGGCTCAAACAAAAACGGACCAGCTCATGCGAACCGGTCCGATAATTTGCACAGGGCGTTCGTGAGTGCGATTACTTGGCAGGCAGCTTGGCAAGATCGGCATCGATCTTGGCCAGTGCATCGTCAGTCACCGTATCCGGTGCATATTGCTGGACATCTTTCAGTGTCATGCCGCGAGCCATGTCGATCTGCTCGGCGGAGCTGATGGCCGGCAGATACTTGTCGAGGATGGCGCGCATCTTGGGATCGTCGAGTATGTCGCCGAGCAGGGTTTCCGAGGTGCTGGCGTGGGCCGCTGTGCTGGCCGGCGCATCGGCAGCGTAAGTGACGGTCGGCAGCGCCACGGCAGCGGCAAGAATGCAGGCAAGAGTGAGCTTTTTCATGAAGGGGTTCTCCGGTGACTGTCGATCGCAATCTTGGCATTGCCAATGGCCGGCGCGCAATATCGTACGACCACGTTCATTTTGCGAGCAGAGCGCATGCTGCGGTGCGGCGGCCCACGAAGCGGGGCATTAACGCCTGTCGCGCAGCTCAAGCACGGCACGCGCCGTCTTGCGCAACACGGCTTTGAACGCGACGATTTCAGACGGCGCATCGGGACGATATGCACGCCCGCCGCTGAGCTGCTCCGGATTACACACGTAATGCAGAATGCTGCCGGATAGCAGATTGATCAGGTGCACCGAATTACCCGAGGCAAAGCGGCCGCTGCTAACGCCCGCCTTGAGAATGTCGCGCATCAGTTGCAACGTGTCGCGCGAGAAGTCCGCGGAGTAATCGTCGGGATGAGCGGCGTTGGCGCAGTTACGTAGCAGCAGCCGCGCAGCGGTGGGCCGCGCCACCATGTAATCGACCCAGCTTTCGACCAGCAGCATCAACCGCTCCCACGGATCGCGCGCACCTGCGAGACGTTGCATGGAGTAATGCATCAGCGTGTCGTGAATGTCGGTGAAAACCGCGTCGAACAATTCCTTCTTGCCGCTGAAGTAATAAAAAATGGCCGCGCGCTTGACGCCAACTACATCGCCGACATCTTCGAGCTTGGTGGCGTCATAGCCTAGTTCTGAAAACGACTTCTCTGCCGCTTCCAGAATGCTCTGGCGCGTTTGTTCGCCCTTGCTGAGCTTGCTAAGTTTTTGGGCAGCGACTGACACGAGTATCTCCATCGAGTTGCGCACCATGTACCAGCACGATTCGATGCTGTCAAATATCTACTCATAAGTCAGTGAATTTTCCATGCGGATTGCCACATCTTTATTGATTTATCGGGAAAACGTCGCTCTATCTGCTTACCATCAACGACCGATGGTTTGCCGGCCATGAGTGCATCGTTAAAAAAATGACTTGTAAGTAGAATTTCTATCTGGCTAAATCGTCCGCCTTCAATCCCGTGTCAGAACATATCGAGCGAGTGCGGCGCCAACATCGGGGGCAGATATGGGCCTTAGACTGGCAGGCAAGACAGCGATCATTACCGGTGCCGGTAACGGCATCGGTCGCGCGTTTCTCGCTGCCGATGAAGCCGGGTTCGTCAACGGCGCCGAGTTGCTGGTCGACGGCGGCCTACATGCAATTTTGGCTGCACCGAAACTTGCGCCGCCCTGACGCTGGCGGTCATTCAATGAGGAACACAATATGTATCTTGGTTTGCAAGGTAAAACCGTCATCGTTACCGGCGGCAGCGGCGGCATTGGTCACGGCTTGCTGATTGAGTTCGCGCGCGAAGGTGCGAATGTCCTTTCCGCGTCGCGTGATGTGAAGACCGGAGAAAAGATCGCCTTGCGAGCGGAGGAGTTGGGCTGCTCCGGTGTGATCCTGCCGGTAGCCACCGATGTGACTGATCGCGCCAGCGTGGATAAATTGGTGGCCACTGCGAACGAACGCTTCGGTCCGGTCGATGTGTTGGTCAATAACGCCGGCGGCGTGGCGAAGATCGGTCCGTTTGAAGAACTCGACCAAGCATCGCGCGATTGGGAAATCGCACTCAACATCAACGGCGTGGTGAATTGCACGCAAGCAGTCGCCAAGGACATGCTGTCGCGCAAGACCGGCAGTGTCATCAACATTTCTTCCAATTCGTCGTTAGTCGGCGAGTCCGGCGAAAACATCGTGCATTACGGATCGGTGAAGGGCTTCGTCAACAGCTTCACCAAGATGCTTGCCTATGAGTGGGGCCCCAAGGGCGTGCGGGTGAACGCCATCGCTCCGGGATGGATCGTTCCCTATAGAAACGCAGATATCGCCAGTGGCAGCTTTTGGAATCGCCTACCGCTCGGTAAACCGGAAGACATGCAAAAGAGCCTCGACGATGGCACGTTGTTCAACATGGATCGCCTGCCGATTCGCATGCTCGGTCGCCCCGAAGACATCGCCAACTACGCGATGTTTCTCGCATCAGATGTGTCGCGCTATATCACTGGCCAACTGATCTCCATCAGCGGCGGTCACGCCATGCCTTAGAGCAAACAACGAGAGGCAAGTGGAGGTCATATGGAAGTTGTATTGATCTATGACATGCGCGCACCCGATTTCGGCGCGCCACGTTCGGAAATATTCGCCACTGCGCTGGAGATGGCCGAGTGGGGCGACAGCGTTGGCATCGACATTATTGGTTTCGGCGAGCATCACAACTCCGATGATGGTTACAACCCGTCGCCGCTCATCATGGCGAGTGCAGTGGCGGCGCGCACGCGTCGCGTGCGCCTGCGTTCGGCAGTGCTGTTGGCGTCGTGTTACGACCCGATTTCGCGGCATTGTGCCTACGTGGCGGCATCAATAGATGCAACCCGAGAGTTCAATGGGCATTCAAGTACTGGGCGTGGACCATTTCGGTTTCACACACCCGACATGCAAATAAGAAGTTAAAGAGGAACCCACATGTCGTCATCGCACGAGACTAGTTCGTCCACCACACCGTTCTGGTCGCCGCCGCCACGCCCGGAATGGCTTGCCGAGTTGTTGCGACAAACTTCGTCGTGGGATGGCGATGCTGTTGCACCGCTGCAAGCCGATGAGTTGATTGCCACTGCGACGCGTCGCACCGGGCTTGCTGACTTCGGTCCCGACGATTGGCGCGAACCCTTTCAAATATTGGTGCGTGCCATCGAAGCGGAAGCAGAGTTGCATTTATTCGGCCGTATGTGGACACGCCAAGAGCTGTTGTTATTTTTGGAAAATCGCCTACATATCGAAGCCGCGTACAAAGCGCATCCCGAAATAGAAGATGAAGTGATCGATCGCCCGGTATTCGTCACCGGCCTGCCGCGTTCCGGCACCTCCATTCTGTTTGAGCTGTTGGCACAGGACACGCAATTCATGGCGCCGGCGAATTGGGAATTCCAACTGCCGTGTCCGCCGCCGGAAGCAGCCACTTATCGCAACGATCCGCGCGTGCCACGCGCGCATGACCTCATCACCATGATGGGTCGTGTCGCACCCACCTATCAAACCATGCATGAGATGGGCGCGTGGATTCCCAACGAATGCGGCGTGGCGTTTCGCTTGAGTTTTCGCGCCCCGCACTTGGCGGCGACGTATCAAGTGCCGACGTATACGAACTGGTTATACGCCGCCGATCAAGAGCCGGCGTACCGCTACTACAAGCGGTTGCTCAAGCTGCTGCAATGGCGCAATCCGCGCACGCATTGGTTGTTGAAAGCGCCGGATCATCAATCCTTCATGCCAGTGTTGTTCAAAGTGTTTCCGGACGCACGCGTGGTGGTGACGCATCGCGACCCGGTCAAGGCGCAAGGTTCGGTGACCAATCTCATGGGCACGCTGTACTGGATGCGCAGCGACAAGCCGTTCGATGCGCGTGCGTTCGAAGAATTGCTGACGCCGGAAGGCACCGCCGCGCGCCTTAATCAGATGATCGATTGGATCGAATCCGGCGCGGTGCCGGCCCGGCAACTGACGCATTCTCGCTACGCGGACTTGATCGACAATCCGCTGACTGCACTGGAAACGCTCTACGCCAACATGGGCTTCCCGTTGACTGCGGCAACGCGTAGCGCTGTGCAAAATTATTTATCGCACAAGCCGCAGGGAAAATTCGGCGCGCATGTTTATAAGGTGGATGAGCAGAATCGCAACCGCGCATTGTTCGCACGCTATCAGCAGTATTTCAACGTACCAAGTGAGGCATGACATGACCGACCACAACGTGCAACTACGCCAAACGTGGGATCGCTTCTGCGATGATTTGAAAGGGCTCGGCGAAATTATTTTCCGCGATACCGGCGCGAGCAATGTGGTGGATCGCACCACCGGTGTACGGCTGCTTTCCCGCAACATCGCTCTGGCACTGATGTTCGAGCTTGAAAACAAGGATCCGCTACATCCGGAGCTGTTGCATTACTTCGATCCGCTGCGTAAGCAAGGCGGCGACAACACCGATGCGTTGTATGTCGGCGCGCAAATCAATGGTACCGACACATATCGTGTGTCCGGCAAGCGCGGCAGCTCGCGTTATTTCGGCATCACCATTGTCGAACGCGGCACGACACCGTGGGGTGGCGGCGTGGCGGGTGTGTTGTTCGGCGATCAAATCAAGACCGAGGCGGACGGCAGTTTCGAGTTGTACTTAAGTCCACAGCCGCATCCCGGCAACTGGATCAAGACCACGCCGGAAACCTTCCGCGTGACGTTCCGTCAGTTCTTCGCCGATTGGGAAAACGAAGTGCCCATGGAAGCGCGCATCGATCGTCTCACTGGCGACGGCGAACCGCCGCCACAGATCACGCCGGAAAGGCTGGCCGAGGGCTTCGCCAGCGCCGCGCACTGGATACGTTGGTCGGTGACGTACTGGGCCGACATGATCGAAAAGTGGAAGGCGCAGCCGAACCGCTTCATGTCGTATCGCCAACTGGACAACAACAAGATCGATGCCACGCCGGGCGGCGAACCCTTGATCGGTTATTGGCTGCTGCCACCTGACGAAGCCTTGATCGTACGCGTGCGACCGCCCAAGGCGCAGTACTGGGCCGTGGAGTTCGGCAACTATTGGTGGGAAACAATGGACTATCGCTATCGCATGTCCAGCACTAATTGCCATCAAGCCGTGCTGGAAGACGACGGTGAGTTGATTATCGTGGTCTCGCACGATGATCCCGGTCTGCCGAACTGGCTCGATCCATGTGGCCATAGCGAAGGCTACATCACGTTTCGCTGGATGCTCGCGGAAAACCATCCGGTACCGCAGGCCACGCAGATCAAGCGAGCCGAGTTGTTCAAGCAGTTGCCTACAAACATCAAGCGCATTACGTCGGAAGGTCGTCGCGAACAATTAGCCGCACGCCGCCGGGGTGTGGTCAAGCGTTTCAAATGGTGAGTTAATTATTCCACTACTATTGGTACCCAAATCTCATGACTACATTGTTCGATCCCGTAGAGCTCGGCGGCCTGGCGCTCAAGAATCGCATTGTGATGGCGCCCATGACGCGCAGCCGTGCCGGTGCAGGCGATGTGCCGACAGAGTTGCACGTCGAGTATTACCGTCAGCGTGCGACCGCGGGTTTGATCGTCAGCGAAGGCACGCAGCCGAGTCCCGATGGCAAAGGATATTGCCGCACGCCTGGCTTGCATTCGCCGCAGCAGGTTGCTGCATGGCGTGCAGTGACCGATGCGGTACACGCCGCTGGCGGACGCATCGTGGTGCAGCTGATGCACGTCGGGCGCATTGCACATTCATTCAACAAGGATCCGGGTGCAGAAACCATTGCACCCTCAGCGATTCGCGCTAAAGGTCAGATGTTCACCGAGTCCGGCTTGATGGACTTCGACATGCCGCGCGCACTCGAGATGCATGAGATCCCCAAGGTGATCAGCGATTACGCTCACGCCACCGAGAATGCGCTGGCTGCCGGTTTCGACGGCGTCGAACTGCATTGCACCAGCGGCTATTTGCCGGCGCAGTTTCTGTCCACCGGCACGAATCAGCGCACTGATCAATATGGCGGCAGTGCGATCAACCGCGTGCGTTTTGTGGTCGAGACACTCGAAGCCATGGCCGCCGTGGCCGGCGCCGGTCGTGTTGGTTTTCGCATTTGTCCCGGTATTCCCTTCAATGATCTGCACGACGACAATCCGGCGGAAACATTCGAGACATTGTTGACGACGGTGTTGCCGCTCAAGCTGGCGTACTTGCACTTGATCTATGTGCCAAGTCCGCAGGTGGACAGCCTGCAACTCGTGAAGCGGCTGTGGCGCGGTCCGTTGATTCTCAACGAGAGCATTACCTTCGAACAGGCGCAGCAGTTGCTGGCCGCCGGCACCGCCGATGCGATTTCCTTCGGACGGCCATTCATCGCCAATCCAGATCTCGTCGAACGCTTTAGTCACGGTGCGCCGCTCGCGCCGTTTGATCATCACACGCTTTACACCGCGGGCGCGAAGGGCTACATCGATTATCCCTGCTGGCAGGGCGCATAACTCGAGCGCTTGCGCACGAGTGTTGACTTTCACTGTTCAAAAACTTTTATCGGCGGGCACATCATGAGCAGCCATCTGAAAGGCAAAGTGGCATTGATTACCGGCGCGGGTCAGGGCATTGGCCGCGGCATTGCGCTGTCGCTGGCGAAACGCGGCGTGTCCATCGCGGCGGTCGGTCGCACCTTGGATAAAGTCGAACGCGTTGCTGGTGAAGCGCGCGAGCAAGGCGTGCGTGCGCAGCCGTTTCGCTGCGATGTAAAGGATGCATCCAGCATCATCGAAACGGTCAACGCTGTCATCGGCGCCTTCGGTCGCATCGACATTCTCGTCAATAACGCACAGCAGTCACCGCTTGGCCGCTTGCTCGAGGTCAGCGACCAACAAGCGCAGGATGGTTTAGATTCGGGTCCGATGGCGAGCTTGCGCTTCATGAAGGCATGTCATCCTCACTTGAAAGCTTCCGGTGACGGGATAATTTTCAATTTCACCAGTTCGGCTTCACGTCGCTGGGACATGAGTGGTTATGGCGTTTACGGCGGCGTGAAAGCCATGACGCGTCAGCTGACGCGTGCGGCGGCGGCGGAGTGGGGTGTCGATGGCATTCGGGTGCTGACCATTGCGCCGCATGCCGACTCGCCGGGACTGAAAGGCTGGATCGACGCCAATCCCAAGGAAGCGGAGGCCTTCTTTAAAACCATTCCGCTGCGTCGCGTTGGTCGTTGTGAACAGGACATCGGCGAAGCAGTGGCCGCACTGTGCGAACCGGAGTTTGCCTATCTCACCGGCGCCACGATTCCACTCGACGGCGGTCAGGCGAATTTCGATTGATGTGATGCAGCCTTTCTATCTCGATCATTTATCGCTGATCGATTTGCGCGAACTCGAGTTCGTTGAACTCGCGGCGCAGCTTGGTTGCGCGGGCGTGAGCCTCATCGTTGCCGGCGCGCCGATCAATCCTGACTTGAATCTGGTTGACGATCACCCCGCACGACGTGAGGTGATACGCGTGCTGCGCGAGCATCGCATGGGTGTTGGCATCGTCGAACCCTTCATGCTCACCGCCACTCCCGATTGGCCGCTGATGGAACGCATCATCAGCGTCGCGGCAGAACTCGGTGGCATGGTGAATGCGTTGGGTTTCGACACCGATGACGCCCGTCTACAAGATTCTTTGGGGCGTCTGTCGAACATGGCAGATGCGACCGGCGTGCGCATGTGTATCGAAGCGTTTCCGTTATCGCACATTCGCACGCAAGCACAGGCGCTAAATTTTGCGCGCGGTGCCGGTCCACGTGTCGGGCTCTGTGTCGATACGCTGCATGTCATGCGCGCTGGAGGCAGTTGGCAGGACGTACAACAGTTGCCCTCGGAATTGATTTATCACGTGCAACTCAATGATGGCCCACGCGCGGCGCCGCAAGACCGTCTTGCTGAAGCCGTGGGCGAACGATTGCCGCCGGGCGAAGGCGAGTTTGATTTGCCGGCGCTGCTGCCGTTGCTGCCGAACACAGCTTCATGGGCGATCGAAGCGCCGTTTCATGCGCCAGCCGACATGACGCCGCTAGAACGCGGCCGCAGATTGGTTAATGCAACGCGCCGCTTGCTTGATGCCCACATTCCCTAAATAGGCAATAGGCCGTTTGACGCGCGGAAAATCCGGACTATATACTCAGACAAATAAAAATTACCGAAAGCATTTCGAGAGACGGTGTTCGTTGCCGGCTTATCACGGAGCATTGACCCATGGCGACACCGCTCGATGTTTCTTCCCATAGCTCAAGCGTGAGTCCAAGCATGAGCAGTAGCCACTATCGGCCGGCGCTGGCCTTGCTATCCACGCTGTTCTTCATGTGGGGATTCATCACCGTCATTAACAATACGCTGCTGCCCCATTTACGCAGCGTGTTCGAGCTGACTTACCTGCAGACCACTACCATCGAAAGCGTGTGGTTCATCGCTTACTTCGTTGCGTCCATACCGGCTGCCAAGTTGATCGAGCGCGTCGGCTATCAACGCGCACTGGTCATCGGTCTGGGCATCATGGGCGCCGGTGCGCTGATCATGATCCCTGCGGCGCGCATGCCATCGTATGGCATCACATTGACGGCACTGTTCATCATCGCCAGTGGCATCACGCTGCTGCAGGTGGCGGCCAATCCGTATGTCGCAGTGGTCGGCTCGCCTGAGACGGCATCGGCACGTTTGAATCTGGTGCAGGCTTTCAATTCGCTGGGCACGACCTTGGCGCCATTGTTCGGCGGTTATCTCATTCTCGGCCGCACGACGTCCGGCACCAGTCACGCCGACGCGGCCGCGTTGACGGCCGCCGAACGGCTCGCCGATGCGCAGTCCGTGCAGTTGCCGTACTTGATCGTCGCTGGCGTGCTGATCGCGCTGGCGGTGGTCATTGCCCGCTTCAAGTTGCCGGCGTTCAGCGCCGCTGCACAACGTGCGGCGCAAGTGGAGCGTCACAAGCTGTCGTTGTGGCAGCACCGCAATCTAGTGTTCGGCGTGCCGGCGATCTTCATTTACTTGATCGCCGAGATCGGCGTGTCGAACTTGTTCATCAACTTCGTTTCGCAGCCGCATATCGGCAATCTTACGCACGAGCAGGCGTCGCATTACCTGTTCCTGCTGTGGGGCGGAATGATGGTGGGCCGCTTTCTCGGCAGCTTCGCGATGCGCACGGTCGCGGCGGAGAAGGTGCTTGCCGTTGCCAGTGCTGTCGCCTGTCTCATCATGTTGATCGTGGTTTTTAGTCATGGCGCGGTGGCGATGTGGGCGCTGATTTCGATCGGCCTGTTTCACTCGATCATGTTTCCGACCATTTTCACGCTAGGCATTCGCGGCCTTGGTCCGCTGACCGAAGAAGGCTCAGGGCTGCTGATCATGGCGATTGCCGGCGGCGCGCTGGTGGTCGTGCAAGGTTGGCTCGCCGATACTTATGGTTTGCAGCTGTCGTTTCTGCTGACTGCTGCCTGCGAGTTGTATGTGCTGTTTTATGCGCTATGGGGTGCGCGTCCGACGCACGCGTTACCGAATCAGCAACTCGTCTGACACACACGATGCAACCCATTCGCATAGCCATTGTCGGCTTGGGCAAAATCGCTCGCGATCAGCATCTGACGGCGATCGAACACAACACCGATTTCACGCTGGCGGCAACGGTGAGTCCGCGCGGCGCCGGCGTCGAGGGTGTTCCGCATTACGCTGAGTGGCATGCATTGCGCAGCGACGGGCCCGCGATCGATGCCGTGGCGTTGTGCACGCCGCCGCAGGTGCGTTACGCGTCGGCAGCGCAAGCATTGACGGCCGGCCTGCATGTCTTTCTGGAAAAGCCGCCGGGCGCAACGCTGAGCGAAGTCGAAGCGCTGACTCAGCAAGCGAATCAAGCCGGCGTTACGCTGTTCGCGAGCTGGCATTCGCGTTATGCCGCAGGTGTTGCAGCGGCGCGCGCATGGTTGGCAACGCGACAGATACGGCGTGTACAAATCACCTGGCGCGAAGATGTACGCGTGTGGCATCCGGGGCAAGCATGGATCTGGGAACCGGGCGGCCTAGGCGTCTTCGATCCGGGCATTAACGCGCTGTCGATTGCAACGCATATCCTGCCCAATCCGATTTTTCTGCGCGAAGCGACGCTGACCTTGCCAGCGAATCGCGCCGCGCCCATCGCTGCCGACTTGCAACTCAGCGATCGCAACGACATACCTATCGAAATGGATTTGGACTGGCGGCAGACCGGTCCGCAAACCTGGGACATCATGATTGAAACCGATGACGGCACCTGCAAGCTGGAGCGTGGCGGCGCAGTGCTGCACTTGCCAGATCAGGTCATCGACGCAGGCGATGGCGAATACGCAGGGTTGTACGCGCGCTTTGCACAACTGGTGCGGGACAGGCAGAGCGATGTCGATTGCGCGCCGCTGCGCTTGGTTGCCGATGCGTTTTTGCGTGGACGTCGCGAGCTGGCAGAGCCGTTCGAAGAGTAACAACGTACTCAGCGGCCCCAGCGCAACACCATTGGATCGAGCAGTCGCGCGGTTTCGATCAAGCCGGCGCGCGTCGCGGGATGCATCGATGGAATCGGATGGCGTGGCGTTTCGCAGGCGATGACACCGCCCTCCTGCATCAACACCTTGGCGGCCAGCAGCCAGCATTGACGATTCTCGTAATTGATCAGCGGCAGCCATTGTTGATAAAGAGCACGCGCTTCGTCGCGGCGGCCAGCGACGTAAGCATCGATAATTTTACGAATGCCGTCTGGATACGCGCCGCCGGTCATTGCGCCGGTGGCACCGGCTTCCAGATCGGGAAACAACGTGATCGCTTCTTCGCCGTCCCATGGTCCTTCGATCAAGTCGCCACCGAGGCGGATCAATTCGCGCAACTTGCCAGCCGCACCCGCCGTTTCAATTTTGAAATAGCGGACATTGGCGCAGTCCTTCGCCAGTGACGCCAACAATGCCGGCGATAACACCGTGCCGCTCACCGGCGCATCTTGAATCATGATCGGAATCGTCAGTGCATCGGACAAGCGTTGGAAGAACTCGCGAATCTGGCCTTCGCTGGCGCGAATGGTGGCACCGTGATACGGCGGCATCACCATCACCATCGCCGCACCCAGCTGCTGCGCCAACACGCTGCGTTCGATGGCGATCTGCGTGCTGAAATGCGTGGTGGTGATAATGACCGGCACGCGCCCGGCGACATGTTCGAGCGCGGTGCGCATCAGGATGTCGCGCTCGGCATCCGACAGCACAAACTGCTCCGAAAAATTCGCGAGGAAGCACAGGCCATTCGAGCCGGCATCGATCATGAAATCGATGCAGCGCTTTTGACTGGACAGATCCAGTTCGCCGGAAGCCTTGAAGGGGGTCGGCACGACCGGAAACACGCCCTGGTAGCGGCGTTGTAGTGTGTTCGTCATATTGATTCCGCGAGCGTTGACTGAGTCGCGCGGCAGCATTATATACTCAGACAAATGACACCGGTCCAGCGCTCCGATACGTGATGATCCAATGGAAAAAAAGTGAAAACTATCACCACCCCATGTAGCCGTTTGTGGATGACATTGTTGGCGATGATCGGCTGCTGCCTGGTGTCGCTCGCGAACGCCGAAACGATCACGCTCAACGACAGCTGGCGTTTTCTGCGCGGTGATGCAGCGGGTGCCGAACAGCCCGGTTTCAATGACACGCAGTGGCGCCAAGTGCGCGTGCCGCACGACTGGTCGATAGAAGATTTGCCGGGACAGACACACCCTTTCAGCAAGGACTCGATCTCGAAAGAAGCGCAGGGCTACATGCTTGGTGGAGTGGGCTGGTATCGCCGCACCTTGTCGCTTCCAGACGGTGTGGCCTCGAAAACAGTGTTGCTTGAGTTCGAAGCGGTTTATATGGATGCGCAAGTTTGGGTGAATGGGCAGTTGGTGACGCGGCATCCCTACGGCTACACGCAGTTCATTCTGGATGTGAGCAAGTACCTGCACGCGGGCGATAACATCGTCGCGCTGCGCATAGACAATCCCGAGCCCTCATCGCGCTGGTATTCGGGCTCGGGGATCATTCGACCCGCACATTTGCAGATTGTCGACAAGGTGCATGTCGATCCGTGGGGCGCGGCGATCACCACGCCGACAGTTTCAGCCAGTCGTGCCCAGGTGCATGTCGCAACGCCGCTGATCAACGCTGGTGATGCTTCGGTCGCGGCGCGCTTGATCAGCCGCATCGTCACTGCGAAGGGCGTCGAAGTCGCGCGCAAAGAAGCACAGGCATCACTCAACGCCAATGCATCGCAGGACATCGAGCAAGAACTCGATGTCGCCAAACCGGCGCTGTGGTCTACCGAAGCGCCGAATCTATACACGCTGGTTCAAGAAGTGCGCGTCGGTGATCGCGTGGTCGATACGCACAGCACACGCTTCGGCATTCGCAGCATCAGCTTCGATGCGAAGCGCGGCTTCTTACTAAACGGCAAACGTGTGCTGCTAAAAGGCGGCAATATCCATCACGACAATTACATGCTCGGCGCTGCGGGTATTCCGCGTGCGGATGCTCGCAAGGTCGAGCTGATGAAAGCGGCTGGCTATAACGCGATTCGCAGCGCACATAACCCTGCCAGCAAAGCGCTGCTCGATGCCGCCGATGAACTCGGCATGCTGGTCATCGACGAAGCATTCGACATGTGGTCAGTGAAGAAAAACAAAAACGACTACGCGCGCTTCTTCAAGGACAACTGGCAAAGCGATCTGCGCAGCATGGTTGCCGCTGGCCGTAATCATCCCAGCGTCATTCTGTGGAGCATCGGTAATGAAATACCGAACATGGCGCTGCCCGCCGGCGCCAGCGAGGCGCAGCAACTGGCAGAAGCGGTGCGCTCCCTCGATGCCACGCGCCCGGTCACTTCTTCAGCGCATATCTTCGGATTCAAAGGCACTGATGAATTCATCAATAAGCTTGATGTGGCGGGTTACAACTACAACCCGGACCTGTATCTCGAGGATCACGTGAAATTCCCGAATCGCGTGATATACGGCTCGGAGTCGTTTTCGGCACAAGCCTTCAACTACTGGTATCCCACCGATTCGATGCCATGGGTGATTGGGGATTTCGTTTGGGCGGCAGTCGATTACCTCGGCGAGGCAGGTATTGGTTGGTCCAGCGCCAGTCCTTATCCATGGCATTTGTCGATGTCGGGTGAAATCGACGCCACCGGCTTGCTTCGCCCCGCCGCGTACTACAGGCAGGTGATATGGAAGACGGGTTTACATCCGCTATCGGCGTTCATTGAAGTGCCGTTTATCGAAGGTACCTTGCCTGATCGTGAAACACGCGGTGAGATCAAGGGCTGGGAGCAACGCGACTTGCTGGATAGCTGGCAGGCATTGGGTGGCAGAGCAGATTTTTATAATCGCAAAGTCGTCGTGTATTCGGAAAACGATGAAGTCGAACTGTTCGTCAATGGCATCAGCAAGGGTCGCAAGCATGTTGATCGCGCATCCGAATACACGGCCGAGTTTTCGGTGCGTTACAAGCCCGGCGAATTGAAAGTGGTCGGCTACAACAAGGGCAAACCCGTTTCACAATGGAGTTATCAAACAGCGGATAAGCCAGCCGCGATTCGATTGACAGTCGATCGTTCACACATCACTGCCGATGGCGATGACCTTGCGTACATCACCGCCGAACTGGTCGATGCGAAGGGCGTGCGCGTCACACGTGAGAAAGATGATCAACCGCTCAGCTTCAAAGTAAGTGGCGCTGCAGTGCTGGCAGGCGTGGGGAATGGCAATCCGGTGGCGCTCGAGAGTTTTCAAAACGGCCAGCGTTCCACCTGGCGTGGCCGTGTCGTAGCAGTGGTTCGCGCCAATAAAACTGCGGGCATAAGCACGGTGGAAGTTTCGGCACCCAGCTTGCCTGCCGCCTCGGCTTCGATTGTTGTGGGCACACCGTAAGACGCTTCGACAAGCCTGTCCTGAGCTTGTCGAAGCATCTTGAATCAGGCGATGAATATCGACGCTTACTGCGTCACGAACGCACACGCACCTTAGGTTCGGCTACGCCGCCGCGCATGGTCTCGATGAAGCGTTCGATGGGCGCAGGTTCCTGCACTGGCGACCCATCGTCTCCGGCGCGCGCCCAGAATGTTTTCCATGACGGAAAATAATCGTGATAACCACCTTCATAAGGCGCTTCGCCAGGCCAGCGCATTTTGCGTTGACCGATCGGCGGTTTGTTGAGATCGGTGGCATACCAATACAACGGCAGCCGTTTGCGAAAGAACCAGCGGCCAGCAATACGCTCATAACGATCGACGTACATCATTTGCATGATGACCCATTCGTTGCCACATTCGTGTTCGTTCTTTGAATACATCACGCCTTGTGCATGATCGGGATCATCGAATTCAATGATGTGTCCACCGATGTGATGCGACGTGCCGTCGAACTGGCGGCGCATGGTGTCGTCGAACCACGCGCGCAGTGCGGCGCGGCCTTGCTTGCCGCCGCCGACTTTCACGTCCTCGGGAAACAAGCCTACCCAGGCGTCCGCGTCGCGCATGTCGAGCGCCAGCGAATACTTGGCGGCTAGCTGACGAATCTGATCGATGGATTCGAGGCGATCGATGCGTTGCTCGAGGCTGTCCACGTTTCATCCCCCGCGATAAATCAGTACGGTGCTTACCGTAATCAAAATGCGCGCAATAAAAAAGGCCGGCGTTGCCGCCGGCCTAGTTCGACATTCCTCATCACCCGTTAGAAGTCGTAGCTTAAGGTCAAGCCAAACTCCCGAGGATTGGTAGTGTTAACCAAGTGATAGCCGGAATCATAAGCTTGACGTTGTAGACCTGATTGATCCGATTAGCATCGCCCAAGCCAGCAATCCGAATGGCCAGCATGCCTTCCACCAACGGTACCGAGAGCGTTATTGGTGAGTTCAAGGCCCGGCGACAATTGCTGGACGTCTTTCACGTCGAAAATGGCGAGTTTCTGCAACGTCTCGCCACTAGCGACATCGACGCTCATGGCTACATCCCGCAACGACTCTTCGCGGCGGGTGGCAGTGACGATGATTTCTTCCAGCGTGGTGGCGGTGTCGGCTGCGGGTGCTGCGCCCGCGGTCGATGCGAAACCAAACGACGATGCACCGGCGGGCGACAGTCGCCCACAAGTATCTATTCACAACACTCATTGCTTCTCCCGATTGAGAAAACGGTGATTTATCTTGTTCGTCCGCTGCATTCTTGCGATGCGAAGGACGATGATCTGCGTAGCAGAGTACCCCGCTCGCTACGCGGCACTGTATTCCCCCTTTTTTTGTGAGACAAAAGCAAACGACCGCGAACGGTCGCCGGCGTTTTGACCTGGTTGCCGCGCATCGCCCGGCGCGCGCGTAATTTTGGCGCGCCCAAAAAAACGCGGCGGTATGTCATAGGTTCCACTTACGGTGCGAGTGCACGCTCCCGCCGTGGCTGCGGTTGCGTAAGGTCGAGCAGAATTTTTTACGCATTCCAAAGGGGCCGTGTTGAATATGCAGTGTGCAGCGTCTACGATGAAACGCTTCAGCGCAGTACAGACACGACATGAAGATGCAGTCGACGTGTTGCATTGCAATATCTATCCGCTTCGATTGTTTCCGCGCTGGCGCATAGTTTGATTCGTCTTTTCCTCCAACCATCAGAGAGCCGCCATGGGCTATGAGATTGATTCGACCGGTACTGTTTCGCTTGGCTTTCGTAAGGTTGCGGTGCCGACGACTGTGAGCGCCGAGGCGCGCGACTATTTATCGAAATCGCCGTGGCAAGAAGCGCCGAGCGCGGGTGAGCCGATTCCGATGTGGGCCATGCGCGAGTTCGTCGATGCCGAAATGGTGAAGCTCAATCAATGGGCCATCGGCATGTATCCGGTGACGGTCGAGGCGCGCACCATCGGCGGCGTGAAATGCCAGGTGGTGAGCCCCAAGGAAATTCCCGCAGCCAATCGCGATCGTGTGCTGCTCAACATGCACGGCGGCGGATTCGTGATGGGCGGGCCGTCTATTGTTGAAGCGATCGGCGTGGCGTACCTCGCCAAGGTGCCGGTCATTGCCATCGACTATCGTTTGGCACCAGAGCATCCCTTCCCGGCGGCGGTAGACGACGTGGTCGCGGTTTATCGCGAAGTGCTCAAGGAGCATCAGCCATCGCACGTCGGCATTTATGGTTCCTCGGCCGGTGCGTTTCTGACCGGCCAGACGGCCGTGCGCTTGAAGCGCGATGGCTTGCCGTTGCCGGCATGTCTCGGCATGTTTTCCGGCGGCGGTGATATCGCTGACCTCGGCGACAGCGCGCAGATCTATACGTTGGCCGGATTTTTCGGCGATCCGCTGTTGCCGTTCGAGCATGCATTGAACGAACGCCGTGCCTATGCCGGCAATGCCGATCCTGCCGATCCGATGATTTCGCCGATCAAAGGCAATCTGTCGGGCTTGCCGCCCACGCTATTGATGACTGGCACGCGCGACGCAGTGCTCAGTAGTACGGTTTCATTCCATCGTGCGTTGTTGCGTGCGGGGGTTGATGCGCAGCTGGTGGTATTCGAAGCCATGCCGCACACGCATTGGTATGCGCTGCATCTGCCCGAAGCGCGCGAGGCGTATGAAATTCAAAGCCGGTTCTTCGGCAAGTATCTGGGAACGTCCGCTTAACGCCAGCTGGATACGTCCAGCCATCGCCTAGCCATAGCCCAGTCATAGAATATTGTCCGGCGCCCGCCGGACTCTGAACCTCGGAGGTTGTCATGAACGCTGTCCTCAATACTTCGAACGCACCGGTGTCCAACACGCTGGGCCATGTGGGCTTGCAATACGCCAACCAGGAAGACGGCCCGTTGGCCGCGCGGCTGTTGGAAATGCTGGGCTATCGCAAGCTCATCGAACTGCCGTTCCCAAATGGAAACTTCTATGAGTTCGTCGTCGACCAGAACACGCCGTTGATCGGCGACGGCATCGTGTACTTGAGTCGCGCCAGCGACCAGCAGTTGGCGTTGCGCAAGGCGATACATGAATCGCTGCGCCTCGGCCAGTCGGATGAGCATCCGACAGTGGCGGCGTTCCGCGCGGCGCAGCTTAGCGATCCGGAAGTCACCTTTCACGTCGGCGTGCTGATGCAGTCGCTGGAACAACTGGAGCAAGCCTGCCTGCGCGTCATCGATGCGGAGAAGAACGATCCCGCATTCAAGGGCCGCATCAAGCTCATCTGCAATCGTTCGCGCCGCGGCGATCCCAAAGTCGACGCGCGCATGGACGCTTCGCCGATTTTCGGCAAGACGCCGCGCGAAACCTATGGCCGCAACGGCTGCCAGGCTTTCATTGTGACCGATCTCATCAGCACCGGCCTGCTCGGCGACAACATCGGCATGGAACTCGACTATGTATTCCCGGGATATCCCGAGCACATGCTTAACAAAATTGAGTTTTGATTTCGATGGCTGACCCGCGCCATCACGCACCACACGTACAAGAGAATTCCATGAGCCAAAGTGATGTCGATCGCAAAGTATTCGCCGGCGGCGTCGCCGTCATCACCGGCGCCGGTGCCGGCATCGGCGCGGGCCTAGCGCGCCGCGCCAGCCAGCTCGGCATGAAAGTGGTGTTGGCCGATATCGCGCAAGAGCGCATCGATGAACTCGCCGCCGAGCTGCGCAAAGCGGGCGGCGAAGTCATGCCGGTGATGATGGATGCTTCCAAGCCACAGGAGCTGTATCGGCTCGCCGATACCGTGCATGCGCAATGGGGCAACGTGCGTCTGTTGATCAACAATGCCGGCATCGAGACAGTTGGCCATATATGGGACATTCCGCTGGAACGTTGGGAAAAGACTCTGGATCTCAACATTCATGGCGTGGTGCACGGCACGCGCGCCTTCATGCCGCGCATGCTGGCCAGCGGCGAACCGGCATACATCGGCAACTTGTCGTCGGTGGGCGCGTTCGGCTACATGCCGCTGCAAACCGCGTATACGATGACCAAGCACGCCGTGCAAAGCTTCACCGAATGCCTGGCGCTGGAAGTGGACCTGACCGGCAAGCCGATTCACGTTTCCGCCGTGATTCCCGGCATGGTGAAGACACGCATCTTCGAACCAACGGCGCCGACCGAAGGCGAAAACCCCGCAGCGGCGCATCATCGCAAAGTGATGCGCGAGATGATGGCGGCCTACGGCATGGATCTCGATGTCGCCTGCCGTTCGATTCTGGAACAAATGGCGCGTGGCGAATTCTGGGTATCGACGCAGCCGGAGATGACCGACCAGATCGTCAATGGCCGCATCGAGTTCTTCAACAGCCGCAAGAAGCCGGTGTTGGCGGACATGGCGAAGAAATTGCTGGAATCGTGATGCCGCAACGCGGGCGCTGCAGGCCCGCCAGGCAGGCAATATCGCGAGGCGCGGCTCCCACCGCGCCTTTTGATTGCGACAAGATAATTCGGATACTTCAATTAAGTTCTTGCTCACGCATGCATGCCAGGCAAGACACAAGAGGCAATAAAGAATGACAGCGCCAGGTTGGGATCAAGAAGTGGATGTGCTCGTGATCGGCTCCGGCGCCGGCGGACTGCTGGCCGCGGTCGTCGCGCTGAGCAATGGCGCCAAAACACTGGTCGTGGAAAAGACCGCGGAGTATGGCGGCACCTCGGCTACCTCCGGCGGCGGCATCTGGATTCCGAACAGTCATCTCGCCGCGGCAGCGGGCTTGCAAGACTCGCCCGACGAGGCATTCAAATACATTCGCGCGCTGGCCTCAGCCAACGTACCGGACAAAGCCATTCACGCGTACGTGCAATGGGCGCCACAGATGCTGCGCTGGGTGGTCGAGCACACGCCGGTGCGTTATCAATCGCTGCCCTATCCCGACTATCACGTGGAATTGGCGGGCGGCAAGCCGGGCTTTCGCACGCATTTGCCGACGGAACTGGACGGCCGCCAATTGGGCGACGATGTGCTTACCTTGCGTTCCGCATCGCCGGCCGCCTCGCTGTTCAATCGCATCAACTGGCGCTTCACCGAAACGTATCAGCTGCTATTCCGCATGCCGGGCTGGCAAAAGACGTTGTTCGGCATGTTGTCGCGCTACTACCTCGATATCGGCCAACGACTCCGCACTACCAAGGATCGTTTTTTGACACTGGGCAACTCGCTGCTTGGCGGCCTGCGTCTGGCGCTTCGCGATAAAGGCGGCGAACTGTGGCTCAACAGTCCGCTGCTCGAATTGATCAAGGAAGGCGAGCGCGTGACCGGCGCAGTGATTGAGCACAACGGCAAGCGCCTGCGCATTCGCGCCAGCAAAGGCGTGGTGCTCGCCGCCGGTGGCTTCGAGCGCAACCTCGCGATGCGCCAGCAACACATGCCGCAGTTGCCCGAACCGCTGCATAGCGGCGGCCAAGCCGGCAACACCGGCGATGCGATCAATGCGGCGACGACGGTCGGTGCAGCCACTATGAACATGGGCGATACCTGGTCGGCGCCAGTCTTTTCTGTCCCAGGGGAATATCGCGGCCGCTTGTCGACCACCGAACGCGCCCTGCCCGGCTGCATCATGGTCAATCAAGCGGGACGCCGTTACATGAATGAAGCCGCGTCGTATCACATGGCCGGTCACATGATGGTCGAAGCCAACAAGCCCGGGGCGGGCACCAATCCCTCGTGGGTGATTTTCGATGCGCGCTTCCGCCATGCGTATCCGATGGGCCCGGTGTTGCCGCTGATTCCCGATTGGCTGCTGCCGAAAAATGTGCGCGCGATTCTGCACAAGGCGACTTCGCTTGAAGCATTGGCGCGCAAGATCAACCTGCCGCCGGCTGCATTGACGGAAACGGTGGCGCGCTTCAACGAGGGTGCGCGACGTGGCGTGGACGAAGAGTTCGGCCGCGGCGCCGCGACCTACGATCGCATGTACGGCGACCCGCGCGTGCAGCCCAATCCGACGTTGGCGCCGCTGGAGCGTGCGCCGTTTTATGCGTTCCCGATTTATCCCGGCGATATCGGCACGTCCGGCGGCGTAGCGACGGACGAATACGCGCGAGTGCTCGATGCGAATCAGCAGCCGATCGCGGGTCTGTACGCGATCGGCAATAACGCTGCGTCCGTGATGGGCGGCAGCTATCCGGGCGCAGGCTCGACCTTGGGTCCGGCGATGACATTCGGCTATGTCGCCGCGCTGCATCTCACCGGCAAGCTGGAGCAGCCATAGTTTCTTAAAACATCAACCCGACAAGAATCAGCCTGCCAATATCAGCCTGATTGAGCCTTCAACGGCGGATCGAGCGCGACGCGGGCATGCAGGTACAAGTGAACTACTGATATGGAGATACTGCGGTTGCCGCAGTGATGTAGCGCGAGCAACCCAGCATCATGCTTCTCACCATCATGTCGACAGCTCGATCAGCGCCACACCTTCCGCAGGCAGATCGAGCGTGAGTTCGCTATCACGATTGAGACGACGTGTTTCCGGTGCGCCCAGTTCGGCGGCTTTGCGAATCTCGGCGATCTGTTCACGCGTCGGATATTTGGGTGAGCCGAGCGTGCGCCACGCCGGATAAGGCGAACTCCGTTCTTGATCGACATAACTCACTTTCACCGCCGCGCCCGGACGCGCGCCGTGCAATGCGACCGTGAGTGTCTTGGGCGAGCCTGCGACTTTGCGCACGGTGCTGGCGTCGGGGATGCCGGCGGGCTGTTGCACTTCCGCAAGATTCCACACCAGCGCCGCAGCGCCATGCTGGGTGCGACTGGCGAGCGCCGGACCGGTCGCGGCGAGGCGGCGTTGCCCGAGTCGATGCAGCAGCTTGTAAGTATTGAACTCGGGCTTGGCGATGCTTCGCTGCGCCAGCATGCCCCAACCGTTGTTGCCTTCCTTGAGAATGTAATTCGGCACAGAGATTTCTTCGAATGCGTTGCTCATCGCCCATTGCGACATGACCTGACAATAGGGCAGGCAGTTGGTGATGATGTGCGCAATCATCGCCGGACTATCGGACGACCATTCGCCCAGCCACAGTTCGGTGCCCTTGTAGCGCGTGGCATCGATCTGCGCGCGCACCTGCGCCATGGCGGCTGGAATGACTTCAGTCTGGCTGTATTTATTCTTCTCGCCGAAGATCATCTGCTGATCGTCGCCGGGATAAATGTGCGTGGAAACGAAATCCACCGGCAGGTTTTCACGCGCGCAGTAATCGAGAAATTCTGGAATCCACTGCACGGCCGAGGTGGCCGGACCGCCGACGCGCAGCGCTGGATCGACGGACTTCACCGCATTGGCGGCGGCCTTGTACATCTCGAAATATTGTTGCTGTGTGCCGGTGAAGAACCAGGTCAAGTTGGGTTCGTTCCACACTTCGAAATACCACTGACGCACTTCGTTGGCGCCGTAGCGATCGACGAGATGCTGCACGAAGGTCTGAATGAACGCACCCCAATTCTCCATCGATGCCGGGGGCGTGATGTTGGCTTCATACGTAAAACCGAGCTTGGTGGCGGCGCTGGCGAGCTTGCGTGGCATGAAGCTGAGTTCGACCATCGGCCGCACGCCGCGCGCGAGCACGCCATCATAGACTTGATCGACGTTCTGGAAGTTGGGGTCCTTGCCGCCCAGTCCGACTCGCCAGACGCCGAGGTCGTCGTTGAAGATGCCGTGAAAGCGCACGCGCTCCAGACCGGTTTCGCGTTGGAAACGCTCCAGGTCGTGACGCCATTCTTCGCGCAGCGTCATTGACGCCCGATCGGAACCGGCACAGCGCGACCACACATGATCGAGCGGGCCGATCTCGCGGCGCAGATCGATCTCCACACGTTCCATGTTGGCTTGGCCCAATGCTCTGCCGCCGACCGCAGTAGCGAGCACCGCGGCGCCCGCGCCAATTACTTCACGACGATTCCACATGGTTTGAGTCTCCTCATGCCGGACGGTGACCACCGGTATTGCTATGGTTGTTTGTGTTGTTGCCAGCTCATCAGCTCGCGGGATGCGCAGATGCGACGGTCAGCTTGGTGGTTTTGAGAGTCGCCGAACTTGCGCCCGCAGAAATGGTGAACGTGCCGGGTTCCACGACGAACTGCATATCGATGTTCCAGAACGCCAGCGCATCGGGCAGCAGCTCAAAGCGCACGGTCTGCTTCTCGCCCGGTTTGAGCGTCATGCGGCGAAAGCCCTTGAGTTCGAGTATGGGACGCGGCACCGAACTCACGTCGTCGCGAATGTACAGCTGCACGACTTCGTCGCCCGCGCGTTTGCCGGTGTTGGTCACATCCACTTCAACGCTGGCCGTTTCGCCAACGTCAATCGTCGGCTTGGCTAAACGCGGCGCCGAAATATCGAAGGTGGTGTAGCTGAGTCCGAAACCAAACGGGAACAGCGGCGTCGGCTTGCCTTCGACATAGCGGCGAATCTTCGATGATGGATGTACGTTGTAATACACCGGCAGCTCGCCTACTGAACGCGCAAAGGTCACCGTCAACTTGCCGCCGGGATTCACCTTGCCGAACAGCACATCGGCGAAGGCGTTGCCGCCTTCCTGGCCCAGATACCAACCTTCGAGCAATGCGTTGGCTTTATCGGCGAGCCGTGTCACGGCGAGTGGGCGACCGTTGATCAGCAGCGCAATGATGGGTTTGCCGGTTGCGATCATCGCTTCCACCAGCGCGTCCTGGTCGCCGAACAAACCCAGTGTGCTGCGATCGCCGGCAGTGGCCTCAGCCACCGCTTCACGCGTGATCTCCGGCGCATCGCCGACCACCAGCAAAATAACGTCGGCGCGCTGCGCCACCGCCACTGCTTCTTCAATACGTGGCTTGTTGGTTTCCGGATTGGTCAGGCGAATGGGCTTGCCGTTGAGGTGCTGACCGCTTGGATCTGCTTCGACGATGCGCACGCCTTCGGCGTATTCAATCGAGATGTGTTTGCCGGCGGCGGCGCGCACGCCGGCGAGTACGCCGACTGCCTTGGAGTTGATGCCGGAATAGCCACCGAACAGCGCCTCTTCGGCATTCGGTCCGATGATGGCGAGCTTGAGCGTGCTGCTCACATCGAGCGGCAGGATGCCGTCGTTCTTCAACAGCACGATGGACTTCTGCGCAGCGGTGCGCACGAGCTTGATGGCTTCCGGTGTGTTGACGCTGCGCAGTGCCGCAGCGCGGTCGACGTAGGGATTCTCAAACAAGCCCGCCTCGAATTTGAGTGCGAGCACTCGCGCAACTGCGGCATCGATCTTGGCTTCGTCGATGCGTCCGGCCCTGACCAGGTTGGGCAGATTCGCATACGCCCGTCCATCCGGCAGCTCAGCATCGACGCCGGCATTGAGTGCGAGTATGGCGGCTTCATCGTTGTTGGCAGCGACGCGGTGATCGATGACCAGATTGGTTACGCCGTGGTAATCGCTGAAGTAAGCGCCCTTGAAACCCAGGCGCTCGCGCCCGGTTCGCTGCAGCAGTTCGACATTCATGTGCGAGGGCACGCCTTCGAGTTCGTTGTACGAAGGCATGATGATCGCGGGATCAGCTGTTTTGATGATCTGTTCGAACGGCACCAGGAACGCTTCACGCAAAGTGCGCTCGCTGATATCGGCTGGAGCCGTGTTGAGTCCGCCGAGTGGCACGGCGTGAACGAAATGCTTCAGCGTCGTATACACATGGTTGCGGCCCAGCGGTCGTGTGCGGCCCTGCTGACCGCGCACGGATGCAATGCCCATTTGCGCGACCAGATAAGGATCCTCACCAAAGAATTCTTCGACGCGGCCATAACGCGGATCGCGGGCAAGGTCCACCACCGGACTCAATGCCACCGTCACGCCGCGTGCGCGCGCTTCGCGCCCGACGACCGTGAATATCTGCTCGACCAGTTCCGGATCCCAGGTACTGCCCAGTGCCGTCGGATTCGGAAAGATAGTGCCTTCGCGCGCGCGCAAACCGTGTGCCGTTTCCTCATGAAACAACGCAGGAATGCCGAGGCGGGTGTTCTCCACCAGGTGGCGCTGAATGGCGTTGATCAGATCGACCGTTGCCTCCAACGTGCGGAAGTTATCCTTGCTGAATTGCGTTGTACCGGCAGTGTCGCCGGCACTGGCGATCTGACCAATGCCATCGGCCAATGTCTTCTGCGCCTTCGTCGGTGAAAACACGCCTGCCTCGAGCAACGCTGCTTTGCCGAACCAGATGCAGCGCAGCTGCGAAACTTTTTCCTCGAGCGTCATTCGTGCCAGCAGATCGCGCACCCGGTCCTGGATCGATGCTTTCGGATCGCGATACGACTCATTCGAGCCGGTGCGCGCCCTAGCGATTACTGGAACGGCAATGGCCGCAGATGCAAGGAAGGCACGGCGAGTAACGACGGGAGTGTGAGTCATGCGTTATTCCATTTTGGACCGATGCGCGCTAGACCATGGACTGGCGACTGGTCGATTGTGGAAGTTTTATTTAGCCGACAGTTAGTTAATGGACGCTACCGTATCATTTTACTTGGCGGAAGTAACCCGAGCACGCTTGCCATTGTTGCGACGCAAGCTGGTGCGCGTCGCCTTCCACATCATCAAATACAACACCGACCTCAATCCCAGGTTGCTTCAACAACTACGTGACCATCACCATAGAATCACAGGGCGCACGGATGCTTGGTGGGCATTCAAATGTCGCAGGCCAATAGTTGCAATTACATCGAGTGAGCGTGATGCCAATTGAATTCTGCTTCAACAGCTTCAACCGCTCGGCCTATCACGGCATCGATCCCGATTTGCCGGGGCAGATTGCCGCAGCGGCGCGAGCCGGTTTCACCTGGTTTGGTGTGGATCGCTTTTCGGTCGCTGCCTGGGTGGAAAGCGGCAAGCACATTGAAGAACTGGCTGCACTGATCGAGTCGCAGGGCATCCGTTGTTGGGAATTCACCGCGGCGTTTGTCATTGCGGATCGCGATTCGACTCTTGCATCGGCACGCGCCGTTGTCGACATGGCCGCAGCATTCAAACCACGTTGGGTACAAATCAACGGACTGGCCGCGCCCACGGATGAAACGCGCGAGACCTGCCGTCTCGCTACTGAGCTGGTCGCAAGCATCGGTGCAGGCGTGGCGCTTGAATACCTGCCGTTCACGCCGATCAACAACATCGCCGCGACGCTGGATCTATTCGGCGCGTTGCCGCCGCAACGTGCTGGCGTGTTGGTCGATACGTGGCATCATTTTCGCGGCAGCGATGAGTGGCACGATCTCGAAGCGCTGCCGCTGGAACGCATCGCCTACGTGCAATTCGACGATGCCTTGCCCATGATCTCGACGGACCTGTCCATGGAAACGCTGAACCGTCGCGCTTTTCCCGGCGAAGGCGAATTCGATTTGCGCCGTTTTTGCGATACGCTCAAGGCGAAGGGATTCGATGGCGTCGTCAGCGTTGAAATATTGAATGCCGCCTATCGCGAATATGATCTGTACGAGTTCGCGCAGCGTGCGTTGCAGACCACGCGATCGTATTGGTAACTGGAGAGGTGAGCCATGCGTTATCAAAAACTCAGCGTTGCCGATGCGCTCGCACAACTTGGCGGTTGGCAGGCCGTGCCGGGTCGCGAAGCGATTGCCAAGCACTTCAAGTTTGCCGATTTCAATCAGGCCTTCGGCTTCATGACACGTGTCGCGCTGATGGCCGACAAGCTTGATCATCATCCCGAATGGTTTAACGTCTACAACCGTGTCGAAGTGGTGCTATCGACGCATGATGCCGGCGGCGTGACCGATCACGATGTGAAGTTGGCGCAATTCATGGATGGTATTGCGCAGATGGAATAGACCATCGCCAACGCTGACGTCGGCTCCGGCCAACGAGGTCAGCAGGCGTGGGAGTGTTACCCGACCAGTTGCTACAGCAGCGCCGGTTATTGCAGCTTGATGGTAAATCTCAAGCGAAACAGCCGGCTCGCAAGCTGCTAGCATTCCCGTTCGCTTTATTAGGCCCTGCTGCAACATTGACCACACACACGCTTCATCGTCCGGTTCTCGGCATTGTTTTCAAACTGAGTTCGGTGGCGTTATTGGCCGCCATGACGGCATGCGTTAAGTACCTGGGCCGTGCGGTGCCGACCGGCGAAGTGATCTTCGTGCGCGGCCTGATTGCACTGATCGTGCTGATCTTGCTGGCGCACTTCACCGAAGGTTTGCAGGTGCTGAAAACATCCAACCCGCAGCGGCACGCGTGGCGCGCGCTGTGCGGCACCGCCAGCATGTTCTCCCTGTTCGTGGCGGTCACGATGATTCCGCTGGCGGATGTCACCGCCATGATGTTCGCCGCGCCGCTGTTCATCACCCTTCTCGCCATGATCTTTTTGCACGAACGCATTCATGCGTTTCGTTGGAGCGCGCTGGTCATCGGTCTGATCGGCGTCACCATCATGATCAGCCCGCACCTATCGCTGGCGCATGGCCATTTACTCGGCACCGGTGTCGCGCTAACGGCCGCCATCACCGCCGCCCTGGCGATGATCTTTTTACGCAGCATGAGCGGCGGCGAGCCGGCGATCACTATCACCTTTTATTTTTTGCTCACCGCCACCGTGTGCGCACTGGCCACGGTGTTCTGGGGCTGGGTGATGCCGACTCGCGAACAATGGATCGCGCTACTGCTCACCGGCTTGTTCGGTGTCGCCGGGCAACTGACGATGACCTATTCGTATCGCTATGCCGAAGCATCAACCATTGCGCCACTGGACTACGCCAGCATGGTGTTCTCGGTGGCCATTGGTTATGCGTTGTTCGATGAAACGCCGTCGTGGTCGATCTGGGTGGGTTCGCCGCTGGTCATCGCGGCGGGGCTGATCATTTTCTGGCGCGAATCCCGGCTGGCGCTGGCGCGCAGCCGCGTGCCGGAAGCGATAGCGATCAAATAACAAAGGAGTTCGAACCATCGCCAGTGAACGCTTGCGTTTCGGCGCGGGAAGCGCCGCATAAATGCGCGCAAGTTCGTCGGCATCGAGTTTGAGTTGCACCGCCGTGACGTCCAGATAGTCGCCACCCAAACGCTTCAAGGATGCTTCGCACGCCTCACCGCGATGCGTTATGCGGCAGCACCTTGCTGACGACGGGCGTTTTTCTTCCTATCCGTCTGCCGCCAAATATCCCGATTGAAACAACGTCACCGCGTTGCGCGCCTGCTGCGCAAAGTCCGTGTCATCGCGATTGGCGCTGTGTGTCAGCAGCCGATTGCCGCCGGTGGCGAGGGTAAGAAATTGCATCGCATGCCAATCGATGTCATCGGCCGTTGCGATGTCGTGAAGTGACGCGGCGCGCAACCACGCAGCAATCGCGGCAACGAACGGTTCGCGCGTGCGTTGGTACACCTGCTGTGCGACCCGTGGTGCATGCCTGACTTCACTGATGACGCTGCAATAAAGGTCGATGCCATCAACGCTGCACAGCACCGTGGCGATCTGCAGAGCGATGGCTTGCAATCGTTCGATGAGCGTGCCGGTCGTCGGCGGTTCGGGAATGCGCGCGGCAAGTTCATCCGCCGCATACAACATTGCCGCTTCGAACAGGCCAGCCTTGCTGCCAAAGTGCCGGTACAACGTGCCGCGACCCACGCGCGCCGTGGCGCCGATGTCTTCCAGATTGGCACCGCGATAACCATGAGCAAAAAAGCGTGCGCGCGCTTCGCGCAACAGTGCCTCGAGATGCGGCTCCCACGTGCGCGGTGTGATGCGCATAGGAAGAGCGCTCGGACCGGGATCGAACTGCGCCGCGGCTGGCGTCAAGCAACCATGTAAATACAGTCGTGCAGTACGCAGTGCGGCCACATCGCGCGCGTCGTTGGACAGTGCCGGCCAGCCCATGAGGTAACGCGGACCTTCGGTCGCCAGCGCGCCAAACAATCCCGCCAATTCGCGCGGAACGGTGAGGCTGTCATGTGCTACCGCCACTTGCTCCATATAGGCACGAATGGGTTCCATGCCTTCCCATGCATCCGCGCTCAGCGCCCGCGCTAAGTCGGGAAATTCCCGCGCAACGGAAATAGTGATCCACATGAAAGAAGCGCTATCGGTTTCCACCGAGCAATCGTGAATCGCGCGCGCGCAAGCGGCCAAGGTGTGCTCCGGATCGGACACGTCCGTCAGCGCCGGCAGCCTTGCAATGAAGGACTCCTCCAGCCCATGAACCGCGGCGCGAAAAATCGCCGCCTTGTCGCTGAAGTAGCGGTAAATGGTTTCCTTGCTGACACCCGAAGCGCGCGCTAGACCGTCGACGCTCAAATGCTGATAGCCATGGGTCAGGAACTCGGCGCGCGCCGCTTGTAGCAAGTGAGCGATACGGTCGGAACCGAAGGGCGGCCGCGGCGCGGCTGGGGACGGGTCTGCCAAAGTCTTACCAACGTCGTGGCGAATAACGCAGCTAACCTAACAGGGAACAAACTGCTTGTAACCGATCGAACGATCCGGTACCGTTCGGCACCTTCCGATAATCGAGGGCTCGCCATGAGTACATCGCTTTCGCAACTCGATTTGCCGGCCAACTCACCTCGCCCAGCTACGGCCCTGCCGTTTTCGATCCGCCCACTGCAACCGTTCGGCGCTGAGGTCGAATTGGACCTCGGACGCGAACTCGGACCGGCGGAGCAGAGCGCCTTCCGCGAGCTGTTCTATCGCGAAAAGCTGCTGGTGTTTCGCCGTCAACAGCTCAGTGAAGACGCGCAGGTTCGCGTCATGAGCTACATCGGCAAGGTGCTTGGCCGCAGCGGCGAATATCGCGAGATCTCCGCCGACGGCAACCTGGGCGGTGGGCCGCTGTGCTATCACTCGGATCTGTCGTTCACCGCCGAGCCATTCAAGGCGCTGTCGCTGCATGCGCTGCAGGTGGTCGAAGGAGAAAGCTCGACCAACTTTGCCAATGGGATCCGCGCACTGCGCAGTCTGTCGGCCGAGCTGCGCGGCATGGTGGATCATCATGACGCACTGGCCGTCATCTCCCTGGTGCAGAGCCATCGCGCCGTGTCCTATAACGTGCCGGACTTTTTGCCGCAGTTCACGCGCCCCGCGGTGATCACGCATCCGGTCACTGGCGAGCACATTCTGTACGTGACCGAAATGCAAACGGCGCAGTTGAAAGGACTCAATCAAAACGACAGCGATGCGCTGCTCGAGGAATTGTTCGCGTACCTGTATTCGCCCGCTAACGTTTATCGACATGAGTGGCGTGAAGGCGATGTTGTGATCTGGGACAACCTCGCATTGCAACATGCGCGTTCCGATCTTCGCCATTGCACCGTGCGGCGCTTGCAGCGTATCGCTGTAGCCGACAAAAGCTTCTTCGATTTATGTCCGCAATTTAAGCTCGATGATCCACGCATCGCCGCGTGGGGCGCGGGCCAGCAGCTCGATCTCTAATTCACTCAATTCGGAGAGTTCGCCATGATGGACCCCGGTCATTTCATGAATGCCATGCTGTCGCCAGCCATGTACGACAGGATGTTGCATTCATCGAAGTATCTCAATGATCCCGAACTGCGCGACTGGATCGCCATGATTGCGCTGCGCAAGAACGATGACGATTTTCGCGCCGAACGCGAGATGGGTCTGCTGGTGCCGATCCTGCATCGCCTGCGCGATCACGACCGCATCGAAGAATTATTCACGCAGGAGCGCAAGACCAATCCGCAACTGGATGCCTGGATCAGCGAAGGCTTCGTTTCCACTTACACGCTTGACGATCTCAAGCACTACGCACCCGATACGCTGGCGGGCACGTTCTATCATCACCTCAACGATAACAACTATCCGTTGCACTTAATGCCATGGAACCAGCCGCGCACGCAGTTGGAGTTCTTCAATTTGCGCTCCGGGCAAACGCACGACTTCGAACATCTACTGTGTGGCGGCGGGTTCAACTACATGGGTGAACTGGTGCCGTTTTGGTGTCGGCTGACCAATGTCTTCAAGTTCATTCACAACCCAGAGCTGGCGGGCGAACTGTGCGTCATCCACATTCTCGGTTCGCTGCGCTACACGGTGCGCACACTGCTGCATTACCCGCAGGTGTGGCAGACCTGCGTGAACTGTATTCAACGCGGCATGAAAGTCGGGCAGGCATCCGACGCCATTTTCATGGCGAAAATCGAAACCGTATTCGACTTGCCCATTCCGGAAGCGCGCAAGCGTCTCGGTGTGCGTGGCGTCGAAGACGTTGATACGCACGATGCCGGCGAATTGTGGGCCGGCCGGCGCGCAGTGGCTTGAATGCAGGAGTGTCAGCATGACTCGCGACTATGACCTGGTGATTCGCGGTGGATTGATCGTCGATGGCGGTGGTGGTGAACCGTTCGTTGGCGATGTGGCGATTAGCGGTGATCGCATCACCGCTGTCGGTCGCGTGACTGGACGCGGCACTGAAGAAATCGATGCTACCGACCGCATCGTCACGCCGGGCTTCGTCGACATTCATACGCATTACGATGGCCAGGCCATTTGGTCGTCGCAGCTCAGTCCTTCTTCATCACACGGCGTTACCACAGTCGTCATGGGCAACTGCGGCGTGGGCTTCGCGCCTTGCAAGCTCGAAGATCATGATCTGCTGGTGAAAGTGATGGAAGGTGTGGAGGACATTCCCGGCGTGGTGATGGCCGAAGGTTTGCCGTGGACGTGGGAAACGTTTCCGCAGTATCTCGATGAACTCGAAGCGCGACCGCGCGACATCGATGTCGCGGCCTATTTGCCGCACTCGCCGCTGCGTGTGTATGTCATGGGCGCGCGCGGCGCGGCCGGCGAGCCGGCCACTGCCGATGATCTGGCCCGCATGCGTGCACTCACGCGCGAAGCGATGAACGCCGGCGCCTTGGGCTTTGCGTCGTCACGCATGTTTTATCACCGCACCAAAGCCGGCGAATTGATTCCGAGCTACGCCGCGGCCGATGAAGAACTCAAAGCAATTGCCGGCGGCTTGGCCGATGTGGACAAAGGCGTCATTCAACTGGTGCTCGATGTGCCGCACGCCACCTGGCGTGAAGAGATGACGCACCTCGTCGATTGCGTGACGGCCGCGCGGCGCCCGGCGACGTTTTCGCTTGGCACCAGCAACGCAGGCGAGCGCATATGGGATGACGCATTACACATCATGGCGGCGGCCAACGCGCAAGGCGCACGTATTGCTGCGCAAGTACTGCCGCGTCCGGTCGGCATGCTGGCTGGGCTGCAGTTATCAGTGAATCCATTTTGTCTGTGTCCGTCATACGCGCCGCTGGCCGAGCTGCCGCTGGCGGAAAAAGTGGCCGCGATGCGCACACCCGAATTGCGCGCACGCCTGCTCGCCGAAGATCCTGGACAAGGTAATCCGTTAGTCGCAATGGGCCGCATGTGGGAATGGATGTTCCCATTGTCCGATCCGCCGAACTACGAACCGTCGCTCGACACCAGCGTAGCCGCGCAAGCGCGCGCCAGCGGTGTGACGCCAGCCGAAGTGGCTTACGACATGCTGCTTGAGAATGATGGTCACGCGATGCTGTACATCACGCTGGGCAATTTCTATCAAGGCAAGCTGGACGCCTTATACGAAATGATGCAACGGCCCGACGTGGTGATGGGCCTGGGTGATGGCGGCGCACACTATGGCGCGATTTGCGACGCAAGCTATCCGACGTTCTTTCTTACTTACTGGGTGCGCGATCGAACCTCAGCGCGGCTCGACGTTGCCGCCGCAGTGCGTGCACTGGCGTATGCGCCCGCTGCAGCCGTGGGACTTGATGATCGCGGCCTGCTGCGCGTGGGCTACAAGGCCGACATCAATATCATCGATCATGCACGCCTGCGTTTGCATGCGCCGCAAGTGCGTTACGACTTGCCGGCCGGCGGACGGCGCCTAGATCAAACCGCCACGGGCTACGACGCCACCATCGTGTCGGGAAAAATCATTCGCCGTTACGACCAGCCCACGACCACACTCGCCGGACGCGTGGTGCGTGGCGCGCAACCCGCACCGCGCACATCACGTGCGGCGTGACAACACGACGTAAAGGGTCAGCCGTTCGTTGCGGTTTACAGTTGCTATATCGGCTTAGCAATACATTTGCAGTGTCTTGATACCGGAAAAACCGAGCGGGTTGTTGTACCTACTAGTGGATCCGACTTCAGAAACATCTGACACCGACAACGGCAATGTGCGGTTGTCGGACCCTACCCGCGTTAGTTAGAACAGGTCTGACATTGAAGAGTTGCTGACTGATGCGCTCCGCAACAACTGCCAGGCGATTGCAAGTCTTCGATGATTGCCGCTACCGTTGCGCATGAATCAGGTTCTATATGCCGGAAGGTCCGTCGCTAGTTATTCTGCGAGAGCTTGCGCAGCCATTTAAAGGCTTGCGTGTTGTCGATGCGCAGGGAAATGCAAAAATCGACAAGACGCGATTGATTGGGCAGAAGATTATTGCGCTGCGCACCTGGGGCAAACATTTTCTTATCGAATTTGGTGGCTTTGCCATCCGTATTCACTTGTTGATGTTCGGCTCGTACAGCATCAACGAACGCAAGGACAAACCAGCGCGCTTAAGTCTCAAGTTTTCACGCAATCGCGAATTGAATTTTTATAGCTGCGCGGTGCGGTATATCGAAGGTAATCTGGACGAGACCTACGATTGGTCAGGCGATGTGCTATCCGATTCCTGGGATGCAGCAGCGGCTCGGCGCAAATTGAAAACCATGCCCGACACACTGGTCTGCGATGCGTTGCTGGACCAGAACGTATTTGCCGGAGTCGGCAATATCATCAAGAACGAAGTGTTGTTCCGTATTCACGTCCATCCTTTATCAGCCGTTGGTGCACTACCAGCGAAGCAGCAAACTGAGTTGATCTCGCAAGCAAGACAATACAGTTTCGATTTTCTGGAGTGGAAAAAGGCGTTCGTACTCAGGCAACACTGGCTGGTCCACAACAAAGGCACTTGCCCTCGCTGCGATATTCCACTGATAAGAGCTTATCTGGGTGTGACGAAGCGACGCAGCTTCTATTGCGAACGCTGCCAGGTGCGGTATGGGCAGAGCAATGTCAGGCCCGTCAAAACAGAGACCGCTAGAGCAAGACCCATTGTCGCACGACGCACGAGTGCGTAACCGATGCGAAGCGCGGTGATGCGAGTTGGCACGGCAGGCTGGTCTGTTGCTTCACGTTATCAAGCACTGTTCGCACCGAGCGGCTCTCATCTTGAGCGCTACGCGCAACGCTTGAATGCCGTGGAGATCAATAGTTCGTTTTATCGCCATCACCGTGCCAGCACTTATCGTCGCTGGGCAGACAGCGCACCGGCAGATTTCCGCTTCGCAGTGAAAGTACCGCGCACATTGACGCATGGCGGTGCGCTCACGCCGCTACCTGATGTGCTCGAACGGTTTGCGACCGAGGTCGAAGGACTCGATACCAAGTTGGGCGTGCTGCTCGTGCAACTGCCACCGAAGCTCGCTTTCAACGCATCAATCGCGCAGCGTTTTTTCGCTGCATTACGCAAACGCATCAATGCTGCGATTGCCTGCGAACCACGTCACCCCAGTTGGAGTTCAGCTCACGCTGCGCGCGTATTGACAGAGTGCGGTGTGGCCCGTGTAGCCGCCGACCCATCACTATGGCCCGGCGCCGACCAACCAGATGGATGCGACCGACTGGCTTACTTTCGCTGGCACGGCCAACCGCAAATCTACTATTCAAATTACAACCAGCAACAACTCGAAGCGTTATGGCATCAGGTAAGTATTGCCACCAACACTGCTGAGCAAGTATGGGTGATTTTCGATAACACCGCGCTCGGCCATGCTTTGGGAAATGCATTGACCACGCTTGAGACGATGAAGCTCAATACAGTCAGCGAAAAATAAATACATGGGATCAGGTTTGATTCTTGCCTATTGAATCCTGACAAAAAATCGAATGAGCAGGGTCACTTGCTGCTGTTGTTCAATGCCCGTTAGGCACCGATCATGTTCAACCCGCCACTGATCCAGAGCACTTACTCGGTTGCAGCGCATGCGATAGCATCGCTGACCGATGGCCTGCAGGAACGTCGCCTGTAACCGCTGACATTTCTTTCTCCCATTAAGGTCCTTGTATGTCCCTGCTGTTTACTCCGTTCCAGCTCGATCAGTTGACCTTGCACAATCGCATCGTGATTTCACCCATGTGCCAGTACTCCGCCGTCGATGGCATGGCGACGTCGTGGCACTTGATCCATCTCGGTCACCTGGCGTTGTCCGGTGCAGCGCTGATGTTCATCGAAGCCACCGCGGTTGAACCCGCCGGGCGCATCAGTCCCGCGGACATGGGTTTATGGGACGACGCCAATCAGCAGGCGTTGCAGCGTGTGCTCGATGAAGTGCGCAAGTACTCCGATATCAAAATCGGTTTGCAGATTGCCCATGCAGGCCGCAAGGCATCGTGTCGTGCACCGTGGCTGGGTGGATTGCAATTGCCGCTCGAAGAAGGCGGCTGGCCAACCTTCGCGCCCTCGGCCATTCCGTTTCGCGACACCGATCGGCCGCCCACGGCATTGGATGCCACCGGCCTGCAGCGCATTCGCGATGCCTTTGTCGCCACCGCCAAGCGCGCCGATGCCATCGGCATCGATGTCATCGAAGTGCACATGGCGCATGGCTATTTGTTTCATGAATTCATGTCGCCGCTATCCAATCAACGCACCGATCAATACGGCGGCGAGTTCGCGGCGCGCGTGCGCTTTCCGTTGGAGGTGTTCGACGCGGTGCGCGCCGCCGTGCCGGCACACAAACCGGTGGGCGTGCGCATCTCCGGCACCGATTGGGTGGCGGGCGGCTGGGACGTCGAGCAAAGCGCCGAGTTCGCCAGCTTGCTGAAGAAACGCGGCTGCGCCTTCATCGACGTATCGAGCGGCAGCCTGTCGCTCAAACAGCAGATTCCCATTGGCCCGAGCTATCAAGTGCCGTTGGCCGAACGTGTGAAAGCCGCGAGCGGCTTGAGCACCATTGCAGTGGGCTTGATCACGGAACCGCAGCAAGCAGAACAGATTGTTGAGTCGGGCCGCGCGGACTTGGTGGCGCTGGCGCGCGGCATGCTCTACGACCCGCGTTGGCCATGGCATGCGGCCGCTGCGCTGGGTGCGAAAGTGGAAGCGCCGCCGCAGTATTGGCTGGCGCCGCCGGCGCAGTTCAAGGAATCGTTCAAGAGATAATTTTCTTGCGACCGCACATCCTTTGCAGGACTGACACAATGACAAAAAAAGGAGAGGCGAGATTGGCCAGCAAACAGCACATCCAAAGCACAGCAATGACCCCTTGGCATATTCATGATCGGGACGACAGCCATCACCCCTTCTTTCATTGGCTCCTGTCGCAGGCGCGGCCTCTGGTTCTCTTGACCAGCAAGATTGCGGCATTGGCCATGCTGCTCATCCACGCGGGTCCGCTCAAAGCCCAAGATATCCTTTACGCACACGACCGAAGCCAGACGGCCGAGGCGACGACCATCATCCACGGCCGTTGGTCGAATCGACATCTCTCGCCCGACGCCCGTGCCGATGCGGCACTTGCTGCGATGACGCATCAAGAAAAGATCGCTCTCTTGAACGCTGATCCAATCGGCGTGCCTCGTCTGGGCATTCCTGCAGTGAAGGAAACGGATGCGAGCTTGGGTGTCGCGAATATCGGCAACCTGCGCAAGGGGTTTGTCGCAACGGCTTTACCTGCGTCGCTGCTGCTCGGCTCGTCGTGGGACCCCGACCTCGCTTTCCGAGGCGGCGCCATGGTCGGATCAGAAGCGCGTTCCAGCGGCTTCGGCATTCTTCTGGGAGGCGGCGCAAACCTGATCCGTGATCCGCGTGCGGGTCGCAACTTCGAATACATCAGCGAAGATCCCCTGCTCACGGGTGTTCTGGTCGGTCGATCAATTGCAGGCATTCAAAGCAACAAGATCATCTCGACACTGAAGCATCTCGCGCTCAACAACCAAGAAACAGGCCGGGCAGTTTACTCGGTGGAGATGAGCGAGCAGACCATGCGCGAAACCGAACTGCTGGCGTTTCAAATCGCGAACGAGATCGGAAAACCCGGTTCGGTCATGTGCTCCTACAATCGCGTCAACGGTGTCTACGCCTGTGAAAACAAGTTCCTGCTTGTGGACGTTTTAAAGCGCGACTGGGGCTTCAAGGGCTTCGTCATGTCTGATTGGGGCGCGGTTCATTCCACCGAAGCGCTGGTAAACGGCTTGGACAAGAAGTCGGGCGGCAACATCGACACCAAGCTGTTCTTCAGCAAGGAATTGGAGCCAAAGCTCGCAGACGGCACGATCCCCTATGCGGCAGTGGACAGCGCTGCCCATCGAATATTGCGCACGCTCTTTGCCAGCGGACTCGTGGATGCTCCAGCCGTTCAAGCCGCAATCGACTATGACGCCCACGCAGAAACGGCGCAGGTTGCTGCTGAAGGCGGCATGGTGCTGTTGCGCAATGAAGGGAATCTTCTGCCACTCGCACGTACCGCAACTCGAATAGCCGTCATCGGCGGCCATGCTGACATCGGTGTCCTGTCCGGCGGCGGGTCGTCACAGGTCGTGCCGGTCGGAGGCTTTGCTCTCGAGATTCGGCATAAAGGTCCGATAAGGCGCAGCTATGGCGGAACCGCGCCATTACCGGCTTTGCGTAGCGCGTTTCCAAACGCGCAAATTGACTATGTTGATGGCAAGGATGTCGCTGCCGCTGCCGAGTTGGCTCGCAACGCCGATGTGGCGATCGTGTTTGCTGAAAAATGGTCGAACGAATCTGACGACAACGCTGATTTTTCGCTGGGTGAGGGCGAGGACGCGTTGATCGATGCAGTGGCTACCGCCAATCCCCGCAGCGTCGTTGTCCTCGAGACCGGCAACCCGGTTCTGATGCCGTGGGCGCCGAAAGTGTCCGCCATTCTCGCGGCCTGGTATCCCGGCCAACGGGGCGGCGCGGCAATCGCGGCGATTCTCTCCGGGCAGGTCAATCCGTCCGGCCATCTTCCTGTGACCTGGCCTGCCGCGCTGGAGCAGCTACCGCTACCCGTCCTGCCCGGTTCCGATGTGCCACGCGCCAATGCCGATGTTCGTCGCGCCGTCGGCATCCAGGCGGACCGGATGCCGTTCGACATCCGCTATCCGGAAGGCTCCGACATAGGCTATCGCTGGTTTGAGAAAACCAAAGCACAACCGCTTTATCCCTTTGGTTATGGCCTGAGCTATTCGGCATTCCGCTACGACAGGATGAAAGCCACAGGCGGACGTGAACTCAAGGTCCGATTTCGCGTGACCAATATCGGCAGTCGTGACGGCGCCGACGTTCCGCAGATTTATGTATCACCGCCGGGCCGCACCAAGCGCCTGATCGGGTGGAGTAAGCCTTATCTCAAAGCCGGAGAATCGCGGACGGTAACAGTCACCGCCGATCCGCGGATCATTGGCGAATTCGATACGACGTTGCAGAAGTGGATCGTGCAGGAAGGACAATATGGCGTCGAGGTTGCCCATGACGTCGGAAATGCTGTCGAGATCTCGCATGTTGCCATGAAGCACCAAGAGGTTCGTCCGTAATCCGAGCCCAGTAGCCGCTCCCACGTAGTAGCAAAGAAGATAAAGCGAGCGTGGCCCAGGTGAGCGAGAGCGTCGTTCCCGGTTGTTAACGTCCCAGATGCTCCACGTGGCTGAACTACACGGGGTTCGACGAGGTCGATGACACCAACTTCCCATACGCCCGCAATCCACTGAACGCCAACGCCGCCGCGGTCACCGTTGCAAGCAATGCCACTGTCGCCAACGCAGGCCCGATGTGTCCGGTGGCGCCGAACCAGTAACGATCTAGCAGAGGCACGGCTGTCGTACCCAGCGACAATCCGATCAAGCTATTGGCGAGCAGAAACAACGCAGCGTTGGTGGCGCGCATTTCTCTGGGTGTGGCGAGTTGAATCGCGGCGACCGAACAACCGAAGTAGGCGTTGAAAATGAAACAGGCGGGTGCGAAGCACAGCAGTACCCAAAATGCGGATGGCATGATCGGCGCGAATGTCGCCGGCAGACATACTGCGAGCGCTACCAATCCCACGGTCAGCAAGTTCGCATCGTTGCGGCCGCGAAGTGCCAGTTGCTCGGCCACGTATCCGCCGCTGATCGATCCGGCGCTGCCCAGCACTAGAAACATCGCGCCGAGATAGCGCCCCGCTTCGCCTTGCGTAAATCCAAAATCGCGAATCAACAGTGTCGGATACCACGCGGTTAAACCATAACCCATGATTGCGAACACCGCGGAGCTGAAATAAATGGGCACGAATGCGCGCCAGTGACACGCGAGGTAACGCAGCAACGTCAAGAAGCCGGGCATGGCAACGCGTGGATCGCGTGCGCGCCGCGGTTCCTTGATGACTATCACCATCATCGCGACGATCACGCCGGGTATCGAGACGACCAGAAAGGCGGCCTGCCATGATCGCAACGTGCCGAACAATGGCGCGGTGATGCTGCCGCTGGACGCGATCATGTCGATGACGCTGCCGCCGATCATCAATGCCATGCCGCCGCCGATAGTGATGCCGAGCGTGTAGATCGCCATGGCGCGTGCGAGTCTGGCGCGTGGATAAGCATCACTCAGGAAGGAATGCGCGGCGGGCGACAACGTGGCTTCGCCAAGTCCCACGCCCATGCGCGCCGCAAACAACATGAGATACGTGCTGGCCATGCCGCATAGCGCGGTACATGCGCTCCAGAACAACACGCCGATGGCAATGATGCGGGTGCGACGCACACGATCCGCCAGCAAACCGATGGGCACACCAATGAAGGCATACAGCAACGCAAATGCCAGGCCTTGTAACAAGCCCATTTGTACATCGTCGATGCCGAGATCACGACGAATCGGATCGACCATCAAACTCAGAATCTGACGGTCGACGAACGACAAAATGTAAGCGAGCAAAAATACGCCTAACGCATAGTTCGCCTGACGTGAAGTCAGCGGCACCGGTTGTATCGTCGTCTCACGATCATCCACCGGTGCCGCCATAGCTGGCGATTCGCCTGCGCTCATCAGAATCCCTGATCGATGCCGACATGAATCACACGACCGCGCGGATCGTGCACGATGGGATCGAAGCCGAGATTGAGTTGCGCCAGCGGCGGCATCTTGTTGGTGACGTTAACGACGCCCAGCGTGAAGCGCGTGGTGGTCTTGCCCAGCAGGCTGTCGAGGTTGAGGTTGTATTGCACATCGAAGGTGTTCTGCGCCTTGATATGCGTCTGCGTGATGCCCGACCGATCGTTTTTATACGAGCTGATGTAATGACCGAACGCGCTCAGTTGATGCTGCGTCCACTTCCAGCTCACGCCATATTGCACGCGATCGCGCGGCAACGAACGCCCGAGATTGTTGAAGTTCACGTTGCCCGCTCCTTCGATTTCCGCGCTGCCCGGCGCAATGCGGATGAGATATTTGTTGACGTGCGTCCAGGCCCCATTGAAATCGAACGCACCGAAGCTGGTATCGAGTGTATAGCGCCCGGTGACATCGACGCCATCGGTCTTCACCGACGATGCGTTGATGAAGTTGAGTCTGACCAGTTGCAATGTGCCATTGATATCGCGTTGCACGCGCAGCTGCGCCGGCGTGCCGGTCAAGCCTGCCAGCGTATCTGCACGCGCCTGATCGATGATGGGCTGCGGGTTTTCCTTGACGATGAGATCCTTGTAGTCGAAGCCATAGTAATCCGCGCTGAATTCCAACTTGTCGAGCGGTCGCAAGGTCACACCGACATTGAAGCTGGTGGATTTTTCCGGACGCAGATCGGGATTGCCGAATGCCTGCGTGTTGATGAATACGAACGTGCCGCCATCATTGACCGATGGCTGTGCGGCCTGCACCGCGACGCGCTGATACACCGATGGTGCACGAAACGCCTTGCCGTAAGAGCCGCGCAGAGCAATCGCATCGATAGGCGTAAATAACAACGCCACCTTCGGGCTGAAGTTGCCGAAGCTGTGCAGATATTTTTCGTAGCGACCCGACAACTGTGCTTCGACATGCTTGCCGAATGGCGCCTTCACTTCACCGAACACGGACACGTTTTCCTGACTGCCCGAGAAGTCCGGCGCTTGACCCAGCGTGATCAACTCGCCTTGATTGACCAGGTCGCCCCAGTCGTGACGAAAGGTATCGCGTCGATACTGCAAGCCGGCCGCCGCCGCAACCGTGCCGCCGGAATACTCGAACACATCACCGGTCGCGACAGCATCAACCGTGAACAAGTTGGCGCGGCCATGTAGATCGCTATAGCCGATCAAGCTGTTGATCAAGGCATCGCTATTGGGCGTGCCGGTGCCGAGTGATGCCGAGCCGAACGGGTTGTAGTACTGACAAGCGCCCACGCCCGGTGTGCCGGTGGCCGCGTTGCAGCCGGGTCCACCGAGGCCGTTCAAGGCATTGGTCAACGCGCTCGCGATGGTGTCGGGCTTGTTGTAATGCGCTTCCTGCTGACTAACAGTCGCACCGGTCGTCCATGTCCAGCTGCCGACCAACTTGCCTTCCAGCCCCGCTGCTAAACGAAACGTGTTGTAGTCGAAGGTGGCAATCGACGGCCCATAACTTGGGCCCAGCAAACGGCCGCGGAAACGCACCGCTTCACCGAATGGATTATCGGGATGCGTTGCCGGCACCACGGGCGTCACGGCGAGAATCGGAAACGACGGCGATGACGTGGTTTCCGAATGTGTGTTGGCGTAACCGGCTTCAAGGTTGAGCTGCAAGTCATCGCCGAGTGGTGCGTTGAAAGTAGTGAACACCTGCGCGCGATGTTCCTTCGGGATCAAATCAAAGAAGTCGGAGAAGTCGAAACGACAGAACGTATCGCTGGCCGAGTTCTTGAAGCTGTCGGGAAACGCTGGGTTGGTGCAGTTGGGATCAGGCACGAAGCGATTGAGACTGGGCACGAAGTACGAGCCCGGCTGACCGAAGCTCGACACCGAATGCCACGATGGCCGACCGAAGGTCACGGCACGCGAGAAATCGCGTTCGTACGTGGCCAGCCGTGTGCTGTTGTAGTACGACGCCGCCAGCACGAGATTGCCATCGCCGATGTGCAAACCGGCAATGCCTTCGATATCGAGCTGGCTCGCGCCATCCATGAAATACGAATGCACTTTGAGTTCGGGGCGATCCACGCTGTTGCGCGTGATGAAGTTGACCACGCCTGCCACCGCGTCGGAACCGTAAGTCGCTGCAGCGCCGTCCTTCACCACTTCGACGCGCTCAATGGCAATCAACGGCACCAACGAATTGATGTCGGTGAAGGTGCTGCCATCGGTGGCCGCCACCGCGCTCAGTGTTTGACGCCGGCTGTTCACCAGCACCAGCGTCGAACCCAACCCAAGATCGCGCAGATTGAATTGCGCGGTGCCTGATGTCAGTGGCTGATTGAGCTGATCGATCTGCGCTTCCGATCCGGCATTCGCCGGCAGGATGTTGACCAGTTCCGATACATTGGTGATGCCGTGTTCCGCGATGCTATCGCCATCGATGATGTTGATCGGCGATGGCAGCACCGATTGGCGGATCAATGAACCGGTGACCACGACTTCTTCGAGCACCGGCTTGTCCGCTTCTGCTGAAGCGATGCTCGCAGCGCCGGCTTGTTCGCGCTCGGCGGCAATCGCATTGCTGGTCCAAGCGATTTTTTGAATCGCAGGCGCGCGGCGAATGACGATGGCATTCGGGCCCGCTTCCACAACACCCAGATCGCTGCTGAGCAACAGCAGGCGCAGCGCGTCGGTGCCGGTGTGACGGCCGCTCACGCCCGGCGTTTGCCGGCCGGCCACATCGGATTCGGAAAATAAAATCTGCATGCCCGACTGCGTGGCGAACTGTTTCAGCGCCGCGCTCAGCGGCTGACTGGAAATCGCATAGACATGCTCAGACTCGAGCGCCTGTGCGTGAGCATAGTCACCCATCAATGCCATCAACGCCGTGGCAACGCCCGGCAGTAACCGTCGCAAGTGACGCATATGATCCCCCGTTGTCGCACACTGCGGAGCAGTGTTGTTGTGTTCTATCAGTCATGACGCGCAACGCTGCTCAACCCGCAATGGCGTTGCAATGTTTTTGCACGACGGTCGTGGGCACTGTTGACCGTGCATGTCACGTCAAGGATGATCGAAGCCCTGCGGGGGTTTTCGGGAACGACAACTATTATGAGCAGAGCTCGCGTTTTCCCATCGGTGCAGGAATTCGATCTGCCCGACGCCGGTGCCGACGTCACCAGTTGCTACGGCCAGCTGCTGCGCTTCGTGCGCAATCGTCTTAAATGGCAGGACGAAGCGGCGGACGTGGTTCAAGATGCGTACGTGCGTCTGGCGATCACGGCGCAACGCAGCGAGGTTCGTAATGCCGCGGCATTCCTGCACGTCGCAACCCGCAACCTGGTGCACGATCGTCAGCGTGCAGCGCGAGTACGTCATGTGCCGGAGACCAACGATACCGACATTGCCGAGATTCCCTGTCCGGCGCCATCGGCGGAACGCGTGCTCATCGGCCAGCAGCGCGTCGCAGTGTTAGAGGAAGCGTTGCGTGAACTGCCGGACAAGCGCCGTGCGGCGTTGGTGCTGTACCGGTTCGACAATTTAAGTCACGCGCAGATTGCGGAACGCCTCGGTATCAGCGTCTCTATGGTGGAGAAGCATATTCGCTTCGGCCTTGCGCATTGCCGCAAGCGCCTGGAAGAAATGGAAGGCGGGCCATTGGCGATTGATAGGCAGTGACGGACAGGCAGTGACAGACGCAATGACAGACAAGCACCTCACCTCCGCAAACGCGACGGACGATCCGGTCTGGGATGAACTGGAGTCCGTGCGCCACAGCACCGTGGTGGCCGATGCGCGCCGCTTCTCGCATGAAGTTGCACGCCGCGACCAGGCAAAGTGGTGGCGCGTGACGAACTTGCCGCGCCTTGCAGCCACGACCGTCTGCGGTGCGCTGGTCATAGCGTTGCTCGTGTTCGTCACTTCACGCCCTGATGCGCAGACCTTCGCCACCACCATCGGCGAACATCGCAGCGTGACGTTGGAAGATGGTTCACGGCTATTGCTCGATACGGATTCCAGCGTGCGCGTTGTCATGACACGCGGTGAGCGCCGCGTGACCTTGCTGGAAGGTCAAGCCAACTTTGAAGTGGCGCACGATGCGACCCGGCCGTTTCGCGTCGGCAGCGGCACGATGACGGTCACGGCCATCGGCACCAACTTCGATGTGACTGCGTTGCCTGGCCGGAACACCGTGACGTTGATTCGCGGCCGGGTCGCAGTGACCAGCGCTCAGCCATCGCTCAATCCGTCGGCCGACGTGATGACATTGCAGCCGGGCGAAAGAGTCGCGGTATTAAGTGACGGTAGCTTGAGTGCGCCGCGAGCGATTGCCTTGTCCAAGGCGTTGGCGTGGCAGCAGGGCCGCATTGATCTCGAAGATGCGACGGTGCTGGATGCCATTGCCGAAGTAAACCGCTATTCGCGCGTCAAGATCACGCTGCGTCATGCGGCCATCGGCACGCGGCGCATTGATGGGCTGTTTCGCACCGGCGACGTGGATGCGATGGCAGCAGCGTTGTGCGCTTACTTCGACTTGCGCGTGGCGGAACGCTCGGCACAAGAAATCGTGCTGGATCGGGCGGCAGCGACGAAGTCCGATTCCCAATCGTGATGTGCTCAGGCGCGCATCAATCGCAACAATAAGCCACGCAGTTGATCGCGCTCTTCATCCGATAACGCCGTGTCGCGCAACTTGGAATATTGATCGCTGTCGGTGGTGATGAGTTGATAGCAAGCGATGGGATCTTGACTGTTACTCCGACGCAAAGGCTATAAACAAACAAAATCACAAACCCGTACGTTTCAACGTTGCCAACTCCACATTGCCGAAACGCGCTTCATCGGCCAACTCTTCAAACTGGGTTCTGCTGACCAACTTATCAGCGGTTAGTGCGATGCTCGATTCAACCGGATACGTCATATCCGACCATAACACCACCCAGTAGCCGCTGTGGCCATCGAATTTGAGTTGCAACACCTTCGCTGTGCGTGTCACTACCTTGCCATCGGCAGCAGCGAGCGTTTGGGTAAGCGTGCCTTGTGCATCGAGATGGAGACTGGCGGTGGCATAACCCTGGTCCTTCAAGGTCGTTACTTCGCCCGACAGGTTCACTACTTTGTATGAAACGTATTGGTAGTGTCCCGCCAGCGTGCTGAGCGATGCCAGCGACGGTTTCGGTTCGGCCATGTCGAGCTTATTGGCACGGCGTGCTGACATGCTTTGCACGACCTGTCCTGCGGCGGCATCAGCAGAGGCAGGTGCAGTAATATTGCTGATGGTCTTGTCCTCTGCTGAATTTAACGCTGGTTGTTTTTTTTCCAGACGCGATTCATTGGCGGCCACGCCTTCTTCAAGCTCGGACGCAGCCGCACTGCCCGCCGCGTTCGCTGCAATCGTTGAACTTGCTGGCGGCAACGGCACAGCGATAACCGGTGCAGTTGGGGCTATCGATATGGCTGCCGGCAATGACGGTACAACCTGCGGCGAAGTCAGGCCTACGACCACAGGTGGTGGGGCCTTGGCCGTATCGCTCCGGTGCTTCGCGCGCGGCGCGGCGGGTTTCTGCAAGTCCATCTCGGGCTGTGCTGATTCTGCGGGTGATGCCGATGTCTTCTCCTGATCGAGCATCACGGCTTTGACGGTTGCTACCTGTGGCGGTGCATTGAAACGCATTTCATACACCACGCTCATCGCTACCAATATCGATGCGGCCGCACTTAGCGGTATCGCCCAGCGACGCAGTGCAATTCGTTTCGACGCGACATGGGTTTTATTCGCGGCGTCACGCGCACGCGCCAACACGGCTGCATCCAGTTCGGCAGGTACATCGGTCTGTGGCAACGCACGGTAAGCCCTTTTGACTTCCGCAGCGCCCGGCAATGATTCTTCGTGGTGCGAATCCGAGTGCTTCATGTAGCAGACCTCGTGCGCGTCATTCGAGTGCTGCCATCGTCGGATTGTGTGGCTGGATTGAACTGCATCAATGCTTGTCGCAGCTTCTTGACGGCATAACGCAAACGGCTCTTCGCCGTTTCGGCGTTGCAACCGGTGACGGTGGCGATCTCGGCTAACGATAACTCCGCATCTTCATATAAAACAAACACGGCGCGCTGCTCATCGGGCAGATCGTGCAATGCAGTCTGAAACTCAGCGCTGAATTGCGCTGCTGAGAGCTGTTGCTCCGGTTGCGGACCATCTGCGACGACGTCCATCGCCGCATCCAGATCAGCTCCTTCGCGCGCCGCCCAGCGATTGAGGCGACGCAAGTGATCCACCGCGCAATTATGCGCAACGCGAAACAGATAAGTCTTGAACGAAGCACGCGAATCGTAGCGACTGCGTGCCTCGATCACCTTGCCCCAGGTTTCCTGAAACACATCGTTGGCCAGATCACCTTCGCGACACAGTCGTTGCAGGTAACGATACAAACCGGTCTTGTGCCGCGCGTATAGCCGTTCGAATGCCGCCATGTCGCCCTTGGCGTAGCTAAGCATGAGGCTGGCGTCATCATCGGCAATCATGGCGTGCAGGTTACTCGAAGCCTGCGGCTTGTGCATCCGATCGGTGGCGAGCACGTGTTCGAGATGTTGCGATCTTTGCTAGGAGCGGCCTCTGGCCGCGATTTTAATTAATCGCGGCCAGAGGCCGCTCCTCCTACATAAATCATTGTTAACGGTAATTATCAGAGGGGGAGGCATGCCTCGCCCCTACGATCATGCAGGTGCTCATTGGTATGTTGCATGATCTCAATCAATCAACCGTTTCGGCTGGGCCGTTGCTGCCGCACGATTGTCCAGTGACTGTGCCAGTCTCACCAACGATACAAACTCGTGACGATAGCCATCGACATCAGGGCCCATGCCTTGTTGTGCCAGCTTGATGGTGTCCGCATAGCTGAAGTCGTTGAGATACTTGCCACCGCGCAGTTGCTGCCCGAAGGCCGCTACGCTGGCCGCGAACGACAACTCGGGTGACAGTGCATTGGCGATGCTGTTTTTGTGGATTGGATAATTCAGAAGCTCACTGTGTTCATTATCAGGGTGCTGGTTATCAGGTCTTTTATAACGAAGCCGCAGATACGCCAGCTCGTCGGCTGCGTTCCCTGTTGCAGCTTTCGATGTGGTGTATCGCGATGCATCGATACGCCCGGTTGCACCCACTGGAATCAACTCATACAACGCGGTGACACGATGTCCTGCGCCAATCTCGCCGGCGTCGATCTTGTCGTTGTTGAAATCCTCGCGATTCAACAAGCGATTTTCATAACCGATCAAACGATACTCCTGAACCAGTGCTGGATTGAACTCGACTTGAATCTTCACGTCTTTGGCAATGGTCATCAGTGTTGCCGATAACTCCGACACCAGCACCTTGCGTGCTTCGGACAGCGTATCAATGTACGCATAGTTGCCATTGCCGGCATCGGCGAGCCGCTCCATCAATTGATCGTTGTAATTGCCGGTGCCAAAGCCCAGTGTGGTGAGCGCAACACCCGACTTGCGTTCGCGCTCGGCCAGATCAACCACCGATTCGAAGCTAGTCATGCCGACGTTAAAGTCACCATCGGTAGCCAGCACCACGCGATTGATGCCATCGCGAATGAATGTGTCGTGCGCCAATTGATAAGCGAGTTGAATGCCCTGCGCTCCATTGGTTGAGCCACCTGCCTGCAGACGATCGATGGCGCTACGAATTTTATATTTCTGATCGCCGGTAGTAGGTTCCAGCACCATGCCCGCGTTGCCGGCATAGACCACGATGGCGACGCGATCTTTGCCGGTGAGTTGATTGGTGAGCAATTTAAACGCGTTCTTCAGCAGCGGTAACTTATCTGGCGATTCCATCGAACCTGAGACATCAATCAGAAACACCAAGTTGGCAGCAGGACGTTCGCTCGCGGCCAGTTCATAACCTTTGATGCCGATCTTCATCAACAGCGCGTTCTTGTTCCAGGGAGCAGGCGCTACTTCGGTGGACACATTGAACGGCGTCTCTCTGCTGTGCGGCGGCGCATACGCATAGTCAAAGTAGTTGATCATCTCTTCAACGCGCGCGGCATCTTGTGGTGGCAATTGTCCTGCATTGAGGTAGCGACGCACGTTGGCATAAGCGCCGGTATCGACGTCGATGGAAAATGTCGATACCGGTTGTTCGCTAGTCAGGTGAACCGGGTTGTCATTGCGATGCTGGTAGCGCTCGGTGTTCTCCTGAATTACATAGGGCGGCGGCGTGCAGCAAACCATTTCATTCTGTACCAGCGGACTCGCGCTATTCGCATCTGCCGCTTTACCTGCGGCGACTTGACCCAGAGACTTGGCGACAGGTGCATAGAGTTTGTCTTGCCATTCACGACGCGACTCCGGCATGGCGTCGGGGACTGCAGTCATTGCATCGACCTCCGGCATTGCAACCGGCTCAGGCAACTGCGTAGCCAGAGGTGCGGGCGTTGCGACCTGATTGTCCTGCGCTACGCAGCCGCTCATGCTGATGCTGAGGCCGGCGGCAAGCGTGGCCGCGATAGCCAGAACGATTATCTTTCTGGCGGTGTTGGTTGAAATGTTCATTGTCACTCCCGTGTTGGTTGTTACTCCCATCCTGGTAAACGATCAGCGCGGGCGTTTCGGGTTAATGTTTTTTAAAAAAAGCGTAGTTGCGTTGCGCGGATGCCTTGAGGCAGTCTTGTCCATCTAATTACATCTATAAGTGATTCACTCGTGTCAGTACCAGAATCAACTGCTGACGATCCTGCATCGAAGTCATTAACGGCCATCAAGCGCTGGTTTAACGCGCTGCGTCCCGCACAGTTGCCGGTAGATGCCAAAGAACGTCTGCGTGCCGTGCTCGGTGCGTTGCTCGGCATGACAATGGCCGCGTGGCTGAGTCATATCGCCGCTCAACTGTATGGCGCGAACATCTGGCTGGTGGCACCGCTGGGTGCGAGCGCCGTGCTGGTGTTTGCAGTACCGGCCAGTCCTCTGGCGCAGCCATGGGCAGTGGTCGGCGGCAATACCTGTTCAGCACTGGTGGGCATTTTATGCTTCTCATTCATTCAGCAACCGATCATCGCGGCAGCCGTTGCCGTGGCGCTGGCGATCGGCGTGATGTTTCAAATGCGTTGCCTGCACCCGCCCGGCGGCGCAATGGCTTTGCTGATGGTGCTCAGCCGTGTCACGCAATTTGAATTTGCATTGTTTCCGGCCTTCACCAATTCCTTGTTATTGGTATTGGCCGGCATGATTTATAACTCGGCCACCAAGCGACGCTACCCGCATGTACAACTGATCGATCAAGGTAAACCACCTGCCAGCAATAGCCGTTTCAGCTCTGCAGATCTCGATGTGGTGCTGGCTCGCTACAATCAGGTACTGGACGTGAGTCGCGATGATCTGGAATCCATCCTGCAAGCCACGGAGATGGAAGCGTATCGGCGCCGCGTCGGTGAAATCCGTTGCGCCGACATCATGTCGCGTCAGTTGATCACGGTTGACTATGCTGCAACGCTGGAAGAAGCATGGACATTGATGCGCGAACATCGGATCAAGGCATTGCCGGTGGTGGATAAGCAGCGACGCATTCTCGGCATCGTGACGCTGGCAGATTTTATGCGCCATGCGAATATCAATGAGCATGGTCATCTCGGCGATAAGTTACGCACGCTGCTGCGCCGCACCACTACGCTGCATACCGACAAGCCGGAAGTTGTGGGGCAGATCATGACTTCACAGGTGCGTGTAGCCAGTGCCGATCGACACGTCGTGGAATTGCTACCGTTGTTTTCCGAAGGTGGTCATCATCACATTCCCATTATTGATCAGGACAGTCGCCTGGTCGGCATCATCACGCAATCGGATTTTGTGCGTGTGTTGTACGGCAACGCGCAGTGATCAATAGCGATTGCCTGCGGCCGCCACGTATTTCGCCAGGGATACGTTTGCCGTTAACTCCGCTACGGCAACTGCTTCGTTGCATTCACATGAATGCGCTGCTACTGCGCTTTGCACCATGTACCAAATCAAGCCGAATACAGCGATAAAGGCCGACCAACCATTGGTCGATCTGGTCATCGAATCTGTCGCCATCACAAAACGCTCGTTTGCCGAGGCGAAGCAACCGAACTTTACCCTCGACAAGTGGGCGCCGCTGGCGGCGATGGTGGCTATCAACGAGTTCATCTGGGTCAGCCCACACTTCGAAGAATTATCCTGGCAGCAATACATCAGTTACCTGACCGAGTGGGCCCGGGCAATAAGCTGGGAATCGAAGTTTCGTCGCATTCATCAATGGCAGAATCTGGTGTTTCTGGAGCACGAAGAACGCTCTGTCTTCGGCGATACACTGGATGTGGGTCGTTCGGTGTCGGTGTATGAATTCAATACGGCCAACAAGATTCAGCGGCTTTCCGTTTATCTGCAACACAAACCGTCGTTGGGTTTGTAAAAAGAAATTGCAGCGAAGTATTTCTTGAAGTTCAATCGTTGACTTCAATCGACTGCAAGCGCACGCGGCCGCCAACGTTTCGCGTGAGCGGTATTCAAGCAGCCTTGTCCTGGTCGCCCGCCTTGGTATTGCGAGAACATCGCCTATGGACTCGATCTCGATAAGATACGTCCATTGTCCGCGCGCTATACGGCGAATATTGCACGCATAACGGTGCCATAATGCCGGGACCACATTGAACACATTGATGCAACGATCCCAAGGTTTACCCATGAGCAAAGCCCCGTTGAAACTCGGTTACAAGGCCTCCGCAGAACAGTTCGCACCGAACGAATTGCTGAGTTACGGCGTGCTTGCCGAACAAGTGGGGCTGGATTCGGTATGGATCAGCGATCACTTCCAACCGTGGCGTCATACTGGCGGTCATGCGCCGTTTTCGCTGGCATGGCTGGGGGCGTTGGGCGCACAGACCCAGCGCGTGATCATGGGCACCAGCGTGCTGACGCCGACGTTTCGTTATCACCCTGCCATCGTTGCACATGCCTTCGGCACGCTGGGCACGATGTTCCCCGATCGTGTGGTGCTTGGCATCGGCACGGGTGAATCGTTGAACGAAGTACCGTCGAGCGGTATCGCGTGGCCGGAACAAAAAGAACGCACAGCACGTTTCAAGGAAGCGGTGGAGTTGATCAAGCGTTTGTGGAACGAAGATCGTCTCGACTATCACGGCACGTTCTACAAAACTGAAAAAGCCACCATCTACGATCGTCCGGATAAACCCGTACCGATCTTCATCGCCGCCGCAGGTCCGTTCATGGCCAAGTTCGCGGGTGAACAAGGCGATGGCTTCATCTGCACCAGCGGCAAGAAGTGGGAGTTGTACACCGAGACCTTGCTGCCCAATCTGGAAGCTGGTTTGCAGAAGCGCAGCGTTCCTGCATCGTCCTACGACCGCACCATCGAAATTAAACTGTCGTTCGACATCGATCGCGAACGCGCCTTGCAGGACACGCGCTTCTGGGGCGCGCTGGCGCTGAAGCCTGAAGAAAAAGTGAATGTTGAAGATCCACTGGAAATGGAAAAGCTGGCGGATGCGCTGCCGGTGGATCGCGCTGCATCGCGCTGGATTGTCAGCAACGATCCTGCCGAAGCGGTGGAAAAAATCGGCAGCTACATCAAGCTGGGATTCAACCACCTGGTGTTCCATGCACCGGGACCCGATCAGGCGCGCTTCCTGAAGTTGTTCGGTGAACAGATTGCGCCGCGCCTGCGAGCGCAGTTTGGTTAATTCATTAAGATAGACCTGCCGGCCGGAATTCATGGCAGAGACTTGATAACTAGAGACGTGATGACTAGAGACATCGCACGTCGTTGTCAATCCAGCTATTGGGATGAGCATCGTTGACGAATTGGTTGCTATATTGGTCGGCAAGGGGATCGGCGCTACTCGTCCTGAAGGATGTAGCGCTTCCTTGGCCGCGTTGATACGCGGCGTCGAATCCATCTTTTCACTGCAGGAGCAAGCGCTGATGTGGGCAGTAGTGCCGCTGAAATCGCCTGACGAAGCCAAGTCGCGGCTTGCCGCGGTGCTGAACGCGACGCAGCGGCGTGCGCTGATGTTTGCCTTGGCCGAGCGCATGATCCGCACCTTGCATGCCACACCGGGCATCGATGTTGTCGCCGTGGTCACCGCCAACCATGAAGTCGCCGCCTTTGCTCGCTCGCTGCAGGCCGAAGTGATTCGTCATGCGGCGGACTTCGGCACTGCCAGTGCCTTTGCATCCGCCGTGCTTCACTTGCAACCGTTGCGTCTGCAACAGCTATTGATGATTGCCGGCGATTTGCCATTGGTTTCAAACACCGCGTTGGAAAATTTGCTGGCGCTTGCCGATGCAGAACCCACTGTAGTGATTGCTCCCGATCGTCATGGCCTGGGTACCAATGCCTTGTTGTGCTCACCACCGGAAATCATCGCGCCGTGTTTCGGCAGCAATAGTTTTCAACAACATCTGCAGGCTGCAGAATCTGTCGGCATTCGCGCTCGTGTATTTAAAGATGATTCGCTCGCGCTGGATCTCGATGTAGCGGATGATTTCGAATACTTGCGCACGCATGGCGGTGCCTCGGCGCACCACTTGTTACAGTCGCTGGAACCCATCGACTTATCAGTAATGACTGCGCGTGACACGGCGGGAGTTGCGCGATGAGTGCGCCCTCCATTGCCAATTTGCAGTCATGGCTGCAACACCGGCCCAGCGAGGAACAGGCGTATGCCGTTCTCGGTCATGAAGACTGGCGTACACTCGCACCACTTAGCGGTGAACTGCGCGAACGTGGCTGGGGCTCGCGCATCAGTTACTCGCGCAAGGTGTTCGTGCCGCTGACGCATCTGTGTCGCGATGTCTGTCATTACTGCACCTTCGCGCAGACACCGCGCAAACTCATCAAGCCTTATCTCTCGCCCGATGAGGTGTTGCTGATTGCGCGCCAAGGCGCGGCGCTGGGCTGCAAGGAAGTGTTGTTTACACTCGGCGATCAACCCGAGCTGCGTTATGCGCGCGCGCGTGAAGCGCTGACTGAACTTGGCTTTACGACCACGTTGGAGTATCTCGAACACGTTGCTGCCTTGGTGCTGCGCGAAACCGGCATGCTGCCGCATCTCAATGCGGGACTGATGAATGCAGAATGGCTGGCGCGCTTGAAACATGTCGCGCCATCGATGGGCATCATGCTCGAATCAGCATCGGATCGCTTATGCGAACGCGGCGGTCCGCACTTTGGTTCGCCCGATAAAATCCCGGCGCGACGCCTGGAAACATTACGTCTTGCTGGTGAAGCACAAGTGCCGATGACCAGTGGCATTCTCATCGGCATTGGCGAGACACGCCGCGAACGTATCGATGCACTACTTGCATTGCGCCGCTTGAATGATGCACATGGGCATGTTCAGGAAATCATTGTGCAGAATTTTCGCGCCAAGTCCGGCACCAAGATGCGCGATGCGCCGGAACCGTCGATGGATGAGCTGTGCTGGACCATTGCCGTCGCAAGGTTGATTCTGGGTGCACAGATGAGCATTCAAGCGCCGCCGAATTTATATCAAGGCGATCTGACTGAGTTGATTGCAGCGGGCATCAATGATTGGGGTGGCGTCTCGCCGCTGACACCGGATCATGTTAATCCCGAGGCGCCGTGGCCGAATCTCGATGAACTCGCTGCACAGACGGCGCGGGCTAATTGCGATCTGGTGGAACGGCTCACGATTTATCCACGCTATACACAAGCAGCGAATACCTGGCTTGCGCCTGAACTGCATACGCCGGTGTTGCGTCTGAGCGATGCGGCAGGTTGGGCGCGAGTGGGTACGTGGTCACCCGGTGTGCCCGATTCAACCAGTCGTGATGACATCCGCGATGTGCCAGTCACAACGACTGATATTGCCGCGCATAACAGTGCGGCCTCTGTTGTAGGGGCGGTTCGCGAACGGCCCTCTGCAAATGTCGATATACGAGAGGGCGGGTCACGAACCGCCGCTACGCTGAAGCTTCGCCGAGCGAGCAGTATCGATGGATTGCTCAAGCGTGTCGTTAGCGGCGACGAACTCGTTGAACACGAAGTCGCCGAATTATTCACCGCACGTGGCAACGACTTCGTGCATGTATGCGGCACGGCTAACGAGTTGCGACAGCAACTCGTCGGCGACACGGTGACGTATGCCGTGGTACGCAATATCAACTACACCAACATCTGTCTGTACAAGTGCGGTTTCTGTGCCTTCTCCAAGGGCAAGGCGCACGAGAATCTGCGCGGTGCGCCATACCTGGTGGACTTCGATGAGATTCGTCGTCGCGTGCAGGAAGCCTGGGATCGCGGCGGCACGGAAGTGTGTATGCAAGGCGGCATTCATCCTTCCTTCACTGGCCAGACTTATCTCGACATCTGCAACGCTGCGAAGCAAGCACAGCCGGAGATGCATATCCATGCATTCTCGCCGCTGGAAATCAGCCATGGTGCCCAAACACTTGGCATATCCATCACTGAGTTCCTCACTGAATTAAAACGTGTCGGCTTGAGTTCCCTGCCGGGCACCGCCGCCGAAGTGCTCAACGATGAGGTTCGCGATCGGCTTGCCCCTGAGAAACTCACTACACAGGAATGGCTAGATGTGGTCGCGCAGGCGCATCGTGTCGGCATACGCACCACGTCGACCATCATGTTCGGCCACATCGAAACTTATCGGCACTGGGCCGAACACTTGTTGCATCTACGCCGCCTGCAACAACAAACCGGTGGTCTTACCGAGTTTGTGCCACTGCCATTCGTACACATGGAAGCGCCGATGTACTTGCGCGGTCAGGCGCGCAAGGGCCCTACCTTGCGCGAAGCATTGTTGATGCACGCCGTGGGACGACTGGTGCTGTATCCATTGATCCCCAACATACAGGCGTCGTGGGTAAAGCTGGGTCCCGAATGGGCACAGCGTTGCCTGATTGCCGGTGCCAATGATCTCGGCGGCACCCTGATGAATGAATCCATCAGTCGCGCTGCCGGCGCAGCATATGGACAAGAACTGTCACCACCAGAGATGCAGCAAGTCATCACATCACTTGGTCGTCCATGGCGACAACGCAACACGTTGTACGGCGATGTCGATGCCGCAGCGATACAACGTGCACAACATGCTCGGCCACTGGAAATCACCATCAATGCACCGATCAATGCTGCTGCGTTGCGTCGTGCTCGTCCGGTCAGCGCCTGAACTCGTGAGCAAATCGCGTGAGTGAATTGCAAGGTGCGCTGAGCTTTCTGCCGATTGCTGGTCTGCCCGAAGTACAACCTGGCGATGATCTGCTGCAATTGCTTGAACACGCATTGAGCTTGCCCAATGCACCGGTATTGCGTGAACACGATGTGCTGGTGCTGGTGCAGAAGATCGTTTCCAAAGCCGAGAATCGTTACATTGATCTGGCTACGGTGGAACCCAGCAAGGAAGCGCGTGAACTGGCGCAACGCTGTCGCAAGGACGCACGCCTGGTCGAACTGGTGTTGCGTGAGTCCACCGAAGTAGTACGCGCCGTTGCCGATGTGTTGATCGTGCGACATCGTCTTGGCTTCGTCGTCGCGAACGCGGCCATCGATCAATCGAATCTGCCCAACGGCAATGAGCGCGCGTTATTGCTGCCGATCGACCCCGATGCGTCCGCCGATGCCTTGCGTACGCGTATCAAACAACATTTCGGTCTTAACATCGCGGTGCTGATTTCGGACAGCTTCGGTCGTCCCTGGCGTATGGGCGTCAGCGGTGTGTGTGTTGGTTGCTCAGGCCTATCGTCATTGATGGATCTGCGCGGCACACCAGATCGCTATGGTCGTCCGTTGCAAGTCACGCAACTCGCGATTGCCGATCAACTGTGCGCAACCTCAACACTGGTGTGCGGTGAAGCTGCCGAGGGTCGACCGATGGTGATCATTCGCGGTGTGCCTGAACGCTATCTGGCGAACTCGCGTAGCGCACGCGATCTGGTGCGGCCGCTCAATCAAGATTTATTTCGCTGACCCTCAGGCAGGATTTGTTTCGTTGACAATGAACAGTAAACACTACCTTGCACTCTCTGGCGGCGTGGGCGGCGCGAAGCTCGCTTTGGGTTTGTCGAAGGTGCTGCCTGCCGATGCACTGACCATTGGCGTGAATGTGGGCGATGACTTCGAACATCTTGGCCTCACCATTTGCCCCGACATCGACACGGTGTTGTACACCCTCTCCGACCTTGTGCATCCGCAACAAGGTTGGGGACGCAATGATGAAAGCTGGGGCGTGCTGGATGAATTGAAACGTCTCAATGCAGAGAGCTGGTTTCTGCTTGGCGATCGCGACATCGCCTTGCATTTATTGCGCTTGCAACTACGGCAACAAGGTTTGAGCCTGAGCGAGATCACTGCGCGACTGGCGCAGCAACTCGGAGTGCATTCCATTGTTGCGCCGGTTACCGATTCGCCGTTGCGAACCATGGTGGAAACCGATCAAGGTCGATTGGCATTTCAGGACTACTTTGTGCGATTGCGCTGCGCGCCCGAGTTGCGCTCTCTGGATTTTCAAGGCGCAAGCGCAGCCAGGCTGTCACCAGCAGTGCGCGCTGCGTTAAATCATCCTGATCTTGCCGGCGTGATTCTTTGTCCCTCGAATCCTTACCTAAGCATCGCACCGATGCTGGCGGTGGTTGAATTACGCCAGTCATTGCGTGCATTACAAGCGCCTGTCATCGCTGTGTCGCCGATTGTGGCCGGTGATGCCATCAAAGGCCCGACTGCCAAGATCACGCGTGAACTGGGTGTGCAACCCACTGCAACGGTGGTGGCCGATTTGTACGCCGACTTTATCGACGCAGTGTTGATCGATACTGCCGATGCGCCGCTGGCAGCCAACGATACGCGTTTGGTGGTTGCATCCACGGTGATGAAAACCACCGAACAGAAAATCGCACTGGCGCGTGTGTGCGTTGGCTTGATCGACAAGCTGCGCGACACGCAGGGCGGCAGCTGATCTAGTCGTCATTCACGCAAAGGCGGGGATGACGAAGCAAGCACCGGTCTTTGACCGATGGCCCGAAAGGCGAATTGCATGAAGCAGTTCGTAATCCAGTGATAATCGTGTCGCGAAGCGACTTAAAAACTACTGGATCCCCGCTTTCGCGGGGATGACGAAGTTTAGGTTGGTCGCTGGGTATTTTTTACCCCCACCCCAAACCCTCCCCGCAAGCGGGTGAGGGAAGGAATGCTTCCCCGCGCGAAGCGCGCAAAGGAGGGGACCAATCCGATTCCCTGCCCTACGTAGCGGGGAGGGTTAGGGTGGGGCAGGATCAATTTCACAGCGAATTCTTTTCGATTGATTCAGCCTGTTGACGGCGTCGTACTTTAATACTCCTAATATTCAGCACCAGTGCGCGCATGCGCCTGCGGTCGCAAGGGTTTTCATGACGTCGAATCGACTGATTTTCTTAGCCGCGATGTGGATCGCGGCCACCGCCAATCACAGCTTCTGGATGTTGCTGTTTTCCGTTAACGGCACGGGAGCCCGTGCCTGGCTATTTGTTGCCAGCGTTGCCGTCGCGTTGGCGGCGGTCAACGCGCTGATCTTGCGACTGCTTTCGCCCGGCCGGTCGGTGCGAGTGATGGTGAGCATGCTGCTGTTGCTCGCTGCCGTCACCAGTTGGTTCATGGACACCTATGGGGTCAGCATCGATACCGACATGATGCGCAATCTGGTGCAGACCAATCCCGTCGAAGTATGGGATTTCATCGGCTGGCCGTTGCTATGGCGAGTGCTGTGGCAAGCGGTACTGCCGATTGCGCTGGTATGGCAGGCACCGTTGCGCGACGCCACATGGCCACAGGCCATTGCGCAATATTTTGTTGGCCTGTTGGTGAGTCTCAGCGTGTTTCTCGCCGTGGGCATGCCGATGTACGCCTCGTATGCATCGTTCTTTCGCAACCAACGTTCTGCGGAGCAACTGCTTGCGCCGGGCAATGTGATCAGAGCGGCCGGCAAGCTGGCGCTGAAGACGCGCAAGGCAAGCTTGCCGTTCGTGCAAGTCGGCGTCGACGCGCGGCGCCATACCTCACCGCACAGTAGACCGTTGCTCACCGTGGTCGTCGTGGGCGAAACCGCACGCGCCGCCAATTTCTCCCTTGGCGGTTATGCGCGTGTTACCAACCCCGAGCTCGCGAAGCGTGATGTGCTGTACTTCAGCAATGTGCATAGCTGCGGCACCGCCACTGCTATCTCCGTGCCGTGCATGTTTTCCGATTTGCCACGCAATGAGTTCGATCCCAACGCTGCGGAACGCCGCGATACGGTGCTCGATATATTGCAACGCGCCGGTCTTGGCGTGTCATGGGTGGACAATCAGGATGGTTGCAAAGGCGTATGCGATCGCATTCCGAACGAACAGGCAGTGAGCGCCGCTGCAGTGACTTGCAACAATCACGAATGTCGCGATGATGTGTTGTTGCTGGCGCTGGACAAGAAGCTGAGCAACATCACCACCGACAGTGTGCTGGTGCTGCATCAAATCGGCAGTCATGGTCCGACCTACTTCAAACGCGTGCCGCCTGAGTACGAAATCTTCACACCCACCTGCCCTACACAGCGCATCGAAACCTGCACTCAACAACAGATCATCAACGCCTACGATAACTCCATCGCTTATACCGATCATATTCTGGCCGGTTTGATCGATCACCTGCAGCAACGCCAGCAACAGATCGATTCGGCGTTTATTTATGTGTCGGATCACGGCGAATCGCTGGGCGAGAAGGGCCTGTATCTGCATGGCGAGCCCTACATGATCGCGCCCGATTTTCAAAAACATGTGCCGATGCTGATGTGGTTTTCAGCCGATGCGCCGGCGCGATTGGGTATCGATGTCGCCTGCCTGCGCGGCAAAGTGGCGCAGCCATTCACGCATGATTACCTGGCGCATACCTTGTTGGGCATCAATGATGTAAGCACGACGGCTTATCGATCCCAGCTTGATTTGCTGAATGGATGTCGGCATGCAGCGGTTGGTACAACGGTAGCAAACTAATATGTCTTTGTAGGCCACGCAAACCATTCAGGGCCGAGATACTCAAATGCTAATAACACCAAGCTGGTTTCTCTGGGCGCTGTTGTCGGCGTGCTTCGCGGCACTCACCGCCGTGTTTGCCAAGATCGGTATTGCCAGTATCGATTCCGATTTTGCAACGTTGATTCGCACACTCATCATTGTGGTGTTGCTGGTCGCTTTCGTGGTAGCCACTGGCAAATGGAGCGACCCACGCTCGTTATCCGGTAAAACCTGGCTATTCCTGTCGCTTTCGGCATTAGCCACCGGCGCATCATGGCTTTGCTATTTTCGCGCACTGCAAATCGGCGACGCGTCCAAGGTAGCACCGGTGGATAAACTCAGCGCGGTGTTGGTTGCAGTGTTTGCTTTCGCGTTTCTCGGTGAACGTCCGGTGATGCGCGAATGGCTGGGCATTGCGTTGGTTGCCGGCGGTGTGGTGTTGTTGGCGATCAAGCGGTAGTCGTCACGATCGAGGATTGCATATAGATGCGTTCCGATTCAGAAGCTGAATGAGTACGTCAATCAGACGACGTTGCATCATGCCCTCTATTCATGATGAAGATTTCGTAATGCACTGCATTTGGTGCATTTCACTAGCTGCCCTATCCCTTTTGGAGCATCTGATTACTTCGTGTGGTCCGATATATTTCATCACTGAAGTTCACGGAGTCTCCGGCAGTGTTCGATATCGTCAAAACCGCGCTGCGACGCCCCCTCACGTTTATCGTGATGGCGATTTTGATTTTGATTTTCGGTGTGCTGTCGGTGCTTCGCACGCCGGTCGATATCTTTCCCGACATTCGCGTTCCGGTGATTGCAGTCGCGTGGACGTACTCTGGCTTGTCTTCCGATGACATGGCCGGTCGCATCATTGGACCTTATGAGCGCGTGCTGACCACGACGGTCAACGATATTGAACACATCGAAACTCAATCGATGCTGGGCATCGGTATCGTCAAAATTTTCTTCCAACCCGTCGCTGACATTCGTACTGCTACGGCGCAAGTCACATCGATTTCGCAAACCGCTCTGCGTACCATGCCGCCGGGTACCACGCCGCCGATCATTCTCAATTACAACGCCGCTACCGTACCCATCCTGCAACTCGCGCTGGCCGGCAAAGGTTTGTCGGAAAGTCAGCTATTCGATTTGGCACAGAATCAGGTACGTCCGCCGCTGGTCACTGTTCCCGGCGCAGCCATTCCGTATCCATCGGGTGGCAAGCAACGCCAGATACAGGTTGATCTCGATCCACAGGCGTTGCAATCGAAAGGCTTGTCGGCGCAGGACGTGGGCGATGCGATTGCTGCACAGAATCAAATCAATCCAGCCGGCTTCGTCAAGATTGGCAGCTATCAATACGCAGTGCGTTTGAACAACGCGCCGGGATCGGTGGAAGAACTCAACAACCTGCCGGTCAAAGTGGTGAATGGCGCGACCATCTACATGCGTGATGTCGCGTTCGTTCGCGATGGCTCGGCACCGCAAACCAACGTCGTACACGTCGACGGTAGTCGTTCGGTCGTGTTGACGATTCTCAAGAACGGCGCAACTTCGACGCTATCCATTGTTCAAGGCATCAAGGACGCATTGCCAAAGCTTCAAGCGTCATTACCCGATGCACTCAAGATCGTACCCATCGGCGATCAATCGCTGTTCGTACGCGCCGCTGTACTAGGTGTGGTGCATGAAGGCGTGATTGCAGCGTTGCTGACATCAGTGATGATTCTGCTGTTCCTCGGTTCATGGCGCTCAACGATCATCGTCACCACCTCGATTCCGCTGGCAATTCTTGCTGCCATCGTCGGTCTATCGTTGACCGGCAACACGCTCAACATCATGACACTGGGTGGCTTGTCGCTCGCGGTCGGTATTCTGGTTGATGACGCCACCGTCACCGTCGAAAGCATCAACTGGCATCTTGAAAAAGGCAAACCGGTCATCCAGTCGATCGTGGACGGTGCCAAACAGATCGTCACACCCGCGTTCGTCTCGCTGATCTGCATCTGCATCGTGTTCGTGCCGATGTTCTATTTGCCCGGCGTGGCGGGCTTCCTGTTTGTACCGATGGCGCAAGCCGTGGTATTCGCCATGATCGCGTCATTCATACTCTCGCGTACCTTGGTGCCAACGATGGCGATGTACCTGCTCAAGCCACATGTTGCACATGGCGAAGGCTCACACGCATTGCGCCATCCCTCACGTAATGCAGTGCTGCGCTTCTTCACGGGCGTGCAGACGAGCTTCATCACTCGTTTCGAAAAACTACGTTTGAACTACGGTCAACTGCTTGAACGTGCACTCGCCAGACCGAAGCCACTGTTATGGTCGTTCGCAACGGTGGCGTTGTTATCGTTTCTATTGGTGCCCCTGCTCGGCCAGAACTTTTTCCCCTCGGTCGATTCTGGTTCGATGTTGTTGCACGTACGCGCGCCGGTGGGTTCGCGCATCGAAGAAACCTCAGCGCAATTCGATCGCATCGAACGTCGCATTCGTCAGATAGTTCCCGAACATGAATTGGTATCGATGGTCAACAACATCGGTCTGCCAAACAGCGCCATCAACACGGTGTACAACAACTCGGGAACCATTGGCCCGCAGGATGGCGACATCATGATGCAGCTCGCCAGAGGTCATGCGCCCACCGACGATTACGTACGCAAGCTGCGCGAAGATCTGCCGAGAACTTTTCCTGGCACGCAGTTCGCGTTTCTGCCGGCTGATATCACCAGTCAGATTTTGAACTTCGGTGCGCCTGCGCCGATTGATATTCAAGTACTGGGCCGCGATGCCAAGGGCAACATGGAATATGCCAATAAGATATTGCGTGGCATCACCACCATCGCCGGTGTTGCCGATGCACGCATTCAACAATCGTCACACTATCCGCAGCTCAATGTGAACATTGATCGCAGTCGCATCGGTCAGTTCGGTTTGACGGCGCGAGATGTCACTAACAGTCTGGCAAGTTCGTTAGCGGGCACGCTGCAAACTGCGCCGGTTTTCTTTCTGAATCCCGATAACGGCATTTCTTATCCCGTCGTTGCACAAACACCGGAACCATACATCGATTCATTGAGTGCGCTGGCGAATATTCCAGTCACTGGCGCTGCGGCGACAAATTTGCAAGTGCTCGGTGGCCTCACGACGTTTGAACGTGCCGATGCTGCTGCAGTAGTGTCCCACTACAACATCGCGCCGGTGGTGAACGTGTTTGCCACCACCAACAACCGCGATCTCGGCGCAGTATCTGCCGATATTAATAAAGTGCTGCAGTCGTTAGAAAAAGAAGCACCCAAGGGAACCTCCGTGGTGCTGCGTGGCCAATATGTAACGATGAATACGGCGTTCACTTGGCTTGGCTTTGGGTTGATCGCTGCGATCACATTGATATATCTGCTGGTCGTGGTGAACTTCCAGACCTGGCTTGATCCGTTAGTGATCATCAGCGCGTTGCCCGGCGCTATCGCGGGCGCGATCTGGATGTTGTTTATCAGCGGCACCGCGTTATCGGTGCCCGCGCTCACCGGCGCCATCATGTGTTTGGGGGTGGCCACTGCCAACTCGATTCTGGTGGTGAGCTTTGCGCGTGAACGTTTACGCGAGCTGGGTAACTCCACTGCGGCTGCACTCGAAGCCGGCATGGTGCGCTTTCGTCCGGTATTGATGACCGCATTGGCGATGATCATCGGCATGTTGCCGATGTCGATGGGCCTCGGCGAAGGCGGCGAACAAAATGCGCCGCTGGGCCGCGCAGTGATTGGCGGATTGTTGGTGGCGACGCTGGCCACATTGATGATTGTGCCGGTGATCTTCAGCCTTGCGCATCGCAAGACTCAAGCTGAGCCGGCACTTGATCGTCTTGAGCTGGAGCAAGTCCATGTCTGAACAAACATCTGATCGAATAGCGGATCACATCTCCCCTATGTCATCCAGTGCGGCCTCTGATCACAGAGGCAACGGCGTAAAAATAACCGCGATGGTCGCTGCGGTTGTTGCAATCTCGGTAGTCGGTCTGGGTATCGCTGCACGCGTCAACAGCAATAACAAACTCACCAATTGGACACAGCAGCAAGCCGTGCCCACTGTCTCGGTGATTCATCCCGCAGTAGCTGACGGCAATAACGTGCTGACCCTGCCGGCCAGTCTCGAAGCATTCAATAGCGCCGCCATTTATGCCCGCACCAACGGCTATGTGCAGAAGTGGTTGGTTGATATCGGTGACACGGTGCGAGCCGGTCAAGTGCTGGCGATACTCGACGCGCCCGAAGTGGAACAACAACTCGTCGCTGCACGCGCCAATCTGCAAACCGCATTGGCCAATGAACAATTATCGAAAGCCACTGCCGATCGCTGGAAAGATCTAGTGGAACAAGGCCTGGTATCGAAACAAGAGAACGACGAAAAGCAGGGTGACCTTGCTGCAAAGTTAGCGTTGAGCAATGCCGCACGTGCCAACGTCGCGCAATTGCAAGCACTGCATGATTTCACTCGTCTCACCGCGCCATTCGATGGTGTTGTTACCAGTCGCTCTGCGCAGATTGGCGCATTGGTTAATTCCGGCAACTCATCATCGGTACCGTTGTTTACGGTTGCCGATGTCAGTCACATGCGCGCGTACGTACACGTGCCACAGGCTTATTCAACTCAGTTGCATGATGGCGTTGTCGTGCAACTCACCTTGCCTGAATTTCCTGGTCGTACATTCCCCGCCACTGTAGCTCATAGTGCTGGTGCAATCGATCCTGCGTCGGGAACGTTACTGGTTGAGCTGCAAGCCGCCAACACCGATCACGCACTCAAACCGGGTGCTTATGCACAAGCGAATCTGCAATTGCATGGCGTCAACAACGTAGTAACGCTACCGGCCAGCGCAGTAATCACCGGCAAGAACGGCACACAGGTCGCATTGCTGAGTGGAGATAACAAGGCAGTGCTACGTGACGTCACGCTGGGTCACGATCACGGCAAAGTGATCGATGTGATTGCCGGCCTCAAAGCAGAGGATGCCGTGATCGACAGTCCGCCCGATTCATTGCAGAACGGCGATAAAGTGCAGCCTGCGAGTCGCGAAGAGAAAAAGGCTGCAACGAGTTGAAGATAGTTTAATGCGGACAGTCTTCGATTGATTGCATGGCATGCAGCGTTAAAGGCATACGTGCCATGCAAGAAACACCTCACCGCACTTTATAGATCCACCCTACTAACTCTTTCGAGAGATAGCGCCGCAGCGAGCTTTGCATAAACTGCAAGCCTGCAACTTCACCCAGGAGTTCCCATGCTCGTCCTTGGTCGCGGCGTTGGCCAAACCATCATGATTGGTGATGAGGTGGCTATTACCATTCTTGGTGTCAACGGCAATCAGGTCCGCATTGGCGTCAATGCACCCAAAGAGATGCCAGTCCACCGCGAAGAAGTCTTTGAACGCGTGCAGCTGGAGAAAGCGGGCGACTTGCCATAGCTGTCGCTTAAGAACGCGCGCTGATAAGGCTCGAATCCTACTTGTTCAACTCATAAGCTGAATAGCTGCAACTCAGGAGAACACGATGGCACTTGATCACTACGTGACGTTAGGTCGGTCCGGGTTGCGCGTCAGTCCGCTATGCCTTGGCGCGATGACGTTCGGCGAGGATCTCGGTTGGGGAAGTTCGGTTGAGGAATCCCAGCAGATCATGGACCGTTTTATCGCCGCAGGCGGCAACTTCATCGACACCGCTAATTTCTATACTAAGAGTCACTCCGAAAAAATCATCGGCGATCATATCGGTCGCCATTCGGCCAAACGCGATCGCATAGTGATCGCCACCAAATTCAGCGGCAATCTGTATCCCGGCGATCCGAACGGAGGCGGCTCCGGGCGCAAGTCAATCATCAATGCCTGCGAACATTCGCTGCGTCGCTTGCAGACCGATTACATCGACCTTTACTGGCTGCACAATTGGGATGTTCATACACCCATCGATGAGACCATGGCCGCGCTCGAAGACCTCGTACGAGCAGGCAAAGTGCGTTACATCGGGGTTTCCGACACGCCCGCATGGAAAGTGACGCAAGCAAATATGCTGGCGCAGTTTCGCGGATGGTCGTCCTTCATTGGCCTGCAGATCGAATACTCGTTACTGGAACGTTCGGTCGAGCAAGAACTGGTGCCCATGGCGCTGGAGCTGGGACTTGGCATCACGCCCTGGTCACCGTTGAAGAGTGGCCTGTTATCCGGCAAGCACACCCGTACATCTGCCACCTCGCAATCGACAAGTCGTATTGCCTTCATGGGCTCCTTGCTCAATGAAACAACTTTCAAATTGATCGATGAGCTTGAGGTCATCGCCAAGGCACACGACAGCACGGTAGCACGCGTGTCATTGGCGTGGCTGAGAACACGCGCTGGGGTCGCTTCAATCATCGTGGGCGCGCGGCGAATCAGCCAACTGGAAGACAATCTGAAATCGCTGGAGCTGGTGCTCACCACTGATGAAGTTGCACATCTTGATGCGTTAACCAAACCTGTGTTCGGTTTTCCACAAAGTATGCAACCGATGTTTCCTGCTATTCACAACGGCGGCACAACAGTGAACGGCGTGCACGCGTCGCTGTCGCCGTTCGGAATTCAACAGGGTGATAAGCCTTATTAATGATGTGATGTTGCGTTGATTCAGGACCCCCGCCCTAACCCTCCGCGCTTGCGGAGGAGGGAATGAGTCGCAGACGAATCATTCATCGTCACTTCTGCGACTTATTCAATCGCGCTTGCAAAATCACTGATGATGACAGCATCGTTTGACATCAACGCTGGGTATCGATCATCACATCCACGGAGCACATATGAACGAACGCGCCCAGGCGCTGGCGGCAAAGCTGATCCGTAATTTCAACACTACCGCAACTACTCAATCGCGTGAGCCGCTGTACGAGTGGACGGGAACGCGCCTCGCGCGTGGAACTGCCGCTACAAAATTGGGCGCGTCGGTTGATGTGCTGCCGCCCGGCAAGCGGGGCTGTCCATACCACCTGCATCATGCTCAAGAGGAAATGTTCATCATCCTAGAAGGCGAAGCAACGCTGCGTGTTGCGGGAGAGATGCTGCCGCTGCGAACCGGTGATGTGATATTCATTCCGCCTGGGCCTGAGTACCCACATCAAATCATCAACACATCCACATCGCCATTGAAGTACCTGTCGATCAGCACACAAGAACAACCGGAGATCTGCGAGTATCCAGACTCAGGCAAGTTTCTGGCAGAGTCGGTGCGCTCCGGCGTGGAAGATTTCTCCGTCATCCAGAAGACGAGCGAGAACCTCGATTACTGGCATGACGAACCTTAAGCGTGACGCTTAACTTCGCTCGTATATCGAACTCCACCCAGCAACAACATCCCAAGTAACACTGCCGCCCATTGCGGCAGCGGCGCATCCGCTGTATTGCTGAGTGCGACTTGTTCTACCGCGCTGGCTGAATTATTCGCGGTGCTGGGATCGGTTACTGCGGCGCTGATGTTGCCGCTGGCTGTGTAGTTGCCTATGGTTGTCGCATTGGCGGTTATATAAATATTGACGGCATTGTTGGCGTACAACGTCCCCAGCGAACAGCTCAATACTTGACCATTGAGTGTGCAGCTCAACGAACCACCATCGGAACGGGCGGCACTTTGAAAGCTCACTCCACTTGGTAAGTTGATGGTCAATTGCGTCGTAGTGGCAGCTGCGGGACCTGTATTGGTTACTGTTGCCGCATATTGAAATGGACTTGATGGGTTGGTAATGCCACCGCTCATAGTTAGACTTAAATCTGCTTGTACGACGCCGGCAAAATTCCACGCCAATGACAGTTGTCCAACTGCGCCTTTGGCATCGACGACGATCTTGTAATCGGTTCCGGCGGTAACAGCGAACACCACACCGCTTGCGCCACCGGCTGCACCATCGTTGTCATTAGCGGCAACATTGGTTGTTGCAGCAACAACGTTGCCTGTTACGACTTGCAACACGGTGTCCACTAAACTGCCGTGCGTATGTATTGAGAACTGTCCGGTCGCCGGCGCGAGCCAATGCCACCACACCGATTTTTGCGCGGCGAAACCGGCATGTGATGTTTCACCGCTCTCAGCGGTGCCAAACCAGTTCGATGCAATGAGCGAACCAGCATTGCCACTGCTGGTTGCCAGCAAGATGCTGATGGGCGGCGGCGGTTTGATACTGGGTTTGCTATGTGGTGCAGGCATCATTGCTGCCACTAGTCGCGATGCGGCGGTTGCTTTGTCAGTAGCGGCGCCGGCAACCGTTGAATCATAAATAATGCGTTGAGATACGTGGAGACTCGGTCCCCTTATTCAATGCATTTGCTGCTTCAGCTTGATGCGCACATTGTGGGTTGCCACCACCGGTATGTAGGTAGTGATAGTGGCGCGATCCTGCAGATGCGTCCGTTCGGCTTTATACAGAGTGGCGACTGTCACCAAGGGAACATCGTTCTCGCGTGCCAGTGCTTCAAGCGATTGCCGCTCGTTGCCGTTTAAATCGTCAATCGCTTCTTCGTTGCTGACTTCGGTCACCATACCTTGTCCACGTTGCTGGTAATCGGTGTGCCATTCAACCTGCAAGCGTAGGAACAGTCTAGTCAGCGGTGGACTACAAGATGATGGCGAGTACTCCGACTACCACGTGGCGTTAATAAATGCGTCCAATTTGATTCTCTGAGTTCCCCTCTCCCCTGCCCTCGCCGAAACCTAGCGGAGAGGAAGACAGTAATTGTCATGCGGCTCTGCAATCGGCACGTTCGGCAGCGAGCTGCACTTCGATCATTCGCGCCAGTTTTTTCAGACGTATCGTATCGACGCCGGAGACTTTTCCTGAATCGATTTCTGCGCGAATGGCAGCAACCAGTTCGAGCATACAGGCGTCATTAAGCGCGTGACTGGCGCGCCATTCGAAATAGGCATTCCAGAAGTACGCAACAATATCGTGCTCTCGCTTAAGAGGGTCCATAAGCGCCTACCATGTCATCGCGACGACGAACTGTTGATATGGGCAGCCATTCTCAGCAACCCTTCGCGCAGACGTGACAACTCAATGTCTGTCTGTGCTTTGATCAGCTGCGCTCGCAGGCGCTTGCTGTAGTCCGTAGTTACGTTATACGTCTCGCCAAACATACGATGTGAACGCTCGTAGTCCGAGCGCCACGTTGCAGCTGGAGTCAGTTCTATCTCACGTAATGTCATGCTCACACCATCCAGTAAGGAAGCCCATAAGAAGTTGGGCGCACGCTAAATGGCTTACGTTAAAGCTTTGTTACGCTAGTCTAGAATTGTGAGTCACATCACGCGCTGGGTTACCGACCTGCATCGCGCAGGCGGTAGCGGAGATTTTTGGTCATCGTCTAGCTGACCGCTGGACGATATCGGTCGAATGAGAGAGTGCACTATTGCCGGCTATGCTATTCAATGCCCACTTAACTCTGTGCTTGAGCCAATGCTTAAGAGCGCGATACGGCGTGTTTCAGCCATCTCGAATGACTCAGCAATTGCACTGCTCGCTTAACGTACGAACAGTGCAATCAGAATGATGATGGGAATCGGCACACCCAACAGCCACAGTAAGATGGATCGCATAACGCACCTCCTCTGAAATATTTAGTTGAGCTTCAAACTATCTTGTCGCGCAGCTTGCCGCCAAACGTCGCGGCAAAGCTCGCGCTGAATGCACCTGCCAGCAGGGAAATAACCGTCCACAATGCCGCCCATATCGAGGCTTTGCGTGCGGCATCTGCAGCTTCCTTCGCCTTCTGCTTAGCATTCGCTGCGGCGCTCTTCATGGTGTTGAACAGCGTATCCACCCGTTGTTCGGCATCGGCTTGCGTGCTACCTGTTCGAGCTATGATAACTTGAGCAACGTAGGTTTTATCTTGAGCAGGCAGTTCACCCGCGGCTAAATCCGTTGCAAAAATTCGGGTAACTTCCATCGTCTCGGCAGGAGAAACTGGCGCAGCCCTGGTTTTCGGATCAACACGAAATAGCGAATCGATCGAATACGCCATGGTTGATTCGCGTATCGGAGATGCGCCTGGTGTTGCGCTTGATGCCGATGACGAACCTGGCATTGCCTGTGAGGCAACCGTGGCCATACCGCCGGCGGACACTGCACCACTTGCCACCGCAGATACAGCTCTCGCACCACTGCCGATTGCGCCAGCCGTCAGCGATGCCACAACGAAAGACATCACCAGCGTCGCTACCGACCAGGCAATAAAGCCATGTGCAGTATCGCGAAAGTACACTTCATCGTTGTGCACATTGACCCACTTCACACGCAAACGCCCGGCGAGATAACCACCGACGATGGCGGCAACGATCTGGGTGAGGGTCGTCCAGAGAAGAGCCGACACTCCCACTGTCTTTGCTGACACGCCATCGCCGTCCCAAGGTGAAGTGGAAGTCAAGCCAAGACCAATGCCCAGCATGAACATCACGATGGTTAATGCCGCTGCACCTGTAGCGCCTGCAAATACCGCTCCCCAGGACACCCCAGATGCACCCGCACTATCGGACGGCACAACTACGTCAACCAATGGATCGCCAACTCTTATGGTGCTGCTCATTATTGTCTCCAACGAGTTTATTTAGTCTTTGGTGGAAACCTTAAGTTGAGCAAAACACCTTCGGTGCAAGCTCAATACATGTCGCAGTATCGATCGTGATACCGGTTCAGCAAGGAGAAAAGATCTGGTTGGTGCAAGTTGCTGTAGGTAACAGCTCACGATGAAGACGTCGAATATTTAACGACATCTGAACGCGGCGTGGCTCAGTCAGCGTAATCCGACATCGGCGAACTTCTGCGCAGCGCCCAGCTCCAACACATTGACGCTTCGCTGCCTGCTGACAGCTCTTTCAGTTCAACAAGGTCAAGATCATGCGCCGTATAGCCATACTGATTTCATTGCTGTGGTGCACTGCTATGCCTGTTCAAGCTCAGGTGAGCGTGGGAATTAATATCGGTGTGAACATGCCGGTGTATCCGCAACTGGTGTTGGTGCCGGGATATCCTGTTTATTACTACCCCAATGCCGAGTCGAATTACTTTTTCTACGATGGCCAATACTGGGTGTATCAGGACGACAACTGGTACGCCAGCGATTGGTACGACGGTCCATGGGATCTAGTGGAACCCGAATTCGTGCCGGTATATGTGTTGCGTGTGCCGGTCCAGTATTACCCGCGACCACCTGTTTACTTCCGCGCGTGGCGACCCAATGCACCGCCGCATTGGGGCGAACGTTGGGGACGTGATTGGGAAAGTCGTCGCGCTGGTTGGGATCATTGGGATCGTCGCGAGGTGCCGCGCCCTGCACCGCTGCCGATTTATCAGCGACAGTTCTCCGGCAATCGTTATCCGCATAGCATCGAGCAGCAACGTACGATTCATACACAGAACTATCACTATCAACCACAGGATCCGTTGGTGAAGCGCAGCGAGCAGCGTTTCGACAACGCGCGTGAGCGTCGCGACGATGTGCGTCCGAATGTTTCGCCTCCGCCAGCAACACGCAATGCGGACCATGATGTCCATGACCGTGCGCCACCTGCAGCACAGCGCCTTCCATCTAATGCAACACCACCTAATGTGCCAAATCGGCAGATGCCGCCGCGCAATGATGCGAATCAACATCCGAATCCAGCACCGCGCGCGATAGAAACGCAGCCGAAGCGTGACCCGCCGAATTCACCGCGTCCGTCATCGCCGCCAGCGTATTCACAGCCCTCGCCGCGGGTCGATCACGATGCCGACAGACATGATGCGCCGCGCGAAATGCAACCGAATCGTCCGCAGCCAGAGCGACAGGGTCCCGACCGTCCACCTGATGCAGGCCGTGAGCACAAAGATAAGGACGATAGGCATTAACGATTGTTGCATGCCAGGCCATGATTGATGTGATGGGCTGACGTGGTTTGAAGATTTCCCCGCTAGCCTCCAGATGAGGCTATATGAGAAATGAGAGGGCGTGATGAATCACGCTCCTATGCGGATATCTGTAGGCGCGTAATTCATTGCGTCCTCTTCAGTACGTTAAATAATTACTACGCAATTAGATTTAACGCGTTTTGAATTATTGGTATGGCTGCGAATCTGGCAACGGCAATTGTTTTGCGACTCGATAACTATCGACGATTCCCACCAGCCAGCACAGGATGAACGCATACGTGGCGATGCTCAGCATCGGAGTGGAGCCGCCGCTTTGCTTGGCCAATTGATTGCTCATCGTTACGGCATCGAGCGGCACATTGCCGCTCTCGATTTGCTGCGTGATCTCCACGGCGGCATGAATAGCTGCCGACATCATGATATAGGTGAAAACGGCGGCGATCAGCAGCAGCGCGGCGCCAACCACGGGCTTCTTCAAATAGAAATGTCCCAGACCGGGAAACACCAGCGCAGATAACAACACTGCTTTGGTTGATTTTTTCATGGCGTGCAATTAACTCGTTGCCGACGTGATGACGACTTCGCTGTTGATGGAATTGGCAATGTAGCACTCCTCATGCGCGAGATGATGTAGATGTTGTTCCTGCTCGGCGCTGGGTATGGATGCAGCGTCGTACTCGATGCTCGGCTGCAAGGTGACTTTGCTGATCCAGTACTTGCCGGCGGCGTTCTTGGTCAGCACGCCCACTGCTGCATCGTGATAACGAGTGACGACAATGCCTGCCTTGGATGCCACATAGAGAAACGACAGCATGTGGCAACTGGACACCGCGGCGACAAATGCTTCTTCAGGATCGACATTGGCCGGGTTCGAATACGGTAGCGGCACGACACTGGGCGACGACGATGCCGCAACGGAAACGCCACCATCGAATTCCCACACATGCTCACGCGAATACTTGCCCTTGGCAAAATCGCTGCTGGTGTGTTGCCCCTTGTTGTATGGCCAACGAATGGTCGCTTTGTGTTCAGCCATGTTTCCTCCGCTGTCGAGCACTTATCAAACACGATGCACGGCAAGCGAGCAAGCTCGCCGTGTCAGATGAACCTTGGACGATGACTTGTTTTGATGTGGCGTGGCAATTCTTAACATGCCGGCGCTCTTCAGATGGTGCGCATTCATCGCGTAGAATGAATCAATTCATCCATGTCATGCAGAGCAACTGGAACAGCATATGAAACTCAAAGGCAAAGTGGTGGTGGTGACCGGCGGCTTCGGCACGCTCGGTGTGGCGGTGGGCAGCGCGGCAGCCAATCAGGGCGCAGCGGTGGCACTGATCGATCGTGCGCCCGCGCCGCAATCAAGCGCATTACCCGCAGTGCTGAGCAACGCGCTGTTGCTGGGTAATGTGGATTTGTCGGCGCTCGCTTCTGCAGAAACTGCGCTGGCTGCGGTCGTCGCCAAGTTCGGCGGTATCGATGTACTGGCAAATATTGCCGGCGCGTTTCGCTGGCAGACACTCGAAGGCGGCAGTCTCGACACTTGGGACTTTCTATACAACGTGAACGTCAAGACCGCCGCCGCCGCAGCCAAAGCTGCCCTGCCGCATCTGATCAAGCGCGGCGGCGGACGCATCGTGAACATCGGCGCTGGCGCGGCAGCCAAGGCCGGTGCAGGCATGGGTGCCTACACGGCAGCCAAAGCGGGCGTTGCCAAACTCACCGAGAGCCTTGCCGAAGAAGTGAAGGATCAACACATCACCGTCAATGCGGTCCTGCCCAGCATTATCGATACGCCACCCAACCGCGCCGACATGCCCACTGCGGATTTCAGTCGTTGGGTGACGCCGGACTCTTTGGCCGATGTCATCGTATTTCTTGCTTCGGATGAAGCTCGCGCTATCACCGGCGCATCCATTCCAGTATCGGGTCGCGTTTAACGTTTCATCGCGGCGTGGGTTGCGTTACGGTTTGGCATGCGTATTCATCGCGGGCCTCATCACCTGCTGCACCGTTTGCCCTCCATCGCATGGCAGCACGACATATTTCCACACACGCCACAGTCTTTCCCCTAACTGCATACCCGTCAGGCACCTATTTGCACAGCTGCAGTAACTGTGTCGCGAAGAAAACTGCGTGGGGAGCATCGCTGTAGTCGCTCGCCGCTGGTTTCGAGTGAAAGCTGCGTCTATTCTTGGCCTCGCTTATTGCCGCACATTTACGGCGAAAGGCGGAAAGAAATCGTCGCGGGGATTCCTGAATAATGAAAGTTCCTGTTCAAGGAGGCGCCATTGCAGACATGGCCATGCCGCGTGAAATCGCGCCCGCGAGCAGCGATGTGGACAACCCCTTAAACAACGATAAGCAGCTCATCGAGCTGTTGCCGGTGATGGTCTGGACCACCACACCGAGCGGCCACGTGAATTTCGTCAATCTGCAATGTTCCGCGTTCACCGGCGTACCGCGCGAACAATTAATGGCCACCGACATGATGAGCGTAATGCATCCGGACGACCTCGCCATTCACGATGAAATTTTGCAGAAGATGTTGCATGGCAGAGCGGCCTTCGAATACGAGGTGCGCGTACGACACCATGACGGCCAATATCGACGTTGCTTGGTGCGCGCCATTCCGGACATTGACAGCGCTGGAGAAGTCACACGCTGGATGGGCACATCGACCGATGTCGAAGACCTGCGTCAGGCCGCCGATCAGATCAAGCTCAAGGAAGATCACTACCGCTTGGCGCTGGACGCGGCACAACTTGGCACCTGGCATCACGATTTTCGCAACGACGAGATTCATCTCGATGCGCGTGCCTGCGAACACTTCGGCGTGAGCCGAGCGATCTTGAATCGTGCCGAATTCAAGGCATGTATCGAGCCTGCCGACTGGCAAGCGAGTAGCGAGGACATACTGCCGCAACCGGCCCAGGCGAAAAACAACCATCGCGCCGTAGAGTTTCGTGTGCGACGGCCGGACGGCGACGTGCGCTGGCTGTCCTCGCAGATCAGTGTTGAATATTCCGACGAGGATCAGCCACGAGCGTTGCGCACCATTAGCGTATCGCGCGATATCACGGCGGTGAAGCAAGCGGAGGCCCGGCTGCGTGAAAGTGAAGCGCGGCTGCGCCGCTTTGCCGAACACAGCGATGACGCATTGTGGCTGGGCGACTCAGACACCATGCTGCCGGTGTATGTGAGCCCCGCTTTCGAGCGCATGTTCGGTCGGCCACTGCACAACGAATTCGATAATGCCGACACTTGGCTGCAGTCCATTCACGCCGATGACCGCAAGGAGCTGGAGCATCTCATCAATACCCGTTATCGCACCGGCTTCACCGTCGAGTTTCGTATCGTGCGCCCGGATAGCTCGACGATATGGGCACGTAATCGCACCTTCCCCATCTACGATGACCGCGGCGAACTCATTCATGTCGGCGGCATTATCGAAGACATTACGCAGCGCAAGCAGTTTGAAGAATCGTTGCGTCTGGAACGCGAACGCTTCGATCGCGTCGTCGCCGTCGTACCCGGTGTGCTGTATTCATATCGACGCATCAGCTCCGAACAAGGTCAGTACACGTACATGACCCCGGGTCTCGCCGAGCTGCATGGCGTGACTAACGAAGACCTCGCAAATAATGCGGCCACCGTATTTCGCTGGGTGCCCGCGGAAGATGTGCGTATGGCGCGCAGCACCGTGGCGGAAGCCTGCCAGCGCCTGGTCCAGTGGCGAATGGA